>Ga0182024_10025696_pt1 | contig 10377 bp, 8 predicted proteins | sample P32metaG_FD_120480 | JGI IMG/M metagenome (GOLD analysis project Ga0182024, IMG submission 120480) | Permafrost microbial communities from Stordalen Mire, Sweden - P3-2 metaG (Illumina Assembly) | ecosystem: Environmental > Terrestrial > Soil > Wetlands > Permafrost | place: Sweden: Stordalen...
AGCGCGGACATCGGCTCGCCTTGCGTTCCGGAAGCAACTACGCACACTTTGCTCGGCTCGGTCTGCATGATGTCCTGCGGACGCAGCAGGATTCCATCCGGTACCTGAAGTAATCCCAAGGTGTGCGCGATCTCGGTGACGTTCAGCATGCTGCGGCCCAGAAACGCGACCTTCCGGCCGTATTCCGACGAAACATCCAGGATCTGCTGCAAACGGTGGATGGACGAGCTGAAGCACGAAATCACCAGCCGCTGCTCGGCGCGGTAGAAGATGTCTTCCAGGCGCGGCCGCACGGCGCGTTCGCTTTCCGTATAGCCGGGGCGATCGACGTTCGTCGAATCCGACATCAACAGCAGTACGCCGCGCTTACCGTATTCGGCCAGCGTGTGGAGATCGAACAGCTCGTTGTCGGTGGGAGTCGGGTCCACTTTGAAATCGCCGGTGTGAATGATGACGCCCAGCGGCGTCGTGATAGCCAGCGCCATGGAGCTGACGATGGAATGCGTGACGTGGATAAAGTCGATGCTGAACGGGCCGATTTCGATTTTCGTCCCAGGCTTCACTTTGTGGAGTTTCGCCTGGTCCAGCAGTCCGTGTTCCTCCAGACGCCTTTCCACCAGCGCCAGCGTAAAAGCCGTGCTGTAAACCGGTATGTTGAGTTCGCTCAACAGGAATGGCACCGCGCCGATGTGGTCTTCGTGACCGTGCGTCAGGATCAGCGCACGAACCTTGGCGCGATGTTGTTCGAGATAACTGAAGTCGGGTGTGACGATATCCACGCCCAGCAGTTCGGCATCCGGAAACATCATTCCCGCGTCCACTACGATGATGTCGTCGCCGTAGCGGATGGCCATGGAGTTCATGCCGAACTCGCCCAGGCCGCCGAGCGGGATCAGTTGCAGCTTTTGGTCAGACATTGAATCTTTCAGGGTAGCAGTTGGGGACTGGGGGCTAGGGACTGGGGACTTCGGCGCTGGTGTTATCCTTCGGGAAGAAGGCGCTGTCTGATGAGTTGCCGGAATTTGGTGATGCGGTTTAGTTGTGGCCTCCTGTTTCTCGGGATGCTGTATGCCGTCCAGCGGCCGTTCAAACAATATCCCGGTATCGAATACGAGGAATTCAATCTGCCGCAGGACTGGCAGCGTCCCGCTGAATGGGCCTTCGCCCGGCTGATGTATCCGCCCGGCCCAAATGACGGCTATCGCGGCCGCGGTGGTGATTGGCACTTTGGAATGTCGCTTTGGACGCAGGACTATCCGCGGGCGGATCGCCACTTCTCGGAAGCAGTCCGGCGTTTGACGCGGCTGGACGTTCGCTCCGTCGAGCAATCCGTGAACCTGGACGATGGCGACGATGTTTACAACTGGCCCTGGCTTTACGCAGTCCAGGTGGGCGAATGGGGCCTGACAGAAGCGCAGGCAAAGGTGATGCGCGACTACTTGCTGCGCGGCGGCTTCTTCATGGCCGACGATTTTCACGGAACCTACGAGTGGGAAATGTTCGAAAGACGGATCCGGTTCGTTTTTCCGGATCGCCCCATCGTGGATATCGACGACAAAGACCCGATCTTCCACACCGTTTTCGATTTGGATGATCGCTTCCAGGTTCCCGGCGAGGCGCATTTGCGGCAAGGATGCAAGAATTGCAACAGCGGCGGAACGGGTGCTCACTGGCGCGGCATCTACGACGACAAGGGCCGCATCATGGTGGCCGTCTCCTACAATTCCGATTTGGGTGACGCCTGGGAGTGGGCCGATGATCCGTATTACCCGGAGAAGTTTTCAGGTCTGGCGATTCGGGTGGGCGTGAATTACATCGTGTATGCGATGACGCACTAGCCCACGATGCTTACCATCCGCCCTGGCACCGCAGACGACGCCGAAACCATCGCGGCACATCGTCGCTCAATGTTCTCCGAAATGGGATATCGCGACGAGGCCGCTCTCGATGCCATGACCACGGCTTTTCTACCCTGGCTGCGCCAGAGAATGAATGACAAGGAGTATCTGGCCTGGCTCGCAGTCGGCCCGGATGGTTCCATCGTCGCGGGCCTGGGACTCTGGCTGATGGATTGGCCTCCGCACATGATCAGTCCCGGCGCGCGGCGGGGAAATATTCTCAACGTGTACACCGAACGCCCATTTCGGCGCCAGGGCATCGCGCGGCGTTTGATGGATATCGCACTCGATTGGTGCCGTGCAAATGGTATTCAAGCCGTCATCCTGCATGCCAGCGAGGATGGACAGAAGCTGTACGAGCAACTCGGTTTCCGTTCCACCAACGAGATGCGTATCCTACTCGATTAGGGTCACTCCTCGCGCAGGGCCGTATTCGCGTCGAGTGAAGCCGCACGAGCCGCCGGTACCCACGATGCAATCGCGGCAACCAGCAAGAAGAGCAACGTCATGGCAGCAAAGGTGGATGGATCGGTTGCTTTGACTCCCACCAGCATGGAACTAGTATTTGCGCCGATGCCCAGTGCCAGCGAACTGACGGCAACCAAAGTGAATGCCGGATTGGCGATCGCGGTGCGCCAACTGTAGCCTACGTCCCGGCAAACCCTCTCAAAACCGCAAACGATACTCATCGCCTTCTGTACCTATCGTATCCCTCCGAGGTTACAAAACCGTGGGGCGGACCCCCTGGTCCGCGCGGGTCCCCCAGGACCCGCTACCTCAAGCACTGACGAATACCAGTGGCAGGCCGACGTGGGCTTCGGCCGCGGACCAGGGGGTCCGCCCCACTTTGCGTTCGTGTAACGTTCTCAGAGTCGAGGAGTATTGAACAGCATGGGTAATCTCGGGCAGGACCTCCGCTACGCAATTCGCACGTTCAAAAAGTCACCCTTCTTCGTTGCCGTAGCGGTGCTCTCGCTCGCTCTGGGCATCGGCGCCAACACCGCGATTTTCACTTTGGTCGATCAGCTACTCCTGCGTTTGCTCCCGGTTAAGAATCCGCAACAGCTTGTGTTGCTGTGGGGACGCGGGCAGCACTATGGCAGCAACAACGGCGGCCACAAGATCTCCTATCCCATGTATGAGGATTTCCGCGATCACAATCAGGTCTTTAGTGGAATGTTCTGCCGCTGGGAAAGCTCGCTCAGCGTAAGTTCCGACGGGAAAACTGAGCGCGTGGACGGCGAACTGGTCTCTGGAACTTACTTTCCCGTGCTGGGAGTTGGCGCGGCCCTCGGTCGCGTCTTTACGCCCGACGACGACAAGACGCCCGGTGGCCATCCGTTCGCCGTGATCAGCTACCGCTATTGGATGAGCCGATTCGGCGGAAGGCCGGATGTCATCGGCAAGAAGTTGCTGGTGGATGGATATCCGCTCACTATCGTCGGCGTCAGCCAAGCCGGATTTGACGGTACTGATCCTGGGTCGTCCCCGCAGATTCGCATCCCGATCATGATGGAAGCCCAGGTGAGCCCGCAGTTCGCCGAATTCTATAGTCTGAAAAACCGTCGTGGCCGGTGGGTGAATGCATTTGGGCGCCTTAAACCAGGCGTATCCATGACGCAGGCCAAGGCCGGCTTGCAGCCCTTTTTCCACCAGATGCTCGATATGGAAGTGCGCGAGAAGGATTTCGCCCGCGCCGATCAGGAAACCAGGCGGCGCTTCCTGACCATGTGGATGGAATTGCTGCCTGCGGCCACGGGCGATTCCAACCTGCGCCGCGATTTCGAAAGCCCACTGCTGGTGCTTACCGCCGTGGTGGGACTGGTCTTGCTGATTGCCTGCGCCAATGTCGCGAATCTCCTAATTGCACGTGCCACCGCGCGGCAAAAGGAGATCGCCGTTCGCCTCGCCCTGGGCGCCAGCCGATCCCGGATTATCTCGCAGCTCCTTGTGGAAAGCCTCACGCTGTCGCTTGCGGGAGGCGCAACCGGGCTCGGGCTTGCCGTCTGGATGGATCGTGCCCTACTCAACTTCCTACCCACCGGAGACGCGCCGCTCATCATCTCCGCGACACCGGATTGGCGGATTTTGCTTTTCAATCTGGGAGTGTCAGTGGCCACTGGAATCATCTTCGGCATGGTGCCGGCGCTGCAATCCACCCGCCCGCAGTTAGCAGGGACATTGAAGGATCAAGTGGGCTCAATTGTCGGCGGAACCTCCGTGGGACTGCGCAAGGTGCTGGTGAGTGCGCAGGTTACGCTATCGCTTTTGCTATTAATTGGCGCTGGTTTGTTCATCCGTAGCTTGAAGAATCTGAAGGGCCTGGATCCCGGCTTCCACACCGCCAATCTCGTGGGATTTGCAGTGGACCCTCCGATGAACGGTTACAAGCCAGAACGCAGCCTGGATTTTTATCGCCAGTTACGGGACAACCTGAACGCACTGCCCGGCGTCGAGTCCTCCGCTTTGGCCGTAATCCCGGTCCTCACTGGCGATGAATGGGACAACAGCATGGCGGTGGAAGGATTTCAGCACAAACCTTCTGAGGCACCCGACCCGCACATGCAGTTCATTTCGCCCGATTATTTCAAGACCATGAATGTCCCAATCCTGCTCGGCCGAGATTTCCGGATGACGGACGGGCGCGGCGCTCCCAAGGTCTGCATCGTCAACGAGAGGTTTGCACGGCAATTCTTCAAGGATGGTCTCGCGCTTGGAAGACACATCGGAATGGGCGGCGATCCGGGCACCAAGCTCGACATCGAGATAGTTGGTGTCGTGCGGGACACGAAGTATGAAAGCATGCGCGACGAGGTCCCGCTCGAAGTCTATCAACCCTATCATCAAGTGAACTTTGTCATTGGCATGTATGCCTACGTCCGGACTGCGCGCCAGCCCGAACAGGCCTTTTCGAGCATCCGCCACGTGGTGAACAACTTGGATCCCAATATGCCGGTGTTTCTGATGAAAACCATCCAGTCCCAGATGGAAGAATCGTTGATCACCGAGCGCCTGGTGGCCTCACTCTCCACCGGTTTCGGCATATTGGCCACATTGTTGGCAGCCATCGGCCTCTACGGAGTGATGGCTTACATGGTGGCGCAGCGGACTCGCGAAATCGGAGTCAGAATGGCTCTCGGAGCCTCCAGCGGCGATGTATTGTGGCTGGTGATGAAGGACGTCGTTGTTCTGGCTGGAATCGGAATCGCCGTCGGTCTGCCCGCAGCTTGGGCTTTGACGCGACTGGTGAAGTCGCAACTTTACGGAATCCAGCCTAACGATACGCTGACTATGGTCGCGGCCACCCTCGGCATTGCATGCGTTGCTCTTCTCGCCGGATACGTCCCGGCGCGCAAAGCGACACGCGTTGAACCCATGCTCGCCCTCCGGTGGGAGTGAGATCAGGTCCGTCTTACAGTAAGATTTCTTACGCTTGAAGAAAAGTAGCGCGGTATTATAAACATAACTGCCCTTTCATACGTCTAAAGAAACATCCGTCCGTAAGACTATGCCCTTTTTCGGGTTTCTCAGGTTCGCGGCCGGGCCAGCTGCCGCTGCTCTGGCGCTTGCCGGCTTGATCTTCTCTATTGGATGCGGCCACGCCGTTGTACCGCAAACGCACGCAGCCACCGTCAGTCCCGCCGTCAGCGAAGCCTCGCAGTCGGCCTCCCATAGGCAAGTCCGCGCCACTGGCACCGTAGAGGCTATTCGTTCCTACACGGTGCAAACCCCGCAAATCGCTGGACAAGGCGGAAACTTGACCTTGACTGCTCTGGCGCCGAACGGGGCCAATGTGAAAGTTGGGGATATCCTGGCCGAGTTCGATCGCACTGCGCAAGTGGATGCCGCCATCCAAGCCAAAACGAAATTTGAGGATTTGTCCCACCAGGTGGATCAGCGGCTGGCCCAAAATCAGAGCGACGCCGAAAAGCGCTCGGCCGATCTGCAGAAAGCCGAGGGGGACCTGGCCAAGGCTGAACTGGAGCTCCGCAAAGGGCCGCTGCTGAGCGAGATCGATCGATTGAAAAACGAAGCCAAGGCGGAGGACGCCCGCGCGCACGTGGCCAGTCTTCGAAAATCGAGTAAGTTTCACGATGTTTCCGATGCCGCCGCGCTCCGCATTCTGGAGCTGCAGCGCGACCGGCAAAAGGTGGCGCTAGAGCGGGCCGAGCATAATTCCGATCGATTGTCCGTACGGGCGACGATTGCCGGCATGGTAGCGCTTGAAAACGTGTGGCGTAGTGGTTCCATGGGACATGCGCAGGAGGGCGATCAACTCTGGGGTGGCCAGCCGTTGCTTAAGATCTTCGATCCCAACGAGATGGAGGTGCGTACCCAGGTGGGCGAACCGGATGGCGCCGCGCTGGTTCCGGGAGCGCGCGCCATGGTCAGCCTGGATGCGTATCCTGAACTGGTTTTTCCCGCGCGCTTCGAATCCGCCAGTCCGGTGGCTGCCGCTAACCTGGGCAGTCCCATCAAAAACTTCACAGCTACGTTCCGCTTGGAAAAGCCGGACCCTCATTTTCTTCCAGACCTTTCGGTCGCGGTAATCATCCTGCCGCCGGGAGATGGAAAGCCATGAGCGAGACAAAGCCAGTTCCGGGTTCACGAAAGCACCGGGCCAGAGGGTGGATCAGCCTGGCCGTGGTTTTTGCGGTGGCTGGACTGGCGGGTGTCGAAACATACCGGCTGAGGCAGGTGAACGCTTCCACCAGCCTGCCCATGGCGCCGGCGCGCAAAGGCGATTTCTCGGTGATTGTGAGATGCCGCGGGGAACTGAAGGCCCGCCGGTCGCTTCAGCTTACCGCTCCGGTCAATGTGCCGGATTTGCGAATCGTGTGGGCCGCGCCGCCCGCGAGTCCCGTGAAGGCCGGCGACGTAGTGATTCGCTTCGATCCCAGCAGTGCCAAGCAACAGCTTCAGGAAAAAGAAGCGGCTCTTCGACAGGCGCAGGCCACCCTCGATCAGGAGCTCGCGCAAGCGCGCATCACCACCGAGCAGGACAAGCTCGATCTCTCAACTTCCAGCTACCAGGTGGAAAAGGCGCGGCTGGAGGCTTCGAAACAAGAGATCGTGAGCGCGTTGCAGGGCGAGGAGAACAAAATCGACCTTTCGCTCGCCGAAGAGGATCTGAAGGTGAAGGGCGCGGCCTCGCATCTGCACTCGGCTTCCGACGCAGCCAAGATCGCATCGCTCACCCGGCTGCGCGATCATGCGCAGGCCGACGTGGATCTCACCAACAAGCGTCTGGGTCAAATGGAGCTCAAGGCGCCTTTAAGCGGGCTGATTGTTTACATGCAAAACTTCTCGCAAGGTTGGATGAACGCTAAGCCGTTCCAGGTGGGCGACCAAGTATGGTCAGGCGCGTCGGTGGCGGAGATCCCCGATCTGAATACGCTCGAGATGGAAGGCAAAATCGAGGAGATCGATCGCGGTCGAATTACCATCGGCGATGCTTCTCGTGTCAAGATTGACGCCCTGCCGGAGATGACGCTTACGGCAAACCTTACCTCGCTCTCGCCCTTGACCGAACAGACGTTTGAGTGGCCACCCACCAGCAGCTTCCGCGGCTTCTCGGCGATTCAAAAGCCGGATCCCAGATTGCGTCCCGGCATGAACGGCAGCATGGACATCGAGATCAAGAAAATCCCGTCGGCTATCAGCGTTCCCGCCAAGGCGCTTTTCACTCGCAACGGCAAGCCGGTGGTGTTTGTGAACGGGAAAACCGGATACCGTGCGGTAGAGGTCCAAATACTGGCGCGCAATCCGGACGAAATCGCGATCAAAGGACTCGACGCCGGTGCGATGGTGGCGCTGGTGGATCCGGAAAAGAACGATCGCAAACCATGAAGTGGAAGTCCGTAGTCATTCCCGTGAGTTTGTTGGCCCCCCTCGCCTTGATCGCCTGGGGTGGCTTGAGGCTTTACAAGACGGGTTCGGTGGTGAGCACTGGCCCGGACATCCCGTCCACCCGTGTGAAGCGCAGCGACGTTACCTTCACCGTCACGGCCAAAGCGGAATTGGAGGGCGGAAAGTCCGAGATGTTGACGGCGCCCATGATGGGTGGCGCCCAGTTGATCCTGACGGCCTTGCACCATTCGGGCGACCTGGTGAAAGCGGATGACGTAGTGGCCCAGTTCGACACCACCGAACAGGAGTTCAAGCTTAAGGAGGCGGAAGCCGATCTGGCGGAGGCCGAACAACAGGTGATCCAGGCCCAGGCGGACAGCCAGGCGAAGGCGGAAGAAGCGCAATACGAGCTGCTGCAGGCCAAAGCGGATTTGCGGCAAGCGGAGCTGGAGGCCCGCCGCAACCCCCTGCTGGCGGCCATCACAGCGCGCCAGAACACGCTGGCCGTGGAAGCGGCGCGCGACAAACTGCGCCAGTTGGAGCACGACATTCCCAATCGCCAAGCCAATTCCACAGCCGGCATAGCGATTCAGGAAGCGGCTCGAAACAAGGCCAAGGTGCAAGCGGAAACAGCGCGGCGCAACATCGAATCCATGACTCTGAAAGCGCACATGGCCGGATACGTCAGCGTCCAGCAGAACATGGCCGGAAACTTCTTTATGGACGGAATGAAACTGCCCATTTTTCAGGTGGGCGATACTGTGCGGCCCGGAATGGCCGTGGCTCAAATTCCTGATCTCTCCAATTGGGATGCGATCGCGCGTATCGGCGAATTAGATCGTGGGCATCTGGCGGAGGGGCAAAAAGCCGCCATTTCCGTAATTGCCCTTCCTGAAAAAACGTTCGCCGGCCACATCAAGAACATCGGTGGGACCGCCGGCTCGCCCTGGGATCGCCATTTCGATTGCAAGATTACCATCGACAATCCAGCTCCGGAGTTGCGCCCCGGCATGAGCGCCAGCATCGTGATCACCACCGAGACGCTGCGGAACGTTTCGTGGATTCCCGCGCAAGCTGTCTTTGAAAGCGATGGCCGCTCCTTTGTCTATGTTCAGTCCGGGACTGGTTTTGTTCCCGCGGACATCAAAGTGGTGCGGCGCAGCGAGAGCCAGGTGGTTCTGACCGGCTTGAAGGACGGTGCGCTGGTCGCGATGGCGAATCCCGGCGAGCAGGGCAAAAAGACGGGCCCCGGTGCAGGCGGCGCGTTACAGGCCATTCCGAAATGACCGCGGCCCCGATGAAGCCCGAAGCCAAAGAGCAGGCCAGAAGGCCCGGTTTCACCATCCTGCGCTATTTTGCCGATCTGGCACTGGCAGCGGAAAATCTGCGCGCTCAGAAGACGCGAACTTTTCTGACGGCCTTGGGCATTGTGTTCGGCGTAGGTTCGGTGATCGGAATGCTCGCCATCGGCGCCGGTGCACGGGAAGAATCGCTGCGCTTCATCGAGCAGTTGGGCGTGCGAAACGTCCTGATCGATTCACGTCCGGCCACCAGCCAGGAAGAATTGCAACAGCGGCGGCGGGCGTCGCCCGGACTGACTGATCGCGATGTCCGCATTCTCCAAGCCAACATCGAGGGACTGGAGATCTTTTCGGCCCGCAAGACCATGCATCCGGCCAAAGTGCTGCCAAAACCCTCCGGCGATCTGCCCGAACTGTATGGCGTCCGGCCCTCCTATGAGGCTATCCACAACCTGCACGTAACCGAAGGCCGCTTCTTCAACGCCCGCGAAGATACCAGCAGCGCCGCCGTTTGCGTGCTGGGCGAAACCGCCAAGATCAATCTGCTCGGTTATGGATCCGCGGCGGGAAAGTTCGTAAAGGTGAACGACACGTGGCTCGAAGTGGTGGGCGTGCTGGGGGAGCAGATTACGTCGGGAAGCCAAAACATCGGGGCGCAGATGCAGGACCTGAATAACATCGTCTTTATTCCGTTGAACACGTTTCAGTACCGCTATTGGGACGTCACCAGCTTTATGAAAGACGATCTGGATAGTGTCGATTTGCGCCTCAAAGAGGGCGTGGACAGCGTGCAGGTGGCCAAAGTGGCGGCCGCGATTCTGAACTCAACGCATCACAATATCCAGGATTTCACGGTAACCATCCCCGCCGCCCTGCTCGCGCAGCAGAAGCGCACGCAGACTATTTTTACTTACGTAATGGTGGCCATCGCGGCAATCTCGTTGCTGGTGGGCGGCATCGGAATTATGAACATCGTTCTTTCCACCGTGCTCGAGCGTACTCGGGAGATCGGAATCCGACGAGCGATTGGAGCTCGACGCAGCGATATCGTCCGCCAGTTCCTGATTGAGGCTGTGCTGATCTCGGGCGGAGGCGGAGTACTCGGAATTGGATTCGGGCTGTTCCTCTCGTGGCTGATCGCGCGGCTGGCGGAATGGAAGACCATCGTCTCTGCTTCCTCCGTGCTGATCGCGTTCGGCGTCTCAGTGGTGGTGGGAGTGGTGTTCGGAATCTATCCCGCCATGAAAGCCTCGCGAATTGATCCAATCGAAGCCTTGCGATACGAATAAATATGCGATTGTACGGAATTCTTGCCCTCTTTGCCGTAA
>Ga0182024_10025697_pt1 | contig 10377 bp, 9 predicted proteins | sample P32metaG_FD_120480 | JGI IMG/M metagenome (GOLD analysis project Ga0182024, IMG submission 120480) | Permafrost microbial communities from Stordalen Mire, Sweden - P3-2 metaG (Illumina Assembly) | ecosystem: Environmental > Terrestrial > Soil > Wetlands > Permafrost | place: Sweden: Stordalen...
CATTGGCGCTGGTCTTGCCGATCTTGTCGATCTCGTCGATGTAGATGATGCCGCGCTGGGCGGCCTCGAGATCGTAGTCGGCGTTCTGCAGGAGCTTGAGCAGGATGTTTTCGACGTCCTCGCCGACGTAGCCGGCCTCGGTGAGCGTGGTGGCGTCGCCGATGGCGAAGGGGACGTTGAGGATGCGGGCCAGGGTCTTGGCCAGGAGCGTCTTGCCGCTGCCGGTGGGGCCGATCAGCAGGACGTTGCTCTTGTCGATCTCGACGTCGTCGCCGTTCTTGACCGGGGCCTTGTCGCTGTCGTCGCTGCCGGAGTCGGTGGTGGTGAGGCGCTTGTAGTGATTGTGGACCGCGACGGACAGCGCCTTCTTGGCGAACTGCTGTCCGACCACGTACTGGTCCAGGAACTCTTTGATCTGGCGCGGGCTGGGGATGGTGGAGAAGAGGGGCTGGCTGCTGGTCAGCTTGCGTTTTTCCTGGCGGATAATGTTATGGGCCAGATCGACGCAGTTGGCACAGATGTAAACATCGCTGGGCCCTTCAACCATCGGGCCGACGTCCCGGCTGCTTTTGCCGCAGAAACTGCAGGTCGTGACGCGGCGGCCGCGGAACCCTTGTTGGCCGCCGGGCGGATTACCGGGAGGCTGCGAGCCTCCGCCACCATTGCCGGGGCGATTATTATTAGCCATCAGACGGGCCTTTCCTTGCGTGGAACCGATCGAAGGCAAAGACGCTTGCGAATCTTCGCGGACCGGGTTTGCTTCTCCGACTTGAGCCCCACGGTCGAAAGCGTCGTGGGATGACTCACACTCCGGCGTATCCGCCAACCCCGTCCAAGGGTTATCGTTCAACCGCGGGTATCCACTTGATGCGCATTTTGATCCAGGTCTTAGCGCTATGCGAAGCCAACGGGGTGTCCAAATAGCCCGTCGGAAACCATTTTCAAGCCGGAAACCCGCGCCGCTTGAAAGCGGCGGCACCAGGCCTTGTCTGAAAACTCATCGGGCCGCGGCGGGCCGGAAACGCCCCGTCGCAATCCCGGTGAGTTTTCAGACAAGGCCTAGTCCATACTACTCGCGCTTGGCCGGAAATGGAAAAGATCGAAAACCGGAAAAGCGCGCCGACCGGCCGCAACGCCAGTTAAAACAGCCGCCGCGATTTATCCGGACCTTTGCCGGCGGTCTGCCGACGGGCCTCGGCCCGCTCGGCGGCGCGCCTGGCGGCCTCAACGACCTTCTCCTTGGCTTTCTCGAATTCCTCGGCCGACATCTGCCCCTGGTTGTACAACCGCCGCAGGTCCGAAAGCGAGAACCCCGATCCGACAGGCTCATCCGGGGTCTGCATTCGCCGCTTGATCTGGGTCACCACCACAAACCCGATCAGCAGCATCACCAGTACCACCCCGGACCCAATGAGCATCTGCACCCAGAACAATTGGGTCCAATCCGCGTCGAGTAAGCAATGGCAGTTGTGAAGCATCGGGCGGCCGGGGGACAGGTAAATGACCCGTTGGGGATGATACGCCTTGCAGCCGTTGACGTTCAATCGGCGCGGGACCGCAAGGCGCGACAAAAACGGATTTATCTGCCAGTCAGGTGGCCTCGATCAACCGGCTTGCCGTAATATGATCGCCGGCTAACGATTGGAGGCCTTGTGCATTTCTCCCGATTGCGAGCGTTTGTTGTCCTGGCATTGGTGGCGGGCCTTGTCCGGGCGGCGGCCGGCGATCCCAGCAGCGTCAAGGCGGCAGACCTGGTCCATGCCAAACTGCTGGCCAATACTTCGGCGGTTCGCGCGGGCCAACCGTTCCTGCTGGGCGTGCTGCTGGAAATCAAGCCGGGTTGGCACATTTACTGGCAGAACCCGGGCGACTCGGGCACGCCGACAAAAATCGGTTTCTCGGCGCCCGAAGGCTACGCCGTGGTGCCGCTGCAATACCCCGTCCCGCAACGGATCGAGCAGCCCGGGAATGAAGTGGTCTATGGGTATACCGGGTCGGTCCTGCTGATGGCGGAGGTGCGGCCGCCGCGCGGCGGCGGAGCAATGGCCGCGGCACGGGCGGTCTCTGTGGATGCCGTAGCCGCCTTTTCAGCCAGCGTCTCCTGGCTGTGCTGCGACAAGCTGTGCGTGCCGGGGAAATCGGAATGTGAGCTGGAGTTGCCGGCAAACGTCGAGCCCGAGCGAGCCAATGAAGCGCTGTTTGCCGAATGGAAGGCGCGGGTGCCGGTGCCGCTGGGGGACAAGGCGGCCGGGGCCACCGGCTCGATCACGCCGTCGTTGTCGGTCAACAGCCTTGTGTTTTCCGGTGTATTGCATTGGGACGCGCCGCCCGTCGAGGTGCAGTTTTTCCCGGCCCCGGAGGACGCGCTCAAGCTGAGCGATATCACAGTCAAGACCGATAAGGCAGACACGCAGGTCCGCTTCAAAGCAAGCGTGCTCAAGGGTCAGAAGCTGACCGGCAACCGTTTAGCGACGGTGATGGCCGCCCGCGACGCCAAAGGCGCCTGGCGCGGCGTGCTGGTCGAATGCCCGCTGGATCAACTCTTACCGAAGTGATCGGTTTTTCACTGGCCACCGTCCACTGGCCACTTATTTTGAAGGAGATCATGATGCGAAAGATCGTTCCTGTTTTGTCCCTGGCGGCCTTGGCGGCCCTCGTGTTTGCGGCATGGGGTCAATTGCACGCTTCGGAAGCGGCAGCGCCAGCCGGCATCGGTGCAACCGCTCCTAACTTCTCGCTGACCGACACCAACGGTAAGAAGGTGAGCCTGGCCGACTATACTGGGAAGATCATTGTCCTGGAGTGGACCAATCCCGACTGCCCCTTTGTGCAGCGCCACTACAAGGAAGGCACGATGACCAGACTCGCTGAAAAGTACAAGGACAAGGGCGTCGTCTGGCTGGCGATCGATTCCAACGAAAGCCAAACCCCCAACGACAACCGCAAGTGGGTGACTGACAACCACATGCCCTACCCGATGCTGGACGACTCCAAGAGCAAAGTGGCCAGGGCCTATGGCGCCAAGTCGACGCCCGACATGTTCATCATCGATAAGGACGGCAAGATCGCCTACTCCGGCGCCATCGACAACGACCCCGACGGCGAAAAGGGCGACAAGCGGGTGAATTACGTCAGCAAGGCACTGGATGAATTGCTGGCGGGCAAGCCGGTGAGCACTCCAGAGACCAAGTCCTACGGCTGCGGCGTCCACTACGCGGACTGACCCGGTAACGTTCTCGTCATCCTTCATCTTCCGGCGGCCACTGGCCGTCGATCGTGATAGGAGGCAATCCGGGCTTGGGGGTCGTGAAATCGGCTTCGAGGAACGCCTTCCATCGACCCAGCAGTTCCGGATACTGGCGGAGGAATGCCTCCCACGCCGCATAATGGGAACGCAGGTAAAAGGTCTTGTCGGCCTGCTCGGTTTGTTCGCGCTTCAGATCGTTCGCCTGCTGGGTGGCCGCCGCCAGTTGCTTTTGCAGGTCTGCGACTTGCGTCTTGAGCTTGTCGTTTTCCTCAGCAAGCTGGTTCTTGCGTTCCTGGGCGGCCTTCAACTCCTTCAGCGCGTCGTCGTACATCTTGTGCAACTGCTCGGGCGTATCGTCGGCAATCGCTGCCGGACCGAAAGCGAGCGAGGCCAGCAAAGCGGCGATCAATGCCAAGACGCTGAACTTCCGCGCTGGAGCACGCGGCGCGCGCTTCACGCTCGAACCACTGGTGGGGACCATCATCGATTCCTTTCCAACTGCCTGGTGGTTGGTCAGACGCAGCCTGACGACCACACCGAGCCGGGGCGTGCCCAAGGCCCGTCTCGCCGTCAAAAGCGAATCGACGAGGAGGCTCTGACTGACCCATTTTAGACCGTGTAGGAATCGGGTACAATCATTTGTGGGAGAGTCGCCTCATGATTCAGTTCCCATGCCCCGGTTGCGGCCAGGTGTTCTCCGTCGCCGACGACGAAGCGGGCCTCAGCATCCAATGCCCCCGGTGTTCCCGTCTTGCCGATGTCCCCACTCATTCCGATCTGGGCAATATTGCCGAAGACGGCACCTTCAAGCTCGACGAATCGGTCCGCCCCGCCGCTGACCCGGCGGAAAGCATCGCAAAGATCGCCCAGGCATTCCAAAAAAGCCGTGTTGACGATGAAGGCCAGGAGATCGACCTGCGGAACACGCCCGAGGAACTCACCGGCCTCGACGAGGCGACCGCACTGGAGCCGGGCCAGCGGCAGCGCTATAAGCCCCAGTACGATCCCGAGACCGGCGAGTTGGTCCGCCCACTCGAGCTCCAGCCCGACGATCGCGACGTCGATCCCGAGTCGATTCCCCTGGCCGCGCTGGCGCCCGTCGATCAAACCGCCCCCATTAGTTACGCCCCGGTGGGCGACATGCAGCTCTGCAGGCACACGCCGTTTCAGAAGCTGCTGGAGCCGGTCAACCTTGCCGTGATGGCGTTTGTGCTGCTCGGCCTGGTGATAGGCTACACGGTCCAGTTGCTGCTGATCTCGATCATCGAACAGACGTTCCCCATGCCCATCTGGCCGCTCAACCTCATGTTCTGGCTGGCGGCGTCGCACTTCGGCAACACGATCGTGACTATCGGGCCGGAAGAACACGACGAATTGCCGCGGCCCCTGCTTTCGCTAAGTCCCTGGGATGACATCTTCGGTCCCTTGCTCAAGGTCCTGGGAGCGGTCCTGATTTGCTACCTGCCGATGTTCGCGGTGCTGGCGGTCATAAGCGGCCCCGCCCGCGTGGTCGCCCTGCCGCTCATGGTTGTCGGCGGGTACTATTTCCCGGCCGTCGTGCTGACCCTTACCACCAGCGGCAGCATCCTCAATCTTCATCCGGTGCGGGTCCGCAATGTCATTCGCCTCGGGGGTATGCGGTACTTCCGGATCGCCGCCGCCTGGATCATCATTTTCCCCCTTTACGTTTGGGCAACACTGCGGGTCAACCTGGTCTTCGACAGCTTGAGCATCGAGACCGGCCCATACGAGCGGAGGGAAATACTTCTGGCCGGCCCGATCGCGGTGCTGAGCGTCTTCTTCCTGCACTACCTCTGCTGGCAACTGGGCCTGCTCTTCCGCGCCGGGCATGAACGCTTCGGCTGGGTCTGGGAGGAACTGTTGCGTCAGCGTGAGGAAGACCGCAAGAAGCGAGGCGGCCTGAGCGCCGCCGACCGCGCCACCATTCGGCAAGAACGCCAAAGGCGCGCCGCCGCGGCTGCAGGCCAGTCCAGGTCACCCCGGCAAGCGGGGCCGGGGCTGGGCCCGAGGTGACGCGCGGCGCCGGATTCGCCGGAGCGAGTGACATACTCCCTCTCCCGGTACTCCGGGAGACAGGGGACCGGAGGCTGCGTGGGTGTCCGTGACGTTCTTTCAGAGCAGTACCCCGACAGGGAGGAAGCCTGGTCACGATTTTTGACTCTCTACAAGTCATGAAGATGCAACAACGATTAGGTATCGCTCGTCCCTGGCTCATCTCGGGCCTCCTCCTCCTGTGCGCCGTAGCGGCTTGCCGCGCCGAGCCCCTCCCCGGCACTCAACCACTCACCGCCGAGGGCGACCTGGCGGCACGAATGGTGGACGGCATCGATCGCTTCCTGCTTCAGGAGACAGACGCATCGATCGCTCGCCGGCCTGAATTTTGGAAGCGCGATCTGTCTTCGCCGCAGCGATATGCCGAGTCGGTTGCGCCAAACCGGGCCAGATTGGCCAAGGCGGTTGGCGTCGTGGACGCGCGCGAGAAGTTTGATGCCCCGGAACTGCTCGCCCGCACCACACAGCCCGCCCTAGTCGGACGCGGGAGCGGTTTTGAGATCTACGCGGTGCGGTGGCCGGTGATGGGAGCCATCCACGGCGAAGGGCTGTTGCTGACGCCGGCAGGCGGGCAGAGGGCGGCGGCCGACATCGTCGCCCTGCCGGATGCCGATCTGACCCCGGAGATGCTGGCTGGGCTGGCGCCGGGCATCGCCCCGGCGAGCCAGTTGGCGCGCCGGCTTGCCGAGAACGGCTGCCGGGTGATCGTACCGACGCTGGTTGATCGTTCCGATGCCTATTCGCAACCCCCTTCGGGGCAGCGCACCAACCAGACCGGCCGGGAATACGTCTGGCGTCCGGCGTACGAAATGGGCCGGCACCCGATCGGGTATGAATTGCAGAAAGTGTTCGCCGCCGTCGATTGGTTCTCCGCTGACGGCGAGGCGAACCATCGCCCGGCCCATGTTGGCGTCATCGGCTATGGCGAAGGCGGGCTGCTGGCGTCTTATGCCGCCGCCCTCGACCCGCGCATCGGCGCGGCGTGCGTCAGCGGGTATTTCGACGGCCGCCAGGCGCTTTGGCGCGAGCCGATCTATCGCGATGTATTCGGCCTGCTCCGCGAGTTCGGCGATGCCGAAATCGCCAGCCTGATCGCGCCGCGGTCGCTGATCATCGAGGCGTGCAAGTCGCCGGAATCCGACGGCCCGCCCCCGCCGCGCGATGGGCGAAGCGGCGCCGCCCCCGGCCGGTTGACTACGCCCACGCTCGACGACGTCCGCGCCGAGTTCAACCGCGCAACGGCGCTGATCGGCGCAGCCGGGTCGATGAGACTGTGCATCAGTGGCGATGACGGCCGCGGCCCCTTCGGCACCGACGCAACCCTGACCGCCTTGCTGCGTGAGTTGGCGATCGACGCGCCGCTGCTGCCCGCCGGTGCCGACCCAGAATCACTTCGCAAGGACTTCGACCCGCAGCCGCGCCAGAAGCGGCAGGTCGATGAGATGCAGGATTTCACGCAACGCCTCGTCCGCCAGTCCGAAGTGACTCGAGGCGCTTATTGGCAAAAGGCGGACCGCAGCGCCGTCGACAAGTGGCAGCAGAGCGTCGTCCCCTATCGCGAGGCGTTTGCCGATCAATTGATCGGCCGATTCGACCGCAAGCTCCTGCCGCCCAATGCCCGCACTCGGCAAATCTACGATGAGCCGAGATATACCGGCTACGAGGTCATGCTGGACGTCTATCCCGACGTGTTCGCCAGCGGCATCCTGCTGGTGCCCAAGGGGATCGCCCCCGGGGAGCGGCGGCCGGTGGTGGTCTGCCAGCACGGCCTGGAGGGCCGGGCGCGCGACGTGGCCGACCCCAAGTCCGATAGCCCCTCGTACCACCGCTTTGCCTGCCAGTTGGCCGAGCAGGGGTTCGTCACGTATGCGCCGCAGAACCCTTACATCGGCCATGACGGCTTCCGAACGCTGGTCCGCAAGGCGCATCCGCTGGGCAAGACCCTGTTCTCAATCATCGTTCCGCAGCACCAGCAAACGGTCGACTGGCTGGCGACGCTGCCGTTCGTCGACGGGGACCGGATCGCCTTCTACGGCCTCTCCTATGGCGGCAAGACTGCCATGCGCGTCCCCGCCCTGGTTGACCGCTACTGCCTGTCGATCTGCTCCGGCGACTTCAACGAGTGGGTCTGGAAGACCACGTCACTGACCTATCCCGCCGGCTACCCCGGCACCGGCGAGTACGACATGTACGAATGGGACCTGGGCAACACGTTTAACTACGCCGAGATGGCCGCCCTGATCGCCCCGCGTCCCTTCATGGTCGAGCGCGGCCACAAGGACGGTGTCGCCCGGGATGAATGGGTCGCGTATGAGTACGCCACGGTTGCCCGGCTGTATTCCGACCTCAAGATCCCCGACCGCACCCGCATCGAGTTCTTCGACGGACCGCACACCATCCACGGCGTGGGCACCTTCCAGTTCCTCCACGAACAACTGAGATGGCCGCCCGAGGGACATTAAGTTTGGGGGCAGAGTTTGCGGCTTCGACGCTTCAAAGAGGATATGAGCCGGCAATGGGTTAGACCGAAGGCGGATCGGGTTCTTTGCGCTTGGACCACTTGTCGAGCAGTTCGCGGCGGCTGGCGACGTTGAAGTGCCGGTAGAGCGACTTGACGTGGTTGTGGACGGTGGTGCGGCTCATTTCGACCTTGGCGGCGATCTGGGTTTCGCGGTCGCCGGCCAGAAGATACTGGAGCGTCTCGCGTTTGCGGGGGGGAAGGGCCAGCGCTTCGGGCGAGGCCATCAGCAGGTCGTGCCCGTAGACCCAGGCCATCTCCGCGTGCATGGCATTGACGATTTCGCGTTCGCGTTGAGAAAACGGACGAGCGTCAGGTTGCTGCCGATAGACGGTCAGGGTTGCCACCACCTGCATGCCGAGCAAATCGAGGAAGGAGTCGCAGCACTGGCAGGGCCCGGGGGGGCAGGACCCGGTTTCGGTAGCCGAGATTTGGGCAATCCGGCCGCCTTTCTTCGTGGGCAGGGTGGTTTCGTGCGCGAGGGACTGGTCGGCGGGCAAGTCAGCGGCGGGCGCGTCCGATGGACCCATGCGCACCACTGAAATGAGCGATTGCCGGGCGGTGAGGCGGTCGCAGGTGCTGACCGCGGAAAGGCCGCCGTCAGCATCGACCAGGCGGCAAATCCCGTCGAGGAGGATTTTCTTGCGCGTGACCGGGTTGGCGGGCGAGAGGTGCAGCGCGTTGCTGAGATGCAGCATGTCGCGTGCGTCGGCAGGAGTAAGACATTGCATTCGACTGATTGTTGTGCTACCCATCGAAACTCCATACCCCGCCGAGCGGGCCGGCGCTGTGCTGTTTTTTTGCACGACCCTCGCCACGCGGATCATCGGCGGACCCGGTGGACCGCCGATGGCGAGGGCTTTCGAGTTCGACGTACCGGCGGGGCATCGCGGGCGTCGCCGAGATCCTCGCCGGCCATCGGGCGGAGGAACTTGGAGAGCAACTCGCCGCGGCAACTCACCTGGTAGCGACGGTACAGCGCTTTGACGTACACGTGAACGGTGTTCTGGCTGAGCTTCAAATGGCGGGCGATCTCCTTCTCCTGGTCGCCGACCAATAGACATCGAAGCGTCTGCCGCATCCGCGGAGAAAGATCCCTTCGCATCGCCGCCCCAAAAGGCCGGGGCAGAAGTAAATGACACCACTGGACGATAAGAAGTCGTCGCTTAAGTACCTCTGTGGAGGCGGAGGACTGAGATTTTTTGATCACGCTAAGCATGGCAGCAGGATCACCGATCCGACTGCTTTGGCCATTCGACATTACCACACCCGGTTCCTTCGCTCACTTCCCGACAGCCCGTCGCAGTCGGTTCCCATTCCGACCGAGTCATATTAACCGGCGACGAACCGAATTCAAGAGTGCCCAGATTGACCAAACTGTCCAGTTCGGTTAAATCTGCCAGAATCCCGGTTGTGCTTTGCTATTTGCCGGTTCGTGGTCTATAGTCTTACCAGCAGTGGGTACTGCCAGTGAACCTCCGTTGTGCTCCCCGGATGCCGCTCGAAAAACTGATATAAATGCTTGCCTAGAGCTGTAGTTGCAGTTTGTGTTGGGGTGCGCCTTCAGATGGCGCATGGCCCCCTGAAGGCCCGGCTCCGTGCAGAAGTAATCACTCCGCCACATACCTGTTGATTCCGCCGTTCGATTCGGCCTTAAAAGCCCCCTCAAGGGACAATTCGGCCCTGAAGGTTTGGAACAGGTTTTGTTGGAGCGACCAACGTCAGGGACGCAGGATGCGTCCTTAGATAGGTGCAGTATCGGGAAAGGGAAGTATTGTGAAAATGAACTTGCGCTGGTTGGTCGGGGTGTTGAGCGTCTTCGCGACCGGCTGGGGCGTCCCGTCGAGCTTTGCAGGGACGGTCGATGTCGCGATCCCAATCGCCGGGGGCCCGACCGCCAGCCTGAGCCTGCCGATTTTTGAGCGGGTCTGCCCTGAGCCTGCCTGCGGTGAGCTTGTCGAACCCGTCGAATCGGCCTGGCCGACCTGCGGCCTTGACGCTTGGGAGATTCGGGAAACTTCCTACGGGGATCCCCTTGATGCCGGTCACATTCTCAACTTGGCCCACCGGACGCTTACATCGTCAGGATTCGCGGCGGCCACTTCCAGGAGCGAAGTCGATTCGGCCGACGCCGCGGGCAATGTCCCGACCGGCCCGTCCCGAACCGGAGAAAACGATGCCCGGGCGCTGGCCCTTCCGGACGCGGTTCGAATGTTCCCTCTCGGCGCGGTTGTCGCGGCGCTTGCCATCCGCCGCATGCGGCGATCGGTGAGGCGCGCGTGAGCGTTCTTGATTCCATTCAGCGTTCATCATTCAGCATTTATCATTCAGCATTCAGCATTCAGCATTTCCTTTAGAACCCCTTTTCGGCGATTTCGACGGCTTTGAGCATGGCTTTGGCTTTATTGAGGGTTTCTTCGTATTCGGCGGCGGGAACGGAATCGGCGACGACCCCCGCTCCCGCCTGAACGTCGAATACCCCCTGCTTCCAGACGATGGTCCGCAGGGCGATGCAGGTGTCCATGTTGCCCGCGAAATC
>Ga0182024_10025698_pt1 | contig 10376 bp, 9 predicted proteins | sample P32metaG_FD_120480 | JGI IMG/M metagenome (GOLD analysis project Ga0182024, IMG submission 120480) | Permafrost microbial communities from Stordalen Mire, Sweden - P3-2 metaG (Illumina Assembly) | ecosystem: Environmental > Terrestrial > Soil > Wetlands > Permafrost | place: Sweden: Stordalen...
CAGCAAAGCAGCATCAACTTGCCGCATTCTTCTGGTGGACCTCGTGGGCTTGCAGCACGGATCGACCTGGATCCGAGACGACTTACACCAATAATTGGCCGCATGAGCCCCTGATTGGCAACGGACCAACGTCCGGCGCAGTCCTCTGGAGCGTGCTGAGTTTCGTCGGCTTGTTAGCGGGAATAGGCGGCCTTGTCTGGTGGTACGCGTCGCAGGAGAAGGAACTTGTTCATGGGCCCTACCCGGAAAAAGACCCCTTCCTGGCCTTCAAACCCACCCCATCGCAACGCGCGACGTTGAAGTATTTCTATGTGGTGATCATCCTCTGGGGCGTTCAAATCTTGATGGGCGTCTTGACCGCTCACTACGGCGTTGAGGGGCTGTCCTTCTTCGGATTCCCGCTCGCAAAATATCTGCCCTACGCTGTCACACGCACATGGCATTTGCAGCTAGCCATTTTCTGGATCGCAACATCATGGTTGGCCACAGGCCTTTATGTTGGCCCCGCCGTCAGCGGTCACGAGCCAAAGTATCAGCGGCTTGGCGTCAACGCACTCTTCGGCGCGCTTATCCTCGTTGTCGGCGGTTCACTCGCGGGCGAGTGGATGGGCATTCAGCAGCGGCTCGGCAACATGTGGTTCTGGTTCGGCAGCCAGGGTTATGAATACGTCGATCTCGGCCGCTTCTGGCAAATACTTTTGTTCATCGGACTGGTTCTCTGGCTTGTCCTAATGGTCGCAGCTTTGAAGCCGGCTCTCGTTCGCAAGAGCGAAGACCGCTCGCTTCTCATCCTGTTCCTCATCTCAAGCATTGCTATCCCGCTCTTTTATTCAGCCGGACTGATGTACGGTCAGCGCAGCCATCTCGTTACTGCTGAATACTGGCGCTGGTGGGTAGTTCATCTCTGGGTTGAAGGCTTCTTTGAAGTGTTCGCCACTGTCGTGATTGGCTTCCTTTTCACGCGGCTCAAGCTGATCGAAATTCGCACCGCAACCAAGGCTGCGCTCTTCTCGACTACCATCTTCCTGTCCGGCGGAATCATCGGCACCTTCCATCACCTGTACTTCGCCGGTGCAACGCCCGCAGTCATTGGCCTGGGAGCAATCTTCAGCGCATTTGAAGTTGTGCCGCTCACACTAATTGGCTATGAAGCCTGGGAAAACATTCGCCTTGCGCAACCGACAAAGAAGTCCCAGTGGATCGCCAATTACAAATGGCCCATCTACTTCTTCGTCGCAGTTGCATTTTGGAATCTCGTGGGAGCAGGATTGTTCGGCTTCCTCATCAACCCACCGATCTCGCTCTATTACGTTCAGGGTCTCAACCTTACTCCAGTCCACGGTCACACCGCCCTGTTCGGGGTGTACGGGATGTTAGGTCTCGGTCTCACGCTGTTTTGCCTTAGGGCGCTTAAGCCGGGTCGCAAGTGGAAGGAGACTCCGTTGAAGCTCTCCTTCTGGTCTCTGAACTTTGGCTTGATCTTCATGGTCATCTTCAGCATGCTTCCAGTGGGGCTGCTGCAGGCATGGGCATCCATTGAACATGGCACATGGTACGCGCGTTCCTCGGAGTTCATGCAATCCAATTCCATGCAGACTCTGCGTTGGATGAGAGTCCCTGGAGACATCCTGTTCTCGATTGGAGCAGCGTTGTTCGCCTGGTTCGTGCTTGGATTGCTCACTGGGCACTCGTACAGTAAGGAAGTGCAGGGCGGAACGGACGTTTCGTTGCACGACAGTAATGAAGAACGCACCGTCGCACTCGCAGGTCGCTGACCGGATATGCCAACATCCATGCGGCGTCTTTGATGGTTCTACTACTACAAGGACGCCGTGGGGATCGTCTTTCATGATGCATCCTCCTTTAGAAGCCCGGTAGCTTAAGGGTTTTGTTTTGGTGATACAGAAGCACTTTGAGCGGTCTTCTTGCGATTACGTCCTGCACGCCTATCTTGACCTGCTCTGAGTCGAGCGCATCGAGTGGCACTTTCCACGGAGCGCAAGGCATAAGCTGCTCAGCCGGCAGTATACCCGCTCTGATCATGCGTATCACCGATCCCACACAGATTTTCAGACGGCGCGCAGTCTCATCAACGCTGATCGTTTTCGGCCCGGCCGTGGCGGCATCGAAGGCCGGAACTCCGAGTCGTTCGCGCAGAGCACGCACTCGAAGTGTAGTCCAGGACTCACCATCGTTTCTCTTGCATCGCATACGATTCACGGTCACAGCCAGTTGTCGGTCAGGCCAGTGCGCGCCGAGCGTTCGGATCACTTCCACAGGACTCGGATGTCGATCGTCGGGGTATCGGCCAGTCCGGGTGCGCGCCAGGCGGATTTCGGTATGCCTCCCACCCGTCCAGTGGACCGTCATAGCGACTTCGTCTTTGGCATCGTCCAGATCGATGACCACTTCCTGTATCAGAACCCGGGTCAACCGCTGCTTGGTTCGCATGGTAGCGCCGGGCGCGTTCCAGGCCGATGCCAGATCGTGTGCGAGTGTCAGTAATCCTTCCTTATCGACTTGTGGGCGAGAAGCCGCCTGCTCGTCCATGCGGGCAAGTCGCTGCTCGAGTTCAGCGACACGTTCAAGAGCGATATTCCATCGAGACTCAAGCTCACGGGCAACCAAGCGTTTAGTAGGATCTACGGCTTCGTATCGGCGCGACGCCAGTGATGCCTCGTAGCGCGCATGCTCAAGATCGCGCTTCGTCGCCTGTCTCACATCATCATCTGCCGTTATCACCCGCTGCGCGGCTTCGAGAGCGGCTTCTACCGCAAGCGGAGAGACAGCCTCCATGATGTAATTGGCTATCGTTTGGTCGATTCTTACGCCGCCGATTCCTATGCACTGGCCCGCGCCTACGTGCGCATCGTCGCCGCGGCATTGATACCGATGCGCATGGCCCGACGCCATTCCGTAGAACACATGCATGATCCTGCCACAACGACCGCATCGCACAAGGCCAGTTAGTAGAGCCCTTCCACCGCGCGCGGCCTTCCGAGATGCCCGCTGCTGCATGTATGCGTTCTCAGTCAGCATCTGCCGGTTCTCCTCGAACTCTTCCCAACTGATGTAGCCCTCATGATTATCCTGAATCAGCACATTCCAGGCATGCATCGGCTTCCTATGCCCGATCGTCTTTCTCGGCCGACCATCCACGACCTGAACCCGGTGTGTCCGGCGTCCGAACGCATATGCGCCAGCATAGATGGGATTCTGCATCATCTCAACAAGATTGTGATAGGCCGGCGCCTGCCATACGAGCTTCTGATGCTTGGCATTTTGACGAACCACCCGGATTTTGATGCCCGCATCTCTAGCCCAGAGGAACAACTGACGCGCACTCCCCAGTTCCCGGAACTTGCGGAACATCAGCTTGATGGTCTCGCTGACACGCTCATCGGGATCGACCTCGATCTGATCAACATCGTTCCAGCAGTAGCCTGGCGGAAGAGAGAAGCGCAGCTCTCCGCGTTTGGCTTTGGAGTCCCGTGCCGCAAGTCCCCGTTGCCGCAGTAGATTCAGCTCATATTCGGACATCGTGCCCTTAAGGCCGAGAAGAAGGCGATCGTTGACAAGCCGTGGATCGTATACGCCGTCGTGATCGATTACCAGCACACCCACCACCGCGCAGAGATCCACCAGATGGTGCCAGTCCCGCCCATTCCTCGCCAGGCGTGAAGCCTCTATACAGAAGACAGCACCCACCGCGCCACTACAGACATTTGCCACGAGCTTCTGGAAGCCGGGCCGCACAACGATGCCTGAACCGGATCTGCCCAGGTCATCGTCGATCACCGCAACCGATGAAAAGCCCATGCCAGAGGCCGATTCAGCCAAGGCATACTGCCGTCGCTGACTCTCGGTGTTTTCTATTACCTGCCCAAGAGTCGATTGGCGGATGTATACGACAGCTCCGCGCCCAAGATGTTCAGGGGTGATCTTTGAGTTCATTGCTGACCTCCTCTATCTCGACGTTTTCGTTTTCCTCCGGCCCCATTGCTTCGAGAAGAAGATCCGCCAGTACTTCGATCGCTTCGCTGCGCACGTGTTCCAGAGGATGCGGTTGCACACTGACCGGCTCCAGCGGGAGCTGCAGTTGCACCCGGCCCCTTTTCATCAGTTGGCTCATGGATTGTGCCCTCCTTCTGCAGGCACTTCCATGATCCCGCCGAACCGCCGGTGCGACTATCTAAAATCACCCGGAGTTCTTCCAGGCCTGCCAAGCTCACCTGAGGCGGCCCAACCACCATACTGGCGCATAGCGAAGCGTCGAACATCCAGGCCGGTAAATCACGACATAATCCGTTCCGAACTTCAACGCAAAACACAGGCTTGAGATGCTTCCCAGTCTTGCGAATTAACCTCAACGGTTGTCCATGCAAGGGGTGCCATGGGTATTCGATTACGACATTGCTCGATCGGTATGCAGAACGTCGTTGTATCTGGGGAATTGCCGCGGAAAACAAGTGAAACCAAGGAGCACCACATGGACTATACATTCCTCGCAAATCTGCAACAGGAATTCACACTTCCAGAAAAGGGCATCCTGAGCCGCGTTCTGCACAAAGACGAAAAGGTCAACGTGACCTTGTTCGGCTTCGCGGCGGGCGAGGAACTCTCAGCACATTCAGCTCCAACGCCTGCCGTTCTCTATTTTCTGGAGGGCGAAGCCGAACTGCAGCTAGGCACGGACAAAGTCCAAGCCGAGGCCGGTTCCTTCGTATACATGCCTCCAATGCTGTCCCACGGGATCTCTGCAAAGACAGGGCTTCGCATGTTGTTGGTTCAGATGAAGGAGCCGTCGTAATTGGTTCTTTGTCAAGGCAATAGTTCCCGTGAAGCCGGCAGACCTTCTGCGTTTCCTCCTGTCGAAGACCGCCGAATCAAACCTGAGAGTGTCAATTGGCCGAAAACCAGTGACGCTCATCGATTTGCTCCGAATATTCAAACTTTCTTGGATCCGTAATTAAAGTCGCTGTAGCAACGCGTCCGCGTTCGTACTCTTGACGAGTAATACAAATGTGCTCGCACCTACCAGAGCAAGTTGATGAATCGGTTGAATCGGGCACCGAAAACTGGCGCTTAACTGACTTCTTCCAGTCCTTAGAAGCCCAGCGTATGTAGCACGTGCTGGATGGCCTCAGCACTCGCACGCAAGCCGGCCTCCTCAAACGCATTCATTGGTACCGGTAGCAAACCCTCCACGCCCCGGAGGCCCACAATCGACGGCACCGACAGACACACGTTGCTAATGCCTCGATAGTCAGTCAGCAGAGAACTCACCGGCAGCACGCGTCCCTCGTTCCATAGGATCGCCTCAAGAATCGCTGCCACCGCCAAGCCCACCGCGTAGTTCGTCGCGCCCTTGCCTTGAATGATCTTGTAAGCAGCCGTGCGCACGCTCTCGAAGATTTCTTGCTCCTCCAGCGTGCTGAGCACTCCGTGCCCGGGCATGTGCCAGCCCTGCACAGGGACATTGCCGATGCTCGCGCTCGACCACAACGGAATCTCGCTGTCGCCATGTTCACCCGCGATGTATGCGTGCACGTTCTGCACCGCCACTGCACAGCGCTGCGCAATGAGGAATCGAAAGCGAGAGCTATCCAACACTGTTCCGCTACCCAAAACCCTCCTACTCTCCAATCCGCTCAGTTTCAGAGCGACGTAAGTGAGCACGTCCACGGGGTTGGTTACCATCAGCAACGTCGCCTGCGGCGCGACGCGCAGCAGTTCCGGTATCAACTTGCGGCAGATTCCGGTATTCGTCTCGGCCAGTTCAACGCGCGTCTGCCCAGGTTTCTGCTTTGCGCCTGCCGTTACAACGATCACGTCGGAACGCTCAAGCACGTTCAAGTCATCCGACCCGTCTACCTTCGCCATAGGCACAAACATCAGACCGTGGTTCAGGTCCAGTACCTCGGCCTCGACTTTTGTTTTTGCAACGTCAAACAGGCTGATGTGCTTGCCCACTCCGCGCACCATGCAAGCGTAGGCAATCGTCGCCCCAACGCTGCCCGCACCCACGATCCCTATTTTTCCCGGCAGCTTGCTCATCAGTCCAGACCTCTATCTGAAAGTTAGCATTACTTTAGCTGGGTGGCAGCGACTTCAGTCGCTTGGCACCGGATTCTCAAAAGAATGTCAACGCTAGGCAAAGCTCGCGCCACATTGGTTGCACAATCCCGATGAGACCCAGGGACTCTCCATTTCGGTCTCAAGCAAGGTGGTAAGCCTCCTCGGGTCTCCCAGATCACTCCATCCGATCTCGCCAAGACTAGCGACACAGATCCCTTCGGTATTCGCCGACAACACCAATTCGAAAAATCGGCCGCCTCGTGCAAAGGGCTGGGCAGAGGTCGCGGGCACGTTAAGGACACAATAACGGCTACTGTTCGTTCCCGTATGCGCCAAAAGGGAGCCATCCGTTACGCTTGTTTTCTGCAAGTTACGGCTTCCCAGTGCCCTGTCACGGTATTCTCAGGAACTTTTGGGAATCCATAGGCTCGGTTTGGGGCCGCCGGGTAGAAGACGAATCGGGGGAAGAGGGAGGAGAATTGGGTTGTAAGCAGTGGCAAGGCAACAAAGTGGCCAGGAGGAGCGATGAAGGCGACACAGGAACTCCATGATCTCGGGCAAAGCTTGTGGCTCGACAACATCACACGGGATTTACTGGACAACGGCACGCTCAAGCGCTACATCGAGGAGTTTTCAGTCACAGGGCTTACATCGAACCCAACCATCTTTGAGCACGCCATCTCAAAGAGCAAATCGTATGACGCAGAGATCGGTCGCCTTTTGTCTAGAGGTGTTTCAGGCGAGGAGTTGTTCTTTGAACTAGCTCTGCAAGACCTGACTCGTGCTGCCGACCTTTTCGCCCAGGTTCACGAACGTACGGCAGGAAATGATGGCTTCGTTTCGCTAGAAGTGTCGCCTCTTCTTGCCTACGACACAAAGGGCTCGATGGCTGCAGCAACTACGTTGCACAATAAAGCCAATCGTCCGAATCTTTTCATCAAGATTCCGGGCACGAAGGAAGGAAATCCCGCAATCGAAGAAGCAATCGCAGGTGGTGTGGCCATCAACGTAACGCTTCTCTTTTCTCGTGAGCACTACCTGGCGTCGGCAGAGGCGTACATGCGTGGGCTCGAACGGCGTGTTGCAGCGGGCCTCAGTCCCGATGTTCGTTCGGTAGCCTCGGTCTTCCTGAGTCGATGGGATGGTGCGACGATGGATAAAGTCTCCGACCAACTGCGGGACAAGCTCGGCATCGCCATTGGTCAGCAGACCTACAAGGCCTACCGCGATGTCTTGGCCTCCGATCGCTGGCAGCGTTTGGCCAACTTTGGTGCGCGGCCCCAAAGGCTCTTGTTTGCCAGCACCGGTACCAAGGACCCGAAGGCTTCTGACGTTCTCTATATCGCCGCTCTTGCCGCGCCAAACACGATCGACACCATACCTGAAAAGACTCTTCTGGCCTTTGCGGATCATGGCAAATTGACCGGAACCCTTTCGCGCGATGGAGGAGACTGCGAAACGGTTCTGGACAACTTTCGAAAAGCGGGAATCGATCTCGAACAGTTGGCGGCCGACCTGCAATCGCAGGGCGCCAAGTCTTTCGATGAATCTTGGCAAAACCTGCTCGGTGCAATCGAGACTAAGGGCAGGGAGTTGCAACACGCTTCCTAACCGTGAAGCTCTTGCTCGCGTTGGAGCCAGGCGATTCTGACGAGCCGCACATGACTGGATTCGCCCATGTGGTCGCTTTTGACCGGCGCACGTATCCTGCGCTGGCTAAACTTCATCCCAATGAGAGATCGGCAATCCTCGACGAGCGGCGCAACTCTCGCGATTGCAAGGTATAGGAGTGGACGCGACAGATGGAAGTCTTTCTCAAGAGAGCGTACGAAGAGCCAGCCAGCACGGATGGTTTTCGCATTCTCGTTGACCGGCTGTGGCCACGTGGGATAAAGAAAGCCGATTTGCGTCTGGATGCCTGGGCGAAAGATCTTGCGCCAAGCACCGAGCTAAGAAAATGGTTCAATCACGATCCGAAGCGCTGGCTGGAATTTTGCAAGCGGTACAGAGTGGAGCTAAAGAACCCAAAGGCGAAAACGGCAATTGCCGACACCGTGCAGGCTGCACAGAAGTATTCCGCAATCACTTTGATCTACGCAGCGAAAGATACAGTACACAATGAAGCGGTCTTACTTCGAACTCTCTTCAAAAGGAAGGCGGGAGCATGATGACTCCACTTGTAGCAGACGACGGGACGATGATAGCCGATCTTGCGCAATTTGACCTGGCACATGAAATGGCCGAGTTCGAGCGTCACAAACCGTGGCCCAAAGGGATTCACGCCAAGACTCTTTTCAAAAAGAAGGACTTTCGGGTTGTTCTGATTTGTATGGAAGCGGACGCCCGAATAGAAGAACACCATGCAGACGGCACAAGCTCGGTCCAGGTGTTGAAGGGCGCGCTCCGTTACAAGACACAAGGGCAAATATATGACCTGCAGACTGGAAGTCTCCTCGCTCTTGGCGCTTCGATCAAGCACGACGTTGAAGCAGTCGCTGAATCGGGATTTCTCCTGACCATCTCCTGGCCAGATAATCAGGAATTGCTCGCCATGCCGCATCGTGGCTACGGCACCTAACCATCGTTACAGGCTGGGACTCATGGACGTTTCTCAGGAGCCGCTCAATGATTACGTTCGACGCGGCACATGCTGCCGTTCATTACCCACCTGATCGGCGGTTTCGCATTTGGATACGGCCCTCGATCCTCATTGCCACAGCGATGTTGGTGGCTGTGCCTGTGCTTGCTGCCTGGATCGAGTTTCTTCTTGTGGGTCTCCCTCATATTCCGCCTGTTCCACAGATATTTCCCAACAACTTCGCCGGTCCGCATGGTTTTCCGGTGTGGGTGCGGTATTGTCACTTTTTCAACTTCCTTTTTGTTACGATGCTGATCCGAAGCGGCCTGTCGATTCTTGCCGATCATCCTCGTCTCTACTTCAACAATCACTGCACCCCGGGTAGCGAATGGATTCGTTTGACGCCGATCACGGTTCCGACTGATCGGATCTGGACTGCGAAGGACGATGCGCGCTACGTTTCGCCACTCGTTGCCACGCCCGGATACCGGCATACGATCGGCCTGGCCCGATGCTGGCACTTTCTCAACGTCTACGGCTTTATTATTACGGGATTCTTCTTTGTCATCATGCTCTTCGATACGGAGCAGTGGCGGCGCCTCGTACCCCAATCGCCGTTGGTGCTGCTGCAGGCCTGGAATACCTGGGTACACTATGCGACATTCCACCTGCCGACTGAGCTCAATGGATTTTACGGCTACAACGCGCTGCAGCAGATCGCCTATTTCTCTGTTGTATTTGTTTTTGGTCCAACTGCAATCCTCACCGGTATCGCCATGTCGCCCGCTGCGGTAAATCGCTTTCACTGGTACGCGAAGCTGTTCGGCGGAAGGCAATCAGCGCGCTCCATACACTTCCTCACCATGCTCAGTTTCTTTGCCTTCATCGTCGTGCATGTGACGTTGATCGTAATGACCGGCTTTGTTCGCAACATGAATCACATCGTGTTGGGCACCGACGATCTGAACCACCGGGGAATGATCCTAGGCTTCGTTGGCATTGGTGTTGTCGCGCTCTCGTGGGTCGCCGCGCATTACATCTCGTGGATATATCCGCGCATTCTGCAGCATGTGCAGAAGTTCATCACCTACCCATTGATGCTGACCACACTCAACCGCCTTTCTCCGAGCGAGCATTACACCGAGACGGATATCTCACCACGCTTTTGGCCCAATGGCAAAATGCCCGAACGCGACGATTGGAAGCTCATGGCCAGGGATGGATTTCTGGATTACAAACTGAAGGTGAGCGGACTCGTGGAAAACCCGGTTGAACTTTCTCTCGCGGACATCGAGCGCTTATCCAAAGCCGAGGAAATCACCATGCATCACTGCATCCAGGGCTGGACCGGCATTGCCAAATGGGGTGGACTACCCATGAAGTCTCTGGTCGAACTCGTCCGGCCCAGGCCAAACGCCAAAGTCGTGGCGTTCTTCTCCTTTGGTGGCTCGCTCTACGGGGGCGCCTACTACGATACGCAGAGCCTTGAAAATGTCCTCAAGGCCCAATGCCTGCTTGCAACGGAGATGAATGGGAAGCCGCTCACCGAGGTCTACGGGGCTCCGCTGCGGCTGCGCGTCGAGAACCAACTCGGCTACAAGATGGTCAAGTGGATTGAGCGAATTGAGTTCATCGAATCGGAAAAGACTGTTGGCCTCGGAGAGGGCGGCAAGAACGAAGACGATGAATACTTCGATCTGCTCCCCAACATCTGATGACA
>Ga0182024_10025699_pt1 | contig 10376 bp, 10 predicted proteins | sample P32metaG_FD_120480 | JGI IMG/M metagenome (GOLD analysis project Ga0182024, IMG submission 120480) | Permafrost microbial communities from Stordalen Mire, Sweden - P3-2 metaG (Illumina Assembly) | ecosystem: Environmental > Terrestrial > Soil > Wetlands > Permafrost | place: Sweden: Stordalen...
TGGCTTCGAAAACCTTTCTCAATTAGAAGCTGTGTGAGCGATTATTCGGGCATCGCTAGACATTTTCCTTGTCCAAAAAATGTGCGAAAAACAAGGCAAATAGGTTTTTTCACAGCTTCTTTTCGAAGGGTGCGGGTTTAGACGCTCCGCCATCGGCCACCACAGCGAACTACACCACTCAAATCATTTCGGGCGGGTGGGCCACCCGGCTTGACCCAGTTGGTAGCGAGTGTCGACGAACTTCTGGCTAATTAGCGCACCTGCGAAACTAGCAGTAAGCCTGAGAACGAGCTTGGGCTGCCGGGGGCGACGTTCGATCTGCGAAAATCACGGCGTGTTTACGAGACCGAGGCTGGTACGTCAAAATGTGGAGTCTCCCGAAGAAATTGCTTGTCATAGCTAGCGCAACAGTCGCTGGCAATCGCCAAATGGCTGATTACATTGGGATAATTCTTGGCCTCCGTGGAGGTCAAGATGCACAGCTTAGCCTAGAGAGTGTTCTAGAGACGATGAACTTAGTCAGGCTGGAGCCTCAAAATGCCGTCTAAACTTGATATTTTCAAACAACTTAGAAACGGAACGACGCTTTGGATAGTGGCCGTTGAAGGCCTGGAACAAGCGAGGCATCGGATCGCTCGTTTGGCTGTTATTGGGCCCGGGGATTATCTGATTTACTCCCAAGAAAAAGGACTCATAGTCGAGCGCATTTCCAAATAACAACCGAGCCATCGGGACGCGGAGCGTGATTGGAAAGCATTTTCTCGTGCGTCAATGGTTTTGTAGTTCCCGCCCAGCCCCGCCCGGCCCTCCCCAGGAGAATGACATGGCCAATCCAAATACCGAGCGGAGAGCGATTGGTCTACTCGTAGTTTTTGCGACTCTGTTGACGCTGATAGCGGTCTGAAAACTTCCCGAGATGCCCGAGGTGGACGCTTAGTGGGCGGGTTTGCCACCCGCCTCTGGCGATTCAAGATCAATTCTGCGTTTTCCGGTATTGGCGGGTGGCCAAGCCTCTGGGCTCACCGGAACCGGTGGCGGGTGGCCGACCCTTTCGCGCCGTCCGGATGAACGCCTTTGAATTGCCGGGTGCCGCACTCTCGCCGCAGGCGAGGGTGCGGGTTTAGACGCAGACGGGATTCACAACCCACACGCGGGCGCCTCGCCCTTTGTTTTTTGAATGTGGGGCTTTTGCCGGCCGCAGGCGAGGGTGCACGCCTTTGACTTTCAACCGTTAAATGTTTGAACTTCGCTCCATATCACTTCGTTCCCGTAAACCCGCCGCACGACCGACATCCTACCAACCCACCAGCGCCGTCTTGCTTGCACTGAGCGAAGCGAATGTGCCCTGAGGCGCTGCCTGTGGCAGCGTCGAGGGGAGGGAGGCGCTGCATAACTTAGCCCAGCGTGGAAACGCTGGGTAAAAAGTCGGCGCGAAGCGCCCGCCTCACGTTTTGTGGGTCGGAGCTTCAGTTTATCCTGAGACCCTGCCTGTGGCAGGGGCCGAAGGGCTCCGACATAAATTCGAGGCCGCGGAGCGGCCTACCTTTCGCGGTGCCTTTCCCGCGTGTTTTCGAGTTGCTCGCGCCCACTTGCCCTGAGAGCCTGCCGGCGGCAGGATCGAAGGGACCTGGCACGATCCGCCGCCGCGAGCTCCCTCCCCTCAGTTTGCACTTGCGTTACCGTAACGACTATGTTAGCATAGGTCGGGCACCTATTCCGCCCACGCGAGGAGGACACATGGCGTACGCTGCTTGCGCTTCAATCACTTGCGCGCCAGCCCCTCTCTTGTCTCCGCTGCGAGCCTCCCGGTTGCAGGATCGCAGCGCCTCCCTCACTCTTCACTCGTTTACCCTGAGAGCCTGCCAGTGGCAGGCTCGAAGGGCTTACCCTGAGCAGAGAGCCTGCCACCGGCAGGATCGAAGGGTCTCTTCGACATTCCACTGCCATTTTCTAATCGGCTCCACTGCGATTAAAAATTCACGTATCCCGCTGAAACAACACGCCATGTTTTTTTCTAATCGGCCGAGAATTGCATGTTTGCGCGCGCGTCTTTCGCGCGTTTTGCACTCCACGAATCACCAACCACGCCGCACCACGCGCGCATTTCTAATCGCTACTCAAATATTAGAAATCGAGCTAACCCGCTCACAACAAACGAGAAAACTTTTTCTAATCGCTACTTTTTATGGCTGTTTGGCAAATGCTTCGCACCTCGCGTCGTTTTATTTTTCCCGCAGCGTACCCAACGGAGCAATGCGCGCTGTCACCTTTGTTAGAAAAAACTCACCTGCTTTTCGCGAAGCGCATATCTCTCAACATTTCGATGGCCGCGGTCCGGCGGCCCTTCCTCACTTCTGCGCCAACATCCCGAAATCGAATACCTTCGCGCACCAGCGACTTTCGCCGCGCTTAAGAACAAACGCACAAGTTACGGTAGAATAAGCCGTCGTACCTGTCGGGGCGTAGCGCAGCCTGGTAGCGCGCCTGCCTTGGGCGCGGACCGACCAACTCCAACAGCTCCATTCTCTACTTTGACTTCTCTGTGTTTTCAGTAATTTGGGGAATCTGCTTTTCGCTCAAAGCTAACCCCAATGGCATGAAAACATCGGATTCTGGCACACTTTTGGCACAGGGGACGCGCCTGCTCATCGCCGATGCTTCCAAAGTAGGAGCCCTCCCCGGCGCGTTCTGGCACAGTTGGCACAGCAGTACGATATTGGAGACGCAGCTTACTGACAGTCTGTTCTCGGATATTCTACTCACGCAACCAACTTTAGAACTTCTATGAATACGAGCCTTCCTGACAGCACCGAATCTTGGCGTAGCTGGTCTGAATCTTGGGAAGAGCATATGGAATTCAAGGGAAGCCGAATTCCCGAGCATCAAGTGTCGACGCGAATTCACGAAGTGATTTCCCTGTGGGAGAAGCCATTACCATCGAACTGGAGGAGAAAGGATTTTGGCTACATCAAAGCGAAAGGATATAGGCGCGGCAACAAGGAGCGGGCGAAGTTGGAACATCTTCTAGAAATACGACTTTTCGCACAGCTAACTTGGCGGGTTACGGGCTTGCGTGAAGAAGTCGCCTTCTTTCCCATTTTAAATGCCATTAGTCTGGCCAATACGAATGAGAAGCAACGTGAGATCGACGTGCTCCGGATTCTCAAATTTCCGAATCGTAGCATTCCATGCTCAGTCGAGATGAAAGGTGCGACGACCAATCACGCATGGCACGCCGTAGTGGAAAACCTTCAGCACCTTAAACTTCTTCATGGGCATCCTCGAGATTTCCTATCGAAGGTATCGAACGAAAGCCCGTGTGATCAATTCAGAAATCTGTCCCTGTCAGAAACTTGGGGCACAGTGCTGGCTCCCTCATCGTTCTTTAATGATAGAGGTAAAAAGGAAAATAGCTTCCGACACGCTAAGAGACTGATCAAGTGCATCAAGCAAGAAATTGGAGTAATCATTCTATTGGCCTGTTTTCCTGATGAGGCAGAGAAACCAATTGAAGTTCTTTCCCACCCCGACTAATGCGCAACTACGTAGCGATCTCGCGTTTGCCCTGGGCCCGTAACGATTAGGCGGCCACTTTCTGGAAAAGGGCCAGCCCTTGCTTGCTACCAGCGAGATGCTTCCTAGCCTCTGCATTTTCGCTTCTGCGAATGAGCCCTCGCCGCAGCCCCTCACGTAGCGCTTGCTGAAGAGCCGCAAGGGGCACCTTGCCACCTGCCAGCACGTCAAGAATTGTACGCATAGGCCTTGTTGTCCGGACTCCATGAACAACTTCGATGTCGCTCTGAGGAAGATCAGCGAAATGCAGGACAAGCACGCGGGGGACTTCACTATTTCGCCGGAAGCTTCTCGGTACAGTCATGTGCAGCTTCGCTGGCATTACGTCCGGAAGATCGTGAAGGCTCAGAGCAGTTTGATGGCTGTAGATTCCTTGGGCGGCCTCTCCCCGATTCCTGGACCAGAGCGACCAAAGCATCAGGTCAGGGCGCTCGCCTTGCGGAAAGCTAGCCAGCCGATAGATTCCCCGATGCTCGCGAATCCAGTTTCCCGCCTGAACGTGGTACGGGTGAGTATTCTCCGCGAACCCCGCAGCCTTAGCCTGCTTGGTCGTGAAGAAACCCTGCTGGCCTTCCGCCATCTCGTAAAGCCGCTTGGCAGCTTCTTTCCGCTCTTTTCGCACAGCACAATACTACAACTTATTTGAGGTATTGTGTAGGGGACTTAATTGCAGCACGGGCCCGACATCGCAGGAACAAATTCCGATGGTTGCGGGGTATCGGGAACTTCTTGAAATGAAAATACGATTAATTGGCGAGGCCCGATTTGAACTGAAGACCTCCAGTAGTTCAACAGCGCCCCTGCTCACGAGGCAGGCGCTCTAGCGACCTTCGGCAAACCATAAATAGAACGACCAACAATTTCGACTCTTATTGTCGTTTGCCAGGAGCGTCGGCAATAAGCGTCTGCCATCGGAGCAGATAGTCAATGCATCTAAAATACGTGGCCGTGAGGCGGAAATGTTTTAGAATCAGCACTTACGCGCCCGTAGCTCAGTTGGAAAGAGCGTCTGCCTTCTAAGTGGACGCAAACTCAATCTAAGTCTTTGCTCCGGTTGCGCTTGCCAGTTCCGAGCCATCCTTGTGCTGCTCCTAAGTTGGTCCAAGTAACCACTGCCCAGTCACCGCAGTCTCCGGGCCGGGCCTGAGGAATCCGTGACTCGAAGGCCGTGTCGGGCGAAGTATCAGACGTCCAGACGCCGTCTGGACTTTCGACCGAAAATCGCGAAACACCGCTTCAGCGAACATCCCCGCCACCGTCGCACTGTGTCCCGGCCGCCGACGGCGTTGGTGATCGCAACTATGCCCGCATTTTCCGCGCAGAAACGGGCATCGAGTTTCCGCTGCTGGTCGACGAACACCGCCAAGCTTATGTCATCGCCAACCTAGGTTCGGCCAATCTGCTTGACATCCTTCGGCGCGACAATTTCAAGAGTCGCGATCGCGCCCGCGCTGCCGGCCACCGGCAGCACAAACCTGGGCCGAATCCCTTTCAGCTGGGTGGCAGCTTTATCTTCGCAACGGGAAATGTCGATCTGTTCGCCCACGTCAGCAAAACGTTCGGCGATAACGCAAGTCCCGCTACGCTTTTCGCCACTCTCGATCAGATTGAATATCCAGCCTAAGCCGGTCATAAACGGTCGTTTCCAGCGCGCCTAATCAGTGGAATTGTGCTCCGCCGGTGCCTGTCAGTTGGTTTTGCCAACGCCTATCTTTACGCGTCGGCTACTTTGAGAATGAGTTTTCCAATATTCTCGCCCTTGAAGAGCTTCAGCAGCGTTTCGGGGAATGTTTCGAGGCCCTCTACGATGTCCTCGCGCGATTTGAGTTTGCCCGCCGCCATCCATGCCGCCATCTCCCGTGCGGCCTCAGGGTAACGATCAGCGTAGTCAAATACGACCATACCTTTCATGCTGGCGCGATTAACGAGAAGCGAGAGATAGTTTGAGGGTCCTTTGATTGGCGTGGTATTGCAGTATTGCGAAATTGCGCCGCAGATGACCACTCGTGCGCCGCGCGCGAGCTGCGTAAGCGCAGCGTCAAGAATGTCGCCGCCCACGTTGTCGAAATAAACGTCAATGCCATTCGGGCAATGCTGCCGCAGAGATTTGCGGACATCCTCCGACTTGTAGTCAATCGCGGCGTCGAAGCCGAGCTCTTTCACGATGTAGCTGCACTTCTCTGGGCCGCCGGCGATGCCTACGACTGTGCAGCCTTTTATTTTGGCGATCTGTCCAACGACCGTTCCTACCGCTCCAGCTGCGCCGGAAACAACCACCGTCTCGCCGGACTTTGGCTGGCCGATATCCAGCAAACCAAAATACGCAGTCATTCCGGGCATGCCAAGAGTTCCGAGAAAAACGGGCAGCGGAATCGCGCCCGCATTTATCTTCGTAATGCCCTGGCCGTTCGAAATTGCGAATTCCTGAACGCCGAAAGCTCCGTAAACGTAATCGCCGACGGCAAACTTGGGATTTTTCGACTCCGTTACGCGCCCCAGACCTCCGGCCCTCATGACCGCTCCGATTTCTACCGGAGCGATGTAGGATTTCCCTTCGTTCATCCACCCCCGCATAGCCGGATCGAGCGAGATATACAGAATTTTTATGAGCAACTCACCTTCGCCGGGTTCGCGAACCGGCTCCTCCTTGTATGCCCAATCGGTTCGCTTGGGCATACCGACGGGCCGCGCAGCAAGCTCGAATTTGTGATTCAATTTGCTCATTGGTGATCCCTTCGGTGCTAACGATCGGGCAGAGCCGTAATCTAACCAACTGTTGATAGTCGCTTACACATGACAGTGACTAACGCGGCGGGCATTGTATATAATCGCGGGCGCTGTGCCAAGTCAGGAGATTCACGGAACCGGGAGGTCTGTATGGCCGGAGCACCCGCAAATGTACTGAGCGTTCCGCGACCGCCAGTATTTGCCACCGCGGCCGAAGAGCGCTCGCACCGCAAACGCATGTTGGCCGCCGCATTCCGTCTTTTTTCGCGTTTCGGATTCGATGAGGGAGTGGCGGGACACATCACCGCACGCGATCCGGAGCAACTCGACCACTTCTGGGTGAACCCATTCGGGATGCACTTCAGCCAAATTCGCGCGTCGGACCTGATTCTGGTGAATCATCGCGGCGAAGTCGTGGAAGGAAATCATCCGGTTAATGGAGCGGCCTTTGCCATCCACTCTAAGTTACACGCCGCACGTCCCGACGTGATCGCGGCGGCGCATGCGCATTCGATGTACGGGAAATCCTGGGCGTCGCTCGGGCGGCTGCTCGACCCTATCACGCAGGATGCCTGCGCTTTTTACGAGGACCACGGACTCTTTGCGGAGTTCACCGGCGTGGTCTATGAAACGTCGGAGGGCGAGCGGATTGCCCAGGCTCTCGGACAACACAAAGCTGCGATTCTGCGCAATCACGGATTGATCACCGTTGGCCACTGCGTCGAGGAAGCGGCGTGGTGGTTCATCACCATCGATCGTAGTTGCCAGGCGCAGTTGCTCGCAGAGGCGGCAGGTGTTCCAGTAAAGATCGATCATGCCACCGCAGTTACAACAAGGGAGCAGGTGGGTAGTCACTTCGCAGGATGGTTTCAGTTTCAGCCATTGCTCGCGCGTATCGTTCAGGACGAACCTAATCTGCTCGAATAGTTTTCCTTGCTGCTGGAAGGACAATCAATTAACTCGCCACCGGCGTCGCTCAAAGCTACAGCAGCGCGCCGGACGCGAGAACAATCCAAACATGCCGATGCAATCACAAGAACAATTCGACATACTAATCGTTGGCGCCGGCATATCAGGTATTGATGCTGCTTACCATTTGCAGATCGCGTTTCCCAGAAAAACTTACTCGATTCTCGAGGCCCGCGACGCAATAGGCGGAACTTGGGATCTCTTCCGCTATCCAGGCGTCCGGTCCGATTCTGATATGCACACTCTCGGCTTTCCTTTTCGGCCATGGCACGCAGACGAGGCAATCGCAGGTGGACGTGCCATCTGGAATTATATCCGCGAGACCGCGGCACACTATGGCATTGACCGCCGCATCAGGCTGGGACATCGGATGATCCGAGCTTCCTGGTCTTCAGCCGACGCGCGCTGGACGGTCGAGGCCCAGACGAAAGATGGGCGGATCGTGCGACTGTTCTGCAACTTCCTTTATATGTGCAGCGGTTATTATAGTTACGAAAAAGGCTACAGCCCGGAGTTTCCGGGTATGAATCGGTTTCAGGGGCAATTCCTGCACCCACAGGAGTGGCCCGAGGCCCTCGATTACGCGGGCAAGCGAATCATTGTCATCGGAAGCGGTTCTACGGCGGTGACGCTGGTTCCGGCGCTTGCCAAGGATGCCGCCCATGTGACGATGCTGCAGCGCTCTCCCAGCTATGTCGTTACCCGTCCGCGCAAGGACGCAAAGGCCATCTGGATGTATCGGCATTTGCCAACACGGCTTGCCGCGAAACTCACAAAATGGAAGAACGTGCTCTACAGCATCACCATGTTTCACCTCGCGCGCACCAGACCAGAGACGATCAAGGGCATGATCCTCAAGGGGATCAAGCAGCAGCTTCATCCTGATTACGACGTCAAGCGGCACTTTACGCCGCGCTATAACCCATGGGATCAGCGTATATGCCTGGTGCCTGACGGCGACCTGTTTGCCGCGATCCGCTCTGGCCGAGTCGAGATCGTCACCGACACGATCGCAGAAATTGTGGAGTCCGGCATCCGCTTAAGCTCCGGCAACACATTGCCGGCGGATATCATCGTTTCAGCGACAGGTCTTGTGGTGGAGCTGATGGGCGGGGCTGATATTCTCATTGATGGTGTGCCGGCCAAATTTTCCGAGAGGCTGGTATACAAAGGCGCGATGTTCAGCGGTGTTCCGAATCTGGCGTTCGCTTTTGGGTACACGAATAACTCCTGGACGCTGCGGTGTGATCTTACGGCGCGCTTTGTCTGCCGGTTGCTTAGATACATGGATCGCAAGGGATGGTCGGCTTGTGTACCGAATCTTCCGGATCCATCAATCAACCCCGAGCCTTTGCTCGATTTTAGTTCAGGCTACGTCCGCCGTGCCGACGGCGTGCTGCCCAGGCAGGGACAGAGAGCGCCGTGGAGAGTGCCCCAGAATTATGTGAAAGACCTGGCCTCCTTTACGTTTGGGTCGGTAAGCGACGGGACCATGAATTTTCTTCGAACGTCGGAAGCCGACAACCGCGGCCGCGTAAGTAGCGTTCACCTCAGAGTTACCATCTGATTTGATGATCCTGGAGTAGAGTCATGCGCCTGAAGAAATTGCGAAGATCGTCTGCGCGTGCTGCGGACGGGAGATTATGACTAGCGCAATGAACCTTGAGAACCGCACGGCGGTCATCACCGGCTCTGCAAGCGGCATCGGTCGTGCCATTGCCGTGTCGCTCGCTCGCCGTGGCTGCAGCCTTGCGCTCGCTGACGTGAATGACGCGGGAGTATTAGGAACGGCGCGTATGGCAGAATCAGCTCAAACGGATCCAACAAACCAGACCGCTCCGCGGAGTGCGCTGCGCATCAGCCAACATCATCTTGACGTTGCAGACCGACGTGCCGTGGCAGCGTTTCCACAGGCTGTAATCGCCGCGCATTCTCGCGTGGACATCCTCGTAAACAACGCCGGCGTGGCCATCGGCGGCACGTTCGAAGCAGTCAGCGAGGAAGATTTCGAGTGGTTGTTCGAAATTAACTTCTGGGGCGTGGTGCGGATGACCCGAGCGTTTCTGCCTCTATTGCAAAAAAGCGATGACGCGCGCGTGGTGAACCTTTCGAGCATATACGGACTGATCTCGCCGCCTGCGGAAACGGCTTACTCGGCAAGCAAGTTCGCCGTGCGCGGATTTTCGAATTCACTACGGCACGAACTCGCGGGTTCGAACGTCGGGGTTACGGTAGTTCACCCGGGCGGCGTCGCAACTTCGATTGCAGATAACGCTCGAATACCCAAGGACATGCCTCCGGAAGAAATCGCTCGACGCAGAGCCATCGCGAAAAAAGCACTGCGCATGCCGCCCGAAGTCGCCGGCGAAATTATCGTGAAGGGCATCGAACGCCGCTCGGCGCGTGTACTGGCCGGCAACGACGCAAAGTTCCTGGCATTCCTCGAACGCCTGGCGCCGATTTCGTATTGGAAAATCTTCAGCCGCTTGATTCCCAGGTCGTAATTGCCGGCCGTGCTCCGCGCGGTTGCGGTGGCGGCATAAGTGATGGCTAAAGCGTCTGGGCTTAGGCACGTAATTAAGAAGCCACCGAAACTCATCTGGATGAAAAATACAGAAAATTCCAAGAAAAACGTCCTGAAATTCTGCAAATCACTGAAAAGCCGGATGACCATCAGCAGCGGGGAGCCCAAGAACCAACCAAGGAATAGTAGCGTCGGGAGATTAAAGGTCCAGATCGTAAAGACGTTATTCGCGACTCGCTATCACTGGCGCGCTGCGCGCTGTGGCGAGCCCGCCAGGCCACCAGTTCCAATCGCCTGCAATACGAAGGAGCGCCGGACCGATCACAATCCGAACGAGTGTCGCGTCAATCAACACGGCGATCGCCAACGTAAATCCGATCATCTTGACCACCAGGAAATCTCCGAAAGTGAATGCCGCAAATACCACGATCATGATCGCGGCGGCGCTCGTAATCAGGCCTGCGGTTCGAGCCAGACCCTCCGGGATCGCATCCATTTCACTCAGCCCGCTCCTTCTGGCTTCCAGAACGCGTGCGACCAAAAATACCTCGTAATCCATGCTTAATCCGAAGACGATGGCAAA
>Ga0182024_10025700_pt1 | contig 10376 bp, 5 predicted proteins | sample P32metaG_FD_120480 | JGI IMG/M metagenome (GOLD analysis project Ga0182024, IMG submission 120480) | Permafrost microbial communities from Stordalen Mire, Sweden - P3-2 metaG (Illumina Assembly) | ecosystem: Environmental > Terrestrial > Soil > Wetlands > Permafrost | place: Sweden: Stordalen...
TTCGGAGCTCAGACCTTGGCCATCGTTACGTCCGGCGGAATTAACGGCGAACGATTGCAGAAACTCGCCGCCAAGTCTGGATTCCCGGTGAAAGTAGTTCCCATCAGCAACGAGATCCGCGTCAATCTCACCATCACCGATCGCCAGGGCCTGACGGTGAAATTGAACGAGCTGGGTCCGTCAATTTCCCGCGACGAGTTAGCTCGCGTGGAAAAAACAGTCGAGAGCCGCCTCGATTCTGCAACGTGGCTCATGTTGTGCGGCAGCATCCCGCCCGGCGTTTCGCCCGATTTTTATACCAAGCTGATCCGCAAGGCTCGGGATCGCAAGGTGAAGACGCTGCTCGATACCGATGGCGACGCGTTGATCCACGGAGTGGAAGCCGGACCTACCGCGGTGACGCCCAATCAGCCGGAAGCCGAACGGCTCTTGAATCGGGCCCTCATCACGCGAGCGCAGTTCATAGAAGCGGTGACGCGCATCAAAGCCATGGGCGCCGAGTCCGTCCTGCTGTCCTTGGGCAGCCGCGGCGTAATCGCGCTGAACGAGCATCAACTGCTGGAGGTTATTCCTCCGCGCATCGAAGCCGTCTCGCCAATTTGCTCGGGCGACGCGCTGGCGGCCGCGTTTGTTTGGGCGGCGAGCAAGAGGAAGGATTTTGCCGATTGTGTCCGTTGGGGCGTAGCGGCCGGCACTGCCTCGGCTCAACGACCCGGTACGGAATTCGCGACTTTGGACCAGACCAAGGATATTTACAAATTGGTAGAAGTCCGCCGAATCCAGTCGCAGGTCTAACTTGGCCGGTCGTAACCGAGTTTTGATGGTACCGAGACCCCTGATTTCCGTGGTACCGCTGGTCACACCAGTACCGAAGCCGCCGGGCCGGCGCGCGGCCGCTCCCTACGCGGGACACTCCGGTTCAAAGCGACTATCGTATTGTAAGATCACGTCCTTCCAGCTCCCTCCACGCCCCTTCTAGGCGTTTTGACTAAGCCATATAGATCATTGAACGAGCTCCCCAGCGACGCTACGATACCTGTGCGACACATATAAACCCCTTCTTCGACTTCGAGGTTGTCTTGAAAGTAATCAGAATCGCGTTCCCAGAAATTTCCCCTTTCGTTTACCCGATGAAACCTTGCTCGTGGGTGGTTCTCTGAGCTTTTGTCTGGCGGGTTCATCAAGGTTTGCGATTGATGTGAGGTAATCGTGCAATATTTGCGTGCAGCGGCTTTGCTCGCCTTCTCCATCTTGATTCCTTCCTTCATGCTCGGGCAGAGCGCCGGATCGAGCGCTGCTCCGGCCGCTTTCATTACGAACTACCAATTCGTGAGCCAGATCTCCATTTCGCCGACGCAGACCGATCTAACCTACCGCGCCGATATCGTCAACCCAGGTAACGCGATCGCAAACGCGAGCGCCGTCGTTCGCAGTCTCGATTCCTCTAAGGTACAAGTGGTCGAGGGCCAGGACATCCTTTATTTCGGCTCCGTGCCGGCCTACGGTCAAGTCACCAGCAGCAACACCTTCACCGTCCTGGTGAACGCTTCCGCTCCACTCGATTTCTCCAATCTGCAATGGATAGTTGGCGGGCCGCTGGCCAACGCCGGCCCGAATCAAACCGTCAAGACCGGCGGCACTGTCCGGCTGGATGGCAGTCGTTCCAGCAATCCGGGCGGAGTGGGAACGCTCACCTACAACTGGAGCTTTGCGTCATTGCCGGCCGGCAGCGCGGCTGTGCTGATAAATCCCCTCAGCATGACGCCGCAATTTGCCATTGATGTTCCCGGCGTTTACGTTGTCAGTTTGACGGTTAGCAACGGCAGCGCCAGCTCGTCCGCCAGCGTGACAATCAGCACCGGCAATATCCCGCCGGTGGCCAACGCCGGTCCGAACCAGACCATACCGCAGGGCTCGACGGTGGTTCTCGATGGAAGCGGCTCCAGCGATTTGGACGGCAACCCGCTCTCTTATTCCTGGATGCTCATTGCGCTGCCGGCCGGAAGTACAGCGGCATTAACGGCATCCAACACGGTTTCGCCTGGTTTCATTGCGGATCAACCCGGCACCTATGTGGCGCAGTTGATCGTAAGCGACGGCGCGGTCTCCAGCAATCCCGCGAGCGTGACCATTACCACCCAGGATCCCCCACCGGTAGCCAACGCTGGCGCTGATCAACTGGTCAGCGCCGGCGCTCTGGTGCAGCTGAATGGCTCCGCTTCGACCGATGTGGATGGCGACCTGCTGCAGTATCAGTGGAGCTTGATCAGCGCGCCGGTTGCGAGCACTGCCACGCTGAGTAACCCGACGGCCGTGAATCCTACGTTCACCGCCGACCTTCCCGGAACATATGTAGCCCAGTTGGTCGTCGGCAATGGCAACTTCAACAGCCTGCCGGCCACCGTGACGATAACCACCAACAACGTCTTGCCGCCGACCGCTAACGCCGGCGCCGATCAGCACATAGCCGCGAACAGCACCATCACCCTCAACGGCGCAGGAACCGACCCGCAAGGACGGCAGCTCGCCTTTCAGTGGTCACTCCTCTCGATTCCCGCCGGAAGCACCGCCGCTCTAACAAGCGCCAACAGTTCGAATCCGAACTTCACGGCCGACCTGCCGGGCGCTTACATCGCGCAGCTCATCGTCAACAATGGATCCCTTAGCAGCGCGCCATCGACGGTCATCATTGCCACCACCAATACGCCGCCCACCGCCAGTGCCGGCGGAAATCAAAATGTAACTGTCGGGGCTACGGTGACGCTGGACGGCAGCAGCTCGTCCGATCCCGAGAATAATCCGCTTACCTACTCGTGGGCATTCTTGACCATCCCAAGCGGAAGTGCAGCCACGCTTTCTCAATCTAACAGCGTGTCGCCATCCTTTGTCGCTGACATGCCGGGCACATATATCGCGCAGCTCATCGTCAATGACGGCTTGATAAACAGCAATCCGGCAACGGTGATGATCACGGCCGTGACGACGCCGGCCATTACGCTCGGGCCCGGCGCGCTAGCCCTGGCCACCAACACGCCCGGCACTTTGTCAGTATTCCTCTCGGCGCCCGCCGGCGCGGCTGGTCAAGTGGTCGATCTGGCCAGCAGCAGCGGCAGCGTCGCAACGGCGCCTGCCAGTGTGACAGTGCCCGCGGGATCAACCGGCGCGAATGTGACAGTCACCGGCGGCGGAATTGGAGCCGCCACCATCACAGCGACGGCAGCCGGCTTCAACGCGGCAAGCGCGACGGTCACCGTGACTATTCCAGCCATGCTGACTCTGGACTCGTCCAGCGTGGGAATCAACCGCTCCATCAACGGCACCGTCAATCTCAGCGCACCCGCCCCGGCCGGCGGCGTGCTTGTAACGCTGTCGACTACTCCCAACTACATCGCGTTTCCAAAGCCGTCCAGCGTCACGATCAGCGGTGGCCAGACTTCCGCTACCTTCTCCGTTATGGGCCTGGCTGCAGGATCAGCAACCATCAGCGCCGCTGCGCCGGGCTACGCCACTGCTTCAACAAATGTGAATGTCGTCAACTTTGGACCGATTATCCTGCAGTCCAATGTGACCGCCGGACTGGGTCAGGCCGTTCCCTTCCCGGTAACTTTGCCGGTTCCCGCGCCCGCAGGCGGCGTGACCGTGTTGCTGGCCAGCGGCGATCCTACGAAAGTAACGGTCTCTCCTACCAGCGTCAGCATTCCGGTCGGACAAACCACGCCGGCTGCCCAGCCACAGGTGACGGGAGTCGGTTTCGGATCGGCCGGTATCGGCGCTTCGGCGGATGGATACACCTCCGTCAACCAACTGGTTCGCGTCACTGCCTCAGCCAGCTTCTCGCCGCAGAGTCTCACCATCAAAGGATCGGCGGTCGGCAATCTCACGCTCAGCCTCTCTGGACCAGCGCCCGCCTTTGGCTTGACGGTTAACCTGAGTTCCGACGACACCACCGTCGCGACAGTTCCGGCTGCCGTGACCTTCCTCCCCAACACAACCACCATGACCGTACCGGTCACAGCCGTTGGACCCGGTTCCACACTGATTCATGCCAGCGCGGCTCCCAATATTGCCGATACCACCGCCAACATAACGGTGACCAATGCAGGAACAATCAGTCTGCTGGTCGGCGGCACCTTGTCGATAGGCCAAACCGTGCCGATCTCGATCAGTTTGCCCGGGCCAGCCCCGGCGCCACTAACGGTCCTGCTAATCAGCAGCGATCCTTCCAAGGTGAGCATCTACCCGCAAACGGTGTACATTGCAGCCGGCTCGCAAATCCCATCCGCGCTGCCACAGATAACCGGTCTCAATTTCGGCACGGTGGCGATCATAGCTTCCGCGCCCGGTTACACGGCGGGTTCGCAGGCAGTACAGGTCACCCTGGGCGCCAATTTTGTTCCGCCCACTGTCACCATCACCGGACCCACTACGGCCACCCTCACGTTGAATTTGTCAAGCCCGGCGCCCGCCGGCGGATTGGTGGTCAATCTGAGCTCGAGCGATAACACGGTCGCCTCGGTGCCCCCAAACATCGTGATTGGCCCGCAAACAACCAGCGCCACGTTCACGGTAACCGGCGTCGCCGCCGGGACGGCCATAATCCACGCCAGCGCTCCACCCAGCATTCCAGACACCACCGCCATCGTGACGGTTCTCAATCCCGATGGAACCCCTGCCAGCGGGGGCGGGAATGGAACCAGCTCCGGAGGCAATGGCGGCGTATCGGTCGGCAATGTCTCGGTCGGTCAGAACCTGCAAACTTTGGTGGGCATAACTTTGCCTCAGGCGCCTCCCGCCGCTGGTACTAACGTCACCATCACGAGCAGCAATCCGGCCGCTCTATTAGTCGCGCCCGGGAATGTAGCCGGATCGGGATCGATTACAATCCTGGTACCGCAAGGTCTGCTGCAGTTCGCGGTTTTCGTGCAAGGCCTGGCAAGCAGCGGAAGCGTTAGTCTTTCCGTCAGCACCGATGCAGGCGATAGCGGCACGGGCACCGTCACGCTTACGCCCTCGGCGTTTGTATTGATCGGTTCTGGCGGCCTTCCCAAGCCTACCTTCGCCACCAGCCAAGGTTTGAACACGAACTTCCTGCTGTACGCCGCCCAGCTGGACGCGTCCTTTAATTTCGTGCAGCCGCAGCAGCTCGCCGGAGGCTTGTCCGCTACCGTGAGCTTGAACAGCTCGAATACCAATGTCGGCACGATTGTACCGGCCCAGTTGACTTTCAATGGGGGAGACGAGTACGGGACCGTGCAGTTTAACGCGCTCGGCTCCGGCACCACGACCATCTCCATGACTTCGCCCACCGGCTTCAGCGCGCCCGCTCAGGCCGCCAGTTCGATGAACGTCAGCGTGACCGCCGCGGGACTGTCGGCGCCCAACGTGATGGTGGGAAAGAATCTCGAGATAGGCATCAACGTCGCTCTCAAAGGCGAAACCCAGTCCGTTGTACAGATGACCGTCACCAGCAACGATCCGGCCCACCTGCTCCTGTCGGCCACGCCGGATGGCGTAGGTTCGGCATCCATCGTTCTCACGCTTCAGAACCAATATGTCGCCAGTCCGGGCTTCTATGTACAAGCGCTCGCCAGTAGCGGAACCGCAACCTACACCGCGAGTCTTCCAGGATTCGGTAGCACCAATGGGACAGTAACCTTCACTCCCTCCGGATTCATGATTGCCGGCGATAGCGGAGCAGCCAGCTCGACAACAATAGGCAACGAGACCAAGATCGAAACCGGGACCGGGCTCGGCGATGTCACACTCGCGATAGCCCCAACCATGCTCGATTCCTCCGGAAACGTCATTTCCTCGGCGACTGTGAATAATTCAAACAATGTCACCGAACCCACCCAATTGCTGGCCGGGGGACAGTCGGTAAGCGTCACCGTCAACAACTCGGTCTCGTCGATCGGTGCGATCAGTCTTTCGCCGTCCACTATTCAGAGCGGACCGGTGGTCATTACCGGGGGCTCAAGTTCGGGCCTCGCATATTTCGATCCCCTGGGCCCCGGTAATACAGTGATCACCCTGAGCCAGCCACCGGGTTTCACTAATCCGAACCTGCTCACCTTGGTGCAGGTGATTCACTTTCAGTGAAATTTTCGGGCCGGTGGGTAACCGCCGGCCGCGCGCGACCCGCGAAAGACGCTGAAATTGAACGCCTAAGCGTCCGTACCAGCAGCCTATAATTCGTCGGTACTGATTCAATTCGGTACTATCAGCACTAACCAAGCTGACTTTTCGAACCTATACTCCTGCTATGCAGCCCCAGCTCAGCGACAACTGGCTTTCAGAGGAGCCAATCGGGAGGACATCGCGAGTGACACCGGCATCTTCAATCTTAAATTCACATCAACACGAAGCGTATGTTTGGCAGGTCCACGGCAAGCCTGTTTCCATCCACCTCAACCTGGACGTGGTGGAGGGTCTGCAGTTCGACCTGTTCCAGTCAACAGGTGCTGAAGTGGCAGGTGTTCTGTTGGGACATGTTGACGAGAGCAGATTCCCGGCAACCGTAACAGTAGAGGGTTACGAGTTGGCCAGCGGAGTCGGCACCCCTCTGGCGCAACAACAACAACTCGCCGAAATTGTCGGCAAGTGGAACGCGCTCGGCGGCAAACAACGAGCCGTCGGACTGGTCCGTTCTCAGCCGCGCGGCTGGCTGGCGCTCGGCCACGAGGACATAGAGACCGGCAAATGCTTTTTCCCGCAGTGTGACAACATTTTCCTGGTGGTTCGCTCCGCTCCCGGCGCGGAACCAAGAGCGGGATTCTTCTTTTGGGAGGGCAACCATATTCGAGCCAACGAATCCTACAGCGAGTTTGTATTCGACTCCGAAGTCTTGCGAAGACAGTTAGGCAACCGGGTCCACGTATTGAATGCCGAGGCGGAAGTGCTCAGCGAAAAACCGGTTCGTTCGTTCGGCGCGTTCGGCCGGTCGCTTCGAAATTCTTGGCTCGCGATCGGAGCCACCTGGTGTCTGGCGCTGGCATGTACCATGACCTGCGTGCACGCTCTGGAGCCCGACCTGATTTCCGCGTCAGCGGCGGCTGTGGCGCCCGCTATCACCAGGTTCAAGGTCGATTATCATGGGCACGCCATCGAGGTCAATTTGAATCACGGATTGCCCACCGAGACCGAACGCGAGGATGGCACGTTGTCGGACCGGCAGAAACAGTTGCTGCGATACTTTGCGCAAGACATTCCACCACAGGAAATCGCCTCCAAACTGGGCATCACGCCGGAAGCGGTAGAGGTTCACAAACAAGTGCTGAGCCAAAAGCTGCACGTCACGGGAGAGGCGGGCTTGGTTCGATACGCGATCAAAGCCGGCCTGGTCGAACCGTAAGGGTCCGCGAGACTACGCGGAACTTGCTCCCCTGACCTTCGGGTTAAGCGGCGGAAAATCGAAATGCGAAAAATGCCGGTCGTCGGTGAATAGATTCCGCGTTCCGCAGGCGGGACACCGGTACCCGGTAATCAACCAGCGCCGTCTTACCTTGTTTTCGTGCAACAACCACAGCGAGGAAGCTCCGGACCCGCAGCGGACGCAGACATTCGTCCAGACGTGGCCGTCGAAAGGCTCATGCAGCGCCCCGAAATAAAAGGCCCAGCCGTAGACGCTCAGGCGCGTGCCAAAAAAACGGTCGCATAGCCTCGCCACATAATTGACGATGCATAAGGAGGGATCGCTTCCACCACCCGCCATCAGCAATTGTTTCTGGCGCCACCTGATCAGGGGCTTGGTCACGAGATTTTTCCGATTCAGAAACGACAGGGAGGTGCACAGCGTCCGCGTACCCACGTGCCGGAAGCCGGTGGTGCGCTCAATCCTGTCCGCCAGCTCCTGATCGGAGACAAACGGATTCACGTGGCCACCGCCGCGGCCCACCCAGCGATAAATCTTATCGGTGAGAGTAGAAGCGTCGGGCACGGCGACGTAAAGCGAACCTGATGGTTTCAAGACACGGCCGATCTCTTCCAGCGCTCCCTGTACGTTGTCGAAGTGCTCCAGGCTGTGATTGGAAATGATGGCGTCGAAACAGGCCGCTCCGAACGGAAGCTTGGCTGCGTCGGCTTGCGCAAGATTGGCCGGCCGGGAGGCGCCCGGCTGGAGATCAACTCGAATCACGACAAACGGAGAATCCGCGGAACCGAAGCTGCCTTCGCCGCACCCCAGGTCCAGCACTCGAGCGCCTGGCGGCAAGTTTCGCAAAATCTCGTGCACGATTGCTTAAGCCAAAACGTTGATCGCCGCGGGATGCTCTCGCTCAAAGGCGGCGATGGCCGGTTCCTGCTGCAAAATGTACCCCAGCTCGTCGATGCCTTCGAGCAGACAGTGCTTGGAAAACTCATCCACGGGAAATTCCACTGCGCGGCCATCGGCGAGCGTCAGCGTTTGCGCGGCGAGATCCACTTTCACGGTCCCGCCCGGGTTCTTCAACAGCTCGGCATGGATGTCTCGCGGCAACACGATCGGCAGCAGGGAATTCTTCAAAGAGTTCGCGCGGAAGATGTCGGCAAACGAGGTGCTGATTACCGCGCGAAACCCGTATTGCGTGAGCGCCCAGGGGGCATGCTCGCGCGAGCTGCCGCAGCCGAAATTGTCGCCGGCGAGCAGAATCTGACAAGCCTTGGACTCCGGTTTATTGAGAACGAAATCGGGCTTGGGATTGCCTTCGGCATCGTAGCGCCAATCGCAGAACAGCGCGTCTCCGAGACCGTCTTTCGTGATAACTTTCAAAAACCGGGCCGGAATAATCTGGTCGGTATCGATGTTGTCGATCGGGATCGTAACCAGGCGGCTCTGAAATGCTGTGAACTTCGTCATTGCATCAACTCCCTAACGTCGGTGACCTGGCCGGTGACAGCGGCGGCGGCGGCGGTGAGCGGGCTCGCCAAAAACGTTCGGCCGCCTTTGCCCTGCCGTCCTTCGAAATTGCGGTTGCTGGTGGAGACGCTATATTCGCCCGGCTGCAACTGATCGCCGTTCATGGCGATGCACATGGAACAACCGGCCTCGCGCCAGTCCGCTCCAGCATCGCGGAAAATCTGATCCAGTCCTTCGGCCTGCGCCTGCGCCTTCACCTGCTGCGATCCGGGAACCACCATGACGCGAACGCTCGGATGCACTTTGCGGCCCTTCAAAAATCGCGCGGCGGTGCGCAGATCGGAGATGCGCGAGTTGGTGCAGCTTCCAATAAACACCACGTTCACCGCATGGCCCAGCAGCGGTTTGCCGGGCGCGAGATCCATGTAGCGTAGCGCGCGGGAGAGCGAATCGCGCTCCACGGGGTCTGACAACTTGCTTGGATCGGGTACCGCGGCGGTAATGGGGATGCCCATCCCTGGATTGGTACCGAACGTGATCATCGGCTCCAGTGTCGAGGCGTCGATGAGAATGCTCTTGTCGTAAGCGGCGCCTTCATCGCCTGGAAGTTGACGCCAGCGCGCCACAGCCGCATCCCACGCAGCGCCTTTCGGTGCGTAGTGCCGGCCCGCCACGTATTGGTAAGTGGTATCGTCCGGCGCAACCAATCCGGCTCGCGCGCCGGCTTCAATCGACATATTGCACACGGTCATGCGCTCGTCCATGGAGAGACCGCGAACGGCCGCGCCGCGATATTCGAAGATGCAGCCGGTGCCGCCGCCGATGCCGACGCGAGCAATCAAGGAAAGGATAATGTCCTTGGCCGAGACGCCGGGCTTCAGCGCGCCGTCCACCCGTACTTCATAGGTCTTGGATCTTTTTTGCAACAGGCACTGCGAAGCTAGAACGTGCTCCACTTCGCTGGTTCCGATGCCGAAGGCGAGTGCGCCCAAAGCTCCATGCGTGGCCGTATGACTGTCGCCGCACACCACCGTCATGCCGGGCTGCGTCAAACCGAGCTCGGGCCCAATGACATGCACGATGCCTTGCTTTTCGCTCGCCAGGCCGAAGCAGCGAATCCCGAACTCCTTGCAATTGGTTTCTAGCTGCGCCACCTGCGCGGCAGCGATCTTATCGACGATTGGGAACGAGCGCGGGGTGGTCGGAATGCTGTGATCGGTGGTCGCGACCGTCAGATCCGGCCGACGCACCTTCAATCCACGCTGGCGCAATCCTTCAAACGCTTGCGGCGACGTCACTTCGTGCGTGAGGTGCAAATCGATATAGAGCAGTGTAGGAACGCCGGGCCGCTCCGCCACAATGTGGTTGTCCCAGATCTTTTCAATAATCGTACGAGGCTTCATATAGCTTGCGTTACCGCATCTCCTACTTCCGATGTCGTGGCTGGTTTGCCCGCGGGCTTCAGGTCGGCCGTCACCTTGCCCGAATTGAGCACGGTTTCCACGGCGCGATTCACTGCCGCTGCTTCTTCCTTCAATCCGAA
>Ga0182024_10025701_pt1 | contig 10375 bp, 11 predicted proteins | sample P32metaG_FD_120480 | JGI IMG/M metagenome (GOLD analysis project Ga0182024, IMG submission 120480) | Permafrost microbial communities from Stordalen Mire, Sweden - P3-2 metaG (Illumina Assembly) | ecosystem: Environmental > Terrestrial > Soil > Wetlands > Permafrost | place: Sweden: Stordalen...
CGCCCTTAACCTGCTCGGGAGACATATATCCAACCGTGCCCAGAACCGCGCCAGCCGAGGTCGGAACAGCTTCAAGGGTCGCGCCTTCGTCCGCGGCCGCTTCCGGTTTCACCAGCTTCGCCAACCCGAAATCGAGAATCTTTACCCGGCCATCCTGCGTGACAAAAATATTCTCCGGCTTCAGGTCGCGATGAACAATCCCTTTATCGTGCGCGGCCGCGAGTCCCTGAGCGATCTGCGTACCGTACTCCACCGCGCGCCGCAACGGCACAGCGCCGCCGCTTAACTCCTGCCGCAGCGAGTGTCCTTCAAGACACTCCGAAACCAGATAAGGCGCGCCCTCATGCGTGCCGATATCATGAATCGAAAGAATGTTGGGATGGTTCAGCGCCGCAACCGCGCGCGCTTCAGTCTCGAACCGGCGCAACCGCTCAACATCTCGCGCCAAACCTTCGGGCAGGACTTTAATCGCCACATCGCGCCCAAGCCTGATATCTTTCGCGCGGTAAACTTCGCCCATGCCGCCAGCGCCCAAGGGAGAGACGATTTCGTAGGGACCAATCTTCGTGCCAGCAGGGAGCGCCATAGGGTCGCGCCATTATAGAACAAGGAGAACCAGAACTCGTGGAGGGGCGGGCGCGTTCGCCCGTCCCGTCCTGACCACCACCCATGTGGGACAGCCGCCCTCGGCTGTGCAGCGGCCCAGGCTCATCGGGCCACTTCCTTACTACTCTCTCGCTGAGATACAATGTATCTCAGCGAGGTAGCACCGATGGCGGCGACAGAAATGGTCCACGTTCGAATCGAAAAGCGCATCAAGACCCAAGCCACCAAGACATTAGCCGCCATGGGATTGTCCGTATCGGATGCGGTGCGCGTCCTGCTGACGAGGGTGGCTGCGGAGAAGGCGCTGCCCTTCGCGGTAAAGCTTCCCAACGCGGCAACCGCCGCGGCCATGCGGGAAGCACGCAAGGGCAGTCTGCGTTCCTTCAAGAACGTTCCCGACCTGATGAGCGACTTGAATGCGGACGATTGACTCGGCGAGGCTTTTGATATGTTACAATTGCTATGTACAGATTGTACGCTGCATTTGTACAAGGCAATTGAAAGCCCATGGCAACTATCCGTCTGTCACTTCCCGAAAAAGTTAAGGTCAACCGCTCCCAACTGCGGCAGAGCCAGAGCAAGATTCTCAAGCAGGCTAAGGGTAGAACCATCATCGAGGTCCCCGGCTGGACCGAGGAAGACGGAAAGTATGTCGTGGACAAGCGCTACTTTGACGACCTTCTGCGGAAGCTTCGCGCTACTGTCGAGACCCTCGAGATCACTGCCGACCCCAAATTGTTCGGCCAGATCATCCGCGCGGCGCGCACTCTCGACCAGGACGCGCGCGGTAAGAAACTCCACTCTTTCGATGAGGCCTTCGGGGAAGAGTAGGTGGCCTATGAGATTCAATTCACCGCCGACGGCCTGAAAGATGCGAAGGATTTGCCAAAGGGCGTCCGCAACTCCATCGCAAAGGGGCTGAAAAATAAGCTGGCGAGAGATCCTTTGTCCTGCTCCGAAGAATTGCGTGAGCCGCTGGCAGAGTGGCGCAGTTTCTACTGCGGCAAATACCGGGTCATTTTCAAGCTGTTCGAAGAGATGAAGTTGATTGCGGTCGCCGGGATTGGCGCACATTCGTCGCAACCTACTCAGGATATTTGCCGGAAGCTGGAGTTGCTGGCCAAGAGGGGTCGCCTCGCAGAGGATATTCTGGCTGCCCTTCGCGGGTTCTCAACGCGCAAGGAGTAGCGCAATCGGCCCGGTCCCGCGTGTTAAAATAGAACTTCCACATGTCTATCATTCCCCGCAGAAAAACCGTTACTGCCATCGTCGGTGGCATACGCGTCGGCTCCGATGCACCGATTGTGGTGCAGTCCATGACCAACACCGATACGGCCGACATCCCTTCGACCGTTCAGCAGTGCGCCGCGCTGGCTCGCGCCGGGTCGGAACTGGTGCGCGTCACCGTTAACAATGAAGAAGCCGCAGCTGCCGTGCCCCGCATCGTAGAGCAACTCGACAAGCTGGGCGTGCCCGTGCCCATCATCGGCGACTTCCACTACAACGGCCATGTCCTGCTCACCAAATATCCTGAATGCGCGCGCGATCTCGCGAAGTACCGCATCAATCCCGGCAACTCCAGCATTGGCCGCAGCGGCGATTCGAACTTCCGCACCATGATCGAAGTCGCGGTGAAATATCAGAAGCCGGTTCGCATCGGCGTGAATTGGGGCTCGCTCGATCAGTCGCTGCTCACTCGCATGATGGACGAGAACTCCGCGCTCGCCGAACCGAAAGACGCGCGCGAAGTTACGATGGAAGCGATGGTGGTGAGTGCACTCAGCTCCGCCGACCTGGCGCAGAAATTCGGCCTGCGTCCCGACCAGATTATCTTGAGCGCGAAAGTCAGCGGCGTGCAGGATCTGATCGACGTATACCGCGCCTTAGCCGTGCGCTGCGACTACCCGCTGCACCTCGGCCTCACCGAAGCCGGCATGGGCGCAAAAGGTGTAGTCGCATCGGCTGCGGCCATGGGCGTAGTGCTGCAGGAAGGCATCGGCGACACCGTTCGTGTCTCGCTCACGCCCGCGCCCGGAGGCGACCGCACTGAAGAAGTCCGCGTGGCACAGCAGATTCTGCAGTCCATGGGCATCCGTAGCTTCACGCCGCAAGTCACTGCCTGCCCCGGCTGCGGACGCACTACCAGCACCTTCTTCCAGGAAATGGCCGAGCAGATTCAAACCTACCTTCGCGAGCAGATGCCAACCTGGAAAGGCCGCTACGTGGGCGTAGAAGAAATGAAGCTCGCCGTCATGGGATGCGTGGTCAACGGTCCCGGCGAATCGAAGCACGCTAACATCGGAATCTCGTTGCCAGGCACGTTCGAAGAACCAAAAGCTCCGGTCTACGTGGATGGACGCCTGTTCACCACTCTCAAAGGCGATCGCATCGTCGCGGAATTCATCGACATACTCGACGAGTACGTCGACTCACACTACGCGGCGCGAGAGACCCAAAAAGAAGAAGTCGCGATCCGAAACTAAGACAGTTCAGTTCGCGCCTCGAACTGGATTGTCATCCAAACCTTGGATTGTCATCCCGAAGCGAAGCGAGGGATCCTGGTTCCAGCCCGCACCATCCGCGAAACCGCAAGCATAGAGCCGCAGCCGTACTCTCTACTGCCCAGTCAACAAAAAGATCGGCGTCTGCAACGGCGGCAAGGGCACCGCAGTCCCAGAATCGCTGGTCAAACTTACATTCGAATAAGTGAAATCACACTCGAACTGTGAAGACGTAAGTCCCGTCCCCAGCACTGTCAGGTTGAGGTTGTTGAGGTAATTTCCCGTCGACAAACCCGAGATCGTAATCTGCTGTCCCGCAGCGAATTGGTTCGCGCCCTGGAACGTAACCACATTATTCGTAATCGAGAATGCGGTGATCGTCGCGGCCGTATTGCAGCTGGTCTGCGTGCAGACTCCAACGGCCGTGGACAAATCAGTGACCACCGAATCGGCCGGAGTGGTTCCCCCGCCGATTCCGTTAACATTCGCATCGGTGGTGTTGATAACGGCGATTGCGCCGGCATCGCACATGCTGACGTAGACGTGGCTGGCGTCTTCGGAAGAAGTGGTAAAGACGCGGAAGCGCGTGTCGCCGGGGGCGTAGACCGCCGGCAGCACGGGCGAAGCGCAACTCCCCACCTGCGGCACCGCATATTGATATTGATTGGTAGCCACATCCGCCGCGAATGGCGGATACGTCAATAGCGTCAATGCAGGAGTGATCTTCGGCATAATACTAGGCGCGTCAAACACCGTCAGGCCCGGAATAATGCAGCTCGAAGCCGCGCCGATAAATGAGTCAGGACAAGACGTCGCAAGCTGGTAGCTCGCCACGTAAAACCGGCTGCCGTCGGTGAGGGCCGTCACCGAAGTGGGGACGCAGGCGGAAGAACCCGTTGGACACGGCGCGGACCCGAGGCCGAAGGAAATAGCAGCCAGTTGCACCGGCGTATCATTCGCTCCGCCCGTATCAGAAAACACATAGACCATGCTGGTCGCGGGATTCACCACATAAAGCCGGTTCAAATAAAGATCAAAGTAAAGGAAGTTAGCCCCTGAGCCCACCGGCAAAGGATTTGGATTAACCGTGTCCGTGGCAGTATCAATCGTCAGCAACTCCCCTTGGGCCGTCGTACTTCCTTCCGTCAGGACGTAAACCTTCTGGCTATCGCCGCGAGCCACCACCCACACGGGATTCGTCAAAGTCACACCCGCGGGAACAGTTACCACATTCGGCGTCAATGCCTGCACGGTCAAGCTACTGACCGTGTTGTCGCCCTCATTCGCCGAATAGAGCTTCAGCCCATTCGGCAGTTCGGCCAGGCTCACCGGATGCACTCCCACGGCTGGATACGTCGCTGTGTTGCTGACCGTATTCGCCGTCGCGTTGATCGCAAAAATTGAATTGGTGTTGTAGTTCGCCACGTACATCGCAGTATTCTGCGTGCTGGCAAGAAAAACCGGCTGCGGAGGAAAGGTTGCTGTTCCTCCAAGCCCGCCTGGCGCCAGACCAGTGTTCGGATTCGAGTACGTAATCGTAGTTCCGTTATTCGACACCAGCGCAAAAGCACCATCGTACGCGTTCGGATTGCAAGCAGGCAGCAAGCAATTGGGAATGATCACGTTCGTGATCACGATCGTGTAGCCAGCCGGATTACTCATCGTACTCAACGCTGCGCTCAGCGTAGCCGTAACCAGATTGCCTGACTCGCTGATGGCGGTGATGCTCGAAGACTGGTAAGGCAAATTGACGTTGGCAACGGGACCAAATCCGGTCGCAATCGTGGACTGGAACGCCGGGGCCACGTACGAAACCGCGTCAACGAGGCCCACAACACTCCCTGCGCTCGCGATAAACAATCTCGCATCGTTAGGAAGAACGGCAGCGTACGTGGGATTGGCACCGAGGTTGGGAGCGCTTTGGTCCGACGTTGGAGTTTCAGCAATGATGCTGTCGCCCCCAACATCGATTTGGAACGCTCCGCCCGGTGCATTGGGAAGGTTGGCGCTGATGCCAAAGACAGCATGAAAACTCGCTGGAGTTGGAGCCGGCTCCGGCGGACATCCCGGGACTCCGCCCGCCGAGCACGGAATCACCACCGGACGATATACCTGCCCGCAAGCCACCATCACCACAGCTGCAAGCACCATGGCCGACAATCGGCCCGCGCGTCGAAGACTCATCAACACTCCAAGAAAGAATTTGGGTCTATGCTGCGAGGAATTAAACATTCTAACGGCTAGCCACATTCTGCGCTAGTGAGGTCGGGCTTCGGGCTTCGGGCTTCGGCCGCTCGCTTCTTGTGGGATGCTTGATTGGTATATCGAGTTGGACTGCAGCGATGACATCATTCGGCCCTCGCCGCGCAGATCGCACACTGCGAAGGAACGTGCGCTGAGAATCAGAGGCAAAGGCTAGACGCCAAAATGAGAAAGCCGAAGCCCGAAGCCCGAGAGCCGAAGCCCACCCCTACCTTCCGCGCCGCGACTTGCCACTGGCTGCCGCCGCGGGAGCGTCTTCTTTCGCCGCCGCCGCCGGCTTCTTCCGACCTTCCATCTGCGCCAGGCTCTGCTTGAGTGCGGCCATCAAGTCGACCACAGGAGCCAGCTTCTTCGGCTTCTCAACCGCGGCCACTTCCCCGCCTTCAAGTTTGGTCTCAATCAACGTCTTCAGATTTTCCTGGAAGCTGTCTTTATATTTTTCCGGATCCCACTCATCGGCCAGCGCTTCGATCAGTTGATGCGCGACTTTCACCTCAGCGTCTTTCAACTCCACATCGGGCGCGCCAAAGCCTTCCACTTTTTTAACTTCTTCAGCGTAGTACATGGTGTGCAGCATCAGCCCACCTTCATGTGGCCGCAGAAACACCGTGTACTCACGATTGTGCATGGTGATCTTCGCGATGGCAACGTATTCGCTCTCCTCGAGCGCCTTGGTCAGCAGCGCATAAGGACGCCGCCCAGCCTCCTCCGGCATCATGTAATACGACGACTCGAAATAAACCGGATCGACGTCGCCGGCCTTGACGAACTCGAGGATCTCCATGGTCTTCGCGGTCTGCGGCTCGATCTTCTTAATCTCTTCGGGCTCGATGATGATGTATTCGTCCTTGCGAAACTCGTAGCCCTTGACCATATCGGCGCGATCTACAACGACGCCTTCCAACTGGCAAATGTATTGCTGCTTCAGCCGAGACTTATCCGTGCGATGCAGCATGTTGAAAGAGATGCCGCTACTGCGCGCGCCCGAGAACAAGCGCACCGGCATCGAGATAAGCCCAAAAGTTAAATGCCCAGACCAAACCGAAGCTGCCATAGTTCCCTCTCGTAAGAACTGTCATTCCGACCAAGCTGACGGATTGGCGACAGCCAGTCCATCGGCGCGTGGAGGAACCTGCTGTTTCGCCGCCGAACCCACCCAGAATTGCGAGTTTAGCCCATAAAGCAGCTTTAGATGCACAAATCTTGGAGCACGAGGAACCGAAATGCGAAGCCGGACGGAATGGGGTTGGGCGACCGGAAGCGCTAGGGGTTGTAGTTAACTGAGGGGGTTCCCATGATTTCGCTCGCGCACTTCCTCGACGACGTCGCCATCGCCTTCTGTAGGTTTTATTCACTGTCCTGAGCCTTTAAGGCCTCTAAGGCCTCGATCATCGCCGCAGCAGTAATGACCCGGGTTGATTTGTGATGCCTGAGAGTGAGTAGCTGTTTGTCGCCGGTCACAAGAAATTCGGCCTGACTGGCTTCAGCAAGCGCGAGGAGGTAGCTGTCCTTGCGGTCAGGAGGAAAGTCCGGCGCCCCGGCACCGCCGGGCAGGTCACGACAGAAAAGAGAGAAGTCCCGAATGCCTGCGGCCAGCAGTTCGGCCGCGCCAGCGCGAAGTCTCGCCCGGAAGAATGGCCGGCTGGCCACGTCGCGAAGTTCCCCGATTAGCGCACCGCAGGCGACAAGAGTGTACTTCTTCCGCTCCCAAGCCTCTAACAGCTTGCCGGGCGCTCCCAGCGGCGACAGCAACGCGGAAAGCAGGATATTGGTGTCGAGAATGACCTGCATCAAGGTCTTTGGGCGTTCTTCCGGTAGCGTTCCGCTCGGACTTCCTCGACCGCCTCGTCAATCATCTTCTGAAGTTCGTCCGGGGATACGTCCGCAAAGGCTGCGCGAGCTTCGCCGACGGTCTGATGAAAGATGCGCCAGCGAACAGCCTCCTCTATGAATTTCGACAGGTCACCTTTCTTCATGCCCTGGGCACCCAGGAATGTGCGCAACGCGTGGTCGGCATCTTTTGACCAGGTGATAGTCAGACGGGTGGTTTCTTCGGAAACACTAGTCTTAGTCATACAAGCATATAAGCATTTACTAGTATAGATGATTTCGCAGTTTTGACAAAGACGTGTCTTGCTTGGTTTTCCACAGCCCCATTGTGACATCTGACCTTGCGCCGCAATTTTTAGTAGTCCATCATTGCAGGAGCAGGAGGAGTAGCGATCCCGCACAAGGCGGGGACGGCCGGCCAATAATCGGCTCGTAACTCCTTGATTTGAAAGATTTAACTTCTAAGTTCTTTGACATCAAGATCTTGCGGGGAAATTTCCGCTAACTCGATGATTCCAGAGATTTTGCAAAATGGGGGGGAGGGGGGGTACCGTACCAAATAAGGTACACTCAGCACTCCCCGAATCGCAGCCCAAAAGTTTATTTCAGGTCGCCGATCCACAACCGCTTTTGCTGAACCGTACCGCCGCCGGCGCTCATCTGTGAAGCAAACTCGTTTCTGAATCTCACTCAAAGAGGACACGATGACCGACCTGCGCTACCCCATCGGCAAGTTCAAATTCGAAGGCCCAACCACTCCGGCCCAGAGGGAAGAACTGCTCAACCAGATCTCACAAGCGCCCAACCGCTTGCGTGCTGCCGTAAAAGGGCTCTCAGACCAGCAACTCGATACGCCTTACCGTCCCGAGGGCTGGACCGTACGCCAGGTCGTGCATCACGTCCCGGATAGCCATCTCAACGCTTATGTACGCTACAAGCTGGCTCTCACCGAGGATGAGCCGACGATCAAGCCCTATGCCGAAGACCGCTGGGCGCGCCTTGCCGACACGCAGGCTACGCCCATCGAAGTCTCGCTGGCCATGCTGGACTCGCTCCACGATCGGTGGCTACGCTTGCTGCGGTCGCTTCAACCGGAAGACTGGAAGCGCTCTTTCCGCCATCCTGAACTAGGCCTGGTAAGTCTGGAAAAGAATCTGGCGCTCTACGCCTGGCACGGCCGTCATCACGTAGCTCACATCACTGCGCTGCGCGAGCGCAACGGCTGGTAGAAAAACTTGTAGAAACGGTCATCGGTTCAGGTCACTTTGGTCATCTTTTTCCCGCTAGAGTCCGCCGATACGATTCTGGCGTGAGCATTTTTCTGCCAAGATTTTCGGGTCTGCGAAGCAGCTTGCTTCGAGCCTCCGTTTTCGCCCTGCTGGTGTCGGCCGCGGTTGCCCAGTCGCCGGTGCCGGCGGCGCCCGCAGTGCCGGAGCCGACCTACACGGGAAAAGAGGAGCCTCTCGGAAACGTAGCCCGGAATTCGAAGAAGCCAACATCAGGGAAGGCCAAGAGAGTAATCACCGAAGACGACATGGACGCGATCGCGAACATTCTTCCGCGGATCCGCACAGAAGGCGCGGAAAACAGCGATGAAATTATCGCGGCAATCGGCGAGTATAAAGCCAGCCACACTCCCGAGGAGACGGAAGCGGCAGTGCAGGCCTGGTTCGAGAGATATGACGAAGACTTGGCCGCTGCGATTCAGCAGAATCAAACCGTGAGCACTCTGCGGGAAGAAAACTTCAGCAACGGCAATGAACTTTGCCGCGAAGGTGGCGACTACTGGATGTGCGAGAAGCGCCGCCGGGCAGAGTATATTGGCCAGCGCCATGATCAGTACACGCTTGGCAGGAACATGGCTCTCGAGACGCGAATTCAGCACGTCTTCATGAAGGTTCGCGGCGGCATCATGCGCTACAACCTGCATTACGGCTGGTTTAGGATTCGCACCACCAACGGCATCGACACTTTCTGATCTTCAAAAATGTTTCCAGTCTCCGGTTTTCAGTTCTACGTCATTCCCAGCTTCCACACCAAATAGCTGCTCGCCTCACGCAACACGGCATAAGCGCGTTGCGCAACGCTGTGCGGACGCGAATCGGGCCGCGGCGCCACATACACCGGACCAACGCCCTCGTGCTCCAGCAGCTTCTTGATGCGGAATACGTGATACGCATCGCTGACCGCAACGCAACTATGTAACCCATTGGCCCGCATGATCACAGCCACGCGCACCGCCGATTGCGCGGTGTCGGAACCTTGAGTCTCAGCGATCAGGCTGCCCTCGGGAATGCCGCGGTGCTCGAGATAATCGCGTCCCACGCCGCCTTCGCTGAAGCTGGGATCGGATGCGGCGCCTCCTGTGGTGATCACAACAGGCGCGAGGCCGCGCTGAAAGAGTTCGTATGCGTGGTCGAGCCGTGCGCGCAGCACGGGTGACGGATGACCTGCATACTCCGCGGCGCCGAACACGACAATCGCGTCGGCCGCGTGCAGTTCCTGCATGCGCCCTTCATGCACAATGCGGATCGACGTCAGCGTAAGGAACGCAGCCAGCGCCGCCAGCGCAAGCGCCTCGAACCGCGGCAGCCAGCGGTGTCGCGCGGGACGGCGAGCAGCTTCGTCGGTCTTCCCTTCGTCGCTCTTCCCTTCTTTGCCCATCCTTCGTGGCTCATCCTTTGGCAAAAAAGGTGGAAATCTCATCCGCAGGAATCGCGCCTTCGCGGATTATGCGCCAGCGCTCGTCTTCGTCCGACAGATCAATGATGGTGGAAGCGACGTCACGCGGGGATGTTCCGCCGTCGACGATTATGCTGATGCGATCCTTGAGCTGGTCGCGCACTTGTTCGGCGCTGGTACACTCTGTCGCACCGCTGAGATTGGCCGACGTGGCCGTGATCGGAATGGCCGCGGCTGCAACTACCGCGAGCGGAATCTTCGCGTTCGGCACGCGCAGAGCCACGTTGCCGGTATTCGCGGTCACCTTTAGCGGCAAACGCGATCCGGCTTTGACGATGATGGTCAGCGGTCCCGGCCAATATTTCCGCGCGAGCGCGTAGAACTCCTCGGACAACGATTTGGCGAGTTCTTCCGCCTGATCGATGCTCTCGATGAGCAGCGACAACGGCTTGTGGCGCGAGCGGGTCTTGATGTCATACACGCGGTCAACGGCG
>Ga0182024_10025702_pt1 | contig 10375 bp, 9 predicted proteins | sample P32metaG_FD_120480 | JGI IMG/M metagenome (GOLD analysis project Ga0182024, IMG submission 120480) | Permafrost microbial communities from Stordalen Mire, Sweden - P3-2 metaG (Illumina Assembly) | ecosystem: Environmental > Terrestrial > Soil > Wetlands > Permafrost | place: Sweden: Stordalen...
GATGTCGTAGTAGAGCGCGAATTCGTAGGGATGCGGGCGCAGCCGCACGGCGTCCGATTCGTGCTTGCGCTTGTAGGCGATAAAGGTTTCGAGCAGCTCCTCGCTGAACACGTCGCCTTTGAGCAGGAACCCGTGATCGTCTTCAAGACACGTCAACGCTTCTTCCAGCGAAGCGGGCATCGACGGCACGCTCTTCATTTCTTCCGGCGAAAGATCGTAGATGTCCTTGTCGAGCGGCTCACCGGGATCGATCTTGTTCAGCACGCCGTCGAGGCCGGCCATCATCATCGCGGCGAACGCCATGTACGGATTCGCCGACGGGTCCGGCGGCCGGAACTCCAGGCGCTTCGCCTTGGGGCTCGCCGAATACATCGGAATGCGCACCGCCGCGGACCGGTTCCGGCGCGAATACGCGAGATTCACCGGCGCTTCGTAGCCCGGCACCAGGCGCTTGTAGCTATTCGTCGTCGGCGCGATGATCGCCGAAAGCGCGCGCGCGTGTTTGAGCAGGCCGCCCGCGTACCACAGCGCCATCTGGCTCAGGCCCGCGTACATGTCGCCGGCGAACAGCGGAGCGTTGTTCTTCCACAGGCTCTGATGCGTGTGCATACCGCTGCCGTTGTCGCCGAACAGCGGTTTCGGCATGAAGGTGACGCTCTTGCCGTACTGATACGCGACGTTGCGGATCACGTATTTGTACAGCATCATGTTGTCCGCGGATTTGACAAGGGTGTCGAATCGCTGATCGATTTCGCACTGCCCGCCGGTGGCGACTTCGTGATGATGGCACTCGATGTCGAGTCCGCATTCGATCATCGTCTCCACCATTTCCGCGCGCAGATCCTGATAGTGATCGGTGGGCGGGACCGGAAAATAGCCCTCTTTGTAGCGCGGGCGATAGCCCAGGTTGTTGGAATCGCGGCCGGAGTTCCAGCGGCCTTCATCGGCGTCGATGAAATAGAAGCCGGAGTGCGCGTTCTGATCGAAACGCACGCTGTCGAAGATGAAGAACTCCGCCTCGGCGCCGAAGAAAGCCACATCCGCGAGGCCCGAGTTTTTCAGGTACATCTCGGCCTTGCGCGCGATCCATCGCGGATCGCGGTCGTAGTGCTGCCGCGTGATCGGGTCGATCACGTCGCAGGTCATCACCACGGTCTTGGTTTCGAAGAAGTGATCGATGTGAGCCGTCGCCGGGTCGGGGATCAGAAGCATGTCGCTTTCGTTGATCGCCGCCCATCCGCGGATGCTCGATCCGTCGATGCCGAAGCCCTGCTCGAAGGAATCCTCGTCCAACTGCTTGATCGGGTAAGAAACGTGTTGCTGCAATCCCGGAAGGTCGGTAAACCGCAGGTCGACCTGCTTCGCGCCTTCCTTCTTCGTGAAATCCAAGACGTCCTTCGGGGTCTTCAGTTCGTGGGTCATCATTACATAATACGGGATGAACCGAGCCCGCCGGGCGCGTCCGGCATAGAAAAAATGTATGGGAGCGATAATCCAACGCTCGCCCGCATTTGTGAATCTGCGAGAATGATCGCGAGGAGCAGAACATCGCCGGATGCACATCATGGATCGCCTACATCGCCGCCGATTTGGCTGCGTGACGAGCGGAAGATGGCGGACGGTGGCGCTTACTGCCTGTGCGATCGGCCTGGCTGCGTGTCGCGAGGCTTCTCTCCCCCCGGCGTCCCCCTACCCGTCCGCGCAAAAGGGCGACGTGGTGGAGGATTACTTTGGCACTGAAGTCGCCGATCCATACCGTTGGATGGAGGAGCTCGATTCGAAACCGGTCGCCGATTGGGTCGCCGCCGAGAACAAGCTGTCTTTCGACTATCTGGCCAAGCTTCCGCTGCGCGAGCATTTCCGCAAACGCATCACGGAGCTCTGGAACTACCCTAAAGTTTCCATCCCGAGGCTCGAAGGCGGCCGGTATTTCTACGCGAAAAACAGCGGCCTTCAACGACAGTCGCCAGTGTATCTGCGCGCCGGCTTAAACGGACCGCCGTCGCTGGTCATCGATCCGAACGTGCTGTCGCCGGACGGTTCTGTCTCGATGGCACAGTGGTCGCCGTCTCGCGACGGCCGGCTCCTGGCCTATGGACTGTCGCAAGGCGGCGCGGACTGGCGCACGCTGCACGTGCGGGACATCGATTCCGGCAAGGATTTGGCGGACGAAGTTCGCTGGATGCGCTTTTCCGATATTTCATGGACCAACGACTCGAAGGGATTCTTCTATTCGCGCTATCCCGAGCCGCCCAAGGGCAAGGAACTGGAGGCAGCCCTGAGCGGTCAGGCGATCTACTATCACCGTGTCGGTACTCCGCAGCCGGAGGACCGGTTGATCTATTCCCGCAAGGATTTACCGGCCTGGTTCATCGGCGGGCAAGTGACCGAGGACGGCCGCTACCTGCTGATTTCCATGTCGAAGGGCTCCGACAATAACAACCGCGTGTACTATGCCGATCTCGGGGACCCGTCCCGGCCAAACCTCGGCGCGCCCGTCAAACCCCTGATCGAAGAGGACGACGCCGAGTTCGCCGTATTCGGCAACCAAGGCTCGGTGCTGTATCTGCGGAGCGATCGCGCGGCGCCCAATCGAAAGGTGCTGGCCGTCGATATCGCGCATCCGGCTGAGGCGAGTTGGAAGACGATTGTCCCGGAGTCGAAGCAGGCGATCGAGAGCGTCTCGCTGATTGGAGGCCGAATCGTGGCGCAGTATCTCGCCGACGTCGAGAGCCGCGTGTCGCTGTTCGGGCTGGACGGGAGCCCGCAAGGCGAAGTGCCTCTGCCGGCAACCGGAGCCGTGCTCGCGATCTCGGGTCGTGAAGATACGCCGGAGATTTTCTACGCGTTCGCTTCGCCCCTTTATCCGCAAACCGTTTTCGATTACGATCCGCAATCGCGCGAGCAAACTTCGTTCGAAGCGGCCAAGCCGCCAGTAGACGTGGCACAATACGAAACCAAGGCACTTTTCGCGACCTCGAAAGACGGCACTCGAGTCCCTTTCTTTCTGACCTGCCGAAAAGGTTTGCCGCTCGATGGCAGCCATCCCGCAATGCTTTACGGCTACGGCGGGTTTTCGATCAGCAATCTCCCCTCTTACAGCCCGGATGTGCCGGCATGGCTCGAGCTCGGCGGCGTATATGTGACGGCCAACATGCGCGGCGGGGCGGAATATGGTGAGGCGTGGCACAAGGCTGGCACTTTGGCGAGAAAGCAGAACGTATTCGACGACTTCATAGCCGTGGCTGAAGAGCTTGTAAAACAGAAGTACACATCGCCGGCGAACTTGGCGATTATGGGCGCTTCAAACGGCGGCCTGCTGATCGGCGCGACGGAAGAGCAGCGGCCGGATTTATTTGCCGTCGCCTTGCCCGGAGTCGGGGTGATGGACATGCTGCGTTTCGACAAATTCACGGGCGGAGAGGCGTGGGTCACCGAGTACGGCTCGTCCTCGAATGCGCAGGACTTCGCGTATCTGATCAAGTACTCACCGCTCCAGAATGTCAAAGCCGGCGTGTGCTATCCAGCGACTCTGGTAACCACGGCGGACCACGATGATCGCGTCGTGCCGAGCCATTCGTTCAAGTTCACCGCGGCCATGCAGGCCGTCCAGAGGTGTGCGCGGCCGATTTTGATTCGAGTGGAAACGCAGGGATCGCACGGCTACCGTCCGTTAGACAAACGCATCGCGGAGTTGGCGGATCAATGGTCATTCGCGGCTGCCGGAACCGGCATGAAACCGTGAGCACATCGCGGCGCGATTGAGACGGCAACTAGCATGGAGCAAATAGCGATCAACTGGGGCGGCGGCCCGCAATACTACTCGGTGAGCGAGCTGACGCAGGCGATTCGCGCGACGCTCGCCGATCGTTTCACCGATATTTGGGTGTCCGGCGAAATCTCCGGCACCAAGGTCCCCGCGAGCGGGCACTATTACTTCACGCTCAAGGACGACGCCGCGCAGCTTCGCTCGGTGTGCTATCGCCTGACCGCGCGTTACCTCAAGTTCAAGCCGCAGGACGGCGTGGCGGTGCTCGCGCGCGGCCGCATCGACGTTTACGATGCCCGAGGCGAAGTGCAGTTTGTCGTCGATACGCTCGAGCCGCAGGGCCACGGCGCGCTTCAGCTCGCCTTCGAGCAGTTGAAGAAGAAGCTCGCGGCGGAGGGATTGTTCGATGCGGCGCGAAAACGCGCGCTGCCGGCGCTCCCCGAACGGATCGGCGTGGTCACTTCTCCCACGGGCGCCGTGATCAGCGACATTCTTCAGGTTCTCGACCGGCGCTTCCCGGGCCGCCACGTCCGTCTTTACCCGGCGCAGGTGCAGGGTGATGGCGCGGTCGATCAGGTGACCGCGGGAATCGAATATTTCAGCCGCTCGGGCTGGGCGGAGGTCGTGATCGTGGCGCGCGGCGGAGGGTCGCTCGAGGATTTGTGGACCTTTAACGAAGAACGCGTCGCGCGGGCGATCGCGGCGTGCGCGGTGCCGGTGATCTCCGCGGTCGGCCACGAAACCGACTTCACGATTGCCGATTTTGTCGCCGATCTGCGCGCGCCGACGCCCTCGGCAGCGGCGGAAATGGTGATCTGCACGCGGCAGAGCCTGGAGGATCGCACGCACGCCGGCGAGCTCAAACTCCGGCAGGCGATGCGCCTGAATCTGGCGTTGCTCGACCGCCGTCTGCGCGCGATCGAGGTCGATCGCTCGACGCTCCATCGCGCGATCGGGAAACAGATGCAGCGCGTCGACGAGCTCGACTATCGCCTGCGGGACCGGTTGCGGGCGGCGATCGAAGCGCGGCGCCGGGCGCTCGAATCGTCCGCGGCGCGCCTGGCGCACCTGGATGTTCGATTGCAGTTCGCCCGTGCGCGGCGGCGTCTGGAGGCGTGCGATTCCTCGGCCGCGCAGGCGATCCGCCTTCGACTGAGCGCGGCCCGGAGCGCGTGGGGTCCTCTTGAAGCGCATCTCGCGCAATTGAGCCCGCTCAAGATTCTCGATCGGGGCTACGCCATTGTCGAGCGCGACGGCAGGATTGTGAAATCGCCCGCCGACGCGCCCGCCCAATCCGAGATCAGCGTCCGGCTCGCCGAGGGCCGGCTCGACGCCAGGGTACTTCCGTGATCCTGCGCTATCCTGGTCCGTTGTGGGCGAAGCCTTGATCCATAGCGGGGGAAAGCTCTGAGCGCGTCCGTCGCAGAAGCGGCGCCGGCGCGTTCGCGAAGCTCGCGTGCGTGGCGCGGCGATTATGCATTCGTCCTTGAAAACCTGGTGCTCAAGGACTTCAAGGTCCGCTATCGCAACATGTCGCTGGGGGTTTTCTGGAGCGTCCTGAATCCCCTGATCATGATGGGCGTGCTCACGTTCATCTACACAAAAGTTCTTCAGAACAACATTCCCAAGTTCCCGGTATTCGTGTTGTGCGGCCTGATTCCATTTAACTTCTTCGCGCAGGCCCTATCGTCCGGCACGAACTCGCTCGTCGACAACGCCGGGTTGATCAAGCGCGTTCCGATTCCGCGCGAAGTGGTGCCCATCGCGAGCGTGCTTTCCAACTGCCTGCATCTTCTGATCCAGATCGGCGTGCTGCTCACGTTCACCGTGGCTTTCGGTTACGGAGTCAATCGTTACTGGCTGTGGCTGCCGCTGGTGTGGGGATTCGAGGTGCTCTTCGTGATGGGCCTGGTGCTGGCGTGCTCGGCAATCGATGTCTACCTGCGCGACATGCGCTATGTGGTGGAATCGGCCAACCTGGTTTTGTTCTGGCTGGTGCCGATCTTCTACCCGTTTGAGTGGATACCGGACAAGTACAAAGCGCTGTATCAGTTGAATCCCATAGCGGCGCTGGTGTTCGCCCTGCGAAAAATCCTGATCGAAGGCGTCGCGCCGCCCTCCAGCCTGATGTGGAACCTGACCGTGGGTTCGCTGTTTGCGCTGATCGCAGGCTGGACCATTTTCCGCGCGCTACAGCGCCGCTTTTACGATCACCTCTAAAATGGACCGCGTCGTTTTTCGCAACGTCTCCAAGCGCTTTTACCTGACCGGCGGGCGCAAGTTACTGCGCGGGCATCTTGCCGACCTCTTGGGCGGGGCGGCGAGCGACCCCGAGAACCGCTGGTTTTACGCGTTGCGCGACGTAACGGTCGCCGTCCGCGAAGGCGAGAGCCTTGCCATCGTCGGCGCCAATGGCGCGGGCAAGAGCACTATGCTCAATCTGGCCACGCGTCTGTGCCCGCCGGATGGGGGCGAAGTCATGGTGAACGGCCGGCTCGCCGCCGTTCTCGAGCTCGGCGCAGGGTTCCATCACGACCTCACCGGCCAGGAAAATCTCCGGTTGAACGCGTCATTATTCGGGCTCACGCGCCGCCGGACCGCGGAATTATTCGATCAGATCGTCGATTTCTCCGGAGTCGGCGCGTTTATCGGGCAGCCTCTGCGCACTTATTCCGCGGGAATGATCATGCGGCTGGCGTTCTCGGTCGCGATCAATGTGGAGCCCGACATCCTGGTGGTGGATGAAGCCCTGGCCGTCGGCGATCAGGAATTCCGCACGAAATGTTTCGAGCGCATGCTGGCGTTTCGCGAGTCCGGAAGGACGATGCTGGTGGTCTCCCACGCGCCGGATACGCTCCGGCACATGTGCGATCGCGCCATCTGGCTGGATCGCGGGAAGATGGCCGCCGCGGGCTCGCTCGATGAGGTCCTCGAAGCGTATCAATCGGGCGGCGCCGGCGCCTCCTGACCTGAGCTGCATTAATTCCGGCCGGAAATTTCTGCGGTTACACCGTATTTCCAAGTCAGTAGATTTGTGATAGAGGTACAGAGCGGGGAATTATCCCCGAACCCAAGGAGAAAACCATGAAAAAGCGTATTCTGATGATCGTGATTGCCGCTGCCGCGATGTTGTTCAGCGCGACGGCCACCAATAAGATCGGCTCTGCCCGGGCCGTCGTGCCGCTGTGCCCGCCGTTCTGTCGCTGAGTAGGGGGGCGCGCGCGGGCTGCTATCCTGACCGTAAATGCAGTCCGCGCTCATTCTGACGCTGGTCAACTTAGGTTCGATCGCCAAACTTGCGGTGCTTTGGCGCTGCCTCGCTATGGGTGTGACTAAACGGCTTCCCTGGTTCTTCGCGATGGTCTTGCTTTCCCTGGCGCGCACTGCGATCATGCCTACGGGAAGGCTGCACCCTTACCTCGAATTCTGGCAGGCGACGACTTGGCCCATGACCATTCTTCAGGCCGCTGCGGCGATCGAAGCGTTCTGGCTTCTCGCCGGGCATTTCCGCGGCATTCGGAATTTTGGCTGGAAACTCATCGGCGTGATCCTGGGGGTCTCGGCCGTTGCCGCGTTGGCCGTCGGCTTTCTGGATCGAGGTTGGAACAACGCTTTGCGCAAGCCGGTTCTGATTGACGAATATACCGCGCTCTGGATGGTGCTGACAGCATTCCTCTCGATTGTGTTTTTCGCGCAATTCCCAAACATTCCAGTCCGTCCGAACGCCGTCCGGCATCTGAAGGCGCTGAGCTTGCTGTTTGGCGCGAATCTGGTGGGCTATTCGATGTTGCCGATCAGCCGCGGCGAATGGGTATTTCTTACCAATTTAATAGTTGCGAGCGGCACGGTCTTGGCCTACGGATGGTGGGCGCTGAAGATTAACCGCGACGGAGAGATTCTTCCTTTCGATCCCCAGCCGCCGATGTCGAACGACGACTTCGACGCAGCCGAAAGGCAGCACCGGAAAGCCAGCGGCGAGCTTAAACGGGCAGGTTCCGAGGCGTTGCGGCGACCGTTTGGCTGGTGACGAAGCGCAGCACGCGGTCGGCGTTCCTCGCGGCGTCGATGATCAATGGCAATCGCCACGCGAAGAGAAGCCCGGCGACGGCGAGCTTCCCGATCGAAACAAAACCGGATATTGTATCCAGCGCGAGCGGCGGATAAGACGACCATTGTCCGGCGGCCGCGATATTTGCGGCGCGCGCCCGGTACAACTGTACCGAATCAGCCGCGATGGAACGCAGCTCCTGGCGGTAAATCCGCGCCCGCTCGCGCCGAAATCGGCTTTCCGCGCGCGGATCGCGTGCTCGCACAAAAAGATAATCTTCCGGGTCCAGAATATGGACAAAAAGGTGGAATCTTTCGGCTTCGGTCATCGCTAGCCAAGATAAATCAATTTCAATGCCGAGTCAATACCCCCGGAAATAACCATGGTCAAGCCGGCTTTGCGCTTTAGCCTGGTTCCTCGTTCCACAGCTTCAGCACGCGCGTGTCGCGTTCATGGCTGAGCACGCTCACAGATCCTGTCGAGAGCGCGAAGTAGCGGCCCGCGCCGGCATCCAGGCCCAGCCAGCAAGCCGCGATCACGCGCAACATGTGACCGTGAGCGAACAACGCCACATCGCCGTCTGCGATGACGGCGCGCGTGATCACACGGTCCGCGCGAGCCTGCACCTGCGCGGCCGATTCGCCTCCCGGCGACGTTGACGTCCACACCGTCCAGCCCGGTGCGTCCCTCCAGATTTCGGGCGTGGTGAGGCCTTCGTATTCGCCGTAATCCCATTCGCACAGATCGGTGGTGATTTCCGGCGAATATCCCGCCAGCCGCGCCGTATCGAGCGCGCGCCGCATAGGGCTTGAGAGCGTCAGCGCGAACTGCTTTCCGTGCAGGTGGGCCTTCATCAGGGCGCCCCGGCGCTCGCCTTCCGCGGTCAGCGGCAGATCCGTGCGGGAGGTGTGCGCGCCGGACAGGCTCCATGCGGTTTCACCGTGGCGCAGGAGCCAAATCTCATTGTGGGAGCTCATAGGATTACCGTAGTGTGGCATATTCGTCTGCCGCATTTGCGTCAGCGATTTAGCCGGGGCCCCGCGCGGCCTGATTCGGGCCCGGTTGCGCGGTCCTAGGGAACATCCACCGGCGATCCATCGTTATATAGATTGGCGTTATATACTTTTGAGGGACAGCGCACCACGGACCCGCAGACGGGCCTCGCGTGCGGAGGAAATGGAGTTTCGAAAATGTCACTGCGCGATTTTATCGCCAAGCAATGGATTGACGTCATTCAATGGACGGAGCCCGAGGACGGCATCCTCGCTTACCGTTATCCGATGCAGGACATGGAGATCCAGAACGGCGGCAAGCTCACCGTCCGTGAGTCGCAGATGGCGGCGTTCATCAACGAAGGCAAGGTGGCCGATATTTTTGGGCCCGGCCTTTACACGCTGAACACCCAGACGCTGCCGATCCTCACCTATCTCCAGAACTGGGACAAGAAGTTTCAGTCCCCGTTCAAAAGCGACGTATATTTCTTCTCGACCCGCATCCAGGTGGATCAGCGCTGGGGCACGGCCACTCCCATCACCATTCGCGACAAGGAATTCGGCGCGGTGCGCCTGCGCGGCTACGGAATTTATTCCTGGCACATCAGCGACGCCAAAGCCTTCCATACCAAGGTCAGCGGAACGCGCGAGCTATACAAGGTTCCCGATCTCGAAGGCCAGCTCCGCAATACCATCATCGGCCGCATGACCAACGCGTTTGCCGAGAGCACGCTGCCGTTTCTCGACATGGCCGCGAATCAGACCGAGCTGGGCGCCAAGATCGCCGAGGGACTGAGGCCGATTTTCACCGATCTCGGCTTGACGCTCGATAGCTTCGTGGTCGAGAATCTTTCGCTGCCGGAGGAGTTGCAGAAGCTGCTCGACACGCGCATCGGAATGAACATGCTGGGCGACATGAACAAGTACACGCAGTTTCAGGTGGCCAATTCGCTGCCGATCGCGGCGGCGAACGAGGGCGGACTCGCCGGAATCGGCGCGGGTTTGGGCGCCGGATTCACGATGGCGCAGACCATGGCGAACGCTCTCCGGCCCGGAGAACAGCCACCCGCGGGGCCGAATCCGGGTCCTGTTTCCGGTGGTCCGGCTCCATCTGGTCCTGCGCCTGCGGGTCCTGCGCCGGCAGCCGGCGGGGGCGCTCCGTCGACTTCGGCGGAGACCAAGTTCTGTTTCAACTGCGGCAAATCTATCCCGCGGCCCGCGAAATTCTGTCCGGATTGCGGAACCGCTCAATGATTGAATCGCGCACAACGCCGGGATCAGGCTGTGCGCTCTGAATTGAATCGCGCACAACGCCGGGATCAGGCTGTGCGCTCTGAATTGAATCGCGCACCATGCCGAGGCGCCCTCTGGGCCCAGGCTGTGCGCTCTGAATTGAATCGCGCACAACGCCGGGGCGCCCTCTGGGCCCAGGCTGTGCGCTCTAAGTTAATCCAGTGATGAACTGCGGTTGTGAATGGATCGTCGAAGCGCACGCGTGTGACCCGGCCGCGCTGTCCGATGGGAGAGCGCTGCGCGGGCTGTTCACGCGGCTCATCGACGAAATGA
>Ga0182024_10025703_pt1 | contig 10375 bp, 11 predicted proteins | sample P32metaG_FD_120480 | JGI IMG/M metagenome (GOLD analysis project Ga0182024, IMG submission 120480) | Permafrost microbial communities from Stordalen Mire, Sweden - P3-2 metaG (Illumina Assembly) | ecosystem: Environmental > Terrestrial > Soil > Wetlands > Permafrost | place: Sweden: Stordalen...
AATTTCTGGCGGCGGTGTGATTCTCGGTGATCCAGCAACTCGCCGCGTCGCCTACGCCAGTCCGCCGCGCAGGAAAAACTCCATGAGCTTGTGCCCTTGGCCGACGGTCATGCCGCCGGCGGCGGCGTTGCGCTCGCCGTAGGGTTGCTTCACCACGCCGGCCACGCCGGTGCCGGACATGGCGAAGGGGCTGGGCGAGTATCCGTGCTTGCGCGTCGAGATCAGCGTGGGATGATCCGGCAGCACCAGCAGTCGCCACCGCGGGAAGGTTTGGAGTTTCTCAAGCACCGGGCCGACGATTTCCTTGTCGATCCGCTCGATGGCCGCGATTTTCGTTTTGTAGTCCGCCTGATGCGAGGCTTCATCCGGCGCTTCGATGTGCGAGAGAACAAGATCGTATTTGTCGAGCATTGCCGCGGTCTGGCGGCCCTGCTCGGCGTAGTCGGTGTCGTGAAAGCTGGTCATTCCCTTGACCTCATGCACGCTCCAGCCGAGCAGGTGGGCAACGCCGCGAAGGAGATCGACGCCGGTGATCATGCAGCCGCTCTTGACGCCGAATTTATCAGCGAACTTCGGCAGATTGGGAGCATGACCCTGGCCCCAGAGCCAGGCCTGCGTCGCGGGATTGTGCCCGGTCTGGCGGCGAACCTCGTTAATTTCGTGGTTCGCGAACAGCCGCGCGGACGTTTCCATGATGCTGCGCAGCACGTCGCCGCCGGTTCCACGCGGCAGGTATTTGGCGATCGGCTCTTCGGGGATTTCGTGCGGTGGTTTGGTCGTGACATCGAACGGCTGCGAACCGCGATAGACCAGCAGATTGCGATAGCTGACGCCCGGATAAAACTGCCAGCCGGGCAGATTGACGGCCTTGGCCAGATCATCCAGCAGCCGCCGCGCCTCGGCATCGGTGATTCCGCCGGATGAGTGGTCCTTCATGATGCCGTCGAAGACCGTGACGAGATTGCAGCGGAAGACCCAGTCCGTGGGCGTCAGCGCGATGCGCTGCGCGGCCGCCTCGAGCGGCGCCCGGCCGGTGTGATAGACGGCCGGGTCGTAACCGAGCAGCGACATGATCGCCACGTCCGAGCCGCTCTCGAAACCCTCGGGGATGGTGCGCACGGTTCCCTGCCGCCCCTCGATGGCGACGCGATCCATGTTCGGATGCACGGCCGCCTCCAGCGGCGTCTTGCCGCCGAGCTCCTTGAGCGGCTCGTCCGCCGCGCCGTCGGGGATGATGATGGCGTATTTCATATGGCTGCCGCGATGGTAAGAGCGCGGGGGAGGGGGGTCAATTCGGGCCGCCGAGTCGCATGATCTGCCCGTCGCGTTGGATGAAATAAAGAATGCGATCCACCGGACTCTTCAGTAGCGATAAGAGCGGCGCCTCCAGTGTTTTGACCGAGGCAAACGAGTTGGTCAGAACGTCCAGTACCACCACCGCGATTGGAAGGGCGTTTAGGTTTTGCTGAAATCTCAGCTTCTTATCGATGCTTACGACCGCTTCAAAATCCTTCGCGGCTGCCCGCAACAGTGCGCCGTTAGCCAATTCTTCCCAACCCATCTGCCGTGCGGTCTTCGCTTCATGGGAAGTGAGGAGCGTGATGGTGCGCTTGGGTACGTTGTGGTCGAGCAGCACTTTCATGCGCGGGGGAGATCGTCCAGAAGATGGGTTCGTGCCAATTGCAGGACTGCTTCGGCTTGTTCTCGCGTCACGCCTTCGAAGTCGTCGAGAAACTGCTCAAGCGTTTCTCCGCCGGCGAGCGTGTCGAAAAGGCAGGCAAGGGGCACGCGCGTTCCGTAGAAGCACGGTTCACCGCTGACGCGCTGCGGGTTGATCCAGATCAGACCGAACAACGAACTTTCCGGAGTGATCTTGTCGCCGGCCAGCGATTCAGGGCTGACCGGTCGGATCGTCTTCACAAGGCGATGGTCGGTTAGAATTGTCACGCTGCTTGAGCTCCAATTCGACGCAAATTATAGGCCGAAGAACACGGATGCGTCCATCTTAAATGATTGTTCCATCGTTGAATGATGGAATTCTCGTCTGTTTTTGCTATTACTCAAAACTCTGGCGGATAGAGTTTTTCTCCATCAGCTTCGTCAATCGGCAGGGGCTTGCCGTCAGACGACAATGTAAACGCAACGAATGGATGCCTTCTCATGCGCGGACCGATGCGATGGGGACCAAAAATGAAAAACCAGTCTCCCTGCCACCGAGTAACTCGATTATGTTTTTTGAGTTGCTGGAGTGCGCGCTGCAGTTCGACATCAATCGAGGGGCCGCCCTTCTTTTTGAAATTGTGATAGGACATTAGCACCCGCAGGTCGGCCGTTATATGGCAAAGCTTACAAAGCTCTGACCGCCAAGACTTGTGGTTGTTTTCGTGTTCAAACGCGACCCGCAGAAGCCAATCCTGATCGTCGTCGCCGAATAGCTCATAGCCGGGTTTATCTACGTGCAAATGTTTTTTCTGGTCCGCCAGCGCGGATTCCATTCGCGGATGACGTTCTCGGCTGCTGTCAGGGCTACAGGAGTCAAGAGTTTTCCGTTTCCCGGCAGGTAGACGTTCCGTGTCAAAAATGGGCGAATCTGTTCTTTGTAGCAACGCCAAAACTCTTCCGGATTCACGACGTTTGACCTCTACCGGAAGTGGGCAGCTTCACCTGTCCCATGCGTCTCGCTCCGCGCTGAAATCTCGTTCAAAAGCTTCCCATTCCTGCACAGTGCGGCGGCTGGGCAGAGATTTCAGATAGCTGAGAAAAGTTGGCCGTTGCTCATTGCCATTGGGATGGGGCGTGACCCAAACATCAACGGTCTGGCCCGGTGCAAGTTCGGGCGATTCCACGCGAATACAGCCACCGGGAAGCACCGTTGTCATGATGTGGAGCGGCGATTTCATCAGCAACCTCGGCCAGGATTATACCATTATCCGCCCGCAAATTCCTTGGGCGCATCAATGATCCTCAAACAGACCGCCGGCGGTTGAAGGGCCGCAAGGCGGTTGATCTGGCTCAGAGCCTTCTGCATATCTCCCTCTCGGGCGAGGTGCGTGGTGATGACCACCGGCACAAATCGGCTTGCTCCCGCTTCCTGCTGCAAGACGGCGGAGAGGCTGATGCGATGGGCGCCGAGCACCTTCGTAACCTGTGCCAACACGCCCGGCTCGTCGCGGGCGGTAAGGCGAAGATAATAACGCGATGAGAGTTCGCCGAAGGGGAGAAGATCGACTTTGGCGTTGGCGGGCAGCAGGTTCAGTTGTTTGAAGGCCAACGGAGCGACGCCCAATGCGATCTGGACGACATCCGACACCACTGCGCTGGCCGTCGGTGTGCGGCCGGCGCCGCGGCCGTAGAAGAGGACATGGCCGACGGCGTGGCCGTAGACGCTGACGGCGTTGAAACTTCCGCCGACGCCGGCGAGCTGGTCGCCTTTGTGCACCAGTGTCGGATGGACGCGAAGCGAGATTTTTTCCTTCTTCTCGCGCTGGGCGATGGCCAGCAGTTTGATGACGTATCCGAGTTCACCGGCGAATTTCAGATCGGCTTCCTGAAGCGAGTCGATGCCGGAGACCGAGATGTCGCGCTCGGCGACGCTCACATTGAACGCCAGGCCGGCGAGGATCGCCAGTTTTTGGGCGGCGTCGCGACCGCTCACGTCCAGAGTCGGATCGGCCTCGGCGAAGCCGGCTTTCTGGGCCTCGGCCAGTGCTTCAGCGTAGCTGACGCCGCGCTGGGTCATCTGCGTGAGAATGAAATTGCAGGTGCCGTTGACGATGCCGACCAGCGCTTCAATGCGGTTGGCGACGAGGCCGTGAACGAGAGCGTTGATGATCGGGATTCCGCCGGCGCAACTGGCCTCGAAGCCGATGCACGTTCCGTTCTTTTTCGCGAGGGCAAAAAGTTCGGGGCCGCGAAGGGCCAGCAGGCTCTTGTTGGCGGTGACAACAGGCTTGCCGAGGCGAAGGGCGCGCTCGATGAATTCCGCGGCGACGCCGGTGCCGCCGATGAGCTCGACGACGATGTCGGTTTTGGGATCGTCGATCGCTGCTGCCGCGTCCGTGCAGAACGGCGCGCCGGGCACGACGTGTTTGCTGGTGTCGCGTTCGGCGACGTGACGGAGGACCAGGTCCAGCCCGGTGCGCCGGCGGATGAGCTTGCGCTGCTGGAGCAGCAGAGCGGCCACGCCGCCGCCGACCGTGCCGCAGCCCAGGATTGTCACGCCGATTTCGCTCTTGGACATGCTTCCTCGTCTTTGGGACGAAGGGAATGTACGGGTGGCCGTGCGGGGTTTCAATCCCGGCGCGCTTTCGAACCAAATGGGCAGATATGGGACGTGGCTGAACCCCGGCGTTTAGAAATCTCCGCAAGGTTTCCATCCGATTTGACGCCCCGCGCCATCGGTCTTACCATCGCCCTTACGGCATGTTCGCCATTGTCAGCGACATTCACGGCAATCTGGAGGCACTCACAGCGGTTCTGGCCGAGATCGACAAACGGCAGATACAGCACATTGTCTGCCTGGGGGATATTGTCGGCTATGGTCCCAACCCGATGGAGTGCCTTGATCTGGTCGCCGCGCGCTGCCGGGCGGCGATCATGGGGAACCATGACTTCGCGGTTTTCTATGAGCCGTTCAATTTCAACAGCGGGGCGGAACAAGCCTGCTACTGGACGCGGCGGTGTTTCGAGGAAGACCCGGATGCGGTGCGGCGGGCGGCGCGGTGGAAGTTTCTGGGGAATCTGCCGGTGCGGATCAAGACCAATGAGTTCGTCGGCGTTCACGCCTCGCCGCGGCGGCCGATCAATGAGTATATTTTTCCCGACGACATTTACACCAACCCCGGCAAGTTTGTGAGCATCTTCGAGCGGTTTGAGCGGCTGTGCTTTGTGGGCCACACGCACGTGCCGGGCGTCTTCCTGGAAGGGCCGGATTTTTACACGCCGGATGAACTGGAGGGGCGGTTTCAACTGAGCGATGAGAAGGCGATCATCAACGTCGGCTCGGTCGGGCAGCCGCGCGACCGCGATCCGCGCAGCAGCTTTGTGGTGGTGAGCGACACGTTCGTTGAGTTTGTGCGCGTGGCGTATGACGTGGAGACGACGGTCAAGAAGGTGGAGGAGATCGACGAGCTGGATAATTTTTTGGGAGCACGCCTCCTGGACGGCCGCTAAACATTCGCGGGCGCTGAGCATTCATGGACAGCAAACAGATGGTTGTGATCGTCGTGCTCCTCATGGCCCTGGGGTTTGGGTGGCAGTTGTTCCTGGTCCATGAATACCGCGTGCACCCGGAATGGAAGCGGACGGACGAGCCGACGACTTCCAGCCCGGCGGCGTCGACTCCCGTCATCGAGGCCGCGCCTGGCACGCAGCCGTCGCAATTGTCGCCGGCGACGACGCAGTCGGCGGGCGGTTGGCAATTCGCATCCCCCGCTGCGGGGCAGTCGCCGACGGCCACGACAACGATCGGATCGGATCAATTCGAGGATCCGCGGTATCACATGTCCCTGGCGATCAGCGCTGCCGGGGCCGGACTCGATTCGGTGGTGCTCAATCAATATCACCAGGAGGTGGACAGTCCGGCGCTCTTCACGTTCCAGTCGCCTTATGAACTGGACCCGAAGGACTCGCGCTCACTGGGAACGATGGCTGTCGTGGTGGACGGCCACGCCGTCGCAACGGGGGATGCCGGCTGGAATCTGATTGATCAAACCGATGCCTCCGCCACTTACGCCGCCGACATTCAAGGCCCCGATCCGCGATCTCGGGTGCAGGTTGAAAAGCAATATGTCGTCGAACAAGCCAGCGACGATCGGTCGGGGCCGCAGGGATATGAAGTGCAGGTCAATTATTCGCTCTCCAATCTGTCGCCGGATGCGCATACGGTGGCGCTGCAGTTCAACGGTCCGACGGTTCCTCATGCTGAGACGGCGAGGCAGGAAACGGAAATTGTGGCGGGATACAGCGATGATCCGCTGGTCTCGCTGGTGCATGAGCCGCTGAGCTATTTTCGCGGCAACACACAGAGCAAGGATTTCGTTCCCAACGACGACAAGCTGCCGATGGTGTGGATGGGGGCGACAAGCAACTACTTCAACGCACTGGTTCGGCCGCGCGACACGGGCAAACTGGCGAGCGCGGTGGCGACAGCGCTGAATCCCGATTCCCCGACCACCGACCGGCTGGTGTCGATCCGCTTCACGACGGTGAATTTCAAGTTGGCCGCGGGCGCGTCGGCGAAGCTGCCGCTGCGCGTCTTTTTCGGACCCAAGCGGCGTGACCTGCTGGGCAGCGCTTACTACAGCGCGTTTCCGCTGCAATACGACCGGACGCTGGTGATGATCACCGGCTGGCTGTGCGGATTGTGCACGTTTCCGTGGCTCATCAGCTTTCTGGTCTCCGTGCTCGCGGGGTTGCACTTTGTGCTGCGGGATTGGGGTCTGGCGATCATCGCGCTGGTCTGCATCGTGCGCATCATTCTGCATCCGATCACCAAGCGGTCGCAGGTGTCGATGATGAAGATGCAGAAGCTGGCGCCGGAAATGGAGCGTCTGAAGAAGAAATTCGGCGACGACAAGGAGGGATTCCAAAAGGCGCAGATGGAACTGTACAAAGGGGTGGGCTTCACGCCGGTTCTGGGCTGCCTGCCGATGGTTTTCCAGATGCCGATTTTCATCGCGCTTTGGCGGGCGCTGCAGACGACGTTTGAGCTGCGCCAGGCGCCGTTTCTGTATTTCTTCGGGATTCATTTCACATGGATTCGCGATTTGTCGCAGCCGGACGATCTGGTGAAGTTTTCGTCACCGATTCCGCTGATTTTCGGCATGTCATTGGCGAGCATCAACGTGCTGCCGCTGGCGATGGCCGTGGTGACGTTCATCAATCAGAAGTATTTCACGCCCAAGCCGGCGGCGGCGTCTCCGGAGCAGGAATCGCAGCAGAAGATGATGACGTGGATGACACTGGTCTTCCCGCTGATGTTTTACACTTTTCCCAGCGGATTGAGCCTGTACTATCTGACGACGACATCGCTGGGGATCGTTGAGAGCAAGATTGTCCGCAATCACATCAAAAAGGCGGAGGCGGCCGGGAGCGACGGGCCGGTCATCGTCGACGCCGGCAAACCGACGCGAGCCGCCCGCCGCCGGCAGGAGGAGCAGGACAAGGAGCCGAAGAAGAAGGGGTGGTTGCAGCGGTTGCAGGACAAGGCGGAGGAGATCGCGCAGCAGAATGAGCGGCAGAAGAAGAAGAGATAGAAGTGGACTTTGCGTCTCGACGACACCATTGCCGCGATCAGCAGCGCCGTTGGGCCGGCGGCGCGGATGATTGTGCGTGCCAGTGGGCCGGGGGCGACCGATATCCTTCGGCAACTTTGTCCATCGTCGGGCGGTTTGCGAACAACGCTTCATCTGGCGGGGATGCGGCTGCCGGTCTGGGCGCTGCGCTTTGTTGCGCCGCATAGCTACACGGGGGAGGATCTTTTCGAACTGCACATTCCCGGCAATCCGCTGCTGGCGCGGCTGCTGTTGGATGAAATGATCCGCCTGGGCGCTCGCGGCGCGGAGCCGGGGGAGTTCACGGCGCGGGCTTATTTCAATGGGCGCATTGATCTTTCGCAGGCCGAGGGCGTGGCGGCGGTCGTGTCGGCGGCGAATCAGGCGGAACTGGATGCCGGACGGCGGCTGATGGCGGGCGAACTGTCGCGCCGATTGCGGCCGATCATGGATCGCCTCGCGGAACTGCTGGCGCTGATCGAAGCCGAGATTGATTTTTCCGATCAGGACGAGCGGTTTATCCGCGATGGCGAACTGCGGGAGACGTTGGGAACCATCCGATCGCAATTGGAGGAGTTGTTGGGGCAAAGCCCCCGCCTGTCGCGGTTGAGCCATGAGCCGCGCGTGGCGCTGGCGGGCAGGCCGAACGCGGGAAAGAGCACGCTGCTCAACGCGCTGTCGGAATCGGCGCGGGCGGTGGTGTCGCCGGGGGCGGGGACGACGCGCGACGCGCTGAGCGCGCCGGTTTGCCTGGAGCGCGGCATCATCCGGCTGGTGGACATGGCGGGATTGGAGGAGACGGCGGGCGGTGCGGAGATTGAATCGCAGATGCGCCGGCGGGCTTTGGAGGAATTGGAGCGGGCCGATGTGGTGGTGTTGGTGCGCGATGTTGCCGATCTGCTGCCGCCGTTGGAACTTCCGCGCGAGCCTGAGTTGACCGTGGTGACGAAGATTGACCTCAAGCCGAGGGGTGGCTACGCCTCGGCTTTCCGGGGGGTTAGTGCGGTAACGGGCGAGAACATGGAGGGATTGCGGCGGGCGCTGGATTCGCTCGCGTTTGGATCGTCCATCGGCGGCGAATTAGCGCTCACTGTTCGTCACACACAGGCAATTGAATCTGCAACGGACTGCTTGAATCGCGCTGGTTCCAACGGGGCGACCGAACTGATCGCCGCGGAGCTGCGCGCGGCGCTGGATTCGCTGGGCCAGGTGCTCGGCGACGTGACGCCGGACGACATCCTGGGGCGGGTCTTTTCGACGTTCTGCATTGGGAAATGAACTATGTTCGGCTCGCATCTTTCCATCGCCGGCGGAATGTCCAACGCGCTTGTTGCCGCCGAGGAATTCGGCATGGAGACGGTGCAGGTCTTCACCAAGAATCAGCAGCAATGGAAGTGCAAGCCGCTTTCCGGCGAGGCGGTCGCCGATTGGAAGGCGCATCGGGACAAGCTCGGCTGGGAGAAGACCGTCAGTCACGACAGCTATCTCATCAATCTCGCGTCGCCGGATGCGAAGCTGTGGCAGGCGAGCATCGCGCTGTTTATCGAGGAGCTTTCGCGCTGCCGCATTCTGGGGATTCCGTATCTGGTGACGCATCCGGGCGCTCACATGGGAGAGGGGGAGCCGGCGGGCCTGAAGCGCGTGGCGGCGGCGCTGGATCAGGTGCATAAGCGTGTCGCGGTCGATGGTGTTGTCACATGTCTTGAGATCACCGCCGGGCAGGGGAGTTCGCTGGGTTACAAGCTGGAGCATCTGGCGGAGATTATGGTGCTGGTGAAATCGCCGGAGCGTCTGGCGGTTTGTCTGGACACGGCGCATCTTTTTGCGGCGGGGTACGATTTTCGCGGCCGCAAGTACGCGGCGCTGCGGCGGCAGATTGAATCGACCGTCGGGATCGAGCGCGTGAAAGTGCTGCATTTGAACGACTCGAAGAAGGAACTGGGCAGCCGCGTGGATCGGCATGAGCACATTGGGCTGGGCAAGATCGGGCTGGAAGGGTTCAGGCCGATCGTCCGCGACGCGGCGTTCAAAAAGATTCCAAAGATATTGGAGACGCCGAAACTCAAGAATCCCGACGGGCGCGAGTGGGATGCGGTGAATCTGGAATTGCTGCGGGGCTTGATGTAATTGCGGCCGCGCCGCAGGCAATCTTACAGACGTAGGCTCGGCGAGTCTTGCAGTAATGCCGTCGAATTGATTCGGAAGAGCCAAATCTTAAAGCCACTTCCGGTATCCAAGAGTCGAATTGTGATCGTGGCGTTGTCTGCATCAAAAGTTGCAGGGACAGTATAGGAGACTATCGTGCCGTTGATTGTGTCAGCCCAAACCTGCAAAAACATCGGCTCCCCTAGGTTCTTAAGCGCGCCGAGCTGGCTGTAGGTGCGCATTACATTCTCGAACCCTTGCGGCGGCGCATCAGCGATCACTTTAGGAGCCGTGTACTTCCTGGCGACCTCGGGATCCCACTGGGCAGCGATTTCCGGCACGACCTTCTGAATGTACGGGACCGCTGTTGCGGCGTACTTCGACCGCTCGTGGAAGAGCAATAAGAAAAATGAAAACACGACGACGACAACGAAAGCAACGATAACGGCGATTATCTTCAGAAGGGTCTTCATGAGTCCCTCAAAACCATGCGCGATGCTCGCCGACATTCACTTCTCCAATCGCTGCACGATCCCCGGCGCGTCGGCGGCGAGGTTTTCCAGGACGGTGAAGAGGGTCTGCGTGCCGTCTTTGCCGTGCCCAGCCAACTGCGCGGCCTTGAAGAGGTGGGAGACAAGGCTCGTCGCTGTTGCCGGCGTGCGCGCCGCGGCGGCGGCCGCCAAGACGAGTCGCAAATCCTTCTGCTGCAAGTCGATCATGAACCCCGGCCGCCAGTCGCGGGCGATCATCTTGGGGGCGAGATTGGTCAGTTGCCAACTCCCCGCGGCGCCGCCGCCGACGGCGGCCAGCGTCTTTTCCAAGTCCAGGCCGTTGCGCTGGGCGAAGACAAGAGCCTCGCAGACGGCGAGATTGTTGACGCTGACCAGAATCTGATTGACCAGCTTGGTCAGTTGTCCGGCGCCGCTGGGACCGCAATGGGTGATGGTCTTTCCCAT
>Ga0182024_10025704_pt1 | contig 10375 bp, 7 predicted proteins | sample P32metaG_FD_120480 | JGI IMG/M metagenome (GOLD analysis project Ga0182024, IMG submission 120480) | Permafrost microbial communities from Stordalen Mire, Sweden - P3-2 metaG (Illumina Assembly) | ecosystem: Environmental > Terrestrial > Soil > Wetlands > Permafrost | place: Sweden: Stordalen...
GGGACTCGCCTCATAAACTTCATCCTACCCGGCACTGACGTGCCGGGCTACAGGCTGTTACGTCCCTACGGGACTGTCTCCGTTGCGGTGTTGAATCCGCTCGCTCAGCCAGAGCGGATTGCGTCACCTCCCTTAGAGAGAGGATGGGTAATGTTCTTCTTTGACCTCAGGAGCGGACGGGACGTTTACTAACTCAATATGATCGTTGGAGCAAGGTAACGATCCTGATGTCAAGGCCCCACCCTACCGGCGGCTAACCGAAACCAACCCTTGCCAACCAGCCTTGCTCATCCGAAGCCGCTGCCTACCCTTGAGCACCTCCGACCCCTCACTCTGTCCCTCGCGGAAAATCTCACTCACCTGATCCACATTCACAATGACCGACCGATGAATCCGCACGAACTTCCCGGGGAAACCCGGGGACGACGGAAAGTTTACCGCATGATTTGTGGATTGTGAGAAGGAGAGCGGGCCAGACGGAAATGATCCTAACAGAAGCACGTTGCGCCGGGCCCTGGTGACAGACGCGACTTCATCAGGGTCATTTGTCTGGCCCGGATTGATTTCTCCCGGTCGCGCTGATTGTTGCCGGCACAGAGACCTTGGCTGTGGGAATCACACGCCGCCCCGCACAATGAACAGGCCTAGGCAGGATGTAACTTATAGGTTACAATGAGATTGTGATTGAGATCCGCCGCTATACGACTGCGGAGGGCAGAGATGTTTTCGGGGAGTGGGTGGCCAACCTGGCCGACCTCAAGGCACGCGCACGTATAGCCGTGCGGATTGATCGGCTCGCCGGCGGGAACTCTGGAGATTCGAAGGCGATCGGCGAAGGCCTGCACGAACTGCGTATCGACTGGGGGCCTGGATATCGCTTGTATTACGGGAAAATCGAAACGGCTTGCGTGCTGCTGCTGTGCGGAGGAGACAAACGCAAACAGTCTGCGGATATCAAGAAAGCGCGAGCGTATTGGACGGACTACAAGAAAAGGACGGGGATGGAATGAAACGCAAACCCAGTATTTCGCATGATGAGGCTATGGCGAAAGAGCTGCGTGAGAATCCGGAGTTCGCCGTTGAGTATCTCCGTGCGGCGCTCGAGGAAGGAGATGATCCGCAGATTCTGCTGATTGCCCTGCGACGCATTGCTGAATCAAGAGGCGGGGTCGCCAAAGTTGCGAAAGAGGCTGGTATCGAACGAGAGAGCCTTTACCGCGCGCTGTCGGCCAGAGGGAATCCACGACTCTCTACGCTGCTTGCTGTAACCAAGGCGGTGGGGCTGCGGCTTACCGTCGAGGCGGCTCAGTAGAATGTCTCCCGCATCCGCCAAACACGTTTGCTCAAACCTGAGCTAAACGCGTTTGGGGAGCCTTCCGGGCTTTCCGCGGGCTTTCCAGGACGGACGAAATAACCACCATCGGAATGCCGCCCCCGGCAGGGGCTGGACGAAAGGGCGCAACCAAGAAGTGAACTATCGTAGCCAATCCGCTTCCTTGTCAATCGCCGGGATTTAATTCCGCGGGTTCCCGGATTCATGTACCAAGGCACGGCCGGCAGTCGCGCCCGTCAACTTGCCGCGATCCCATTCGAGTTGACCATTCACCAGAACGTACCGCACTCCCCTGGACACCTGGTTCGGATCGGTATAAGTTGCGGTGTCAAGAATCGTTGTTGGGTCAAAGATGGTCACATCGGCGTAGAGGCCGCTCTTCAGGAGTCCGCGGCCGGAGAGATGTTCGCGCTGCGCCGGCAACGAAGTGGTCTTGCGCACGGCCTGGGACAAATCGAGCAGTTTAAGGTCGCGCGCGTAGTGGCCGAGAAACCGCGGCATCGATCCCCATGCCCGAGGATGCGTATGTGGCTCGAAGAGCGGACCATCGAGCGAGGTTTCGCCCGCGTCGAGGCCGATGCTGGTCCAGGGTTGTTTCAGACCGTACTGCAAGTCGTTTTCATTGGCCATGAAGTAGAGCGCGGCGGTTTGTCCTTTGTCGGCAAGGATGAAGTCAAAGAGCGCATCCATTTCTGGTTTGTTCTCGGCCTTCGCTACCTCAGCGACTGTCTTACCCTCGTATGGTTGAAGGTCGGGATTGACCACGGCCGAGATCATCACCCCACGGCCGCCGCCGCAGTCCAGGTAAAGGTTCTCCCAATCATTGTGATCGTGGGCCATATCGGCCACGATCCTGCGGCGCATTGCCGGGTCTCGCAGACGCTCCAGCAGTTTCTCCATGCCGCCATCTGCAGTCCACGGAGGCAACGACGAGGCCAGTTGGGTAGCGCCGGCGGTGTAGGGATACATATCGGCGGCGATGTCCAAACCGGAATCCCGGGCTGCCTGAAGCTTGGCTACCACTTTCGGCATGTCACCCCAGCGCGCCTTACCGCTGACCTTAAGGTGAAAGATCTCAACCGGAAGGTTGGCCTCGCGCCCGATACGAATGGCCTCGTCAATGGCCGCCATTTCGCTCTGCCCTTCACTGCGCATGTGCGACGCATAGATGCCTCCGTACTTCGATGCGACTTTGGCCAGGGCAATCAGTTCCGTCGTGGTTGCGTAATGGCCTGGGGGATAGATAAGCGCAGTCGAAAGGCCAAGCGCACCCTGCTGCATGGCGGTCGCCACCAGCGATTCCATCTGTTGCAACTCCGCCGGGGTAAGCGCGCGATCGACGTCGCCGAGCACCGCTTGACGAACCTGGGAGGCCCCCACGTAGGTGCCGAGGTTGATGGGCGTCCCGGACTTTTCCAGGCGGCGATAATAGCCGGCGAGATCCCGCCAGTCGATGGAAAGGTGATAGTGGTCCAGCAGGATTTTCTGCGGCGCTATCGTCAGCTCGTTTTGGGGAGCGATGGAGCCGCCTTCTCCAGTGATTTCGCTGGTGATGCCCTGCGACAGCTTGCTTTGTGAACGGTTGTCGATCAGCAAGGACAATTCCGACTGGCCCAGCATATCGATGAAGCCTGGAGAGACCACCAGGCCCGTGGCATCGATCTCGCGCTTTGCCTTGGCGTTCTCGAAAGATCCGATCGCCACGATGCGATCGCCGCGGATACCGATGTCTCCTGCATACGGCGCGCCTCCCGAGCCGTCGAGGATCTGGCCATGGCGAATGAGGACGTCGAAGTCAGCCGCGGGTGCGCTGGAGTGACACCCCGTGGGTAAAAAGACCAGTATGCCCGCCAGGCATAGTTGATAGGACTTCCGCGATGACAGGATCCGCCAGGCGAGGTCAAAATGGATCATGGCTTACTCGGCCAGGGAATCTTTGGCAACTTCGGCATCTGCAACAGCCGCCGGCTCGTTTCCGCCTCGCCGTCGACAAATACGACTCGATTTCCGTCCGGATCCTTGACCGTCAGCATGGTTCCTTGCTTTTCAACCTGCAAATTCTTGTCCTTGAGCTGGGAAGCTGCATGCCGGAGGCTGGGAACGGAGAGGAGAAGCTGAAACACATTCGGCGTTATTTCCACCATCTGGTTCGATGTGCCCGGTAGCAGCAGTGGTATCAGCCCGGGATCAAGGGGATGGCGCGATTCGTGAAAGCCCAGGCTCTGCTGATAGAAGGCTCGTGCTGCAACCGGATCCTCCATGCTGAGGCTGATACCAACGATTTCTTTCGAGATGCGGTCTTCGCCCAGGTGCAGGCCCTGATCTTTGGTGTGCAGGGAGCCTGGCATGTACTGGGTATATTCGATGTTCTGTTGCTCCGGGCCAACCATGGTGAAGAGCAGGTTGCCCGCACCGGCACGCTTGACCGGGGTGGGAGTGAGGCTGCGCCCAAGGTAGGCGCGGTTCAGCGACTCGAGGTCGGTGGCCTCGAAACAGACGTGCATGAAGCCGATGGATTGCGAAGGGTCCTGTTGTGGATAGATCTCAATAAACTGACGGTCATTTACTTTGAGGAATGATTCCGTGGTCTTTCCATCTTTGGTGGTTACGAAGGCCTGCTGAAAACCCAGCTTCTGATAGAAGATTCTGGAGCGGGTGAGATCGGAGACGCGGAAGGCGACATGCGCGATCCCAGCAAGGTTCGCTGGCTGTATCTGCGCGGTTCCAAGCGCGGGAAATAGGCAAAACGTGATCGCCAACAGGCAGGATCGAAGATTGGTCATAGCCTCCCCAGAAGGCAAATTGTAGCTTGAATTGCTACGGAGTGGGCGTAGCCATCGCCCCCTGAAGAGCCTGTTCGGTGGGCGAGGTCATCACTGCGTAAACGGGCCTCAGGGCGCGGGCGCGCGAATCGCTAGAATAGACACACTGGGGCAAGGGGATTCATGGCAAAACAATTCGGGTGCATGGAAACGAAACATCATGAATTTATTCTGCAACAGCACATCTTCTTTGCCGGCTCTGCTGCTGGTGAAGGGCGAGTGAACATTTCTCCTAAAGATACGGCGGCTTTGCGTATCCTCAGCCCCAATCGCGTTGCCTATCTCGACCAGACTGGCAGCGGGAATGAGACTGCGGCTCATCTACGGGCGCACGGGCGCCTGACGCTTATGTTCTGTGCCTTCGCAGGGGCTCCCTCGATTTTGCGGCTTTACGGAAAAGGCACGGTCCTGGCTCGTGGCGGGCCTGCTTATTCTGAGCTGCTGGCTTCTGCATTTGATAACATAGAGCGTCCTGGATCGCGCCAGATTGTGGTGCTCGACATCGATCTGGTCCAAACTTCCTGCGGATACGGCGTTCCGCTATTCGAATACGTTGCCGAGCGCCCCACCTTGACGCGCTGGGCAGAGGCAAAAGGTGAAACCGGACTGGAAGAATACAGACAATTGAAGAATGCCCTCAGTATCGATGGATTGCCGACTGGGATTCTGGAATCCTCTTCGAAATGAACACCACTCGCGATACAGACGTCCTTATTGTCGGCGCAGGACCGACAGGCCTGGTATTGGCCCTTTGGTTGACGCGGCTGGGCGTGCGCGTGAGGATCATCGACAAGACGGCGGAGCCGGGGACGACTTCCCGCGCGCTCGCTGTGCAGGCTCGAACCCTCGAATTCTATAGCCAGATCGGGCTCTCGGATGCAGCGGTTGCCCAGGGACGGAAAACCATCGGCGTGAATATGTGGGTCGCCGGCAAGCGCGCCGCACACGCTGTCTTCGGGGAGATGGGTGAGGGGCTCAGTCCATTTCCTTACGCGCTGATCTTTCCTCAGGACGAACATGAGCGACTGCTCATCGAGCGCCTGGGCGAGGCCGGCATTCAGGTTGAGCGGCAAACGGAGCTCATTACGTTCAAGGATGACGGCAGTCAAGTCCTTGCCGAGCTCAAGCGGGCGGATGGAAGCCAGGGAACGTGCACAGCGGCCTATGTTGCCGGCTGTGATGGCGCACACTCGACTGTTCGCGAGAAGCTCCAGATCGGCTTTCCTGGCGGGATATACAACCACCTCTTCTACGTTGCCGATGTGGAGGCGAGCGGAGCGACGATGAACGGTGAATTGCATGTCGCGCTCGACAGCACCGATTTTATGGTTGTGTTTCCGTTAAAGGGCGAGGGGCGAGCGCGGCTCGTCGGGGCGGTGCGTCAGGAAGCCGAACAGCGACACCAAGAGCTGTCCTGGAACGACGTAAGCCCCCGGGTACTGGAGTGGATCAGCATCGACGTAAAACGGGTGAACTGGTTCTCGACGTATCGCGTGCACCATCGAGTTGCGGCTCATTTCCGCGAGGGTTTGGCCTTCCTGCTGGGGGACGCAGCCCACGTCCATAGTCCCGTGGGTGGGCAAGGCATGAACACCGGCATCGGCGATGCCGTGAACCTTGCCTGGAAGCTTGCCGCGGTGCTGCAGGGACGAGCAGGGCCAGCGCTGCTCGATAGCTACGAGCCGGAACGAATCGCTTTCGCCCGGCGGTTGGTGGCGACGACGGATCGCGCTTTCACAGGCGTGACCAGCCCAGGGGCTGTGGCGCGGCTTTTCCGGTTGCATCTGGTGCCGCTATTGCTCGCACCTTTGATTTCGCTGAAGACGGTACGGCGCCTCATGTTTCGTACCGTCTCACAGACAGCGGTCAATTACCGCGGAAGCAGCTTGAGCGAAGGCCGGGCAGGAAAAATCCACGGTGGTGACCGCCTTCCGTGGGTGAAATCAGAAACCACGGGTGGCGATAACTTCGCGCCACTTGCTTCGCTCAGCTGGCAGGTGCACGTGTATGGTGACGCTGCACCCGAGGTCCGCACTGCGTGCGAAGATCATCACTTGCCGCTGCACGTCTTTCCCTGGGGTCCGGCGGCGGGTCGCACCGGCCTCCGCCGCAATGCCGTCTATCTCGTGCGGCCCGACGGCTATGTGGCCGTTGCAGACGAGGGAACCAGCGCGGCGGCGGTTTCGTCGTATCTCAAGGCGCGGCAGATCAGCTTATTGAGTTAGCGGCTGCTGATGACGAACTGCCCCTCGACTCCGGCGCCCTGGCCAGGCTGTCCCCCGCCCAGGAAGATGGTGTAGTCACCCGGCTGCATGGCAGTTTTGCCGTCATGATCTACCTCGCTCAATTGCGCGGGTTGGAGGGTAAAGAGAACGTGAGTTGTCTCGCCGGCCTGGAGCTTCACTCGCTGAAATGCACGCAGAGAACGCAGCGGCTCGCCACCCTCCTGTGGTCCACGAAGATAAAGCTCGACGACCTCGTCTCCGCTCCGCTTCCCGGTATTGGTCACGTCGGCTTCAACGGTCAACGGCTCCGCCGGCTTGAGCGTCGCCTGGGATAGCTTGAGATGGCTGTAGGCGAAGGTGGTGTAGCTGAGGCCATAGCCGAAGCCATACAGCGGCTGGCCGGAGAAATACCGGTAGGTTCGGCCGGCCATGGAATAGCTTTCAAATGGCGGAAGTTGATCGATGGAATTGTAGAAGGTTACCGGGAGGCGGCCCGACGGGTCGTTGTCGCCGGCGAGAGTCTCGGCAATGGCGGCTCCTCCCTCCTCACCCGGGTACCACGCTTCCAGAATGGCAGCGGCATGCTCTTTCGCCCACGGGACGGCAAGTGCACTCCCGTTCATCAGCACCACCACTAGCGGTTTCCCCGTTGCAGCCACTGCCTGCAGCAAATCCTCCTGCAATGGGGGCAGGTTGATTTTGGTTCGGTCACCACCGCTGAAGCCCTCGAGATGGACCGGCATCTCTTCCCCTTCCAGGCTGGGCGACAGGCCCACGAAGGCCACGACCACGTCTGCCTGTTTGGCGACCTGCACCGCTTGATCGCGCAAAGGGGCTGCTTCGGGCTGCCACTTCAGGTGGACCCCGGCACCGAACATGGGGGCATTGTGCGCATACTCCACCCGGATAGCATGCGGTGCAGTATCGGCGAAGTGCATGGCGTAGGAAGTTTTCCCTGAGGACTGCTTGCCGTCGCGTCCGGCCTCCAATACCTGTTTGTCGTCCAGATAAAGCCGGAACGTATCGGTTCCGTCGCAGGGGGAACAATGTTCCGGCGATATGTCAAAAACGTATTCACCTGCGCCCGGTACGGTGATCGAACCGCTCCAGCGGACGCTGAAGGTGGTGGCCAATACGCCTGGGACCGGCGAGGCGGCGTTCCAGTCAAAATCCACCTGCTTGTCGAGCCGGGTCAGCACCGGCCGGCCTTGCCAGTCGTGGTTATTGAAGTACTCGCCTTTCAATCCGATGTCATTGCCAGTGCGCAGGACAGTGCGCGGCACCACCACTGGGAAGCCTGCAACATACGATGAGCCCTGGGCAAAGAGCACCTTGCCTTCAGTGCCAAAGCGGCTTTCGATGCCATCGAGCGGCAATACCGGGTGCGTCGGTTGGCCGTAGTAATTGCCTTCAAGCGACTCGAGCACGGTGGCATTGGGACCGATCACCGCGATAGTCTTGCCTTGCGCCGGTAACGGCAATATTCCATTCGCGTTCTTAAGCAGCACGATCGACTCCCGCGCAACCTGGCGGGCCAGTTGGCGATGAGCTTCGGAATCCACCTCGCTCATTGGGATGCGGGCATAGGGAACATCCTGCGGCGGATCGAACATGCCCAGGCGGAAGCGCGCGGTGAACAACCGCTTCACCGCGGTATCGATGTCGTCTTCGCTGACCAGCTTATCTTTGAGAGCTTGGTTGAGAGCTGCGAACTCCGGGCCGCAACTGGTATCGGTGCCTGCCTGCAGCGCATCCGCGGCCGCGTGTTCCTCGTCCGGGGCAAATTTGTGACCTTTCCATATATCTGTGAGCGCCCAACAGTCGGAGGTGACAAAGCCGCCAAATTGCCAGTCGCCGCGCAGCGTTTTCTTAAGGAGCAGATCGCTGGCGCACGCCGGTGCTCCATCGATGGCGTTGTAGGCGCACATGGTAGAGGCTGCGTGGGCTTCCGCGATGGTGGTGTGGAACGCGGGCAGATAGGTCGCCTGCAGGTCCTGCGGCGATGGAGTTACGTCGAACTCGTGACGCAGTTGCTCCGGCCCGCTGTGTACGGCAAAGTGCTTGGGCGTGGCGACCACCTTTAGATATTTGGGATCGTCCCCTTGCAGCCCGGTGACAAAGGCCAGGCCCATGCGCGAGGTGAGATAGGGATCCTCACCGTAGGTCTCCTGTCCTCGGCCCCATCGAGGATCGCGGAAGATGTTGATGTTCGGAGACCATATGGTCAGGCCAAAATAGATGCGATGATTGCCATGGGCTATGGCGTCAGCGTATTTAGCCCTGGCTTCTGTGGAAATGGTGTCTCCGACCGAGTGCATCAGAGTGGTATCCCAGGTTGCGGCGAGGCCAATCGCCTGGGGAAAAACGGTGGCGTATCCGGATCGTGCCACGCCATGAAGGCCTTCGTTCCACCAGGTGTATTCTGGGATGCCCAGCCGCGGAATGGCTGCGGCGGTCATGGTCATCTGGGAGATTTTTTCCTCGGGCGTCAGGCGCCCAACGAGGTCCGCGACACGCTGTTCAACGGGGAGCGACGGGTTCTGAAAAGGCAACTCTGCTGCGTAGGCGGGAACTCCCAAGAGACCCATAAGCACCGTGGCCAGCCCCCATCGTTGGGCGCGACTTCGCATCAAAAGCCTCCCGTGCGAACGTCAGAATGGTACCAGCCGGAACCAAAAGCGCGAAGCGCCTGTTCTGGGAAACACAAGTCTCTCCACTACGTACCCCTGACATAACCCTGGGTGCCCCAAAAAGTGTCACCCTCTTACGCCACGCGCTCCCCCTGCGCGAACACCATCGCCGGCCGTTGGGTTCCCAGAAAATAAGGAATCTCCCGGTAGTCGTTTGCTTCATGCACAACAAAATCGGCGGACTTGCCTGGCTCGAGGGAACCCACTACGTGGCCAAGGTTGAGACTGCAGGCTGCGTTGATGGTCGCCGCGGTGATGGTTTCCGCTGGGGTCATCTTCATTTGCGTGCAGGCGAGGGACAGCACTACCGGCATGGATGCGATGGGGGAAGAGCCGGGATTAAAGTCCGTGGCCAACACTACCCCGAGGCCGGCTTCGATCATGGCGCGCGCGGAGGGGTAGTGCTTCGAGCCGATGGAATATACGGAGCCTGGCAAGAGCACCGGCTGCACGCCTGCCGCCGCGAGAGCGGCGATCGAGGCTGCATCCGTATGCTCCAAATGATCTGCAGTGGCAGCGCCGAGGGCCGCTGCCAGCAGGGCGCCACCCGAGCAGCTGAACTGATCGGCATGGATGCGGAGCCCCAATTCCAGGCGCCGAGCTGCTTCGAGAATGCGGCCAGCCGATGCCTCATCGAAGATGTGCGGCTCGCAGAAGACATCGCAGAAACTCGCTAGCCTCTCCAGGACGACCAGGGGAAGCATTTCCTCGACTACCAGGTCGACATAGGCAAGGGTGCGGCCTACAAACTCGTCCGGCACCTCGTGCGCGCCGAGAAAGGTAGGCGCGCAGCGCAAGGGGGTCGTCTTGCCCGTTTGCTGCACGACGCGCAGGATCTTCATCTCGCCTTCGACGCTGAGTCCATAGCCGGATTTGGCTTCGATGGTGGTTGTGCCGCCACGCAGGAACCACGATGCATGCTTTTGTGCTACGGCCAGGAGATCGCTTTCGGTTGCCGCCCGGGTACGGCGGACAGTAGAACGAATGCCTCCGCCTTGTTTGGCAATCTCCTGATAGGTGATGCCGGAGCAACGCATCTCAAATTCATCGGCGCGGTTGCCGGCGAAGACCAGGTGGGTATGGGCATCCACGAAGCCGGGCGCCACCACTCGGCCCCCTGCGTCGATGATCTGGGCGTCTTTGGGCAGACGGGCTTCGATCTCGCTACGCGGACCCACCGCCTCGATCTTGTCCCCACGGATGAGGATGGCTCCATCGCGGATGATCGCCAACTCGCGCATTTCCACCCCTACACGGGGGCGGTTTGGGCCGGCCAACGTGACTAGCTGTGAGCAATGGAGCACC
>Ga0182024_10025705_pt1 | contig 10374 bp, 5 predicted proteins | sample P32metaG_FD_120480 | JGI IMG/M metagenome (GOLD analysis project Ga0182024, IMG submission 120480) | Permafrost microbial communities from Stordalen Mire, Sweden - P3-2 metaG (Illumina Assembly) | ecosystem: Environmental > Terrestrial > Soil > Wetlands > Permafrost | place: Sweden: Stordalen...
ATCATTGGCAGTCTGGGTGTGTTCGCGCCGGACGATCCCTTATCGCAAGGCATCCTCAACGGTATCCTGAAAGACAAAGGAAGTTGGGCTCCGTTGATCGAGCATTGGGAGCAGGCGCGAACTGGATTGCGACGACTGGCGTCGTTGGCCTCCGCGAATCCCGACAGACCGCATCTGGTCATTTGCCGTGCCGACGAAGCCCGCTTGGCGCCGCCTACAGGAGATCCGAGAGGCATCGTCAGCCTTGATATCGCGGAGTCGAGCGAGGTCGGGCAAGACCCGACCGGCCGCGAGGCCATGGCGCGCCAATTTGAGGTTCCGTCACCTGCTGAAACGCAAGTGACTACAATAATTCCATTTCGGGACAAGAAACGGAGCGTGGAGATATCTCTCCCGCTTCAGGGTTCATGATCGTGGCGCAGCGTTTTCGGAGACCGGATCATGACGACTTTTTTGAACTTTCACGTCTTCGCGGCGGCACGTGGCGAAGGGCTTCACCCGGAACTGCGGTTGCTTTTCGAGCGCGCGGCAACGTGCCCCGTTTCCGACGTCGCCATTAGACACGACGGACTCCTGCAGTCAGGGCCGGATCCTGCTTCTGAAATTGTGCCGGAGCGCGTGAACGCGTCGGTCTTTCCGCAAACCTGAGTCCGGCAGATGGACGAGCCGAACCAGAATCCCGAAACACCGGCCCGACCTCTTGTTGCCTCGGAGAGATGACACCATGAGACACACAATAGTACTTCTGTTGCTTCTCTTGGGAATGACAGCAAGCAATGCCGGAACATTAATGGAAAGGCTGCGGCTGGCGCAAAACCAAACGTTTGCGGAATGCGTCTCAAATTGTAATTCGAACAACTTTTCCTGTGCTCAGAATTGTGGGTTATCAGGAGCATGCGTTGCGCAATGTACAGCCGCGTCAGCGGCGTGCAAAAACGGATGCAACAGGCTCAAATAGCCCCTCTATTGCCTAGATTGTTCGTTCCGCCCGATGGCAACGCGAACCTTGAGTCTTAGCTAATTGAGCTATTTTACATCCCAGTGGCCGCATTTGGAAATCCACAGGATTTGGACGCGGGTTGCCGACGACCGCTATTGGCGCAAAGGGGCCATTCGGTTGCTTGATGTTCCATAACAATGGATGGGCGAATGACGCCTGTTGGCGCGAAGCGGACATTTGGCTCAAGTTTGCGTGCGCTGATTCCTCGAACTAGACGTCATTTTGCGGCTGCGGTTGCTTGACGCGTACGCGCTGTTCCACATGCGAAATCCGCCAAGAAAGGCATAGGCGTTGTTGCTAGCCCTGCATCCTTTCCGCAGCTTAAGGGTCTCGCGATGATGGGCCAATTTGACGACGCGGCGATTGACGGCGCTATCGAACAACCTCGGCGCCCAGCGCGGGGCTGATCCAGGGACTGGTTGTTTCAATCGCCTTGAACGCAATCGGTCTCAAGGACTGATGCCCACAGGACCGTTTCCATCTTGCTATCGGGACGGAATGCGTTAACACTCAGGCAGGTCCGAAGGGGAGCTGCCGTGATCGCGAAACGGCGCAAATTGCCCAGTGAATTTGGACGTCGATGTAGCCATTGCGGCTTCGCAATCCGGCCGACTGCAAACTTTTGCGGTGGCTGTGGCCGCTCGAGGGCCCTTTCAAGCGCAACTGATCAAGATGCACTGACTTTTCTGCAATCAAAGGTGCCGGCCCAATTGGTCGAACGGATATTGCATTCGGGCGGCGCCATGTCCGGCGAACGCAAGCATGTCACAGTCTTGTTCGCCGATGTCCGCGGGTCGACAGCGCTGATCGACAAACTCGATCCGGAGGAGGCGCTGGAAATACTCGGACCCGTACTTCAAGTTCTTATGGACGCGATCCATCAGCACGATGGTTTCGTGAACCAGGCACGTGGTGACGGCGTGATGGCTCTGTTCGGAGCCCCCATTGCCACTGAAGATCATGCCGTTCAGGCTTGCCGCGCCGCAATCGCCATGCAGGCTGGTATCAACGAATTGAATCGTAAGAGGACGGGCGACGTCGCCTTACGCATCGGAATGAATTCCGGTCAAGTCGTTATACATTCGATCGGCAGCAATCTGGTGATGAACTACGACGCGGTTGGAAAAACCGTTCATTTGGCTGCTCGCATGGAAGAACTCGCGGCTCCGCACACGATCATGCTGACGTCTGCAACGCACAAGCTTGCAAAAGGATTCGTAGCGGCGGTGCCGCGAGGCATAGTTGCCGTGAGAGGCGTAGAGGAGCCGGTCGAGACTTTCGAGCTGGGCGAGATGCGTTCGACTACGCGCTGGCAAGCGCGGTCATCGCAAGGCCTTAGCGTCCTGGTAGGTCGCCAGGCGGAGCTTGACACTTTCAGGAGCGCGCTTGAGAGAGTTGCGGGCGGAAACGGACAGGCGCTGACCGTCGTTGGTGCCGCGGGACTGGGAAAATCGCGGCTCATTCACGACTTTGTCGGGGAGCTTTCCAGTGAGTGGATGGTGTTGGAAGCCGCATGCGTCCCTCAGCATACCCAGTCCAGTTATTATCCAATCAGCGATCTGATCCGCAACATATTCGGAATCGGTATCGATGATACGCCGGACACCGTAGCCAAGCGAGTCAGGGAGCAGATCATTTCCCTGGACCCTACATTGTCGGTGTTTCTTTCGTCCATTTGTTCACTGTTGGATATCAGCACCGAGGATCAGGAGTGGAAGAAGCTGGAACCGTCGGAAAAACGTCGTGAGATCATTGAAGCGATCAACGCTCTGATCCTTTTCCAGGAGCGGCGCACACCCCTGGTGATCATAGTCGAGGACGTTCATTGGATAGACGCCGAAACAAAGCTCATTCTTCAGAACATCCTGCATTCCCTGCGTGGGGTGCGGATACTCTTTATTATGACGCAACGCTCGGAGGGTGGCTGGACGGACGCTGGCTTTCGCCTCGACTTGTCGGCGCTCGATGACATGGCCTCACAGGAGCTGCTTGAGCGCCTCATGGGTCGGGATGTCACGCTTCAGTCGATCAGAAAGCGCATTATCGCGAAGGCGCAGGGAAATCCGTTATTTCTGGAAGAATTGGTTCAGGCGCTCGCGGAGACAAGCAACCTCGAGGGAGAGCCGGGAGATTATCGCCTCAGCAAGCCTGCCGGGCGGATTGAGATTCCTCAAACCATCCATACGGTTTTGGCCGCCCGCATCGATCGACTGGATGGAATGCCGAAGACTTTGCTCCAGACTTCCGCAGTTATCGGCGCGGATGTTTCGGTTGCGTTGCTGTCGGGAATGCTCGGAGTGGCCCCGGGCAAGATAGCTGGAGACCTCAAGACGCTCGAGCGAGCGGATTTCCTCCGCAAGGTGAAGCGTGTCGGCTCGGAATATTCCTTCAAGCACGAATTCATCCGGGAGGTCGCCTACGGAACAATGCTGTTGGGGACGCGTCGATCGCTTCACGCCAAGGCGGTCGCCACTATCGAATCCCGCTTTGCGGATCGCCTCGATGAACACATCGATCGGCTCGCTGATCATGCATTCATGGCGGAACTTTGGGAAAAGGCTGTCCCTTACCAGCTGCGCAGTTGTCGACGCGCCGTGAGGCGAGGGGCCAATCAGGACGCCATTGGGATCTATCAACGGGGATTGGAGACTTTATCACATTGGCCCGCTTCGGCGGCCAAGACAAAGGCTGAAATCGATTTCCGTCTTACAGCTGTGATTGCGTTCGAGCCACTTGGCAAACATCGTGTGATTGCTGAAGTATTGCGCGAGGCGCGCAACTTTGCCGATACCGCCAACGATCCATGGCGCAATGCTGCCGTGAACTGTCAGCTTGCGGTAGCACTTTGGAGAATCGGGGAACATGGCAGCGCGATGGAGGCAGCTCAAGCCGCGAACAGCATAGCGCAGCGGATCGCCGACCCGGCGCTCATTTTTGCATCGCTGCACCATATTGGCTTCATTCTCAAGGAAACCGGGGCTCTCCAGGAGTCGATTGAAGTACACGGAAGGTGTTTAGCGCTTGAAACTCCGGAGCTGGACGCCAAGCGCGCAGGCTGGGCCGCTTATCCAAGTGTAATGCTTCGTACTTTTTTGGCCGACTCCCTGATCGATGTCGGGGAGATAGATCGTGCCGAAGTGATGGCCACTGAAGCCAACCAACGAGCCAGGTCAGCCGATCATTTCTATTCTCGCGCAAATATAACGCATGTCCTGGCTCGGCTCAGGACGGCGCAGGGCCGACATACGGAGGCGCTGGCACTCTTGCAAGAGTGCTGGCAAACCTGTCTCGATCTCGAGATCGTACAATTCTACCCGATATTCGCGGCGCGGATGGGAGAAGCATATCTGGCGGCGGGCGATATCAATTCCGCCGCCGAGATTCTTTCCGAGCCGGAACGGCTGGACGTGCCGCTTGGTGAAAATGCATTCGGCTGGGGTAGTCTTTTCGTGGCGCAAGGGCGGGCGTTTTTGGCGGCGAGGGATCTTGCACAAGCACGAGCTAGAGGAAAGCGAGCCTTGGCGCTTGCGGAAGAGCGTGGCGAACCGCCGCAACAGGCCTATGCGCTGAAACTCCTGGGCGATACCTCGTTGGCAGAAGGCGGCATGTCGGAAGCGCGGAGTTATTTCGAGCGTGCTTTTGAGTTGGCCGCAAAGTGCGGCATGCGACCCCTGATGGGCCAATGCAGCGCTGCGCTGGCGCTTGATCGCGCGCGGCATGCCCTTTGATACTTATCCTCCATTTGTGCCGAGATCAGGCGACGCTGCGATATCGCGTAACGCCTGGATTCCCGGGAGGAAGAAGTAGGCTCCCCCGCGCACCGTGACAAACGGCGCTGGACGCCTGATGTCGAGGTTCGCCGGCCGGCTCTGTATCGTGATGCTTTCGCCTTCGGAGTAATGGCTGATAGCATCCGTTCCAGAGTAGAGACCGTTGAAGTGGGGATTGTTGAGCCACGAATGCTGAATCATCTCAAATTGTCCCGCGATGTCGGCGTTGAGGGCAATAAACAGCATGCCTCTCTTCGCCTTTTCGCCATCGGGCTTTTCCGTGTCGGCATCCGGCCTCTCTCCATATGGCCGGCCGCGCCTGATGATGCGATGCATCTTTGAAAGACGCAGCGCTGTATCCGGATCTGGTGGGAGGGAATCGCGCGGGTTCGCGCGTCGGATGTGCGCGCCTATTGGGCAAGCCAATCCAGAAGGGTCCTCATAGTAGTAGAGAAAATCGTTTTTCGGGCCCGCCCCCGGCCTCCTGGTCCGGTCCGGAACAAGTGGATCGCCGTCTCTCGATCGGCCGAGCAGGCGTGCCGCGACCCAATCCTGGGTCTCGCCGAGGCGTTCGGCCAAATCCGAAACAAACGCGTTGAACGCCGCGACGTTCTGCTCGAGCTGGCGAAAGACGAGGTAGGTGCCGTTCCGCCTGACGTCCCGGGGAGTCTCGCCATTCTTGGCGTCGCCGTCTTGTTTGTTGGTGATGCGCGCCCGACGCTCGTTCAGGTAACCAAGCAGGAACTCGCCCGGCTTGACGTCGGATATGTGGCTCTTCTTGGCAGCCTTGTTGGTCTTCCTTTTGGGGCGTCCTTCGATCTTCGGTTGCGACAGGCCGTCCACATAGCCGAAATGCTCCTTCATGTCCGAATAGAACCGCCCTTTGAGGACGATTGGATCGCGGGCGGCAATGGGATCTATTGCCTCTCTTTCGGTTTCGATCAGCTTCCGGAGCGATGTCTCGTCGGCAGCGAACAGCAGAAGAAGGCCGTCAATGTCGCGATTCTCTTTCCAGCCGCCCCAATCCCAGAACTCGGGCGAACTGGCTCCCAAGTCTCCAAGGATATTGGTCCGACGCGGGATTTGCGTCTCTGGTGCTGGCTGGGGGGCCATTCCTTCGACGAACTCGAGTGAGAAGGAATGGAGCTCGGACTCTCCGATCCCAAGATGCCGCAGGCCGGAGGCCGTCAATGCCAGATTGATGGCGGGCTGTTTCTTGCTGCCGGCCGTATCGGCAGCATCGCTGTTCGGCGTTGCCTCCATCTGCTCGTCGGCGACGGCCGGCGTCAGTCTCTCCGCAAGGCTCGCAAGCCACTCTTTCTTGAGCGCGCGTCTTTCAGGCTGGAAGCGCCACACCACGTAGGCCGAACAGGGCAAGTGTTTGTATCCGCTCAGGACGATACGTTGAACATCCTCCCATTCGACCTTTTCCATGACGGCACCCACTCAAAGGTTTTGAATAATGGCGTCGATTTCGCAAGCAGCGAGCGGCCTGGACAAAGACTGTCGAACATCGGTGCTGGTGTTGATATTCACGACGCTCAGCGTCGGATAGGCGCTATACCATGCGACGGTCTCGATCTGGCTTTCCCGCACGTAAGCCTTGAACGGCTGCTCGGCCTGAGCCCCCTTCCAGAAATAGAACCCCGTTTCGGGAAAGCTGCAGCATCGGCGTTTTTTGTCGACTTCGGCCTCGACAAAAGTGTTCGTCCAGATGGCGTTCAGGCCCTTGACCGCGGTCATGTCGATGAACTCGTTCAGGTAACTGTCCCAGGCGCCTCCGTAATTGTCCAGGAACAGTAACCGTCGGCCACTGTCTATGAGAACCCAGCGGGCTGAAAGAATTGTCGTGATATTGCCAAGTGTGCCGACGTTGAACCAGAAGCGGGACAGAAGGTTGATGACGAATAGCGTGGCGCGCAACGACGCGGCGTGCAGAAAACCGGGCTTGACGCGCGTAACGCTTGCTAGATGATTTTGAAGCCGATTGTTGCCGCCCTCTTCCCGCGCGTACTTCTTCGCATTGATTTCGGCCCTTGCCAGAAGCATTGCGGGGTCGTCGAATTTCCGCTTATCCAGCAATTCGCGACCTCGCTCGAGCAACAGGAGCGCGAGACCAATTGCATAAAGGGCCAGAATGCCGATCAATCCGTAAGCGGCGACTACCAGAGCCAAGTATACCAGTTGCGTAGCGATATCAGCCAATCTTCCGTCAAGCACTGAAGGAATGTAACGGCTGACGATGAGGGTGCAGCCAGCGAATGAAATCGCCATCGCAAACCTGACAAGATCGAGCAACAGACGCCGCCAATTCTCTTGTCTGGCGTTGAGCTTCTTCAATTCGACCGAAATCTTCAGAGACGTTGCCAGGTATTGCAGACCGAGCAGTGCGAGAATTAGAACGAGCAGATGACCAAAATGTCTAAGCAGCACGGAGAGATTAACGTCGCCTGCCAGCTTTCCCATTTCCGGAATCAGAGCCAGCAAGACAGCTCCGCCGAGAAAGACCAGCGCGCCATAGTTCAGGATCACAGCAACGTGCAGCGGAACGCGCCGGACAAAGAATTGATCGCGGGGATGCTTGCTCCAGCTACTGAGAAAAAGTTCCCCACCGCGTATCAGCAGCCAGATTGCGGCCAGTCCGATTGCGAGAAAGAACTCCTTTGGCAATGCGGGCGCGGTGCCCGATACGAGGTAGCCGACAATGCTGTTGCCAAATCGGCCTACGCTTTCGAAGAAGGCTGGGATCAATATTGAAAGTGGCCGGCAGCCATGCGCAACGGCCAACCGATCGTACCCAACGGAGAAGAGGGCGCCAAGCAAGCAAGCCAAAATCAGGCCCCCAATCACCACCGCGATGGCGATCGCGGTCCGAAATCTCACCTCCCAGGGCACAGGGGCCTGCTGTTCCGCCCAGCGCAGGCCTACCCTGTCAGCAATGAAGCCTCGCAGGACGCCAAAAAGGCCGTTCAGCCGGGGCGGAAAGCTGTCGCGAGCTTGCAATCGGGAAAAATAACCGACGATCTTTGCATGCATCCGGCATTCGTTCTTGATTTGCGCGACGGTGCGGCCGGGACTGCCGGAGAAGTATATGTCAGCCCCCACATCGTGACCAACAAAGTACTCTTTTGCGAGCTCAGGAACTTCCAGAGCAGAGTCCGGATAGCCGACGCAATGCCTGTAAAGATCTTGCATGCCACCGCCAGCGACACGCAGGAGGTCGGAAAGGAAGTTCTCTCTTGACCCGTCAAATGTCGCTTCGAAGACAAGACTCGGGCCGAAATCGTCCGCCGCATTCAGTATGACAAAGCTGGCAAAGTGCAGGGTTGGAATGCTGTCAAATCGAAACTGCGGTCTGCATCGCATGCCGGTTAGCGGTTCTGCATTTTCGCGGAGATACTGGCGACAGCGCTCGGTATTCGAGGCCTTTATCGGCGTTATGACAGTGATATAAGCCGGCATCGATGTTTATCCGTCCGGATTGCTCCGGTGATCAACTCTGGAACGTGACAACGAGCCCGGCCGCCACCGGTCCATCGTAGATGAGACGGCCCTTCGAACCGGCGGCTCGGGCTAGACCGGGAAGGAAAAGAAGCGATCGAAAAATCTCGATCAGGGTTGTTTCGGCGATGTATTGCCCAAAACAGTGCCGCGGGCCAAATCCAAAGTGCAGATAGCACTCGAATGGTCGCGTTGCATCAAAGCGCGTCGGCATGTGGAACGCTTCCGGATCGAACATTGCCGCCAGTGGCGGCGCGATCACCCTCGTTCCGGCTCGCACGACGCGTGCCTGCTTCGTATCGTACGCGATCACCGTCTCGCGCGGTGTGTCACGGATCAAGAGCGGCAGCATGGGCCGAAAGCGCAACGCCTCGTAGATGAAATGTCGAAGCGTGCAGCGAAGCTCGTCCACCCGTTGTTGCGTGCCGTGCTGCTCTTCCTGATCGAGCTCGATCGCTACCGCCCGCGCCTTCTCCAAGGCGGCCGGATGCGCGAGGATCCGATCGATCGCCTGGGCGCCTGCCCGCACGATCGTCGCCGCCCCTGTCGCAACAAGACCGGTGAGGTAACGACGTATCCAATCTTCATCGAACCAGTCTGGATTGCCGGAAGCGCGCAGCCGCTGGACCAGCCTCGTGAGGAGATCGTCGCCGGGTGGGGTCGCCGGCGGCCCGGCAAGAGCCGATGTCTTGCGGGACAGCTCTTCCAACAAGAGAGCGGTGACGTTGGCGATACTGTCGCGTGAGTGGGACCAGGGCTCCGAACCAACGGGCGGGTTGACCATAATAATGCCGGCAAGATCACGCATGGCGTTCGCCATTTTTCGCGCGCACCCAGCCAATGGAGGAATGCCATAATATTCTGCAGCGATGTCGACAACGACAGGTTCAAGTAGCTGGGAGACCACATCGATCTGTCCACCCGCCGCATCAATTTGCCGGCGGCATCTGGCTGCAGCTATCGTTCTGATCTTCTGGGTGTCGGTCGGATGAACAGCGTTCTGAAGCAACTGCCGTTCCTGCGCGTGCTGGTTGCGCCAGTCGACCGTCATGAGAAACGTGCCCCATGGCATTCCCGGCGCAATGAAGTCGCCCAGCGTGAAGTCGTCGAAGCGCTCAAGCACCTCGCGCACGTCGCGGGCCCTGGTGACGACAAGGATTTTCCCGAAGATCGCGACCGGCCGAATGCGTCGCAGGAAGCCGAAAACGAGTTTTAGGAACCAAAGATGACAGAGAGAAAAGCATGTCGCTCGATAAATAAGCAGATGCCAAGCCAGGCGTCTTGATTGTATGAAGCGCTCTACGGAACGGGCGAATTGCGAATAGCGATCCCGCGACCCGCATTGGACCACTGGTTTGGGAAAGCTTGAGGCCATCGACACCCCCCCCCGGCTGCATGATAGCACACCTTGAACTATGGTACCAGATTGAACAGTCTCTGCTTGCCAACGCGAATGCCCAAATTCGCTAAATCGATCTGAGCGGCGGCTCACCCAGCTTCGATTAGGCTGCAATCAAAGGGCTCTCTGAGCTAGCTAGCTAGCTTCTACTTGCATTTATTAACTTAGCCCGCTTGCTGATTTTGTGAACTGGTTCACAGGTTGCAAGCAAAGACCGGCAACCGCTTTGGCCCTTAGTTTCACCTGAGATTGTGCGATCCGCTTCGACTGTTGGAATGGACAAACCCAGTCAGTGCAACCAGACGAGCGCCCTCCAGCCGCGGGTCTGGCTGTTGGGGCGGCGTCGCGTCTAGGAGGTCAACGACGGCTTGCCTGAGACCTCCGCCTTCAAATAGGGCGATATGGGGCAGGTAGCCGGAGGGATGAGTTCGGCAAAAGCTTATCAGTTCTCGAGTGATTGCTGTTGGCGGCGGGTTCGCTCGTCCGATGTTCCATAACGCCTAAATATCCGAATGAAACGGCATTGAATCAAATGCCAAGCTGGTGGCGCGGGGTCAAAGCCGTCAGCAAATTGCGCCCACTGTGGGAAAAAAATCAGGCATCCTCCAGGATCATAGCTGCGCATTTCTCCCCGATCATGATCGAAGGAGCATTGGTGTTGCCGCCGACAACCAGAGGCATGATGGAGGCATCGGCAACGCGCA
>Ga0182024_10025706_pt1 | contig 10374 bp, 12 predicted proteins | sample P32metaG_FD_120480 | JGI IMG/M metagenome (GOLD analysis project Ga0182024, IMG submission 120480) | Permafrost microbial communities from Stordalen Mire, Sweden - P3-2 metaG (Illumina Assembly) | ecosystem: Environmental > Terrestrial > Soil > Wetlands > Permafrost | place: Sweden: Stordalen...
AAGTCTTTGTCACGCTTTCAGTGCGCTGTGTCCGCCATCCCGATGGTTCACCGGATTATTTTGTCGGCCTGGTGATGGACATCACCGACCGCAAGCGCGCCGAGACCGAGCGCGCTGAAGCGCAGTCACGCGAGGCGCAGTCGCGCACAGAATACACGCTCCAACTCATCGCCTCACAGGAAGCCGAGCGAGCGCGCATCGCCGCTGAATTGCACGACAGCCTCGGCCAGAATCTTTTGCTTATCAAAAACCGCGCCCAGCTCGCGCTCACAAAAGAAAATGCGTCCGACAATTTGCGCGAACACATGGAAGGCATCAACGACCTGGCCGCCCAAGCCATCGCTGAAGTGCGCCAGATTTCGCGCGACCTGCACCCACATCAACTCGACCACCTCGGTTTGACCAGCGCACTCGAAGCGATCATTGACAGCGCCGCGCAAGCCAGTGGCTTCGCGTTGGTACACAAGCTCGATTTGGTGGATGACGTTTTTTCGAAGGACGCGGCCCTGAATTTTTACCGCATCGTTCAGGAAAGTTTGAATAATATTCTCAAACATTCACACGCCAAAAATGCCCGCATCATGCTCGAACGTGATGTGCATGAAGTGCTTTTGAAAGTTGAGGATGACGGCTGCGGTTTCAAGCCCGGCAAAAACGAGAATGGCGGAAAAGGTCTGGGATTGAAAAACATCACCGAGCGCGTGCGGATGCTGGGCGGGAAAATGAAACTGGATTCACAGCCGAAACACGGCACGCGCATCGAAATAACGGTTCCCATTTCCGCCGAACAGCAGTAAAAGAATGACCGGGTCAGTCGAAAATTCCGGTATGGCGCAACGCACTACAGTTTTGATTGTTGACGACCATCCGCTGTTCCGCAGCGGACTAAGACAGGTCATCGCCGAAGATTCGCGTTTCGAACTCATCGGCGAGACCGGCGACGGTGAGGCTGCGTTGCAATTGATCCGGGAAAAAAAGCCGGACGTGGCCGTGCTCGACGTGAACCTGCCCGGTCTGTCCGGCCTCGAAATCGCGCGCAAACTCAAAGACAAACGCCTGCCCACGCGCGTCATCATGCTCACGATGCACAAGGACGAGGAAACCTGCAACCGCGCGCTGGACATCGGCGCCAAAGGTTTTGTGCTCAAGGAAAATGCCGTCGAGGAAATTTTGAAGGCGATTGCCGCCGTCGCCGGGGGCGAACATTATTTGAGCTCAACGATTTCCGGTTATCTCGTTCGCCGGCGTAATCGCGCCGAGACGCTTGCCGCAAAAAAGCCCGGCCTGGACGATCTCACAAAAGCCGAGCGACGCATCCTCAAACTCATCGCCGAGAAGAAAACCAGCCGGCAAATCGGCGCGGAACTGTTCATCAGCCCGCGCACCGTCGAGGCGCATCGCGCGAACATCAGCGCGAAACTGGAATTGCGCGGCAGCCACAGCCTTTTACAGTTCGCGCTGGAAAATCGTTCGGCCATTTAAGGTTGTTCCTCCGTTTCACACCGTTAATCGTCTAGGTTGTTCCACCTAGAAAAATAAGTGTTCTCCCCTACCCCAAAATATGCGGAGCCAACAATTTTGCTTTGCCCGCCCCTGATGCACTTTGGACAAACTGATTATTCAAATATGAGATTAATGATTGTTGACGACCATGCCGGCACGCGGAAAATGATCCGCAAGTTACTGGATTTTCTGGGGACCACTTTTTGCGAATGCGCCACCGGTGACGAAGCCGTGTCGCGCGCACGCGAGTTCAAACCCGACTGGGTCACGATGGACGTGCATATGCCCGGCAGTAACGGCTTCCAATCCACCGAGGCGCTGCGCAAGGAATATCCGCCGGCGCGCGTCATCCTCGTCACCGCCCATAACGAACCGCATTTCCTGCGACTTTCTCATGTCGCGGGTGCGGTTGCATTGGTCTGCAAAGAAAATCTTTTCGTCGTGCGCATGATTTTAACCAACGAGATGACCAGTTCAAATCCCCTTCCATCCACCTCCGACAGTCCATCGCCAACCGTATCATGATCACCTCAGATTTAAAACGCATTCTGATTGCCGACGATGATTTCGAACTACGAACCAGGATCGGATTGATGCTCACTGGCGAAGGTTACGAAGTCAGCCATGCCGTTACCGGCAGGGAAGCCATCGCCCTGCACCACCACAAGCCGTTTGACCTTATCATCACGGAACTGGGACTGGACGGCTTTGAAGCCTTGATGGAATTGCACCGGCATTCTTCATCAACCAAATTCATCGCCACCTCCAAGACAAGCTCGCTGCCCGCCGAACTATGCCAGCGCATGGGCGAACATCTCGGAGCCCATTGTTTCATGGCCAAACCGTTTTCATCGGAACGACTACTGGCCGCCGTGCGAAGTGCGCTGGCTTAAAAAATCGCCGCGCTTCGCACTCGCGTAAATTTTCGTATCAATAATTATTCCCGTTTTTTGAGCGAAGTTTTTTGCGTCGGCGTGCGCAGCGGATAAAGTCCGGGGCAACAGCCGAAGGTTTCATGAAATGCCTGGCTGAAATGGCTCAAACTCGAATAGCCGACTTCGAGCGCGGCTTCGGTCACGTTGAATTTTCCTGAACGCAAAAGTTCCGCAGCGCGCTCCATGCGCAATTGGCGGACATATTGCGGAATCGTCAGGCCGGTCGCCGCCGAAAATGTCCGGCTCAAATGAAACGGACTGCAACCGACCGCGCGCCCGATTTCTTCGAGATTCGGCGGTGCGGCCAGTTTTTCGCGGAGCAACGCAATGACTTTTTCCACGCGTTCGGCGGAGAGCCGTTGTTGCCGCTGGCAGAATAATTCCTGTTCGCCCGGCGCGATAAAAAATAATTCCGCCGCGACTTCCAAGGCCTTGGCCTGATACCAGACCGATTGCGCGAGCGCGAGCACCGGTGCTTCGCGCAGGCTGGCGAGCAATTGCTGCTGCCGGCTGGTCAATCGCGTCGGCGGCGCAACGGCGGATTTTTCGGACTGGCCGGCGACCACTTCGCGCACGAGTGGATGCAGCGACGTGACGAATTCACCCAGATGCCGCCGCAAAAAATCGAACGACATCTCGACGGTGAGAAATTGATGCCGCTGATTCGCGTCGCGCGACGCGCGCAACGGCTGTTCGCCGCGCCGGTAAAATCCAACGATCAGCGGCGCGAACGCAATTTCACTTTTGTTCAACGCGACTTTTCCGTTGCCTTCAAGATTCAGGCAAACTTCGATGCTCCCGGGGTGAAAACTTTTACCCCAGTCAAATTCCTCGCGCGCCGTCTTGAAGTCGTGCCACTCGAAGCTTACGCCCACACCGCGCACGCTGCCATGCAAATGCCGCCAGCCATCGCCAACCGCGCGCCATGCCGGACGCTCGGTGAACGCAGACGCGATGACAAGTTCCGCAGCGGCGCCGACTTCAAATTGCCGTTTGGCAGGTTTAGGCACGGCGACAATGTGCCACATTGCGAGCCGCCGGTAAATAAGTGTTCGGCGCAAGCCACCGCCAACAAATAGCAAGTGAACGGAAGCGGTATTTTTTCCACCAGTTATTTTTGCCGCCATGAAATTACAAATGAAGACGGCGGCGCGCGTTTTGGCAGTGTTGTCGGCAACCATTTTTATTCAAGCGACAGCGGTGGCGGATGATCAGGTCGCACCGGCGCCGGCAGCCACAGTTTCATCGGTTACGCCGGATCCGCGATACGGACTTTTTGACTGGCTCGACCACCGCAGTTCCTATGGTCAGGGAGTTTTTCCAGAACCATTTCTGGTGGATGACTCGGACTTGGAAGTCAATGAAGCGCGCCTCGATTGGCTGCACACGGAAGCTCACGCTCAACAGAGTGACACGGTAACGGCAGAAGTGGAAAAAGGTTTCGGCCTGCTGACTTTGGAATTGGAGGTTCCTTACGAGCGCGATGCGTCAGCGAGTGAAAGCACCGCCCAAGGCATCGGCAACATTGATCTGGGCGCGCGTTATCCGCTTTATGAATTCGTTTCGGCCAGTGGATTTTTCGACACCACTTTCGGGACCGCAGTGGAAGTCGGCATTCCGGTCAATTCGGCGGTCAGCAAGAACACCGAGTTCGTTCCCAAAGTTTTTAACGACTTAAAGTTCGGCGATCATTTCACCGTTCAGTCCATCTTTGGCTATTCCACACTTTTCGGCGGCGGAACTGACGGTGGTTTGCAGACGTTCGAATACGGTTTCACTTTCGGCTATGCGATTCAACACAACGAACTGTCATTACCCGACGTGCAACAGTTGATTCCCATTTTCGAATTGGCCGGAGAAACAAAATTAAACAAGGATGACCCCGGCCATAATAGTCTGCTTGGAAACATCGGCTTCCGCGCCAACCTCAAAACCATCGGATCAGTGCAACCGCGACTTGGGCTTGGGTTTGTCTTCCCGATTGACAGCGGCGCGCACGCGGATGTCCACTGAGGCGTCGTCACCAGTCTGGTATTTGAATATTAGAAACTCATGAAGATAAACCGCAGACAATTTTTACTTTTGACGACGGGTGTGCTTGCCGGTTGCAAAGCCGTGGACAACGGTGGCGGCTTTATTCCAAGTGAAGAACGAATCATAAATGCCGGAACCATCGGCGACTATGCCGCCGATGGAGTTTACAATAATTTTCGTGACGAAGGATTTTTCGTGGTTCGTCAGGGCGATAAACTCTTTGCCCTTTCCGCCTTTTGCACGCACCGGAAATGCAAACTTGCCGCCGAGCCGGATCGTTCATTTTACTGCAAATGTCACGGCTCGACCTTCGATCCCGGCGGTCATGTGACCGAGGGACCGGCGAAGCGCGACTTGCCGGTGCTGCCGGCTTTTGCGAACGAACAAGGCCAGTTGCTGGTGAAAGTGCAATCCATGTGATGTTTTTGTTTGAAAACGACCCGTCAGTTTATTTCTTCTTAACAGCCTTTGCCTTGCGCTTTTCTTCAATGGCAGCCTGCGCAGCCGCCAGACGCGCAACCGGCACCCGAAACGGTGAACAACTCACGTAAGTCAGGCCGAGCTGGTGACAGAATTTCACGGAATCCGGATCGCCGCCGTGTTCGCCGCAGATGCCGAGCTTGATACCGGGGCGTGTCTGGCGGCCCTTGGCGATGGCGATCTCCATGAGCTGGCCGACGCCGGTCTGGTCAATCGAGGCGAACGGATTTTTCTTCATGATCTCGGCTTCCTGATACGCGCCGAGGAAGCTGCCGGAATCGTCGCGGCTCATGCCCAGCGCGGTTTGCGTCAGGTCGTTTGTGCCGAAACTGAAGAACTCGGCGGTTTGCGCGATTTCATCGGCGGTCAACGCACCGCGCGGAATCTCGATCATCGTGCCGACACTGTAAGTGAGCTTCACCTTCTTTTCGGCCTGAACCTGCTCTGCTGTTTCGTGGACGATGGCGACCTGCAAATCCAATTCCCGCTTGAACCCGACGAGCGGGATCATGATCTCCGGCCTGGCCTTGATGCCCGCCTTCACGCAATCGGCGGCGGCTTCCAACACCGCGCGCGCCTGCATCCGCGTGATTTCGGGATACTTGATGCCGAGCCGGCAGCCGCGGAAACCGAGCATCGGATTGAACTCATGCAACTCATGGACGCGATGCATGATTTTCTCGACGGGAATGTTGAGTTTCCGCGCGAGGTCCATCTGCGACTCCTTTGAGTTCGGTAGGAATTCATGCAACGGCGGGTCAAGGAAACGGATCGTCGCCGGGAATCCTTTCAATGCCTTGAAAATTCCGAAGAAATCTTCGCGCTGATACGGCAGCAACTTCGCCAGCGCCGCTTCACGGGCTTCGAGATTGTCGGCGAGAATCATCTCGCGCATCGCGTCAATGCGATCGCCCTCGAAGAACATGTGTTCCGTGCGCGTGAGGCCGATGCCCGTTGCACCGAACGCCACGGCGTTCGCGGTCTGTTCCGGCGTGTCGGCGTTGGTGCGGACTTGCAGACGCGTGGCCTTGGCGCACCACTTCATCAGTTGCGCGAAGCTCTTGAACTTCTCCGTGGCCTGCGCCGCCTTGTCGCCGCCGATGAGTCCGGCGATGATTTCGGACGGCGCGGTCTTGATCTGACCGGCGTAAACCGTGCCCGCCGTGCCGTCAATCGAGAGGAAATCGCCTTCGTGGAAAGTCTGGCCGCCCACGCTGACAGTTTTCTTGTCGTAATCCACATTCAGCGAACTTGCGCCGCAAACACAAACCTTGCCCATCTGCCGGGCGACGAGTGCCGCGTGCGAACTCACGCCACCGCGCGCCGTGAGAATGCCTTCCGCCGCGATCATGCCGCGCAAATCTTCCGGTGAAGTTTCCACGCGCACGAGCAGAACCTTTTCGTTCTTCTCGGCGGCTTGAACCGCGCGATCGGCGTTGAAATAAATTTTGCCCGTCGCCGCGCCGGGACCCGCCGGAAGACCGGTGGCGATGGCTTTGGCCTTTTTCACTTCCGCGAGGTCGAACACCGGCGCGAGCAGTTGATCGAGTTGATCCGCCGGGTTGCGCAAAATCGCCGTCTCCCAGTCAATGAGTTTCTCGCGAACCATGTCCATCGAGAACTTCAGCGCGGCCATCGCCGTGCGCTTGCCGTTGCGCGTCTGGAGCATGAACAACTTGCCTTCCTGCACGGTGAACTCGATGTCCTGCACGTCCTTGAAATGTTTTTCGAGCGTCTTGCGCACGTCCATCAACTCCGCGTAGGACTTGGGCATCTGTTGCTTCAACTTCAGCACGGGTTCGGGCGTGCGCACGCCGGCGACCACGTCTTCGCCCTGCGCGTTGATGAGAAATTCGCCGTAGAATTCATTCGCGCCGTTCGCCGGATTGCGCGTGAACGCCACGCCCGAGCCGGACGTTTCGCCGGTGTTGCCATAAACCATCGCCTGCACGTTGACAGCTGTGCCCCATTCGGCGGGGATATTATATTTGCGGCGATAAACAATCGCGCGATCGTTCATCCACGAACCGAACACTGCGCCCGCCGCGCCGCGCAACTGCTCCCACGGATCATTCGGAAAACTTTTACCGGTGCGTTTCAACACGAGCGCCTTGAACAGCTTCACAAGTTCCTGCTGATCTCTGGCGGTGAGTTCGCTATCCACGATGTCCTTGTGATATTTCTTGTGCTTGAATTCGTGGATGACCGTTTCGAACGGTTCGTGATCTTCGTCCGCGCGCTTCTGCACGCCGATGACCACATCGCCATACATCTGGATGAAACGGCGATAACAATCCCACGCGAACCGCTCATTCTTCGTCGCGTAGGCCAGCGCGAGCACCGTCTGGTCATTGAGGCCGAGATTCAAAATCGTGTCCATCATGCCCGGCATCGAATCGCGCGCGCCGGAACGGACGGCCACGAGCAACGGCATCGCCTTCGCGTCGCCGAACTTGCAGCCCATGATCTTTTCCATGTTGGCGATGCCCGCTTCCATTTGTGCCTGAAGTTCCTTGGGGTAAGTTTTCTTGTGCGCGTAAAAATAAGTGCAGACCTCGGTGGTGATGGTGAAGCCCGGAGGCACGGGTAGACCGATGCGCGTCATCTCGGCGAGATTCGCGCCCTTGCCGCCGAGGAGCGGCTTCATGCTGCCGTCGCCGTCAGCTTTTTTGTTGCCCCAGGTGTAAACGTATTTGTGTGATGCTTTGGCCATAAATTAATTTGCTGCTTTGTGATTGCCGGAAAAATTCCACGAAACGGAGCGCTGAATCTAACAGGGAAAAATGTCGTGTCAATGAATGAAGCGCCGCAAGAGAACACAAATTGCACAGATGAAGGCTGACGTGGATTTCACGAATTTACGCCAATTAAATTCGCGCAGTTTGCATCTCTCCAACCGCTTTGCCTTGCTGGGAGTATATATATGGCAGAGATGGTGGCCGCCGGTCAAAAATAGGTTTAATTTGGCTTAATTCACCTTAATTAGGGTAATAATATACCTGTTACAACAAGCGAAGCATCATTTGGAAAGTAAATTGAAGTTCGTTCCCGTCGCCAGCCGTTTTTGAACCCCCGCCAAATCCTTATCGTTCTGCTCATTTGGAAACAACTTATCTGCCTGCAAATATTCGCTCTCTGAGTTCGTAACGTCGCCCATCGCAAGATAGACATACCCAAGGTAAGAATGCCCGTAATAATAGTTGGGCTGGCGGTCAACCAGCGCCTGTGCCATAGACAGAGCCGCTGGGAAATCCTGCCGACTCATCGCTGACCTAACGCGCTCCCAAGAGTCTGTGTGAGAAGAATCCTGTGTAACTCCATAATAGAAACTAGGCGCTACAACCAGAATAATGCCCACAATAATGGAAACCAATAACACTTTAAATGTGCGCCTGAGTTTACGAATTTCCGCCAATATCTCTTGATTGGTGTCGTCGCTCATATATTCCGCCTATTTTTTAGCCTCGCGCTTTTTCGCGTTGCTCGCTTGAAACACGGCTAGTTGCTCGTCTGATTTCTTTTTGCTGTTGGAGAGAATCGTTTTAACTGCGTTCTTAAAAACTCCAACAGGTGCGAGAATAATGTCTTTGGCTGGTTTGGTTTTTGACATAATGGATTCTGTCTCTTTAGAAATACTTTTGCCTTGCCATAAACGTCTCCTTCTACGGCATCAAGTGTTTTATGTTCAATATCTTCCCCTCGTCCCATTTTACTCGTCCAATCACCGCTTGGCAAAGAACGGGCAGCATGGGTTGGAACATCGTCAATATCTACAAAAATAGAAACCTTCTCAAATCCATTCTCAAAATCTACATCCTTACAAATGGAAAAACCTTCTGACTCAAACGCTTTAATGAATTGTTCTAGGGTTACTGGATCAATTGGGTCTATTGGAATCGGCCAAAAGGCACATGGGTCACCATCAATAGGCCACCACCATCTATCATTTTTACCAGCCGCCCAAGCAATGCAATTGTAACCCCAGCAAGGAAGATGACCAGTTCTATCACTAGAACACTTAAAATCTCCAATTTGCAGGTTCTTAAACGTGGCCGGCATTTTGGAGCAATCCCTCACAGGTCACAGGGGGTTATATGTAATTATGGTTATATCCCCACTCTAACCATGCCGCTCTTGCGTCTTCGTAATTTTTAATTCCGGCGGCAACACCCTTACCTTTTTCTCCAGCCATGAATTTCAAAGCATAAAACCAATTGCCTTGTCTCTTTTGTAATTCACCTAAAACCAAAGGCAAACCTTCTGTTCCCATTGCCATTATTCTCACATAAGCAGGATGTGAGAATATTTTACTAAGAGATGAAATATAAAATGTTTCTTCATTCCACTGTTTTACAAGCGAATGAAATTCCTCTGCCAACGAATCAGTTGTTGCCATTTTTCCAGCCAAAACTTGTTTGTCACCAAAACGAGCAACGGGCGGTGTAGTTGGTGAGTTCATTCTCAATAATTCACGCCAGCCAATTGTTTCTTTATAGCCTTCACTTGGCGGCAATTGATTGTTTCTGGCTTGCACCGGAGAATAAATTGCAGGCCTGCCAGCAATCATTTCAAAATATGGAACATCGCAACTCATTTGATTTCGGTTTGTTGGGCTTTTATTTCTTTTAAAGTCGCGGCTGTTGCATTCATTTGTTCAATTGCCATCTTGATAAAATTATCAAGGGTACTTCGAACTTGAATAGCCGCAGGAAGTGCCAGAGCAACATCAATTTCCATTTCGCGATGGGCTCCATCTTCACCTGTCGTAGTTGGTTCGTTAGTTACATTTCCGTCTTTGTCAACTGGATATGAAACAGACGTGGGTATAGCCGGATGCTCGGCATAAAACGTGAGGTGAATGATTCCGATTTGATTGACACCTCCCCACGCACCATCCGCATGGATGACGCGAAAAAATCCGCTTTTTTTGTGATGTAATATCACAATACCAGCGTCAGGCTTTGTTTTCTCTGCTCCAATCTCAATCATAACAATAATTTTCTTTTCCCGCGTTTTGGGCTGTGTATTCAGCCCAAACCCACGTTACCCGTCAAGCCCTTATAGGTCAAGCGACGCCCAACGATTGATGGCACGGCCTTCAAAAACCGTTCAGAATCAGTCATTTCCCGCTCATTAAATCGAAACGCCTGTTCGTCCAAATAGCGGAAAAGGTGAAATGGTTCAACGCTGACATACGTTCCACGAATCCCGCGCTTGAGCAAACACCAGAAATTTTCCAATCCGTTTGTGTGGACATTGCCGCGAACATATTCCCTCGCATGATCAATCGCTTGGTGAACATAATCCTGATTCAATCCGTTGTATGACGGAAGCGCGTCGGTAAAAACGTGCGATCCAACGGCGACGTGCTGGCGGACTTCACCTTGAACCGTGAGGCGTCTGGCATTCGGAACGTGTTTCA
>Ga0182024_10025707_pt1 | contig 10374 bp, 10 predicted proteins | sample P32metaG_FD_120480 | JGI IMG/M metagenome (GOLD analysis project Ga0182024, IMG submission 120480) | Permafrost microbial communities from Stordalen Mire, Sweden - P3-2 metaG (Illumina Assembly) | ecosystem: Environmental > Terrestrial > Soil > Wetlands > Permafrost | place: Sweden: Stordalen...
CATGGTTTCTGATGACCCAAAAATGGTCAAGGGAAAATATTATGGCACTCTGTCGTCAGAATTATTCACAGGTTTTACGGGCTTTTTCCACCAGTGGGCTTGAAGTGCGGGCAGACGGGGGTGGAAAAGTCATTCCACTGAACCGGCAAGTGGGGCTATGGGCATCATTATCGCGAGAAAGCGTCACTTGCAGCGTTAATTGCGCGATCAACCGAGCTTCTTGGCTATGAGTGACACCCGGAGCACCTCCCCACGCACTGCGGCTAGGATCACCTACTTTTTGCGCCTCGGGCTCATAGTTTTTTTCAACCGCGAACTCCAGCACCCGCTTCGCCAGCAGCACCTCGGCCAGCAGCTTCTTGATCTCCGTGTTCTCCCGTTCCAGCTCCTTGAGCCGCCGCGCCTCGTTCACGTCCAACGGCCCGAACTGCTTCTTCCACCGGTGAAACGTCACCTCCGAGATGTTCCACTCTCGGCACACCTCCGTGATCGTCCGGCCAGTCTCAGTCTCGCGCAGAATGTGAATCTTCTCCTCCGTCATGTGTCGTTTTGCCTTCACCGTCTGCGTCCTTTCTTGTACCCAGACTAACATATCAACTGGCCCGAAATAGCGAGACCACGTCAATCACACGATTTCGTTTTTAAAAAATAAATATCACTTATCATCTTCCATTTTTATGGATTTTGCTGTGAGTGCCGATATTGCAATGATCTTCGCTTAAGAAATCTTTGGCTAGCGATTCCAGAATACCACTCCAGGCGTCAGGATTTGTGCACCATCCATCTTGGGTTGTAATTGCAAGCGCACGCCGAGCAGCTATAGCAGCCTCTTTATTTTTTCCTCTTCGATGCTCCATCATTGCTAAGCAGTATAATGCGTCCCGAGTTACAGGGCTTTCTGTATTTGCTCGCTCAAAGAGTTCTGTTGCGCGATCATATTCCTTTCGCAACTCAAATATTTGCCCCATTAACTTGTAGACGTCACTTCGTTCATTTTTATTGTCGCAAGGGATGGTTAGGTAACGATTTGCTTCCATGTATGCCTCATCAAATTGAGATTGTTTAAAACATTCGGCAACTAACAAGTAACAAGCTCCTGCAGAAGTTGGATCTTCAGCAGCTCCCATCCGCGCATAGGGAAGATAGTTTCTGTCTTTTTTATGATCAGGAGTGTGAATGACCCGAAGGTCACTATCACGCTTAACTCCGGGACCAATTAGTCTCTCATGAATAGCGCCTTGCCATCTGAAATTATGCCGCGGATGGATGCGACTGGGGCGATAAAGGCCAAATATTTTATCCCCGACTGTTGGACGGTCTATGCAAATTACGTTATCATTCCACTCGCGTTCGACGATCGAGCGCCACCCTGGCTCAATCACTTCGTCGAGGTCAACGCGAAAACAGGCATCAAAATCCTCGGGGATATTGTCTATTGCTGCATTAAAGGCATAATCAAATCGAAAGGGATTAATTTTCACGGCGTTGATTTGGGCGCCTCCAGAAGTAAGAAGTGGAATCGTTTGATCAGATGATCCAGTATCCGTGACAATGATTGCATCCGCTTCTCGCGCTTGCTCAGCATAACGCTTCGCGAATTGTTCTTCATCTTTGCAAATGGTGTATACCGCAATTTTCATACCCGAAAGTATTTTTATAATATAAGCAATGCTGCAAGCCAAAATTCTGCCTTTTTTAACCTGGTCTCAAATTTAAGCGGCAGCAAGTTCGATCAAGAATGCTGCCGCATCAAAATGGTTAGTGGTTCTGAGATAACCACTGTCTTCTGCTCGCTAGAGTCCGTCAGTCGAAAGAGGGTTTGTTCCTGAGAGTCTCTTGCTTAGCGCATTACTGCGTCGTAGTTTACTGTCAGTGAACTTTTCCCAAGAACTCACGATGAGAATGCATGAAGGTATCAGCGTTGGTCTTCGATGTGACGGCCAAAATTTCTGTCGCGATAATGATTCAAATGAACAAGGTTGTGGCGAAACCAACTGGGTAGCCGTCGTAACTGACCACCATGCTTAACCATACTTCGGCGAAATTGAAGATCGCTTCTCGCGCACTGGAAGCGAGATCCCCAATCCCAATCGCGGTTTCGCTTCGGATTAACGTAACAATTATGGTGTGGCGCGTGTTTGACGTTGATGATTTGTGAATAACCCGCCCCGATACTGTAAGTCGGTGCGAGAGCGAGAGTAAACGCCTTATTGTATGCGTTCTTGATCATGCACGGGTGTGGCCCGGTATTTTCATCAACCAACTGATTGGCCAAATCGATTGGCGTTGTCCTTCGTCCAGAACTAACCATGTAGGTTGCGTTGGAGTGATAGCGGGTCAATTCCAGAGAAAGGTAGTGCATGAATTTCGGATGGTAGACCATATCGCAATCAGAAAACAGCAGCCACTCCGTTTGACAGCTAACAAGCTGGTGATTGCGCAGCAATCCGCGCTTGGAGAGAATCTGGTAATCGGAAAATGGCGATGCCTTGATGGCGATTTTGTCGTGGAAAAAGCTGATAATAGCCTCAGTGCTTGGCGAGCCATTTCCCGCAAGGAAAGCAATATCAACAACAAAGCGCACATTTTTTCTTTGTTCGCATAGGCTAGAAAGCATCCAGCAAAGCCTGCGTTGAAAGTTGTGGCATTGAACCGCAATGGTTATATCAAAGCCGGATGAATTGAGATTTTCTTTCATGCAACGGAATCGATTAGATGTTTGTAGCGATTTGCAATTGTTTCAATATGAAACTGTGGCGCACGCGCAATGCAGTTACTGCGCATTTTGTGATAAAGAGCTTCATCGTTTTGCAAGGAATGTATAGACGGACCGCAATTTTCTAGAGTGGTAAAAAGAGTACAGTCAGAACCAAACTCGTGATAAGCTGGCTCGTCGGAGGAAATCGAGGGTAATCCAAATCCAATGCAATTGATCAATTTTATGCCCGAATTCAAATTTATATGAGATTCCTGCTTCTTACGAACAGCCCTAAGATTTAGTCCGATATCGAATTCGAGATGCGCACGTGCGACTTCGGATCTAGTCATGCCTTCAATATAATATCGCTTAAATTCGATTTCGCGTAAATCAGGACACCAGTGCCTATGGCCGATCCAGCCTAAGGTACGGCACGAAGAGCTTCGATATTGCGCCTGATCGTTACAATGATGATGGGGAATCAAAAACGCGGAGCCCATCGAGGTGATCATATTTTGAACTTTGCTGGTGCTTGTGATGTATGCAGAGATGTTCTCATGAGGCGGAAGCACATCAATTACATCCCAAATCACAGTTCCCAATTGCGAGAGCTTTGCCAGCTCTTTAAGAGACATCTCCGGTTTTACACAAATGAAGATCGAGTAATCACGACTGATTTCCGCGGCGGATTGGGCCAGTAAATGATGATGACAGCCGAGGTGTCTGGCAATATCGACACAGCGAATTCTTACGCTAGGTCTGCGCCACATGTTGCCGCCAATGAAAAGCGTCTTTTTGAGTTTGGCGGCTAAATTACCTCTGATCATATACATTGCTAATTGATGAACCATTTACGCATATCTGTTAAAAGAACTTTCTCTTGCCATATCCATGAGCAATACCAACTGATTGTATCCTGACTTGGAATGGGCAATCGTCCAGCACGATTTTCGTTGAGATATTCAGCAATTCTTTGCGTGAATTGAGTTCTTTCAATATGACAAAATGAATTAAAGCGCTTAGGGAGGCCAAGGCGATTGCCTCTGCGGTGGCTTACATATCTATATTGGCTGGGGTCGAGTTTGAATGCAAAACGCGGCATTTGTGGACTGAACGCGTCGTCCAATCGGTTAAACCAGTGCGTGCTTTCGTCAGGGTCACATTTCAAGCGCGTATATCCCCACTTATGACTGACTATGCTATACTTGTTGTAAGCAGGCCATTCCCACCATTTTCGTCGAGGACGGCAATCGGCGTCTAGTTTCATCCAGTATTCGGTTTTAACATGAGTTGCTACGCCAAAAATAAAAGCAGCAAGCATGCATTCTCTATCTGAGACTTCGGGGTAGGGATATGTCCAGGGCGCGACTTGAACGTTCGGGTGCTTGCGTAGCCATCTTCTGGTGAAGCCTTTGCATTCTGTGTGCACAAGGATCAAGAATTGCTGTTGCTTTAATCCTGGCAGGTCCAGCCAGCGCTTGATGTTTCGCTTTAATTCACGAATGTAGACTGAGTTCGCGGCGGTAACGATGGTGATGTCGGATCTTTTCCCGTAAACATTTTTTCGCATTAAGCGAAGGCGGCGATCTCCCCAACTTTTAGACAATACATCAGCAAATTGGGGAAACGATGAAAGCACTTCAAAATAGTAAGATTTCCATATGTCGCACGTTGAATTCCCGCTCAGACAGTGTTTGCGTCCGTGGTAGTGTATGATGCGTGCCTTCCATGCATCAGAATCCTTTACAGAAGCATTCCATTCAGGAGAAACAAGAATATGGCGGTGAGACGGGAGCAAGAGCTGTAAGGCGATTTCATCGATTACACGGCGTAGGTAGCCTGCCTGGGCACCTTTTCGTGTGAGTTCTTCATAAGCTGGCAGGATGTTAGCTTCCGTCGACCATCCCTGCACTCCGCTATTTATGGCTTTGCCATAGGCGAGGGCTGGCGCAATCAACTCTGGTACTATACCGGCCCATTGCTTAATGCGCGATTGCATCAACCCATTTGATGTTTTCCAATATTTAAACCAAGTGCAGACAAAACCCCATTCTTTGATTTGGTCAAAAAACTCTAAAATGGATCCACGTACTAGCGTATCGGAGTCGATATACATGCCGTAACGGCATGTCATCTCACGCCACAATGATGCCTTTCGAACTAAAACATACTCGTCACGAAAGGGAATTGATTGAATGTCCACCTCGAGTTTTTCCAATAATTCACGAACACGGTTGTCAATTTCCCCCTCCTGCAGGAGAGTAATCGGACCCCAATAATGATTTCTTAGGGAAAAAACAGAGACAATCAGCCTAATATAGTTCGAAGTCCCCCGATTAAAGTAAAGAACTGACGATTCTTTTAACATACAATTCCAACGACTCCGAGGTTCAAGGTAAAAGGCTTGAAGCGAAAGAATTCTGGTCGTTGCAATGCTGTACCTGGTGCATCGTTAATCATTTCAATTGGCGCTTAATCCCATACATTATCGATTAAGGTCATTGAAAAGCCAACAAGAATCTATATCAATTTGATTTAGGTTTTAAAGTTTTCCGAAAATATAGAAAGAGAAATTGAGGAAATTGCGGCATTTTATGAAGGGATCGAATTGGCATTATTATTGCTGGATTGGGCATCTACTCCTCTAATTTTATCTTGGGTGGATGTATCATAGAGTCCTGCTGTGCGCTCTGCGTAAACATCCACGCGGTCAAATTCATCATTAACGCGGTTACAAGCCTCTTCGAAACTTACAAAGTCGAATACGTTAAGGTTGCTTTCATGGTTGCAGTTATAGAGGAGAAAATTCTGTTCCTCGAAGAACGGACGCAACGCTTTAAACCATTCGTTAAGCTTTTGATAAGCAGTATTATTTCCATTGATTGAGTTGGCATGACGTCCTTGCGGGAAGTGGTAATTGTATTTCTCATCCATTTTGAAATCTACTCCCAACATATAAACTCGCCGGATTCCTAGAATGAACAGAATCCTTATAGCAGCCAGCATAACCGAGCGACCACCGCCATGGTTTGCATGGTTGCCCCAATTAATGCAGTCTTCCCAAAGAAAATGTTCGGGCTTGAAATGTTCGTTGCGCTTATAATACACAACATTCGGACAATCTCCGACACGGATGTCCATAAACTTCCATGAATCGCTATTGAAAATAAATTTGCTCGCATGGCAGATCGGCGCGAATTTTTGAATTGTTGGATCAAGCCAGATGGAACGCAAGAAATGATCGGGTGAATCAACAGAGACCCACAAATTTGGGCGAAAGGTTTTTGCAGCATTGTTTAAAGCCATGGTCAACACTCCAGGACTATGCAGCTTTGCATGGTCAAGTTTCGCAAAAGATGGGCCGCCGGCAATTAGAAAGGCGGATCGTCCGCGATAAATGTCTCCCAGCCAAAGCGGATGATGATCTTGCGTAAAGAGAAGTGGAGCGGGTTGTAAGAAATTATGCCGAAATTTGCGATAGCCCTCATGGCGAGATCGGCCCCAACGTGCTATGCGATCGTCGTTTTGATCGCGATCATCTGCTACTGGTGTTTCAGTGAGGCGATTTCGGGGATTAGCCTTTGAGGTCATTTTCGTTACTAGGTTGTTGGGGAAAATATGTGAATTTGGCCATAATTCTTAGGCGACAGAAGCGCGTGACGGGCTGCCGATTGATCGCGAACGCTAGAATCGATTTCAAATTCAGTCAAGAATGAATGGTGCAAAATCGACGCTGATATTGCCGCACATATCGCATTCAAGATTTAGTCGAGTATGTGACAATCGCCGAAGAAGTGGATGACTACATCGAATTGTACGCATCGGGGGAACTTTCTATGTTTTGTGCAGTTGGTTTTTGCACTTGTTCTGACCGGATAGCTTGAGATAGCTTTGCTGCACCAGTTTCAAACACCAGATTTCCCTGCACCAATGAACGGTCTCGTTGTTTACACCGCCATTACAAATGCATATGATGTGATCAGAACGCCACCGAAGGCATGTCGAGGTGTAGCTAGCTTTGTCGCTTATCTTGATCGTCCGGCGCAGTTCTCCGGCTGGGAGGTGCGAGAAGCTTGCAAGCAGTTTTCAGATCCGTCCCGCAATGCCAAAATGCACAAGATTTTGCCGCACGTTTACCTGGGCGACGTTCAGTACAGCCTGTGGATTGATGGCTCGGTGGAGATAAAAGAAGGTTTTGCCGCCGATGATTTCATTTCAAAATACCTAGCGGACGTTGATTTTGCGGTTTTTCGACACCGTAAGCGCACATGCATTTATCAAGAGGCAAAAGCATGCATAGAGCAAGGGAAGGATTCACCTGAAATTATCCGTCGGCAGGTTGATCGGTATTTCGAGGAAGGCTATCCAGCGAATGCCGGGTTGGCAGAGTGCACAGTCTTGCTGAGACGGCACACCGCCCAGGTGAAGCAATTCGATGAGATGTGGCACGGCGAGATTGTCGCAAACTCGAAGCGAGACCAACTGAGTTTCAATTATGTAGCGCGAAAAACCGGATTTAGATTTAATTATATTTCTGGAACAATTTCAAAAAATCCGCATTTTCTGTGGCGGCGGCACCGGTAACTGGAAATGAAGTCAATTGTAGAAGTCCCCGATATGTAGCCTGCCTTGGCTGTGGCGACCGGCACAGTCACTATCGGTTGCATTGTAAGGGTCATACGAAGCTCCTTCTTGGCACGGTTTGGTCGTAGGTGCCGTAGCGACGGGCTACGAGGTTTATGACGCTACGCAGCGCGGGAGAGCTGTTTTTGGGCCTTGAGCCAGCTTTACGGGCTCAGGTCATAAGCAATCGCGAAGGGGTTTGACCTAAATGCATCCTTTGTAGCGTTGCCAAGCCCGGTTAAAGACGCAATAAGATCACCAGATGAGCATGCAGATTCGTAGGTACCGAATTAAGTTGATCGAAGTTTATGCCCGTCGAAGTGTAAGCCCTGTAATGCAATATTTGCTTTCCAATGGGACAAGAAGCGCGGAAGATATTGTGATGATCGAGAAGGAGCATGCGCAATTGCGGCAACGATTTCCACGGCGTGGCCAGCGGATAGCGGTGGACTTCAATCTCGCAACGCTCCGAGCTTCGGCGCATAGGAAGCCTCGCGGATTCGTCGAGTTTATCATGAGACGTGGCAGGGTGGTGGGTGATCGCGTGTACTTAGACGAGGAGGCAAATCGAGAATTACAAATAACGTTTTTAAGCAATCGCGAACAGGCTGTCATCGAGCCCACTTGGTCGGAATTGGCGTCTAATTTTGCGGGTGCGATGGCCGCCTGGGCGAGGGCAGGATACCAAGTGGTTGACGAAGCGGAATACCAACGGCGGCACACAGTTTGTCAGCAATGCGAGCACTGGCGGCCAGCCGCGCGGCTGGGACTAGGAAAATGCGAGAAATGCAAGTGTACGCGGCTCAAGCTATGGCTGAGCAATTCGAGGTGTCCAGATCAGCCACCGCGCTGGTGACCGAAACGGCCTATCGGTGAGCGAGGCGGCAAGCATTTGGCAAAATCCAGGCCAATGGCCTTAGGTAAAAGCGGATGAAATTCAACGAGATAAGTCCGTGGGCGTAGTTTTTGGCCGAGACAAAGGGATCGGCAAGGCATGGACAGCCCACCGAGGGGGGCAATTAACCATGAATTGCAGGAGTTGCGCCAGGGATAAGAACCGGGGGAGTCATTTCCAGCGCATAAGGCTGAATAACTTTCATAAAAACATCCATAGGGTAGATATGAGCGTCAGACATTTCCGGTGTTGAAGGAAGGGGAGGGCTATACAGGTAAATGAGATCGCCACCGCCGGCGCCGGATTTTAGCCATAAGGCTACGAGTCGAATACCAGGACTAAGCAAAACCCGTACCTCATAGGCGCCGGCTTTCACATGAGGCAGGGAGGGGAGTTGTTTTGTGGCAAGCCAAGCCAATTCTCTGAAGGCGCCAAAATTGACTCCGGCAACGTGAGCAGACAGCGGGGATTGGTCAACCTGAACCATGGCGACGGCAAGAATGTTGCCTGACACTTCCACAGGGTAGAGGTACATCGCGGGCGGGGGAGACTGGAGTCTTTCTCCATTTATGAAAACGCGAGGCGCCACCGTGTAGACTGGCAGTGGCGGCAATAACTGCAGGGTGCTGGTGTCCAATGAGGCGCCGGTATTTGTACGATAGACCGTCATGAATCGCCTGATGTCTGCGTCAAAAGTTGCGGACCAGGGGTATGGCGGGGTGGCGAAATGAAGTCCAGCAGCCTGCGCGGCACTGGTATTTTGGCTGAGAGCAGGCAGGGAGATGTTGCTGCCAGCCGCTCCTTGAGCCTCGGCAGTCGTTGCGAACCGCGATGCAATTCCAAATAAGAGACAAGCACGAATCATCCACGGCAATGTCATGACAACCAGACTGTCTGCCATGGAGGCATCAGTCAATTCTCATCGAGAAGGGGGGTGACGGGGTGGTCGGCCCTTGGGGGTGTTCAGCTTGGCGAAGGCGGAGATTCTTTTGCCTGCGATGGGGCGCAGCAGTGCGAAGAGTTCATCAATTTGATACAATCTGCCGGATTGGATTTCACCCAGATTTGCCAGAGGATAAATCAGCTCGGCATGGTGCGAGACAGGCCGTAGCCAGAGCGCCACAAAGTAAATCGATGGCACCAACAGAAGGCACCATTTATACGATTGGGCGCGAACAAGATCGGCCTGCTCCAATCGTTGAAGCGCGGCAGCCGTAGCACCGACAAAGAAACCGCCATTGATCCTGGCAAGCGAGACGGCATCTCCGCTGGAGTCGGTTTTAATTTCTGCAGCAGCAACCACGTTGCCGTTCGCCTCGATCAAATAGCGGACGCCGGTCTTGACTGATGCGGTGAGGCTTCCGGACTCCACAATCTCGTTTGCAGAAAGACTGTAGACTTCATGCGGAGTCAGCAGACGGATGGCGTCAAGATCACCTATTAGATCCGCCAATTGACGGTGGTGCGCGGTGATTCGTCGGAGTTCAGCCAGGACGAGAGAGGCACCGTTTTTCGGCTCGGGCAGGGATTGCAAAGGCATAATGGGATTGATTTAGGGTTGAGTGAGCCATGTTTCGTACCAATACCCTTCACCGAGATAATTATACAAAAAGTCCCAGTAGGATTCAATGGACCATCCGTAGAACGGATCCTGGATTGTGAGCAACGGCTGCGTTCCATCACCGAAGCAGTTGTATCCAGTGATTGCCACATTATGGGCATTTCCTCCAAACCAAGCGATTCCAACAGAGATCGGCCGATTGGCATCCAACTGCTGCTTAACGGTCGGAGCAGACGGGTCCGTTGTATTAACGAACGAGATGGCACTAGCTATCTCATAATTGAAATGGCCAACCACAATCAGAGACAGCGACGGATAATACCCTTGATTGCAATACTCGTTCGTGCATGCACCCGGTCCGCAACTCCCATCATCGCAGGCTACTTGATCGCACGTACCCAAGCAGCAATCTGAGCGACCAAACGTGAGGTTAACCACGTCACATTGCGTGCCAACGAAGGTATTATAAAATTGTGCGATGGACAATGTAACTGCAGCCCAACACCAATTGTCACAGCACTGGTAAATCAGTACATAAGTGCTCAAAACATTGCTGCTAATGTCAACGCACAGAGCAGACGGCGGTGGTGGTGGTGG
>Ga0182024_10025708_pt1 | contig 10374 bp, 8 predicted proteins | sample P32metaG_FD_120480 | JGI IMG/M metagenome (GOLD analysis project Ga0182024, IMG submission 120480) | Permafrost microbial communities from Stordalen Mire, Sweden - P3-2 metaG (Illumina Assembly) | ecosystem: Environmental > Terrestrial > Soil > Wetlands > Permafrost | place: Sweden: Stordalen...
AACGGCGCGCCACCGGCAGTAGTACCAGCGGCTCCGCCCAAGAACCACGACGGTCCTCCGGTCGTGATTCCCGGCGCACCGTCCCGCAACACGCAAAGTCAGGCCGCTCCTAATGGCGGTCCGGCTATTGTGATTCCGCAACGACCGATGAAGTAGTCGGTCGAGGATCGGGAGAGACGGGCTTGTTCAGCCGTCTCTTCCTGTTCCCTGGAGTACACCCCCGCGGCAGATTACGGCTGGAAGCCGCCGCTCCCAGAACCAGAATTATTTTTGGGGTAGAATGCTATATATGATAGTTATCGACAATGATAGTCTGAGGCGAATCGCTCTGAACTGCCTGTCTGCCCAGTATTTACAGCTACTGAAGCGGTGCGCTTAACAATTTTTGCAATGCGTTGCATTCCTTAACCGCTAAAAACGGCAGGCAAAGCTGGCTTCGATGCTGTTCCATCGCCCGGCGACCGGATCGAGAAGCGCCACAGGGGAGAAACAGGCGAGAATGGCTATCCATGGCGGTTAGAGCAGTCGTATTCGCTGCCGACTTGGTGATGGTGGCACTTCTTCCTAGCAACGCTCGCCTAATGCCTCCGCCAATCCTTAAGGAAACATAAAAGAGATTCCGCAAAGCAATGGTACTACAGCCTCTCGGGCTCTTGTTAACCGGCGATTGAATGATTAGGGTCGAATTATCTCGTCTCCAAACTTCAGCAGCCCGCGTCACTCCCAAACCCGTATCTCCAAAGTCAATTGATCTTGCGTCAAACCTGCAAAGGAAGACGCCGGAGATTCAACACTATGGGGTGACCGTTGAAGCACAGGAATTTCATCTTTCATCTTTCATCCGAGTGATGCAGTTTCTGCGGCGCTCGGAAGCCGGTTGGGCTCATACCCACCGCATAACGGAGATCCCAATGCTGTCTCAAAAGACCAGAGAATTCATCATGGCTATGATTGCCATTGTTTCAGTGGCTGCATTTGTCGGTTTCGTGTTGATTAATCCAGGTCCTGTCTCTCAGACACCACCGAAACTCGCCACAATCCACAACTCTGGAAAGCCTACCGTCGCTCCCGGAACGTCAAACGTTCCCGACGTGGGCACCATCGGTCCGCCAGGTGCACAGCCATCCCGCCCGGTAACGCGCAATCCACGCGCCGGCAACCCGACGGGCACCATGGAGGCCAACGAACTCTTCGAGCTGATGGACAAGGACCCTGCATCCATCGCCTCCATCACGTTTCTCAACGGCAGTGAGCAGGTCACCGTCGTCAAAGCCGGCGATTCTACGCGGTACTCGGTTACGCTGCCCGAGCAGGGTGGACGTGAGGAGGTGCTGCGAGCGGCCCGCGAAAAGCACATCTTCTGGAACGCGGAGAATGACTCCACATCCACGTTGCGGAAGTTTGTTTTCAGCTTCGGACCGATCATCATCATCGGCATCTTGTGGCTATTCATGACCAACCGCAACGCTATGGGCGGTATGGCCGGCGCGGCCAAGAACAAGATGGCCAACTTCGGCAAGTCACGTGCGAAAAGCTCTGAACAAGAGGGCGCACTGCGCAAGGTCACTTTCAACGACGTTGCCGGTTGCGACGAAGCAGTGAAAGAGCTGCGTCGCATCGCCAAGGGACTCCGGCGGCGTCGCCTCTACAGCTTTTTCGGCGCTAAGCTGCCGAAGGGCGTGCTGCTTGTCGGCCCTCCGGGCACCGGCAAGACACTTCTGGCACGCGCTGTAGCGGGCGAGACCGACGGCTCCTTCGATGCAACGTCTGGTTCTGACTTCGTGGAAATGTTCGTCGGCGTGGGCGCTTCGCGCGTTCGCGACATGTTCGAGCAGGGCCGCCAAAAGGTTAAAGCTACCGGCAAGCCGCACATCATCTTCATCGACGAAATCGATGCCGTGGGTGGCAGGCGTGGTGGTGGCACCGGCGAAAGCAGCAACTCGGAGCGAGAACAGACTCTTAATGCCATCCTCGTCGAAATGGACGGCATGAAGAACAACGAAGGTCTGATCATCATCGCGGCGACCAACCGGGTCGATATCCTCGATGAGGCTCTGCTGCGCCCTGGTCGTTTCGACGCCCAGGTTGATGTGGACCTGCCCAACAAGGCGGGACGCGCCGCGATCTTCAAGATCCACACCCGCAATAAGCCGCTGGCAGCCAACGTCAACTGCGACTTGTTGGCGGCACGCACCTATGGATACAGCGGGGCAGAGATCGAGAGCGCATCCAATCGCGCCGCCTTGCAGGCGTCCGAACGTTACGGACTGGAACTGCCCGAAGATGCGCAAGATAAGCTGATCGAAGAGACTCTCCGCCAGCTCGAAGCCGTGATCGAACTCAAAGATTTCGACGAGGGCATCGACTTCGTCCGTTATGGTTCGACCAACGAGTCGCGTCAGAGGGGCATGTCGGAATCCGACCGAGACAACACGACGGTGCACGAGGCTGGTCACGCCATCGTTTGCGATGCGATGCCCGGCACCGACCCGATCGTCAAGCTCACCAACCTGAACCGGTCCAAGGCTCTGGGCTACCTCCAGAACATGCCGGGTGAAGACCGTTACGGACTCGACTTCGTCCAGATCGTCGGTCGCATCGTCACAGCGATGGGCGGTCGCGCCGCTCAAGAAGCCGTTCTCGGCAAAATGGACACGGGCGCTGCCAACGACTTCGAGCAAGCCTGCCGTCTGGCCCACAACATGGTGACCAAGTGGGGCATGTCGCGCGTCGGCCACATCTCGGTCGGCGGCCAGGGAACTGGCGGCATGCGCGGCTTCAGTGGCTCGGGCCCAATCGGCGGTTATGGTCCCAAGCTGGCCAACGAGATCGACGACGAATGGCGCCGGATCGTTGAGATCTGCTACGCCATGGCCGTGCGCATCGTCACAAGCGATCGGGAACGGCTCGACAAGCTGATCGCAAAGCTCAAGGAGAAAGAGACCATTCTTGCGCCTGACTGGGAGGAGTTCTCCAAGGAACATCCCTCGGCGGTGGACAAGAAGACTCTGGTCCTCGATATCTCCAAACCCGCGAAGAAAGGAGCGTAACATGGCTCTGCAAATGTTCCAAAAGAATCCGGACGGACTCGCCGATCGCGCAGACAGGATTCGCGGTCTGATCTCGCTGGCGATCTGCATCGGCTCACTCACCTGTGCCGACCACTCGTTCGATAACCAGCAACACATGGCCTTCTTCATGATCACCGGACTCGGCTTCTTCTTCATGACGATCGGCATCGTGTTCAAGGAGAACTGAGCGGCACTGCGCATGGTATCACCATGGCACGGGACGCTGTTGATCGTGAGCCTGAAAACTCACGCGCAGGTGGTAGCGTTCAACACCACGACAGCGAGATGTGGGGGCGCAAGCCTTCTGCATCTCGTTCGTTTCTCCCGAGTACTCATCCATATAGTTAGCGAACATGTAAAAATATCAGCACAACGATGCAACGTGCCGTTTTTCCGAGTGCGACTCATGTCATTGACAGACAGACCTATCATCTCCGGCGACAGTAAATTTTTCGACTGGATGTTCTAATGCTAAACTAAGAAATTCTCGGTTGGAACGCGCAACGCGCAACGCTTGAATCGAGAACTCAACAAATTACTGTTACTACCTCTGCGTTGTGTGTGACCAGGCATGAGACGCGCGAAAACGACCAGCCTTTTACTGATAGTTTGCTGCATATTGCAGTCCTGCACGTCACAGAATAAAATACAAAAACTACAGAATAATCATGTCGTCTGGGTTGACCACTACACTCTTGATGTTCCCGATAGTGACAAAATCGATTATCACTGGGCGGATCAATCGCATCCGCTGCCAGGATCTGAGCTATTCAACGTTTTGGAAAATTCGATGATGATTATCAGCGATCCGGCACAGCCGCAAAGCCAAGGTCGCAGATTTAGCGGTGTCAGTCTACAACTCATTCCTGTCGTGCCCGAAGGTAGCAAACCTGCACAAGCTCTTGCTGAATTAGACGCGGTGCGACCTGCTCAGGTATCAAAATGGCTCGCGGATGCGGTTAAAGAGGCGAAAACGCTCAGTGGTTTGCGAGTATGGCCCAACCGACATACCCATGAACCGATTCAGCTTGAATCATCACCAATACAGACAATCACGCTAAATGGTCTGCCTGCGCAACGAGTCAATTTGTCTGTGACCAACGGAAAGACGCTGCAGAAAGGCTTTATCATTATGTTCAGCGATCCAACTCACAACGGCTGCATCGCTAGTTTAAGCACCGGATACGTCGAGGACGAACCCCACTATCTGCAGTTCGAACAGATGGTACAGACACTGCGAAGAACGCCTGCAGCACAGTGAGATCAAACCTCATAGTGCGTCCCGGTCTTTTTGGGCGATTGGTATAACTATAGGAAATAGTTATATCCCCCACAAATAAAAAACGTAAAACGTAGCAAGCACAAAGAACACCTGTCGACTGCCAAAAGGCGTCGACAGGTGTGCGAAATTGCGCAGCTAGTTTTGGATGGCAGTTTTTGTGTGGCGAGAAGTTTCTCGTCAGGCGGATGGGAACGACGAAAGCCTGGCAAGGTTATCGGTCGACACGTCAGCAGGGCTGATGGGAACGACGAAAGCCTGGGTAAGGTTCTCGGTCGTACACATCAGCGGAGCTGCCGGCAGGCGCCGCGCCGTCTACTGCTGATGGATGTTCGAGCCAGCCAGTTTCGCTGCCGCGGCGATGATGGCGGTGTGATAGTCGGCCCAGGCGTGAGCGGTGCGAACCTTGGCGGTGTCGACGGCGTGACGGTGGTGATCGATCGCGGTGGCGATCTCCTTGCGAGTGGCGGCCGCCATGCGGATCTGCTCGAGGGCGTCGAACATTTCCAGGCTGCTTTCGAGGCTGGCCACCGTGGCGGACGAGGTCTGAATGTCCTGGGCGATCTCGTTCAGGCGAGCTTCGAAGATGCGGTCGGCGTTCTCGCAAGCGGCGGTGAATTGGCGCTGGGCTGCGGCAATTGCATGGCGGGTGGCGAGGAGGGGGGTTTTAGCGTTCATCAGTTTCTCCATGTGGTGAGATGCTGCCGAAGTACTGACCACGATGTCGCGCTAAGACGACACCACGGCCGGTGCAGAAGAAGAGGGGACTCAGGTAGGAAGCAACACCGAACTCAATCACGCAAGATGATCAGATCGGAACTAGATACCGTTAGGAAGCGGAAGTGTTTAGAGGGGTTGTCCTTGCGGAGAAAAGAAAAGTGGAGAGGACTCTATCAGGCCATGATCAGATCACAGCTTTCATCAAAAGAATTGTTTCTAGAGCTAAAGAGATGCCTGCTTTACATTTCAAAACGATCCTCTCACCGACTGGCTGGTTCTATCTTTCAGAACCTGAGTCGAGGATAATTGGGGGGTGACACTACATCACAGCGTAGCAGCGATCAAAAAGGAGGATAACGTGGCCGGGCAAGTTCAATTTGCACAGCTAGCGTTATCCCCACTAATAGTTAGAGCCGGGCGATGGAGAGCTAGTCCTTCTTCTTCGGGGCGATCACTGGCGCATCCTCAGCGTAGTTGCGCAACACTCGTGGTGCCGGCCTGCCGATGAAGATTCGCTGGAACGCCTCGGCAATCGCCTTGTGTTCCTCATCGTTGAGGTACTGGCTATCGTAAATGCGTTTGTCGCACAAGGTGACGATCGTGATGATCTCGTGCTGGAATGGATGATTGCTCATCTCCACTTCCAACTCGATCTGACCGCGCGTCTTCGGTTCCAACTTATAGAGCCAACGCAGGTTGCGCTCCAGCTGCTCGTAATTTTCTGCGCTCAGGTCTCCTTCACGAATGCGGCCGAAGATAACAGCGACATTGTGCTGCACCACTTGCAGTTGAGTCCGCGGGGCAGGACCTCTGGCCGGGCGCTTTGTCAGCTTGCCGTGCCAGACAATGCCCCAGATCAGGCAACCCAGACCAACGACGATCAGCACGAACGTCAACACGATATCCCACACGGCCGCGAGCAATTGCAGCGGACCCTGTTGAATATCCTGACGTCCGTCGTACGTCATCGAGGTGTAAACCACCTGACCAGGAAGAGAAACGGTTTCTGCGTCGCCGGAGCTGAGCAGCTTGTACGTCATGTTGGCGTCGAGTTTCCACGACTTGCTGACGTTGAAGCTCTGCACGCAGAAGTGCAGTTTGATCAGCTCCGACCCGTCGCTCAGGCGATGCTTCAGCACTTGATCCGGCTGCGTTCGCACTTCGAAGTCGCCGGAGATGGCGATGTTCGACGTGTCCACAGCCGTGCCTGGCATCTGCCTGATGTACAGGTCGATGGGAATGGCGTCGCCTGTTCTCCAACCGTAATCCCTCGGCACCTGTACCACTATCTGTGGTGCCGATGGCGCCGCCGGATTTGCGTCTGGGAACGTTGGCCAGCCTGAATGTTCCTGCCAGAAGTTGAACGCGAAGTAGGCGCCGATGGCGATCAGGATCGCGATCAATGCGCACTGAAAGGTCTTTTTGTTTCGGTTTTTCATAGTGCGCCTCTACTTTCTCCGCCATTGCAGAAGCTTGCGCCACTGCCTGGTGATTGGATGGCGGAACAGCTCACGCGAAGCCATAACCGTAAGAACAGCGAAAACCAATGCCAGCAACAACGGATACATGAACAGCTCGCGTTCACCGCGGATGTACTTCACTTCCACGCCTTTAGCGAGCGATTCGAGTTTGAAATCCGAGGGCGAATCGATGCGCGTATAGCTGCCGCCGGTGGCATTCTTCAAGCCGATCAGCGTAGTCTCGTCGAGCGAGGAGGTGACTACCTGCCCGTCGAGCGTGTACCACTGCTGATCTTGAAAGTGCCACTGGTCGATCGGTGACAGTTGGCTGATCGGAATCGGTCGGGCGGTTTTGCTGCCCAGACCGACGATCACCACCTCCACATTGCGTTTCTTCAACGCAGCGATGGCGTCGGCCAACTTCTGGTCGTCGCTGTCGTTGCCACCGTCGCTGAAGAGCAGAAGCACGCGCTTGTGCGTCGGCGGCGAATCGATGTCGTACAGCGCGCACGCCATGTTGAGCGCGTCCGCCAGTTGACTGCCTTCGCCGGGAGCGGCGCCGATCGCCAGGTTTCGCTTGAGCACCCAGGTGAGTGCGGGCATGTCGTCGGTGAGGAACGACTCGTCGAAAGCAGAACCAGCGAAGGTGACCACCCCGAGCTGGTTGTAGCCCAGCGCCGGGATCACTTCGTTGAGAAGCAGGTGACGACCCATGTCCAAACGCGTTCCAGCAGCAAACTGTTTATCGGCAATCTTGCCCTGGTAATCCTGCGTCGCCATACTGCGGCTGACGTCGACCACTGCGACGACATCCACCGTTCCAATCGGATATTCGATGCGCGAGTTTTCCAGAGACGGTCGGGCAACGGCGACAATCAAAGCTGTCAGAGCCAATCCGGCACAAATGGACTTGAACCAATACCAGCGCGAACTGAAGGTGGCTGAGAAGCGAGAAAACAGATGCCATTCACCATACTGCAAAATGAGGTTACTCTGGCGCCTGAAGGCATACCGGACCGCCGCCACCGCAAGCGGTGGCAATACGGCAAGGAGCCACAGGGCCATGGGATTGAGAAAATGCATGGCTGCTCCTATATGCCTTTGTCGCGACCCTTGCCGGCTTGACCTGCCGGACCTTTGGGGTCGCCTTGGCCGCCGCCAGAGGCGACAATCTGAGCGATCAACTCCAAGTTGTATTTGGCGCTGAGATCGTTGGGATCGTGCCTGAGGGCCTGTTTGTAGGCTTCGGCAGCGGCTTTGAGTTTCTGCTGGTAGAAAAGGCAGTTGCCGATCAAGAGCTGGTAGTCAGCTGCAAGGCGCTGTCTGCGTGGCGGAATGTTTCCGTCCGCATCGCTCAGCGTCGTGTAACCGGCCGTCAAAATCTTGAGAGCAGAGGCGTAATCTCCCTGCTTGTAGGTGCTGAGACCGCCGTCGTAATAAGCGATTGAAACGTCGCCCATCCGCCGGCCCGAAATCGCATCGCCGTAGTTGTGCTCCAACATCGGCAATGTGAAACTGAGCAATTTGACGCAGCCGAAAAGCAAAACAATGGTGCCGGCGCACAGGAGCGTGATCGCCCATGCCTTTTTGTTCCTGATCAGGAACGCCAGCAATTTCTCTTTGGTGTTCATAATTTTCTCCGCGTCACTCGTTCAAGACGAGCGCTTCGCCGATCAAACCGAGAAGCAGGAACGCTGCAGCCGCAGCGGCAAAGTAGTAAAACAGCTCAGCGCGCTTTTCTTTGCCCATCACTTTGACAGGGGATTGCTCGAGGCTGTTGATCGTCTGGAAACAAAGATTGAGGTCGCCGCCGTTTTCCACGCGGAAAACCCGGCCGCCGGCAGCTTGTGCCACGCGAATGATGTCGACGTCCTGCTGCGCCAGCGTCGGTCCGACGCCGATCACATACAGGCGGATCCCGCGCGATTGCAGCACCTTCAACAAGCGTGCCTGCGCATCGGACGAGAGCGAGTCTTCACCGTCGGTGACCATGATCAACACGCGAGTGTTGGACTGCCCCAACTCGTCGAATTGCTCGGCAGCAGCATCGATTGGACCTGGCTTTTCTTCGCCGAAGTTTGTGCCACCACCGACGCCACGATTGGTCAGCTGCATTTTGCGATAAACCATGCGCAAGTCGCGCGTCAGAGGCCACGACCAGTACGGCTGCGAATCGAAAACCATGACGCCGACGCGGTCACCGGAGTTGCCGATGTAGCGGTCGCGAACAAAGTTGAGCACCGCTTGCTGAGCGGCGTCGATGCGACGTTGACCCTTGTCGGATGTATCCGAGTCGCTGTCACTGTCTCCGAGCGTGGGCGTGGATGGCAGTGGCGGCAGCTCTTTGTCCAGATCGGTGTTGCCTGCGACAGCCGGTGGAACATCGCCGTCAAACTTCGTCGACATCGAGCCGGATTTGTCTACGGCAACGACGATGTCGCGCGCCTTGACGGTCTGGTCGGGCAGCGTGTAGGCATGTTGGGGTCGGGCAAGAGCAATAAATAACGCGATAAAACCGAGGCTTAACAGTGCCAGTGGCACGAGATGGGCATAGCTCCGGAACTGCTTCTCGTGCGAGCTGTCGATGGATGAGTGTCCGAGATACCCTCTGCTTCTAAGAAACAGCCAGGGAATCGGCACAGCAAGCAGCAGCGACAGCCAAATTGGATGTGCAAAAACCATATGTTTCACCTTGTTGGCGCTAAAGCGCCGGTGAGTCGAGCACGAACAAGAGGTAGACGAGCCCAGGCCCTCAAGAAAGAGGCCAGAACGGAAGGTTCCGCTTGACTGGGTTTGAATAAGTGGGAGCGAGTGGTCGTCTGGGTAGCTAAATAAAATACAGAGAGAAACTACTGGCAATAAACCACTTAAAACAACCAATACTGGTTTAAACAAACAGAACTATAAGAGCAATGAGAAACTGTGGATAAATTCCAGATCGATAACCACGCCGAAAGAACCGTTGATCTCAAGAGAAGCTCACCAGGCTACCATTTACGCTAGCTACGATAATAGCTAAGGCTATCTGAGTGATCCGCTTTGTCCTTTGTGGGCGGTGATTTCTTGAAGATCTGTGGGTACGAGAGATGAAGGCATAGATCGACCGAGGCAGTGCGATGCCGCTCAGTGATTCCTTCAAGCAGTCCAATCAGGCGTCCTCCAACATGCGCCTCGCCAATATGTCCGCCACTCCTTCTGCGGACGATCTCGCCTTTGTCGTGACGCTGGCTCAGAAGAATCCGCAGAACATCGTCGAGTTGCCATGGAAGACATCCGAGAGCCTGTCGTACACGCTCAAGGTCACTTGCGGTTTGAGTCTGGAAGAGCCGCGCTGGATGCTGTATACGGGAACGGACGGAGAGCAAAGAGTTGTTTGGAATTATGATACACCTGACTCCAGACTAGTTCACAGCCTGATCTGGCAGGAATGCGAGGAGAAAAACGCACCGAAACCGGCAGCGATGCCGGCGGAAGTCATGCGCCGCTCGCAGGAACAGAGATCGGTGCAGCAGGAAGAGACAATGGAACTAGGTCCGCCACCCTCGGACAATGGAATTGAAAGTCAGTTTGTGTCAGTGGCTGATGCCATAGCCGCCGCGGCCAATCCGCAAGGCAACTCACTCTTTTCCTTCCCAACGCAGCAGGCGCCTCAAGCGATGCCGCCACTTGCACCGCCGGTAATACCACAGCCGCAGGTGGCTTCGGGCGCTCTTCTTCCCGCCTACCCGCAACAGGGTCAGGCTGCGCTCCCGAGTCAGGCGCCCCCGTATCAGCAAATGCCTCAAACCGCGCCTCAAGCAGTGGCACCGTATCCGCAAACCGTTCCTCAGACTATTCCTCAAAG
>Ga0182024_10025709_pt1 | contig 10374 bp, 9 predicted proteins | sample P32metaG_FD_120480 | JGI IMG/M metagenome (GOLD analysis project Ga0182024, IMG submission 120480) | Permafrost microbial communities from Stordalen Mire, Sweden - P3-2 metaG (Illumina Assembly) | ecosystem: Environmental > Terrestrial > Soil > Wetlands > Permafrost | place: Sweden: Stordalen...
TGGTGCCGCTCTTGGTGTTGGCACCGGCGACCCTGGCGCTCTACGGGAAGCCTTACGATTCGCAGTCGACAGTGTATGCGCTTCTTCTGGGGGTGCAGTGGGCAAATGGCGTCGGTCGTCCAGCGGTGCGGCACGCGGTGGTGGAGTGGGATGCACGGCGGATCGGCGTCGCTGTCGGATCCGGCGCCGTGGCGGTCGTGCTGATTTGTGCGCTGGGCGTGACCGCCTACGGTGCCCTGGCCGCCGCCGCCGCCTCGCTGATCGGCGCCTTGATCGTCAACGGACGGGCGATCGGCATGGCCCTTTCGAGACCACGGTAGGCGATCATCCAAATATGTAGGGTAGGAGACCACGGCGTTGGATGACATGCACACATTCGAATACTCACACGACGGCATCGCTTTTAAAGGGCAGCTTGCAATGCCGCCGGGTCCTGGGCCGCATCCGGGCGTGATGGTGATGCCCGACGGTCAAGGTGTGGGCGAGTTTGTTCGCAACCGTGCCCGCGCTCTCGCCGCCGTCGGCTACGCTGCGTTGGCGACGGACATGTACGGCGAAGGCAAGCAATTCGAGGATCCAGCCGAAAGCACTCCGGCTGTCCTCGCGCTACGCAAGGACGGTGCACGACTACGCGACCGCGTAGTCGTAAGCTTTGAGAAGTTTAGGACGGCGCCGCGCATCGACGGCCGTCGCATCGGTGCGATTGGCTACTGCTTCGGCGGCCAATGCGTGTTGGAGCTCGCGCGCAGTGGCGCGGAGGCAAAAGCCGTGGTGAGCTTTCATGGAACCCTGAGCAGCCAGCTGCCGGCGGCCCAGGGTGCGGTGAAGGCAAGGATTTTAGCCTTGAGCGGTGCGCTTGATCCATATGCACCTCGAAAGGATGTCGAGGCGTTCCAAATGGAGATGACGGCTGCGCAGGCTGACTGGCAGATGACCATCTACGGCGGCGGACGACACGGCTTCACGGACCCGGTCGCCGACAGAATGAGGGACCGTGTCCCTGGAGTCGGCTACGACCCTTTGCTGGACAAGCTTTCATGGGCGCAGGCATTGGCGTTCTTAGATGCGGCTATGTTGGCATAGAGCCGACAATCGACAAGCTCAGCGTTTGCACGAATATCTGATCAGGTCGTGCGGCTTGCGTAAGCAGCAGCGCGGTCCGCGATTTCCGCGCGGCGCTGGGCCGGAGTGATGCGAGGGAGTTGCATGGCGGCGACTTCGGAGAGCTTGACGATACGGACCTCACGGATAAGGCCATCCTTCGTCGCGCCGTCCGGCACGGCCTGCCAGCGCATGATGCCGAGGCCGCTGCTGACGCCGGCGGGATCGAGCCAGTTGGCGACGCCGGGGTCCTCGGCGGCGATGACATAGGTGGCGCTGCCGTCTTTGTTCCACTCTGCCTGGCTGTTGTTGAGGCAGACCTGGTAGCGGCGCGCGTCGGGCTGGATCATCCAGGGATCGTTGAGCTGAAAGCCGGTGTAGCGGGCGCCGCCGCGGGTAGTGGTTATGATCATTGCTTCGTCAGGCTTCAGGTCGAAGCGCAGCCCGGCGACGAAGCCCCAGCCGCCGATACGGCCCATAGGCTCGCTGTGGGTGTTGGGCTTTAGGCCGCCGAACCATATTTCCGGGAAATGCGCCCAGAATTTGATGAAGTCCGGCAGGTCGGCGAGCACCTGGTCGCGCATCCCGGCGGGGCTGAGCGGAGGGAAAGCGGGGCGAAGAGAGGGCGAGAGCTCGCGGATCGCCAGCCGCGCTGGGCGCTGGCGCCAGTCGGCCAGAATGTCACGGGTGCCAACGGTGAGGAGGCCGGGCCTGAGAGTGACGTGGTTGGGTCCGCTGCCCTCGCCGCCGAGGGTGACGTGGAAGGTGCCATTGGGCCCGAGCTGCATCTTGCTGTCGATCAGGATCGCGAGTGTCGCCGACTGGACGCGCGGTGGGTTGGTGCTCATGTCCATCATCGAGGCGGGATGGGTGAGATCGGCGGCATCGACTTCGATCACCAGCTGGACGGCGGGCTTGGCGGAGGCGATCCGGCCTTCCACGATGTAGCTGCGGCTGCCGTCGATGATCGCGGTGCGATAGATCGCGTCAGGGTTGTCTCCCGAAGTGCCGACCGCGAATTCATGGCCATACCAGCGGCGCGGCGTATCGTCGGTGCCCCAGATGAACTCCGGTTTAGCGCGGTATTTGCCGAGCTCGGCGAGGATAAGCGAGTTGGACCATTGCGCCACGGCCCGATCGACCGTCGCGGCGCCGTCCTTGGTCTGGCCGATTGCATTGGCGAGCAGTTCCGCGCGGATCTTCGCCTGCAGCGTGATCACCTGCGGGTCCTGCAACAGTTGGAGCATGTAGCGCTCGTCAGCAAGCTGCTCGGCGGTGGCCAGCATCGGATGGATCGCGGCCGGCGCCGTTTTGGCCCAGCCCGTACACGCCCATGCTGAGGCCGCAGCCCCACCTGCCAGCAGCGCCAGCGCGCCGCGCCGGCCAAGGCCGTTGGCCGGCGGATCGCTTCCAAAGCTCGTCTTCATTTGCCTTCTTCCATCACTCCGCAATGGTGGACTCTACCTCCACCAACTGCGTGCGGCAGCCACACGTCTGTGGGCAATCCTGCCCATTAGATCCCCTATGTCAATCAACACCCAGCGTCGCGCCGGTGCGGACAGCGTGTTTGTGTTTGAATACGCCGGCTGCGGTATAGCCGCCATCCACAGCCAAAGTCTGGCCGGTGACATATGGCGAGAGATCAGAGAGGAAATAGACAATCGCCTTGGCGATGTCCTGCACGGTCCCACGCCGCCGCATCGGGAGCATCGACATGGATTCGCGCTCGGCCGCCGGATCGGTCAGCGGCAGGCCGGGCGTGACGATCCCGCCAGGAGCGACCACGTTTACCCGGATGCCATCGTCACCCCATTCGACCGCCATCGTCTTTGCAAGGCTGATCAATCCGGCCTTGGCCGCTCCGTAAGACGCATGATTTGGCGCTGAGCGGATGCCATCGACGGATGCGACAGCCACGATCGACCCCGGCATGCCGCGCTTCAGCAAACTGCGCGCAACTTCGCGGGCCGCGATGAAGAAATAGCGCAAGTTGCGATGGTGGTCGCGGTCCCAAATCTCACTCGTCATGTCGATGACCGGGGCCCAGCCCGCCATACCCACGATCGTCGCCATGCCATCCAAGGGTCCGAACTCGCGCTCGATCCGCGCAATGCCATCGACCACTGCGGTTTCGTCCGTGACATCGAAACCGACCGGGAAGGCGTGCACGCCTTCTGACTGGACGTCGCTCGCCACGCGCTGCGCGCGCTCGAGCTCGAGATCGACGATGGCAACATTGCCGCCGAGGGCTGCGATGAGCCGAACGGTGGCCTCTCCCATCCCCTGACCGCCGCCGATAACCAGGATCCGCTTGCCCGTAAGGCCAAACAACTCTCGCATCTTTGGTTTGCCTCCCCGATTCCTTATAACCCGCGAGTCAATTACGCAGACTTCGCGCTTACCTGAGCTTCCGCTCGCTGGATGCCTGCGTCCAGCCCCGCGGCGATTCCGTTGGCACCACGCTTGCGCAGCTCCGGTATGACCCGGGTGCCAAGGAGCTCGATCGACTTCATGACTGCATCATGAGGCAGGTAACCGAAGTTCAGATAGCATAGCAGCTGGTCTACGCCGGCCTCCTCATAACGGGCCAGCTTCGTAAGACATTCATCCGGGGTTCCCACGACGACCATGTCCTCACGGTCAAATTCTGTGATGTCGAACTCGCCCCTCGCCCGGGCTTGGAGGAGCGGGAACGCTGCGGCTTGTTTCTCGGGAGATAAATGAGTCATCTCCCATTTTAGGTGGAACTCCGAGATCCCCTTGTACCACCACCACATTGAATCCCAAAGTCGATTGGTGCCAAAGTCAGCGCGCGATTCCGAACAGTGGACGAGCGTGTAAATGCCGACCTTGTTGGTGTGTACGCCGGTCAGCGGCACGGCGGATTTCTGTGCCTCGCGGTATGCATCGATGATCAGCTTTAATTTGCTGAGCGGCTGCATAATGCTGAAACACAACAGGCCACAGCCATTTTCGCCCGCCACAATCGCGCTGGATTCACTCGACGCAGCCATCCAGGCAGGCGGATGCGGAAATTGATAGGGCTTGGGCGTCACCATTCGTTTTGGGAAGTCCAGATACTCCGAATGCTCTTCGTAGTATTCCTTTTCCCACATGCCGACGACCGTGCGGGCAGCTGCCTTCATCTTTTCCTTGCTGGCGGGAATGTCGACGCCGAAGGCAATCTGCTCCATCGGCGTGGAGCGCCCCATGCCCCAGATCGCGCGTCCACGTGACAGCAGATCGACGGTTGCGACCTTTTCGGCCACCCGCGCCGGATGTACGAATTCATGCGGCATCAACGCCACGCCGAATCCGAGTTTGATTCGTTCGGTGACCTGCGACAGCGCGCCGAGCACCACCTCATTGCTGGGCATATGCGAGCGGTTCTCGCGAAAATGATGCTCTACCAGCCACACTGCTTCGAACCCCAACCTATCCGCCAGAATAATTTGCTCGATATTGTCACGATAAGTGGCGCGTTCGGCCATCCGCTGTCCCCACGGGTGTTCGCCGGCCCAAGGTTGGGGGCAATCAAATTCATAAAGTAGACTTAGTTCCATTCTCGACGACCCTCTCCCGTGCGTGTTGATTGGCAGCCAGGTGCAAAGGTTAGTGAGTGCCTGCTTGCGCGCCAAGCTCATTTGGCTGGTCGCATGCAAATACGGGTATACGTATTTGCGGCCTAAGCTCCTGGCCCGGTCCCTATCGCGATCCGGTTGATCGCTTGACGCAAACTCTGTTGAAGAGCCTCTCGATTTGGCCGTACCCGATCCGACTCGCCTGCGAGACCGAGAACCATGGGAACCGGCAAGCGATCAGAGGGAAGTGGCACCGCGATCGACCAGACTTTGCCCGTGGTGGGTCCGTCAGCGTATCCGTCGCGGCGAATTTCACGAACGGCCTCAAGAAGCCGTTTCATCTCCGTCTGCGGGATGCGAGCGCGCTTAGCAAGCCGCGCAATTTCGCTTTCCTGCAGTGTTGCGAGATAAGCGCTGCCAATGACCGATCCGAACACCGATATCCGCAACCCCCTTTCGGTCTGAGGCCCAGGTGGTGTGGCGAGATCAAGAATCTGCATGTATAGGTCGTTGGGTGTCGTGAGCGTGACTACCATGCCGGTACGCGAGTGCACATCGCGTACCAGCCGGCGCAGCCGTTCATCCGCACCATAGGTCTCAATCACCCAAAGGCTCAATCCAGCCAGCCGCGGCGAGGGCCGATAGGTCTTGGTTTGGGCGTCGAAGAGGAGATGGGCGGAATCCACCATCGTTTTCAGCAACTGATCGGTCGTGGACGGACGCATGGCCAGTACCTTCGATATCTCGATCGCCCGAAGCGGTTTGCGCGCCTGGCCGAAGTACTCCATGACATCCAGGGCACGAATCGCTGAGCGCGAGAGATTTTTGCGTTCGCTCGGACGCTTGACACGCACCGGCGAGGGGCCCCGCGCGGTATTGGCGATAATAAGACTCATGACAAATACGGCTAACTGCGATCCCGTCTTTATCCGCGCTTGGGACCGCGAGGCACGTCGCGAAACGGGATGTTGCGATCACCGGAAGGCTCCCGAGGCATACCGAGCACCCGCTCGCTGATAACGTTGCGCGCGATCTCGGTGGTACCACCGCCGATACACGAGGTCTGCCGCAGCAGGAAATCCATGCCGGGTGTACCCATTTCGCGCTCGTCCTCCGCAGTCCAGGCTCCAGCAGAGGAGCCTGCAAGTTCAAAGGCAATGGTCGCCTGGCGCACTCGCGCTGTGCCACGAAACAATCGGTCGATCGCCGAGTGGTCGGTGTGACCTAAGGCCGCCGTCGCAGCCACCCGCCTCTGCAGTTCATGCGCGACGATGTCGAGCGCGCGGGACTCACCGATCAGGTCCTGCGCCACAGGATCCGCCAGTCGTCCTGCCCAACGGGCAATATCGATCACCGAAGCCTCTTCGGGCGCCTCGTTCCGCAGGCCGATCGGCCGCGTGACGAAAGGCGAATTGCTGCCGCTGCGTTCGTGATACATCCAGCGCGTGCCGATGGTCCAGCCCGCGTCGATTTCGCCGACGCGGTCGCTATCGGGGATGCGCACGTCGGTGAGGAATTCCTGGCACGCCTCCGATTCGCCGTTGAGGCGCTCGATGCGATGGATTTCGACACCGGGCTGCCGCAGCGGGAGGATGAAGACCGTCAGCCCCCGGTGCTTCGGGACGTCCCAGTTGGTCCGCGCAAGGATCAGGCCCCAGTCGGCCCACCAGGCTCGCGAGGTCCACACTTTGGAGCCGTTGAGCACCCACGCGTCGCCGTCGCGCACTGCGCTGGTCGTGGCGCCAGCCACGTCCGAGCCGCCGCCTGGTTCGGACAGCATTTGGACCCAGACTTCCTCTCCCTTGAGAATCGCCGGGAGGTGGCGCGCCTTCTGCTCGGGCGTGCCGAACTCGAACAGAACAGCGGCGCAGGGCGAAAACGTCGGTACTGCAAAGCGCGAAGGGAACTCGTGACCGACGAGTTCTTCGTTGAACGCGCGCTGATGCGATGCGCTGAGTCCCAGTCCACCATACTCGCGTGGGATGCAGATGCCGGCGAATCCTCCATCGAACAGCCGCCGCTGCAGTTTCCGGTCGCGCGCCACGGCGGCGAGCTCTTCCTCGTCGCTGTTACAGCTCTGGCTCATGTCCTGCGGGAGGATGGGCCCGAGGTTGTGCTTCATCCAGGCACGCGCGCGCAGCCGGAAATCCTCGATTCCTTCCATGTTATCGTTCACGCAAGCTTGTCCCTGATCTGATTTGTCTGCATTAGGGCCAGCATCCGCCGGTGCTCAGCTGGAGTGCCATACAGCAGGCGGTCAAGTGTGACCCGCCTGAGAAAGAAGTGCAGATCATGCGCGTAGGTGACGCCTATTCCGCCGTGCAGTTGAACGCATTCCTGAGCCAGTTCGGGGCCCTGCTCGCCGATGTAGGATTTAGCCGCGCTGGCCGTTTCTGCGGCCAGGTCCGTCCGATCGGCCACGGCGTCGGCCGCTGCGTCGCCGATGGCATGGCTTGCCTCGAGCCATGCCTTCATGTCGGCGAAGCGGTGTTTGAGCGCCTGATAGGAGACGAGGGCCCGACCGAAGGTATAACGGTTGAACGCCCAGTCGACTGTCATGTGAAAGGCGGCATCCATCGCGCCGACGGCCTCGGCTGATAAGATGACCGCAGCCAGCTGGACCTGACGCGAGACCTGTTCGCGGGCCTGCCCGAACACGCCGACGATGGCGCTGGCCGGCACGCGCACATTGTCGAAAGTAATCGATGCAAAGTGGCGCGTGACGTCGATCCCCTTGAGCGTAGTCATGGCGACACCAGGCGCGGTCGCGCAGACCAGCACTTGCGTCATGCCGCTCTCGCTCATCCCGGTGACGAGCAGATATGCGGCCTGCCGTGCCGATTCGACCGGACGTACCGCGCCGTCGATCATCACGTCGCCGCCATCCCGCCGGATCCGGACAGTCGCCTCATCAGGATCCTGCCAGGGTGCCGCGCCAAGGCAGGAGGCGGATATCGTTGTACCGCCAATCAAATCTGCCAGCACGGAGCGATGCAAATCGCCCGCGTGCCCCGACAGGGCCGAGGCAACCAGGTTGCAGTCCACGAGTGGTCCAGGAGCCGCATGCCGGCCAAACTCGTAGGCGATCAGTGCCAAATCCACCGGGCCACGACCGCTGACGCTGCCGCCGCCGTGTTCCTCGTCGACGAGCAACGAGGTCCAGCCCATCTCGGCCCCGCTCCTCCAGTAGGAGGAATCGAAGCCCGCAGGATCGTGACGATCCTTGCGCAGGCGGCTCAGCGGAACCTGATCTATCAGAAAGCGCGCAGTCGTATCCCGCAGCAGCGTCTGATCAGAAGATAGTATCTGCCACATCGACTCTTCGTTCGTCCTTGGTTGTCAGCGCCGTATCGAGTAGCGTGCTAAAGCGGTCTCGCACTCGGCCTAGGGCATCTCCGATGCGTGACTTCGGGCTTTACTCTTAAGCATAGGCTATCAAACTTCAGTCCCTGAGCCATAGCGGACTCTTCCAAGCTGCCAGCGCCTCCAGGAATAACTTCAACCTCAAAGGCAGGAATTTCCGATTCGAGTAGACGGCGAAAACGGGGATTTGCGGAGAAGTCCACTTCGGTAACAGCCGTATGAGTGCACCGCTCGCGAGTGCTTCGTCACAGTAGGTTGACGGCAATAGTCCGATCCCGTGACTCCGATACACGAAGGTGCTCACCGAATTGAAGTCGCGACTCGATATCGGCCCGGAGACATGGATGCGTGCCTTTTTTCTACCGCTGACCAGGTCCCAGTCGGTCTCGTTGTTCCTGGCGTTGAGCATCACACAGTCATGCAGTTTGAGGTCCGCAGGCTCGATAGGAAGCTTTCGGCCTTTCAGGTATTCCGGGGCTGCCACGACATAGCGAGTGCTCTTACCGATGCGGGTGGCGACCACGCTCGAGTCCTGCAACTCTCCGAAGCGGATCGCGACATCAATGTTTTCCGCAACCAGATCAAGGAAGAGATTCGTGATGAAGAGATCGATTCGGATCCGCCGCTGAGCTTTCAGGAACCCCGAGAGGAAGTCCAGGAAGGGCTCCCGACCCAGAATGACCGGAACGGAGATCCTCAACATACCTTCGGGCGTCTTCTGTCCTTGAGTCAGAACTCGCTCAGCTTCTTCCAGGAGGGTCAGCGGCTCCCTGCACTGATTGAAGTACTCACGTCCCTGCGCAGTCAGGGTTACTCGTCGCGTCGTGCGCCTCAGGAGCGACACGCCGAGCTTCGACTCCAGCACCGACAACCGTCGGCTCACCGTCGAGATCGGCATACCCAACGAGCGCGCTGCGCGGCTGATGCTCTCGAACTGGGCCACTTTGACGAATATCAGGACGTCATCGAAGTTCGTCATGGGGTTACTCTGCCATTTTTGGAAATTAGATTCCAGAGTTTCCCATCTAATCAATCACAGTGCGCAGCCCGACAATACCCTCCGACAGACGAGTAATTGGAAACCCCACAACCGACAGCGAAACTCGAAGGTGGAAGATACATATGTCTACGAAGCAGAAGACCATCATTGAGACCGGAGCCTCCCAGGGAATTGGGGCCGCCGTTGCTAACCTGTTCCTCGATCGCGGCTACAACGTGGTAGGTAACTCGCGCACAATCACTCATAAGAATGAGCTCCAGCGCTCGGACAAGCTGGCCCTGGTGGACGGCGACATCGGTTTGGCCTCGACAGCCGAGATGATCGTTGATACCGCAGTAAAGCGGTTCGGCTCGGTCGATGCCCTGGTGAACAACGCGGGTATCTTCTTGGCGAAGCCGTTCATCGAGTACACGCCCGAGGACTTCCGGGCGTTATCGTCCACCAACTTGGACGGCTTTATCCATACGACGCAATTGGCCGTGAAACAGATGCTCTCGCAAAAGAGCGGCGGCAGTGTGGTGAGCATCACGTCCTCCATCGTGGATCATCCGCTTGCGGCGTTGACAGCGTCCGTCGCGATGATCACCAAGGGGGGTATCGACGCGATATCCCGGAGTCTCGCGATGGAATACGCGCTGCAGGGCATTCGCGTGAACGTGGTGGCTCCAGGCGTCGTGGATACCCCGCTGCACAAGAACAATCCCAAAGACTTCCTGCGCACGCTGTCACCGCTGGGGCAGATTTCGAGCGCCAAGGAAATCGCAGAGGCCGTATTCTATCTCACCGAGGCGAGCCAGGTCACCGGCGAGGTGCTGCACGTTGATGGCGGCGCGCATCTGGGTCGCTGGTGATGTCCACGAACACAACGAATGCTGGCGCCGAACAACGGCTGAAAGAGCTTGGCATAATCCTGCCCCGTCCACCGACTCCGCTCGGCGCCTATGTTGAAGCGGTGCACTCTGGGAACTTGCTCTTTTTGAGTGGCACGCTGCCAGTGGAGGGAGGAGCTCCCAAGTTTTTGGGACGCATCGGAGCAGAGCTGAACGTCGAGGACGGGCGGCGCGCGACTCGCCTGGCCGCGCTGAACGCTCTTGCGCTCGCCAAGGAGCATCTCGGGTCGCTGGACCGAGTGACACGCGTAGTCCGTCTTGGGGTTTCACTCGTCACGACTCCGGAGTTCCGTGAGCACCCGAAGGTCGCGGACGCCGCATCGGAATTACTGGTCAGTGTATTCGGAGCTGACAAGACATCGACTCGCCTGGTCTTCGGCATGACGAGCCTCCCGGTAGGCGTATGCGTCGTGCTGGAGACTATCTTCGAAATTGGTAA
>Ga0182024_10025710_pt1 | contig 10373 bp, 7 predicted proteins | sample P32metaG_FD_120480 | JGI IMG/M metagenome (GOLD analysis project Ga0182024, IMG submission 120480) | Permafrost microbial communities from Stordalen Mire, Sweden - P3-2 metaG (Illumina Assembly) | ecosystem: Environmental > Terrestrial > Soil > Wetlands > Permafrost | place: Sweden: Stordalen...
CTGCCCGTGACCGACGCGGACGTCATTCTGGGGAAGTACTTTGCTGCGTTGGGAATGGCTGTCCTCTTGCTCTTCTCGACGTTCGCGTACCCGCTCGCCATGTTCGTTTGGCCATGGCATCTCGGAGCTCTCGATTGGGGGCCCGTATGGACGGGATATTTGGGGCTGTTCCTCTTCTCGGCCGCAGGGATCTCGGTCGGGATGCTGTTTTCGAGTCTCACCGAGAGCCAGATCATCGCCTTCTTCCTTACGGCGTTCGTGCTGCTCTTCTTGCACATCATCGGCGCGATCGCGCAGTTCGTCCCGGGACTCGTCGGTGACTCGATCACCTTCGTGAGCTTCATGTCGCGGTACGAGCCCTTTGCGAGAGGGCTGATCGATACGCGCGCCGTCATTTATTTCGTCTCGGTCGGCATCATCTGCCTCCTTTTCGCTTTCCGCTCTCTCGAGAGCAGGAAGTGGAGCTGATTCGCCATGGCTATGGAAAAAAGACAAAGGGCCGCGGCTGAGAGCGGCGTCCTCCTGTTGGTCGTGGCCGCGATCCTCGTCGCGGTGAACGCACTGTCTGCACTGGGCGGTTACAAGCGCATCGACACGACGAAGGCCGAGCGCTTTACCCTGTCGAAGGGGAGCGGCAACCTCGTCCATACGCTGAAGCAGAAGATGCAGATCGATGCGTATGTAGCCAAGGGCCTACCCAAGCTCGACGCCTTCGTCCGCGATTTGCGGGATCTCCTCCAGGAGTACAAGGACGCGAGCGGCGGCCAGTTCGACTACAAGCTGATCGAAGCAAAAGACGAGGATCAGAAAAAAGCCGCGAAGGACGCCGGCATCGTCGAGCAGCAGATGGGTGAGGCTAGCGAAACCGAGGATGAGAAAGGCGCGATTACCCAAGGGTACATGGGTCTCGTCTTTAGGTACGGCTCCGAGAAGGACGTCATCCCCGCGCTATCGCCGGATCGCTCCGAAGGGCTCGAGTTCTGGATCACCAACAAGTTGCGAGAGCTTCGCGACAAGGCCGACAATCTCAAGCACAAGATCGGGGTTCTCACGGGTCACGACGAGCTCAAGTTGGGCGACGCCAACCTCGTGCCTGCCGGACATGGCGGTAAAGGGCCGAGCGTAAAAGACATCCTCACGCAGAACTTCAAGTTCTACGAGCTCGTCGATGTGGACTTGAAGGGTGGGGATAGCGCAATCGACGACTCGCTCGATGGGCTCGTCGTCACCCAGCCGGGCAAAGACCTGACCGAGAAGGAGCTCCGTCGCATCGACGAGTTCGTCCTCAAGGGCAAGAGCCTCGCGGTCATCGCTAGCAGCGTGAATGTGAAGGCCGGCGACGCGACCATGAACGCGACCTTGAGCGCGCACGGACTCGACAAGCTTCTCATGGGCTACGGAATCGAGATGCGCAAGGACGTCGTGCTCGACTTCAACCACGCGTTCAATATCCTCGTGCCGACCGAGTCGGGGATCGCCCGCGCAAGCTTTCCGCAGTTTCTGCACGTGAGCGACGACCCGCGTTTCACCGGGGACGAGTCGCTGCTCGATACGTCTTTCCCATGCTTCTTCCGGCTCGAGGAGCTCATGCTCCCGTTCACGTCGTCTCTCGTGCTGCACAAGGACGCGCAGCCCGAAGCGAAGACCTTGCGAGTGGTCGCGCGCTCGACACCGGCGTCGTTTCATGAGACGACCGACACGGTCGATCTCAAGCCCTTCCAGCGGTGGAAGCCCAAGCCAGAAAAGCCGGAGCAATACAATGTTGCCGCCTACGTGGAGGGAACGCTCAAGAGCGCGTTTCCGTCGGGCGACAAGATGGGCATCGACACTCCCGAGAAGAGCCCCAAATCGGCACGAGTGTTCGTGCTCTCGGCGAGTCAGTTCTTGCTGAACCCGTTCGCGCGCGCTGGCGAAGGGCAGGACATGTCGAAATATGGAATGCAAGCGCCGGTCGGTGGCGACAAAGAACTTCAGGAGCTCGCGCAAGCGTACCTCTCCAAGACGGTACTGACCGCGATGATCCTTTCATTCAAGGACACCCTCGACTGGCTTTCCGGTGACACCGACCTTTTGGCGGCTTCCGCAAAGATCCTCGCCGAGCCGAATCTCGTCTACGACGTAGGCAAGCCAAAGTTTGATCCGAATGAGACCGAAGATCAGCTGAAGAAGCAGCTCGAGGATCTCCGCAACTCGCGCAAGCACCAGCAGTACTGGATCGAATGGATTTTGATCCTGGGCGTTCCCTTGCTCTTCGCAATCTATGGTGTGCTCCGGTGGCGTATGCGACTTACCGCTCGCGCCAATGTGAGCCTTGCCTAAAACCCTCGGCGACCTTTGCTCACGGTAAAGGCCGCTCTTTCTAGACTTTCGTTCACTGAAGGACGAACCATCCATGGCGCTCACTCGGGATAAGCAGATTCTCATTGCGGCGGTTGTATTGGCCGGGCTCGGCACGGCCGTCTACTTCCAACAGAAGAAGGACGCGAAGGTTGGGGTCGAGACGCTCTCGTCGGCCCAGCTCCCGACCATCAACGGGCCCGAAGACCTCGACAAAGTCGAAATCGCCAATGGCGAAAAGACCGACGTGGTTCTCGAGAAAAAGGACGACAAGTGGTGGGTCACCAAGCCCGTTAGCGCTCCCGCCAACCAGGCAAATGTCAAGCAGCTCATCGACAACTTGAAAGAGCTGAAGGTGACGGAGCTGGTGGCAACGAACCCCGGCGACGATACCAAGAAGAGCTACGAGCTCGACGCCTCTAAGGCCGTCCACTTGATGGGTTTCAAAGCAGGCGACAAGAAGGTCGACGACTACTTCGGCAAATCGGGCAGTCGCGGGGAGATGATGATGGTGGCCGGTGGCAACGCCATCTACTCGGCGAGTTCGTTCTCCGTCTACATGTACAACCGCGACGTAAAGGGCTGGCGCGACACCGAGATCTTCAAGTTCGACGACGCAACCGTCAGCAACTTCACGATAGACAACACGCACGGACTCTTTTCGTTTACGAAAGTGAACGACAAGTGGGCCGGCACTTTCAAAGGCAAGCCCATCGAGCGCTTCGACGAGGAAAAAGTAAAATCCCTCGTCGCGAGCTACAAGGGACTCAATGCGGAGGACTTTGGTGACGGCAAGTCGCCAGATGACACGGGGCTCGATAAGCCCGACAGTACTCTGACGATTACGTTGAAGGACAACGCGGGCAAGTTGGGGCTCCGCGTCGGAAAAGTCGCAACGGGCACGTCACGGTATGCGCAGAAGGACGGATCCGACACGATCTTCGTGATCGGGAGCTATGCCAGCGATCACATTACGTCGGAGGTTTCCCGGTTCCAGAAGGCGCTCGATGGCGGAGCCCCGGCAGACGCGGGGCCGGCAGCGCCGCCGAGGCCTCCGATGCCCCGCGGGATGCCGCCGGGCCACCCGCAGATGCACTGAGCTTATGCGCTTCCGGCCGACCGCTTCCGCTCGGTCGGAAGCGGCTGCGCGACTTTAGCGACGCCGGGGCGGCTCGGAGGAGCTTCCTCGGTTCGAGCGAAGACGATGCCAAGTCCCTTGCAGCGGATGCAGACGTAGTCCTCCGTATCCCATGCGCTGCCGGCACGCCCCAGTGGCCCGCCGCCCGCACCGCCGCACGCGGGGCACGCGTGTACCCGTTCGCGATCCATTGCAGCCAGCGTAGCGCCCTCGGGTGAACTCGGCACGAAATCAGAGCTCTCATCGACTAGAATACGGCGCCAGGCAAGCCCGTGCCCCAGGAACCTCGAAAGAAGCGCACCCGCCCCATCGTGCCGTACGGCGGTCAGGTCGATACCGGGGAGTCCTCGGACAAAGCGCCGCCTGCCTCGGGCAAAGCGGAGCCTGGGAGCTCGACGGGACCGCGGCCGGCCGTACTTTTGCTCGTGTTTCTGGTCCTCGCAGCGATGGGCTGGTTCCTCATCCAGAATCTGACCCGGGCCTCTAAGGATCAGGACTGCATGATGGCGGGGAGGAAGAACTGCGCTCCAATCGACACGGCATCGCTCCGCAAATAGGCCACCCCCGATTCCCTTGCGAGTTCGCGTAAATCGATGCAGTCTTTCTCTTCCGGAGGGAGCGATTCACCGCTAAAGTTCCCCCCTTTTATGCGAACTGCCGTCCTCTTCGCACCCCTGTCTCATTCGTCCGAGGCTTCTCAGGCACGTTGTGCAGAGGGAGCGGCCTGGTTCTCGGCGGCGCTCGAGCGGTGGGAATTTCGGGTCGTTCGGGTTGGGCAAGAGGCGGACGCTCTCGCCGAGCTCGAGCGCACGCTTGCGTATGTGGGTCAAACTCTCGGCGACGGCGATTCGGTGCTCGTTCACGTCATCGGAGAGCTGCGATCGACGAGTTCGCTGATCGTAGGCGCGGACGAAGTTCTCCCGCTCTCCGAGCTTACCCGCGTCATGGGGCTTATCGGATCCATTGCGGACCGAGGTACAGGACGCGTCCTGGCCCTCGCGGAGCTTACCCATGCGACCGATTCGGGCGACCCTTTGTCACTCGCAGACGAGGCGGGCGAGATTCGCGAAGCCCTCACGTGGAGCGGCCGACAGAGTGCTCTCATCGCGTTGCACGGTCGGTCTCACGAAGGAGACCGATTCGCATTCACGCGCCTCGTCATTCAGGCCGCTACGGACCTCCTCGAAGAAGGGTGTCCAACCGCGCTCGTTTCCGAGGTCGTTGAGCGACTGCGCGATATGCCCGAGAGTCACGCCGTCTCGCGGAACTACTCGTTTTCGGCAGGAGATCGCGACTTCGAGTTCGCCGTAACCGGCAACGACGACGCGTCGCTCGATGCGCCCCAATCGCCGGACGTCGACCTGTTGATTCAGCTCGCCGGCGGCGCGCGTGAGTCCAGAGCGTTTGCGCACGCCCTGGCGGCATACCGGGCCGCGCTCCGCGTGTGCCCCGACGAGGGTTCGCGGGGGGGGGTATACGCGCTCATCGGGGAAGTGGAGCGCGCGAGCGGACGCACGCAAGAAGCCAGGCGTGCGTACCAAAAGGCCCGTCGTGCGTGCCCGACGAACCGCTCCGTGCTCGACGCCCTCATCGAGATCGAGACGGAGGCAGAGAAGTGGTCGCGCGTCATCGACCTGGCGAGTGAGCGAGTCGCCCTCCTCGAGACGTCTGAGGAGAAAGTAGGGGAGCTCTTTTCACTAGCTCGTTTGACCGTCGAGAGGCTCCGCGACATGCCGCGAGCTGTCGTACACCTCGAGGCGGCACGAGCGATCGACACCTCCGACGAGGACGTGCTCGAGGCGCTCCGGCGTTCCTACAAAGTCCTCATGCGCTGGCAGGATCTCATCGACGTGACGGGCGCCCTCGCGGAACGCGCTCCCACGGCGCCGGAGCGCGCAGCGCGTCGCTTCGCGCAAGCGCAGATCGCGCGAAAAGACCTCGATGACGCGGGCCAGGCCGTGCGGTTCCTCTGGGCGGCCCTTGAAGCGGATCCCACGCACGACGAGGCGCTGGATCTCTTATACGAGATCGAAGGCGGGCGGGGAGAGACCGAGGGGCTTTCACACGGGCTCTCGTCCGTGCTCGAGCGGCTCCTCGACCTCGGTGAGGACGAGCGCGGGATGGACGTCGCGCGTCGGTTATCGTCGTTGGGCTCGTCGCCCGTTTCTCCTGCCTCGAAGAGTGGCGAGTCGTCGGGGGGAGCCCCCGCCCCTCCGCCCAACGAGGAAAACGAAGCACGTTGCGTCGAGCTCGAGGCCGCCGTTCTCCGTGCTCCTCTCGCCTCGGACGCTCATGAAGGGCTCTTCGCTCTCTACGCGCGAATGGGTCGGACGGACCGCGCGTACCTGTCCGCGCTCGCGCTCGAGGAGCTCGGTCCGCTGGATCCGAGCGTCGTCCACGTTCTTGAAGAATCCAGGCCGGACGGTCTTCGTTTGCGCGCTCCGCTCGACGCTGCAGCTTGGACGGTCCTGCGCGCGCCGGGCGCCGACGAGGTCCTCGAGGCGCTCGTAGGAGCCGTCGGGCGCGCAGCCGGGATCGCGCGGAGCGAGGACAAGAAAACCAAAAAGCGAGACCTCATACTCGACGAAGCGCAGCGTCAGCCCGGCACGAGTACCGCGTCGATCGTGCGAAGCTTCCATTGGGCCTCGGAAGCGATAGGAGTCAAGTGTCCCGACCTCTACGTTCTCGACGAAGTTCCCGGGGACATTTTGGCCGTTCCCGGGGCCGAACTGAGGACGGCGCTCGGACCGAACGTTCTGCGCGGCCTGTCGATGATCGACCTCGCATTCGTGTGCGCTCGGCACCTTACGTACTATCGACCCGAGTACTCGGCGCTCATCGACTTCCCCACCGTGAACGAGCTCAGTGTCCTCGTGCTTTCGGCTTTGCAACTCGCGTTGCCATCCATGCCCGTCCCCTCGAGTGTCGCAGCACCGGTTGCAGCCCTCCGGAACGGCCTTCGTCGGCACCTCTCGCCGGCGGAGCACGACGCGATGAACGAGGCTGTTTCCAAACTCGATGCGCGTGCCGGGCGAATGAATCTCCAAGGGTGGATTCGCGGAGTCGAGCTCACGGCGGCACGGGTAGGCTTGATGCTCTGCGGCGATTTAAGGGCCGCGATGTCGCGCATTCGCGGCGAGTCGAGGGTCCTCGCCGAGCTTTCGATCGAAGAGAAGCGGCACGATCTCGTCGCCTTCTGCGTCTCGGAAGGGCACGCCCTCCTTCGTACGAGGTTCGCGGTGACTGTGTCGGCGACTCCGCAGCCTCGAGAGAGCGGCATCTTGGAAGACCCGAATTGGAAGTCCGCGAGCGAGCAGCAAACGGGTAGCGCGAATTTCTAGGACAGCTCTCGACTGGAGTCTGTCCCTAAAGTACTGCTCGCCGCGTCGATCATGCCGCGATCCCCCGCGCTAGAAGGACCTCGCGCAAGGTGTTCTGGAGCGCGGGCCCGCTCGTCGGGAGCACGGAGGCGGCCACCTCGCGGAAACGAGACCCGCGCGCCCTCTTGAGCGCCGTGAGCGCAGCGGCCCGATCCTCGGCCACGCCATGGTCGAGGACGGCCAAAAGAAATTCTGCGGCCTCCACTGTGTCGACGCCCGAGAGGGCCCGGATCGCACTCGCTCGCACGGCCGGTTCGTGCGCGTCGCGCGCGATGCGTGCAAGTGGATCGAAAGCGTGTGGAAAGGAGAGCGACTCGACCGCTCTCGCTGCTTGTTCGACGATGCGGGGATCTGGGTCACGTAGCCCCGCCCGAATCGTTAGGAAGCTGCGCTTGAAGAAGAGCGTCTGCATCCCGACCAACACCGCCATTTTCACAGACTGCTCTGGCCTTTGGAACAGCTTCTCGAGCGGAGAGAGCATGGCGTAGAGCTGCAGGTGGGCGAGCTGCTCCGCGAGCCTCGCTCGGGCGGCCACCTGAGAAGCGCTCGTGGCTTCTGGTTGGGCCTCGATCGCGATTGCGGTGAGGCGTGCCAGCAAGGCTTTCCGTCGAATCAGGTCCGGCATTCCCTTGTCCAAGAGAACACCGGCGCACGCCTCGACGGGGCTTCCTCCTTGCTCCCATTCGATGAGGTCGTCGTGCCAGACGTCAGGGAAGTGATTGTCCTGTCGCGCGTATGCGGGCAAGGGAGTGGAATCAATAATCTCGTCCTTGACTCCCGCATAGCGCTGGCACACCCGCGCGTAGTGGACACGGCGCGCAGGCTCGAGATCCATCCGGGCCAGCTCGCCAAATAGCTGGCCGACCCTCGCGAACTGGCCGATCTCTCCGAAAGCGAGAACGGCGGCCAGCAGCGCGTTCTCGGCGATCTCTGAAGGGTCGCCGCGTTTTTGGTGTTGGCGCGCAACACCCTTCCAGAGGTCGGCTTGAAGAAGAACGTAGTGCGCCCCCGTTGGACCGAGCCCGAGCGACCGCGCGTACTCGCTTGCCTCGCGCGCAAGTGTCGCGGCGGCGGAGAGTTCGCCACGTCCTTTGGCCGAAAGGAGCGCGTCCTCGAAATACTGAAGAGCAAAGTACTTCAGATGATCCTCTCGAAGGATGCGGATGCAATTGACGAATCCCTCGAGTACGTCTTCGAACATCTTGCTCTCATGGCCTATCTGAACGAGCACCTGGAAGCAGTCGAAAGCGCGCTCTCTCTGTCCGACGGTTTCGAAGTGGTCCGCAGCCTCCTCCAAGAGCCGCACGGAGGCGACCGTCGCTTCGCGCGCTTGCTTGGCATCTCCGCATTGGTTTGCGCACCGAGCCAAGTTGAACTGAACGAGCGCGGCGTTGTAAGCGTCCCCCCCGCCGCCACGGTCACCGCCGTCGCTGCCGTTGCCGCGCCCGTCCTCCGCGCGGTGCGCGCGTAGGGAGACCTGAACGAGGCGCGACCAGAGTGCGCGCGCCCCTTGCCAGTCGCTCGCCTCCTCGCGGTAGATCGCTGCGGCCGCCACGAGGCCGGCATCCTCCATCTCACGTGCGGCGCTCGCCATATCTCGTGCTGCGGCAAAGGTTCGTGCGCGGTCCACGGGAGGAACGTGCTTGAGGAGCGCAAATGCGCGTGCGAGGCACGCCTTGTCGCCGGCCGCCAGGTACCAGTAGACCGAGAGAGCGCTCCGTGCATCGCCGTGTCGCTCGAAGACATCGGCCAAGGGCCGTAAGATAGACACGTAGTCGTGCTCGGCGATGTGGGTCTCTTGTGCGGCCGTGACGAGTGCGTCGATGGCCTCGTCGAGGTTGTTCCTCTGGAGGGCAAGGCGCGCTCGCTCGCGAAGCTGGTAAAGGTCGTCGAGCAAGGGCGACACTTTAGCTCGGGGCGCGTGCGCGTGCCGCGTGACGAAGCGCGTGCTGCAACGCGGCCAACATTCGGAGAGTCTAGCGCTCCCCGCGCGTCGGAGTCAGTATCCTCTGCGCGCCACTGCCGTGTCGCCCATCTCGACCTCGCGAACTGACTGGGTGAGCACGCAGGTCGCGGAGTGCGGGTGCATTGCGAGGACTCGCATCTCGCCCACCACTTGCTCGGGAAACTTGGATTCGTCCCGCGCGCGCGGAACACGGTCGATTTCCGCGGGCGATCGGCTCTCGACTGCGATTCGCATGGCTGCGAGATCCGTTGGCATGGTTGCCCGCCACGCGTCTCCGTGGCGCACGACGAAGAGCCGGTTGCCGACCTTCAGACCGTCGGCGGCGCCGCGATTGACGAAGACGACCTGGTTCTGCCCGAAGAACTCATGAAGGCGGACACTTGCAATGACCTTCGCGGATACGTCGGCTTCGTTGCGAATCGGCGGCACGACGTCGAACCTTCGACGGATAGGGCCAATGCGCGCGCCGCGCTCGATCGCGTCGAGCGTCTCGACGATTTGGCCTCGCGCCACGCGGTCCTTCGCGTCCCATTGATCCACCCGAATGGTGCCTTCGATCTGCACGATGGCGCCTGTCCCTAGTTCGCGTGTAGGACGAAAGACGGTGAGTTCCTGACCCACCTTGACGTCGTGATCCTTCGACACCCGCAGGTAGACTTCGTCGAAGTCACCGAGGAGCATGTGGTCTTCGGGTGCACCGGAGATTTCGCCCCAGTTCTCCTTCGATTCGTCCTCCACGTACCCTTCGTCACGCAAGAACACGGTATCGGTGGCGACGGTGCGCCTCTGATCGATGAGGCTACCCGAGCCATTGGGCACGGCGGCCCTCGGCGCGCCGGCAGCGGCGGGGAGGTTGCCGCTTTGCAGACGAATCTGGTCGCCCGGGTAGATCCAATGGGGATTCTGTAGCTGCGGATTGTAGGACCATACGCGAGGCCATTGGTACGGATTCTGGAAGTACTCGTCGCAGATGCCCCAGAGGGTGTCGCCGCGCCGAACGACGTGGATGGCGGGAATGGTCCCGCCGGTGACGTGGCCGCTCCCGCCGATGACCCGTGAAGGCTCGTTCCCCAGGTAGACCGGCCCGTTCGAATTGCCGTAAGCCGTGCCGGAACTTCCGCCTTTGCCGAAGTCGAAGTTGTCTTCATGTTCGCCCTGGACCGGCTGAGCGGACGACTCGGTGGCGTTGCCGCCGCCAATCGGGACGCCGGGGGGTGGGGGAGCCACGACGCCGTACGGCTGTGGTGCATAGGATGCGGGAGCTGCCGGCGCTCCGCCCGCCGCGGGAGCTGGGGCCCCGGCGGCGGGGGCCGCGGGGGCGTCAGCAGCTGGGCCGGCCGGCGCTTGCGCGAACGCGGCGCCGCTCGTTGTGATGAGCGCAGCGAAGGCGACGCCCACGGGGAGCCTCGTCCAAGGATGGTATCGCATCATGGGTTCTCCTGCGGTCCGGCGAGCCGCGTCCTATCCGTAGGCATGCGGCGGGCCCCCCCCCTGCGCCGGGATTCTCGCGCGGGGGGGGGGGGGGAGGGCTTTTCCTTTGTTTTGTTTCTTC
>Ga0182024_10025711_pt1 | contig 10373 bp, 9 predicted proteins | sample P32metaG_FD_120480 | JGI IMG/M metagenome (GOLD analysis project Ga0182024, IMG submission 120480) | Permafrost microbial communities from Stordalen Mire, Sweden - P3-2 metaG (Illumina Assembly) | ecosystem: Environmental > Terrestrial > Soil > Wetlands > Permafrost | place: Sweden: Stordalen...
GGCCGGCACCGACAGCGGAACCACACCACCCCGAAAGCGCGGGGTCTCGGGCCTCCGATGGTCGAGCGGGAACCGAAGCTGGGGCGTCGGGGTGAGGTGCTTGCGCCAGTGCTCGATGCGCCGTTCCACCCGGGGTTGGGTGATCCAGTGCCGCTCCCAACGGGCGTAGTCGACGTACTGGGCCGGCGGCTCGGGGAGGGGTGACGGCGCACCCGTTGAGTACGCGTCGTAGAGCGCCACCAACTCGGGCAGGACCACCCGAAACACGCTGACGGTGTCGAATACCAGGTGGTGCATGGCCAGGTAGAGCCGGTGGTGATCGGCCGAGAACCTGATCAGGCGCGGTCGCAGGAGCGGCCCGCGACGCAGGTCGTAGGGGGCCTTGGACACCTCCGCGGCGATGGCGACCGCCCGCCGCTCGGCCTCGTCGAAGCTGAGATGGCTGAGATCGATGGCCGGGAGGTCGAACTGCGGCGGTGCCCGCAGGACCTGGATCGGCACGCCCTTCTCGGTGTCGAACGTGGTGCGCCACGCCTCGTGACGGCGAACGATCTCGTTGAACGAACGTCGGAAGACGTCCAGATCGAGTGGCCCGTCCTTGCGGATGGAGAAGGCCTCGTTGTAGCTGATCTGGTTCGGGACGAGGAGGCTCAGGTACCAGAGGGCTTCCTGGGCCACCGAAAGCGGGGCCGGGCCCGGGTTGGCGCCGATCGACTCAGTCACGAGGAGAGGTCGGACCGACGAGTTCGCAGGAGGCGGTGAAGTTGGCTCCCATGGACCGGGTGGGTCCGAGTTCCGCAGCGCCCGCAGCCATGTGCCCCACTCCTCGAAAAAAGCCGTGCTAGCTGCCCCCCGGAAGCAGGCTCAGCGATCGATGGTAGCGGTCGACCCTGTCCAACCCGAGGATCTGGATGGGAGCCCGGGTCGGCCGGGAGCCCGGCCCCCACGGCGCTCGACACCGCCCGTCTGGCCGCCTTTCGGCTCTCTACCAGGGCTGGGACACGGATTAGACGGCCGTGGGACGCCTCATCCGTACGCTGCCTTCACGAGCACAGGTGTATCCGAGCTTGCACGACCAAGACCTGATATCACCCAATCGATGGAGCAAGACCCCATTCCCCCGGGGTCACTGAAGGGAGCGAGTGGCGTGGCCAACACGATGACCGAAGACCAAGGCAGCACGAACGGGGCCCACGGCGGGGTCGGCCACCTCCTTCGGATGGCCAAGACCCAGTGTGGGGTCTCGCTCGCCTTCGCGGCGCTCCGCAAGGCCGACGGAGGCTTCGCTATCGCCACGTTCCCCTCGCTCACGACCGACCCGAGCTGGTCCGTCGAGGCGATCGACGAGCTGGTCCGCCAGACGTGGGAGGACCCGCATCTGAGTGGCGGCACGGTCCTCGTGCGCAGCGGCCGAGTGCTGAAGGGCATGTGGACGGGTCAGGGCCACCACATCAAGCTGGCCGCAGCCGCTTTGAGCGATCCTGATGCGCCCGATCATCCCTGGGGCCTCCTGTGCGTCGCCGAGCCCTTGGCCGGTCACTTCGAGCAGGACCAACTGAACCTGCTCGGCAGCCTCGCCGGCCGGCTGACGTCCTACCTTCGGGCGCGTCAGCGGGTCCTCGAAGGCGTCTCGGCCTTCGACCAGCCCGCGGCGACCGCACCGGGTGCAGCGGCTCCCGCACCGGTCCAGCCCGCCTACGAACCGATGGTCGAGACCCCGGTCGTCCCCGGGGCTCCCACAACTGCACGCGACACCGGCGTCGCCGCGCCGTTCGTTGGCTACATGGAACCCGAGACCTCGGAATTCGAGGTGTTGTTCGACGACAGCGATGACGAGCATCCCCTTGACTCGGCCGCCGACGCGTTCGAGCCCGTCGGAGCCGGCTGGGGAGCACCCGGCCCGAGCGAAGACCGCCAGGCGCGTTCGGACGACTGGGAGTTCCTCGGCCTGGACGAGGTGGAGTGGGTCGAGGTGGTGGCGCCCGCTACCCCGACAGTCGCCGAGGAGCCGGCATTCACGATGCCAGAGCAACACCTGGCGGCACCGGCGCCGTCGTCGAACCCATCGACTCCGTCGACCTTCGGCACTCGCGACCACGAGCCCGTTGCGGTCGCGCCCGCAACGGGGGTCGACGACCTCGACATCATGCTCGGTCCTGACCCCGTCACGGGTCTGGCCACGCTCACGACGCTGGTCGGGCGACTCAGTGCGTCGCTCGCTCATGTTCGCAACAACGAGGGCGTCGTCGGCCTGATCCTCGTCGATGTCGCCGCGGCCAATGGCCCCGAGCCGCTCAGCACCAACGCGCTCATGACCGTGGCGGGTCGCCTGACGAACCACCTGCGCGACCGCGACCTGGTCGCCCGGGTCGGACCGACGATGTTCGCCGTGCTCGTCGATCTGCGCCCAGGCGCCGTCGACATAGAGACGATCCGCGAACGCTCGGTGTCGTCGCTCACCGCAGGCATCGAGTCGAGCACCGGTGGTCTGACGGCCCACTCGTCCGTCGCATCGGCGAGCGCCGGCAGTACGGTCAGCGCCGAAGAGCTTCTTCGACAAGCGGCCGACTCGCTGCGCGGGCGATGACGCCTGAAACTTCGCTCGCTCGTCGCAAGGAGGAAGGTGCAGCCACCCTCGCAGGTCCTCGATACTCCGGAGCCCGGCGAAGCCTCCGGGCCGGCGGGACATCGATCGCTCGGTCAGTTGGCCGTGCGGGGCGGCGGCTACCTGGTCGGTCGCGAGGCGATCGGCATGATCATCCGACTCGTCGGGGTGGTCCTCGTCGTCCGGCTGATCGGGCCGCGGTCCTACGGGATCTACAGCGGTGCGGCCGCGTTCGTTTTGGTGACCGCGACGGTCGCTCAGATGGGCTCGGAGGTCTACCTGATCCGGATGACCGGCGACGTGGAGGCACATCACTACAACCAGGCCTTCACCTTCCTTCTGGTCACCTCGGTCGCTGCGACCGGGATCGCGGAGGGGCTCACGTTCGCGCTCGGGAGCCTGCTCCGGCCGATCGGCGTGCTCCTGCCATTGCAGATCCTTCTGCTCAGCATCCCGGTGAACGTGCTCTGGGCTCCGTCGCAAGCGGCGATCGAACGCCGTTTCGGCTACCGGCTCATGGGCCTGCTCGAGCTCGGGGGCGATGTGGCGCTCTACGCGACGGCGGTGCCGCTCGCGTTTCTCGGTGCGAAGGCGTGGGCGCTCGTCGCCGGGTACTTCGCATGGCAGACGTGGTTGTTCGTCGCGAGCTGGGTCACCTCGGGGCTCCGGCTGCGGTGGGACTGGTCGATGCCGGCGATCCGGGACATGTGGCGGCACGGCGTCACCTACTCGACCGCCCAATGGGCCAACCGGCTCGTTGATCTCGTGAATCCGCTCGTGGTCGGAACCTTCCTTGGCGCGGCCGGCGTTGGGTACGTCGCGTTCGCACAGCGACTGGTCAGCACCATCGCGTTCGCGCAGCGCGGCGCATACCGGCTCGGCATGGTCGCGATGTCACGGGTGGGCAGTGACGAGAAGGATCGTCTCCGCTACTCGATCGAAGAAGGCTCGCTGCTCCAGTTCCTCGCGCTGGCGGTCCCGTTCGCCTGTTTTGGGGTCGCGGCCCGGTGGCTGGTCCCGGCGCTGTTCGGCCACGAGTGGACGAGAGCGCTGCCCCTCTACAGCCTGCTGGCGCTGGCCACCATGCTCGGTGCGGCCTGCTTCATCCAGACGACGTTCCTCTACAGCCGGGGCCGCAACACGGCCGTCACCGGCGTGGCGGCGGTCCAAGTCATCGCGCTGGCCGTCGGGTCGGTGATCTTGGTCAAGCACATCGGGCTCGACGGCTACGGGGTGGCCTGGCTGCTCACCTTGGTCAACCTCGTGTTCGCAGACCACATCGTTCGAAAGATGTTCGGTTTCAACTACAAACTGATCCTTCCGTGGGTCGTCGTGCTGTCGCCGCCGGTGCTGTTCCCGCTCGTTGCGATGCCTTGGGCTTTCCTGCTCTTCGCGCCGCTCGCGCTGGTCCTCCTCCCGCCGATGCGCGCCGAGGTCCGGCGGGTCGTGGGTTTGATCCGCTCGTCGATGCTCAGCCCGACGAAGGGCGCTTTGCTGGAGCCGACGCCATGACGATCGACGACCTGTCGGTCGGGGTCGACCTCGTGGACATCTCCGAGGTCGCGAAGTCGGTCAAGCGATTCGGTGACAAGTATCTGCGCCGGGTCTACACCGAGCATGAGATCGCCTGTTGCCAGGGCCCACCCGACGTTGCCGCGGGGTCGCTTGCCGCGAGGTTCGCGGCCAAGGAGGCCACATTGAAGGTTCTCCGCCCCGACGGCGCCCGGCCCGACTGGCGTTCGATCGAGGTGGTCAGGCTGCCCAACGGTTCGTGCAAGCTCCGGCTACGGGGTGCCGCGGCCCGACTGGCCGTCGAACGGGGCCTCGGACCGTTTGCCTTGAGCATGACCCATGAGGCCGGTTTGGCGGCCGCCGTCGTCGTGAGCGGATCCGCGTCTGACTACGACGGAGAGCCGATAATGGAAGGCCCCGAGCCATGAGCGAGGAACCGGCTTTGAAGGATCAGATCCGCCAGATGATCGAGGAACACGCGCGCCTGGCCGTCCCAATCGGGACCCTCGATGACGACGCCGACCTGTTCTTAGCCGGGATGACCTCGCACGCCAGCGTCAACGTGATGCTGGCGCTGGAGGACTGCTTCGAGATCGAGTTCCCCGAGTCGATGTTGCGCAAATCCACGTTCCAGTCGGTGGCCGCCATCGATGCGGCACTGTCCGAGCTGCAGTCGGTGTCGGCATGAGGGTCGCCGCCGACCCCCACACCCAGCTGCGTGACCGGCTCTTCGACGCCGAGCTTCTCTTCTCGACCGGAGTCGACGGCCTCTACGGGCGTTCGGACACCTATGAGGGCATCGCCGACGCCGTCGACCGCTTGATGCACCGGTGGAGCCGCGATGTCGGGGCGACGGTGGTCCACGTCCCCCCGCTGATCCCCCGCAGCATCTTCGACTCGACCGGCTACATCCGGTCATTCCCGGATCTGGCCGGCTCCGTACAGGTCTTCAATGGAGGCGACCGGGACCACGCCGAGCTCGTCCGACGCGTGTCGGCCGGGGGTGATTGGTCGGCCCTGCTCGAGCCGGGCGAGATCGTCCTCTCCCCCGCCGCCTGCTACTCGCTGTATCCGATGTGCGCCGGGCGACTGCCTGTCGGCGGGCGGTACTTCGAGGTGAGTGGATACTGCTTCCGCCACGAGCCGAGCACCGACCCGACCCGGATGCAGGCCTTCAAGATGCACGAGATCGTCTACGTCGGCGAGCCCGACACGGCACAGCGCCATCGAGACGAGAGCCTGGCCAGGGGCTTGTCGATCCTCACCGAGATCGGGCTCGACGTGACCGCGACGCCGGCCAACGACCCGTTCTTCGGTCGCCTCGGAACCGCCCTTGCCGCCGGTCAGCTCGACGAGGAACTGAAGTTCGAGGGCGTCACCTCGATCTTCTCGGATGACCACCCAACGGCGATCATGTCGGCGAGCTGCCACCGGGACCATTTCGGAAGGCCCTTCGGGATCGAGACCGCGGCAGGTGAGGTCGCCCACAGCGCAGGTATCGGTTTCGGGGTCGATCGCATCACGATCGCACTCCTCGTCCGTCACGGGCTCGACCCGGCGACATGGCCGGGCCCCGTTCGGGACCGACTGTTCTCATGACCGCAGTCCCCACCTGGTTCGGGACGGCCGATCGACCCCTCTTCGGTTGGGTCCACGTCCCCAAGGACAACCGGGCTGCCGGCGCAGTCGTCCTCTGCCCCCCGGTCGCCCGGGAGCTTGCGGCCACGCAGATCTGCTACCGGCAGCTGGCCGAGGACCTTTCGGCGGCGGGCATGTTGGCGATCCGTTTCGACTACGACGGAACCGGGGACTCGACGGGCGTCCACCTCGATCCGAACCGGGTCGACTCCTGGCTGAGCAGCATCGAACACGCCATCGACCTCGCCAAGAGCTGTGGTGCCGAGTCCATCTCATTGATCGGCATGCGGGTCGGGGCGTTGCTGGCGGCGGTCGCAGCGGCGCGGCTCGGGTCGATCGACGCCGTAGTCCTCTGGGACCCCTGCGAGTCCGGGCGAGCCTTCGTACGCCATGAGGCCGCACTCCTGAGATTGTTGAGCGACGACGACCACGGATCCGTTGACGGCATTGAGCTGCCCGGGTGCGTCTTCAGCGCCGAGACCGTCTCGGACCTCGGGTCCCTGGCCGTGCCCGCCGACGGGACCCGTCCGTCGCGCGTCCTGCTCCTCACCCGGCCCGATCGCCCGCCCGCCACCAAGCTGACCAACGCGCTCGGCACCGAGCCCGACCTGGCCGCGGCACGTGGCCAAGAACTCCTTCTCGAGGTGGAACCCGGTGCGCGCAAGACCCCGCACGACGTTGTCGAGCACATCGTCTCGTGGTTGCGCACGGGCAACCCGGCGTCACCCCGGGCCGTCCGGGTCTCCGCACAGGACACAGCGAGGGTGCCGTTTGAAGGTGGGCGCCTGACCGAGCGGGCGATCCGCCTCGGCCCGGCCGGTCTCTTCGCCATCGCGACCGAACCCGACGCCCCGACCCGAGCCCCGACGGTCCTCATGCTCAACGCCGGGCCCGACTGGCATGTCGGGCCGAACCGGCTGTGGGTCGACCTCTCGCGGCGATGGGCAGCGGCGGGATTTCGCTGCGTCCGACTCGACGAGAGCGGACTCGGCGACAGCCCGGCCCGTCCCGGGAAACCGGCCAACCTGGTCCGATCCCCCGACGCCTTTGACGACGTGAGGGAGGCCAGGTTCGCCGTCGAGCCCGACGACCCGACCAACGTCGTGCTCGTCGGCTTGTGCTCGGGTGGCTATCAAGCCCTCGAGGACGCCCTGGTGCTACCCACGCGGGCGATCTACGCGATCAACCCGGTCCTCCACTTTGCGCCGCCCGAGCTCGCCACCGGAGCGATCGACCCCCGGCGGCGCATCTGCTGGCCCCTCAGCGGCCTCGCGAGCACCTACCGTTCATGGCTGGCCGAGCCCGTTCGGCGCCGGCTCCGCAAGGTGCTCTGGCGGTCGATCCACCTGCTCAACCGCGACCGGAGTCGGGACGCAGCCACGTGGCTCGACCAGCTGAGGATCGACGGTGTCGAGGTCCTCGTCGTCTGCGGCCAGGAGGAGGCGCGACCGTTCGGCACTGCGCCCGCGGAAACGACTGGAACGGCCGTCGGACACGATTCGATCCGCCTCGACGTTATCGAGGGCCTCGACGGAGCGCTGATGCCGGCCTGGCAGCGTGCCGAGGTTTCTCGATGCCTGACCGACCATCTTCTCGGGCACTTCGTGCCGGCCAAGGAACGGCCGATCGCCCAGGTGGTCCCTGCCTAGCCTCGGTCGTCCTCGCGGCTGGCCACAGCCAGGCTCAGCCGGATCAGGGACATTGCCGTGCAACCGCCGGGTGGAAGAACCGATGAACACCGTGGGTGACTACCGCGGGCCGCCCTTCGGCGCCGTCCGATCGGGTGGCAAACCGCGTCTGAACGCGAGCCCCGACCCCCGAAGGGCGAGGACATGATCGCCTGCTTCCGCGCCCAACCGGCGCTCGCCGCGCCGGGATCGAACTGCAACTGATCGGCGGTGCTGCTTAGATGTCGGAATGTGCCGAAGCATTCATCGCCTCTACAACATCGACCCTCCGGTGACCTCCGACGAGGTGCAGGGAGCAGCACTGCAGTACGTGCGCAAGATCAGCGGGGCCGCGAAGCCGTCCCAAGCCAACGCAGTGGCATTCGAGAGGGCCGTCCAGGACGTTGCCGACATCTCGAGACGGCTGCTGGGTGAGCTGGTGAGCTCCGCTCCCCCGCGCGACCGCGCGCTCGATCTTGCTCGACCCCGTTAGCCAAAGTCAGGGCGCCCGAGATCAGGGACTCTGAGGAGCTTGGTCGGCGAAGTAGTCGACCATCTCCACAAACACGGGCCGAACCAGGACCGGCGGTCCCAGAGCCGGGACGACCCGACTACCGGCGACGGCCCCCGCTCAGGCCGATCGCGCGGAGAAATCCGGCCAACCCGCTGTTGGTCTTTCGATAGACGGAGCGTCGGACGACCCGCTTGCCGTAGGCGGAGGGACCCTTGGACGCGGCCTCGACGTTGCCGAGGTCCCGGGCAGCCCGGTAGAGCTGCGACCTCAGTGACTTGCGTCGCGCCATCTCACCCCCGACCGTTCCACCCGGCCCCTCCGGGCGGACCCTTCGTCTTCTCATCGTCGCGCCTGCGACCGGGCTGTGCCGACCGCTCTCGCTGGTTCGGGTCCCTGGCAGGCTCCGGGTCCGGGACGATCACGTCGTCGCCGGAGCCACCACCTGGTCTAATGAGCGAGACGCGGGCGTAGACCGGCCCAGCCGAGGAGGGTCACTCCACCATGCGGATCTTGATTACGGGGGCGGGACGGGCCATCGGAGCCGCCACCGCCGCCGAGCTTTCAGCCCGGGGCCACCACGTCGTTGCCACCGCTCGGAACATCGACGCGCTCGACGCGGTGGAGGCCTCCGAGCGGCTTGTCATGGACGTCCGGGACGCCGAATCTGTCGGAAACGCTCTCGAGGGAGCCGGCGAGCTCGACGCGGTGGTGAACAACGCCGCCGTGACCAGCCGCGGTCCGCTTGAGGACTACCCCATCGACCTAATGAGCGCGGTCTTCGACACGAACGTTCTCGGGCCGTTTCGGCTCCTACAAGCGGTCATCGCGTCGTGGCGGGAACGAGGACACGGGGTCATCGTAAACGTCAGTTCCATTCAGGGCCGCGTCTCGCCGCCCTTGGACGGGGCCTACGCGGCCTCCAAACACGCGCTGGAGGCCCTGTCCGAGACCATGCACTACGAGCTCTCCCACTTCGGGATCCGAACGGTGATCATCGAACCCGGGTACACCGCGCCGGGGATGAAGTCCGGCGGGAGCCACCGAGGCCCTCCCGCATACGCCGATCTGTGGGAACAATGGGCCGGGACCGACACGAAGCTCAACGGACCCGGCGGTCGGCCGGGACCCGAATCGGTCGCGGCGGCGATCGCCGATGCGATAGAGGACCCGACCACTCCACTTCGAGTTCCGGTGGGCGAGGACGCCCGGCTCATATTCACGACACGAAAGCGACTGGACGACGCCGAGTTCGAGGCAGCGCTGAGAGCGACGCTCGCCATCACCTGGTAGATCGACACGCACGGGCGATGCCAGTAGCCATCCCGCCGGGCAACAGCTCGACGGATCTCGGCAGTCCGGCCGTTCTCTAACCACCTGCCCGGTCCGGGCGGAGTTCCCGGTCCGGGGCTACCCCGACGGTGTGCACTCCCCGTCGGGCAACGCTCTTCGCCGGCGCCGATCGCACAGGCGGTGGCGTCGCCGAACTACGACGTCACGACGTGCAATTCGGTGAGGCCGCGCAGCCCGAGGTTCGGCCGCCACTGGATCTCTTTGCCGGGTTCGAGGGCCAGCTCAGGGAACCGGCTGATCAGTGTCTCGAATGCGATCTGTCCCTCCATCCTGGCCAGGGGAGCGCCGAAGCAGAAGTGGGCGGCCCAGCCGAATGCGAGATGCCTGTTGTCCTGGCGGCCGATGTCGAGCCGGTCCGGGTCCGGGAAGCGTTCCGGGTCGCGGTTGGCTGCCCCCATGACAGCGATCACCGCATCGCCGACCGGGATGGGGGTGCCACCAAGCACTGCTCCTTTCGGAGCCATGCGCGCGGTGTGCTGGCTCGGACTCTCGTAGCGCAGGAGTTCTTCGACCGCGGTCGCGACCAGGTTCGGGTCGGACCTCAGACGGGCCAGTTGCTCGGGCTGCCGGAGAAGCGTGAGCAGCCCGTTGCCGATCAGGTTGGTCGTCGTCTCCTGGCCACCGACCATGGTCACGATGACGTTGGCTACCACCTCTCCCTCGGTCAGGCGATCGCCGTCGACGACGGCCGTCGTCAACGCGTTGATGAGGCCTTCGGTGGGATGCGAGTCCTCGCGGAGCACGGCGGCATGGAAGTAGGCGACCATCTCTTCCACGCTCTGGAGCGTCTTCTTGGCCCGCCCCGGGTTGTGCTGGAAGTTGCCGAGCATCTCTGCGAAGTCCTGGGACCAGGCCTTCAACATGTCGTGATCCGTGGTCGGCACCCCGAGCATCTCGGCGGTCACGATGGCCGGGAGCGGGTTGGCGAGCCTGTCCATGACGTCGAAGCTCTCGAGCCCCACGAGCTCGTCGACCAGTGACTCGGCGATCTGGTGGATGTGCTCTCGGAGCACAGCGATGCGACGCGGCGTGAACGCGACCGAGGCCAGGCGACGTACCCGCCCGTGCTTGGGTGGGTCGAGGAACA
>Ga0182024_10025712_pt1 | contig 10373 bp, 11 predicted proteins | sample P32metaG_FD_120480 | JGI IMG/M metagenome (GOLD analysis project Ga0182024, IMG submission 120480) | Permafrost microbial communities from Stordalen Mire, Sweden - P3-2 metaG (Illumina Assembly) | ecosystem: Environmental > Terrestrial > Soil > Wetlands > Permafrost | place: Sweden: Stordalen...
CGTGCAGCATTGACCCCCATTGGCAGGTATTGTTACACTGAATCTGCGGGGTGGAGCAGCCCGGTAGCTCGTTGGGCTCATAACCCAAAGGTCGCTGGTTCAAATCCAGCCCCCGCAACCAAATAAATCAATAACTTACGGTAATTGGTCGCTTTCGGTAAGTCCCCGTTATCCCCCAATAGGAACAGACTGCTATTTACTGGAGCGTCGCAGTGGCCGCATCTGCGGGCAAATCCTGCGAGTTTGGGCCGAACACCAGTCCCACGACCTGACTGTTTGCGCGGCGTTTGGTTTCCGTCATGGCCCGTCCGTAGACGTTCATCGTCGTCTGGATCGAAGCGTGACGCATCAGTTCCTGCTGCACCTTCATTGGAGCACCCGTCTCATCGAGCCAGGAACGATAGCTGTGGCGAAATGTGTGCCACCCGATCTCCTCTCCCAACCCGGCGAGCTTCGCAGCCCGTTTGATCTGAGACTTCTGCAAGCTTTTCTGGTGGTACGGCCTCCCTGTGACCGGATTGGCAAAAAGCCAATCCTCGTCTCTGGGGAAGATCGAAACGGAGCGCCAGTGCAACAGCACCTCCGCCAGACGAGCATCGAGCGGAACATCGTCTCTCGAATATTCCGTCTTCACATCGTCCACCCTGCCGCCCACCACGCTTCTCTGAACCAGCACAGAGCGATTCTCGAAATTGAAATCGCCCCATTGCAGGGCCAGAATCTCGCTCACGCGAAGGCCCAGGCATTGTGCGACCAACACCATCGTCCGGTATGGTTCGCCCAGATGCTTGAGCAGCTCAAAAAATTGGCCCACTTCAAGGACCCGTGGCCGCTTGAGCCGCTTGCTTCCATCTTTCACGCGCACCAGAGAAACAGGGTTCTTGCCGAGTTCGACAATGCCCCACCGCTCCGCACACTTGAAGACCAGGTGCATCATTCCCCGTACATGAGTCTTTGACTTTGGGGCCAGCGGCAAATCACGCAACCACTGTTCCATCGCCATCGGCTTCAGCTTATCCACGGGATACTCTCCCCAGCGTGGACGGATGTGGACTCGGATATTTGACAGATGCGACTTCCGAGTCGAGTAGCGCTCCGAGAGTTCCTGCTCGATATAGCGGTCGAGCAAGGCTCCAAAAGACGCCGCCTCTACTTCCGCACGTGGAGATTCTTCGTTGAGCCGAAGAAGAAGAGCTTGCGTGGCCTTCCGTGCATGGGTCTCCGTCGTGAGCAGATTGCGATCCCCAAGGATCACACTCTGCCGTTTACGCTTTCCCTGAGAATCCGTTTCGTAATAACGAAATTCCCACACATCCGGTCCGCGTTCGCGCTTCCTCAACCGCAGACTTCCATATTGATACCGTGTCCGAACCAACAAGGTTCACCTCCTGCTTGGTTGCGGGCACGAGTGGTTAAGAACAGGGTACCTCTGTTCCGCTTGAGAGTCGATTGCAATCTGCTCCACGTCCAGTGATTGGCCATGGAGGTCCGAGGCGCGGAAACGCCAGAGCTTACCGAGCCGCAGGCCCGCGACAATGCCGTTGCGGGCGTATCGTTGAAGGGTTTTCGGGTGGACTTTCACGAGGGCAGCAGCCTGCTCACTGTTGAGTAGGGGTTCGAGCACATGAGGGGAATCGAACATGGTTCGCACGCTCCTAAAACCACAATGGACGGTAGCCGAACATGCGTCAACCCTACCTATGGAGGACAATTTCCAGTTCATCGACACGCAAAAGCGAAACTGTGGCAAAGTTTCGGGACTCACAGATGCACCATGTCGCTACAGTGCCTTTTAAGGAACAATTGGCGCTGACATCTTTTCAGTATTATGAAAACAAAGTGCAATAATCGTCCAATTATCCACTGGACAAATCCCAGATGACATTCCCCGGATGGCTGAGACTAGCCGAGGCGCGGTCCGTGTCAAGGCCGGGCGAAGCCCGCCGCTACGCGGTCAAGAGCCTTGACACGAACCTCCATCGCCTCGGCACACAATGCCATCTATCCGGGGAATGTCATTCTCAAATGTCTCCCAAGAAATGATATTCACAGGCTCATCCCGAGGTCGTGCCCGTGGGTAAAGTCGTGCTGCGGTGCTGGCGGTTCGATGTTCTGTACAGGTAGGTGAGCAAGCCCATGCTCAAGCGCGGGATGAGTCTGCGCCTGCTCTCTGGCCAGTTCAGTTGCCGATGGACGCGCCGAAGAGATGCCGAGCGATTCACGTAGGTGGTCTACGTCGGAAGTAATGATCGTGATCCCATCGCGACCGCGCGAAGCGGCGACGTAGAACTGTTCCCGCTTCATCATGTCGCCTGAGAGAACCACCGCATCCACGGTCTTGCCCTGGCTGCGATGCGCGGTAATCGCATAGCCGTGATCGAACTCGCGATAATTCGCGGGCAAGGTCCGGCCATCCTCAAGTTGAATGCGGCCCCCATCGACACCGCGCACTTTAGTCAGTTCGCCGTTTGTGGCACGGAAATCCGCCTCCCGGCGATTGCCCGTCAACAGAAGCCGGTCTCCTGGAGCTACCTCGATCTGCTGGCGCTCATGCACTGAGAATGAGCGTGCCTGTGTTGGACTCACCATTCGCTCGACGCCATGCTGATCCCTGGCAACGATGTGCGACGTGTCTGCACGTTCGGCGGTAAGCGATTCGTGTCTGCCAATCCCATGTGAGGAGCGATGGAACAATAGAACCTGACCTTCCTGATAGTTCGACAGATCCTTCTTTTGCGCCTCGGTCCATTGCAACGGTATATGGCGCTCGAAGACGATGCCGCGCTCCAGTTCGCCGCGCTGCTTCATATCTTCACGGATTGCATGGGTAATCCTGCCGATCTCTTCATGCGTGCCGGCAACGACGAGCACCTTGCGGTGCGGGTCCGATGTCAGTTCCCGGTAAGCCGATGCCACCGCCTGGGCGCGCTCCATGTATGGAACCTCGCGAACTGCCCCAAGCTGCTCCAACTTCTCAAACCCCTGCTCTGGCGACTGCCTTAAAGTCTGGATTGCATCCCGATATTCAGCCTGTGTCTGCCGTTGCACCCCCATCAACGAGACGCTTTTCATCTGCGATTCGCGCTCCAGGATGCGTAAGGCGTCCGATGCCTCGACACTTTGGATTTGCCGTGTGTCGCCGGAGAACAGAATCCGCGCATGTTCGCGCTCTGACAGCTTGAGCAAGTCTTCCATCTGTCGGCCTGAAACCATGCCCGCCTCATCGACGACCAGCACCTTGCCGTGCAGTGAGGCTTGCTCTGGGCTATCCAGTAGTCGCGAGATCGTCATAGCATCGTTAAATCCGACCTTCCGCAGCTCCTCTACTGCGCTTCGTGTTGGAGCGACGGCCACAACATCACGACCCGCATCGTGCAACCCCCGGTCAATTTCATGAAGAGTGGCGGTCTTACCCGTTCCAGCGGCTCCGCGCAGATTGATGGCAAAATCGCGGGAATCCAGAACCTGATGAACGGCCCGCTGCTGTTCTTCTCGCAGGCGCTCCGAAGGGCGGAATTCGCGCTCCCCGCCCAGCCGCTCGTAGCGCCCGATTCCACGATCTACTGCTGCAATCATGCGCTGTTCGCGTTCAAGACTTTCGCGTGTAGCCAGGTTGTCTCCGGCCCGAATGAGAGAACCCTGCGACTGCTCCAGTTCCAGAGCGCCGCGCAATTGACCAGGATCAATCTGCCCGCGCCCATGACGCAGGGCCTCAGTCATCAATTCGTGATCGCGTACAACGGAGTTGCGCTCGAAGAGATGCTCCTTTGCATACTGGAGTGATTCCGATGCCTGCGAGGATTCGCGAAGAATACGTGGATTCCGCTCCAGGGACTCCGCGCGGAGATGTTGCAGCGTGTGCTTTTCCTCCGGGGCAAGCCGGGCCTGCTGTTGTTCTCTCACCTTGTCCGTTGCGATTTCAGCCAGCTTGTCCGCGCGGGATTCACGGACGAGGACGGCAACTTCGTTATCGGTTGGCTTGCGGCCATGCTCCAAAGCGAACCGTTCGACAGCCGCATCACGCTGCGCGCTCCGCACGCTGTACTTTTCGAGCAATTCTTTCGAGACACCAACAATGTCGAATCCATGATCTTTGCCTTTGGAATCGCGGCGCGGCTCTATCTCGTATCCCAGGCCGCGCACCTCACGCGCCAGCGCGTTTCGGTAAACCTCCGTCAGGTACGCCCGCCGTTCATACAGTCCCGACGCCTGTAGCGCCTTCCAGCGGCCCTCAACCCCGTCATAGGTCAGATTGGCGGTTACGGCGTGTGTGTGCAATTGTGGATCGAGTTCACGGCTTGTGTCGTGACGGTATGTGGCAACAATCCAGTTGGCCGTCACACGATCCTCATTGGCACCGTTCAAACGGACACGCGTAGCAGCGTGACTCTCACCTTCTGCAAGGGCTTCCCGGACAGCTTTGTCATGAGCTTCTGTCAGGCGCTCATCACCGCCAACGAGCGCCTGAATGGAAACCGACTTCGGCGCGGAAAAGGTCAGATCGTACAGAGACCGCCCTTTACTCTGTTCGCTCCTGTCCAGGCTGATGCGGTCCGCACTGTGGCGAGGCCGGAGGAACTCTCCCGTCTCTGGATGCAGCCCCTCGCGCACCACTTCAAATTGCTCCCGAGTCACCTCTCCACGCAGGCCAAGCAACCCCGCACCCTGGCCATGCCACTCCCCTTGAACGCGACGGTGCTCATCGTAATAGTCGCTGTGTTCAAGATGCCGTTGGGCATACCCGGCACCGCCCGACATGGCCCGAATCGTCAGCATACGCAAACGTTAACGCTGTTCGAAATCACAATGCAACGTGGGCACTTTTTTGTTCCTTGAGCCTTATCGACGCAACTTTCGCCATAGATAGGAAGTATTGGACATAGAGGCGCATTTTACGTCACGGTAGGTAACGAGGGCGGACCCATGATGAGCGAGCGGCAATCGAGCGATGGAAGAACGGGCGGAGGAAAGGCACTAGCGATTAAGAAGCCTCCCGGATCAGTGGACAGCACCTTCCCAGGCATCGAACGGTGTATGGAGCGGATGCTGGATAGCTATGAAGCCGCCGCGATCCTGAGGATTCATCCCAAGACGCTGCAACGCATGGCAAGAAACGGCGAGATTCGCGGCGTGCAAGTCGGCAAGCTCTGGCGCTTTCGGAGTTCCGATATCGAATGGTGGATCGGTACGAAGCTGGCAAGTTGAGCTTTTCAACAAAGACCATTCGTTGTTGCGTCGCCGTAGAAATTCCCGTGAGCTTGCACATCGCCTCATAATGATTTTCCGCCGACCGTAGCGGAGATGTTCGGAATAGACACCATCCCTAAGCCTGACGGCTTAGGACTGCTCGCGAGAGCCGCCGGCATCGAATGACGCTCGAACAACTTCGGTTCGCATTCGAGGCCGGTCGACGGTTGTTCGGACTGCTTTCGAGTATCGCGTCGTTCCACTCTATTCCCGGTCCAAATGGATTCTCAGTCAATATCCTGCGAGCGTGAATTTCAGCTAACTAAATGACGGCTATGCAGTTAGGTTGCAAGCGCATTTGCCACGCTTGCAACTTTCTGAAAACAAATAAGTTGACTAAATAATTGCACCGATATTAACATGTCGAAAGGGGGAAGCGGAAATGGCAGTCGCAGTTCAGATTGAAGACTTGATCCGGCGCGCTTTTGTGAATCTGAAGTCACTTCGTGACAATGTGCCTGCCGGGTATGTGCATGAAGGCAGCTTTTACGGAACATTTAACCTTGCGTTGGACCAGTTGGAAAAAGCTGGCGAGGATGTAAGTGAATGGCGACTGCCTCCCAATGCTGTGGGCGAGACGGACGGATTGGAATTCAAGGCAAAGATCGATGCGATTCTGATGTATTTCACGATCAAGCGGCAGAAAACTCCCATCGGATTTCGCAAGTGAGGAGCAGAAAAGAAAACGGAAACGCTTCACGCAAGCACAGTAAGAACTGGAGAGGTTATGAACATTCGCCTGAAATTTTTCTGTGAGGGTTCCTCTACAAACACGCAGGACTTCATCTTAAAGGCCAATCAGACAGCACTAATCCCGTGCATTGGAGATCAGGTTGACGTCGGTTCTGTACCATTGAAAGTAAAAAGCCGCGTTTTTAAGTATGGTAAGACGGAGACCGTAGTCACACTCATCTGTACCTATTGACCAAGTTCCCACAGAGCTGCACCGTTCCCTTCGTCACGACCAACCGAAGCACCTCTCCTGGCACTTGCCTTTTGTAGCACAGCTGGATTTGGGCCTAGACCGTTACTTCTTGTGACCTGTTCGAGCCGCCTGATCTCCACCGCCGCTCGGGTTGCAACCAGTCATTGCCATCTCTCTATTCCCGCCTCAATCGTGGATAATTGAAACCACGGGAGGCATTCAACCATGCCCGGTGGGATCGTCCGCAAACTGACTCCGGAGCAAGAAGAGCTCGACCGCAAGCGCGAGGAGTTGGGTGCCATTCGAGCGGCTTTGGCCGATCGCGAACTGGAGCTGGCCGACTTACGCGCCCAGTTGAAGAGCTTCGAGGGCCGCTACCTGCGGCAGGTTGGCGTTCTTTACGCCGAACTGGACGACTTGGACGCTCGCATTGCTGAGCTTGAAGCCTCGTTGGAGAGTTCCGCCACCACTCGTCAACGTGCAGAGCGAGCCCGGAAGCGGGCAGACGACACCCACGAAGCTACCCATGGCGAAGCATCCAAGGCTGCGGATTTCAGGCCATCGGCGGACCTGAAGACCCTTTTCCGCGAGGTTGCCAAGCGTATTCATCCAGATTTTGCTAAAGATGACGCCGAGCGGCAGCGCCGCACTCGCTTTATGACAGAGGCGAATGAGGCATATAGTCGAGGCGACGCCGAGGCTCTCCAGCGCATTCTTGATGAATACAGCGAGTCGAGCGAATCCGTTCAGGGCGAGGGAATTGGAGCTGAACTCATACGGATCATCCGCCAGATCGCCGAAGCGAAGAAGCACATTGCCGCAATCGAGCAGGAGTTGGCCACGCTACGCGCCAGCGAGATCGCGAAATTGAGGAATGATGTCGAAGCGGCCGAGCAAAGGGGACGAGACCTGCTTGCCGAACTAGCGGCGACAGTCAGAGAACAGGTTGCGCGCGCAAAGAGTGAATATGAGGCTCTCAAAAAGGAGGCAAAGCGCCGTGGCTGAGAAGCCTGAACTCCAACATGTGCCCCGCGTGGATGCCGCGTTAGTTCTCTCGGAGGCTCGCTCAAGCCTCGTCGCGCGCGCCCGCCAAGCGGCTGAGAACGTCTTGGCGCGAGGGCCGGGACCGGTTTTGCGGGCCAGGGTCGAACTCAACGGAAAATGGGGACTCATAGACGCGAGCGGCACATTTGTTGTCGAGCCATTTTATTGCGTAATTCGCGACTTTTCTTGTGGAATGGCCGCGTTTTCTGATGTTCCAGTGCAACGCAGTAAACGTCTCTACCAGCGGGCGATTGACGATCTGGGTGGACGACAGGACAAGCCACTTGAATATCCGAGCGGGTGGGGCTACCACCAAGCTGGGCACTGGGGATTCGTTACCGACAAATGGAACATAACGATTCCTTCGAGGTTCAAATGGGTAAAAGACTTCAGCGAAGACTTGGCGGGTGTGGCCTACAACGACAAGTGGGGTTTCTTGTCAAAGGATGGGAGCTTTGCAATCGAGCCACAATTCGAAAGAGTAGGGGACTTCTCAGAAGGTCTGTGCGTCGCGAAATTGAATGGTCGTTACGGCTTCATTGAACACTCCGGACGGTTCTTGGGAGAGCCACGTTTCAAATATCTCTGGGATTTCTCTGAAGGACTTGCATGCGCAGAGTCCGATAAGGGGTATTGCTTTCTCGATAGAACAGGCGAAGTTGTGATCCCCCCAGTTTTCGACTCGGCTTCTGACTTCCATAGCGGTGCGGCACATGCAGTGCTAAACGGTAGGTCCTGTCTTATCGATTCCAAAGGGTCCGTGATTTTTACATGTGCGGAGGAGAAAGAAGGAGAGTGTGTTTTTGCAAAGGAAGAGGTCGGCGATTTCGCTGACAATGTTGCGCTGGTGTCAGGTTGCTATTATGCACGCGCTTCCGACTGCGGACACGATGTGCAAGGCTGTGACGGGGTCTGCAATGATGATCCATGCACTTGTCCCGCCTCGAAGAGGATTTGTCGGGAGTGTGGCTGGGACATCGGTTACTACATTGATAGGGCTGGAAAACCGATCCCCGTGCCGGAGGGGATCGTAGGGATCGGAGATTTTAGCGAAGGCCTTGGCCTCGTGGGATGTCCAAGAAGCATTTCTCCAGTTGGGAGAACCGCCTACTGGTACGGATATATAGACAACAGAGGGAATGTAAAAATAGCGCCGCAGTTTCATTCTGCCGAGGATTTCGATGCAGGAACCGCGCGTGTGTTCACTGAGCAAGGTGAGTGGAGGTTGATCGATAAGTTCGGTGATTTCGTAGAGGCTGTCGAATCGGATGCCCAAGACACCTGCATCATCCGAGATGGACTGGTAAGAATTGAAGTGGATGGATTCTATGGCTTCGCGGATGAAGCCGGAAATGTGGTCATTCAACCGAAGTATCCTTGGGTGGGCCATTTTTCAAACGGCATGGCCAGGTTCAGCACCAACGGCGAATCTGCTGGAAAATGGGGCTACATCGAAAAAACAGGCCAAACGGATATTCCTGCCCAATTTGACAGCGCAGAAGACTTTGAATTCTTGGCCTCGTAGCATTCTTTAGTTACGATCATGGTTGGCTGCGAACCCCCTTCTACTATAGGTCTTCTTGCAGTTCGGGCATCGAAACCGGCCAAGGCCGTTCCGACCCTTTCTGAACCGCTGACTATCCACTTTGCAGGCTTCGCAGGTCATCGCGCCTTGGGATCGTGTGTTGTTCATCATGCGTTGAAAATACCCCTAGCGATAGCTGTGTTCAAGAGAAAGGCGCGTTGATTTTTCCCCTTCCAGGGATGTTAGTTTGGTGGTCCCCTGATCTTGTGAATCATGCTCGCCCTCGTTGCTCATAAGCAACATACCGGGCAACAGCTGCTCCTGACGGTTCATTTCAGGCGTAAGGAATGCAGGCCGAATGCAGACCTCCGGAAAAGAGCATTTCGAGTGCAATTGGAGCAAAAGCAATGCAGACAGAGTGCGAATGATGCTAGATGTCCAGGCGATAGTGATTACGCGAGGCCGTCCGAACAATCAGCAAACCGTAAAGCGTCTTGTTCTTACCGCGAAACCACTGGCTCATTCGACCCGAATTAACCTTCATTGCTTTATAAATCTCGTTGAGACCTACACTGCTCCGATTACTTTGGTGAGCTGTGTGCAAGACACCGATAACAGACGCTTGAATTGAGGTGAGACCGTATTGCCTTCCGTCAAATTCTATGACCTGGTAGTCTTCGTCTAATCGCTTAAATCGCTCAGATGGCCGTGATTTCGGGATCGTACTTGGTGGTGATATGACCGCGGAGCCGTCTGGCTTCAGGAAGTGATAGGCGGCATGTTGCAGGGCTTCTTGAAGGCTCGGGGCAAGGAGCCACCTGGACTCATACCATTTTGTAATGGTTACAATCAAATCGTCTGCCGCTCCAGTCCAAACCAGAGCATGGGACTGCAAACGGATTAGCGCGATCTGGCGTTCGTGCTCGAGCTCTGAACGTCGCTCGGAATCACGCTGCATCCGTTCTAAAATACTGTCCGGCGAACCCCCAATGTATTCGCTCATCGTCGCCTGCAATCGGGCGCGAAGATGGGCAACAGTGAGGATAACCAGCCGCTCACCGAAATGCCCCGGTCTCGCGCCGGGCGTTTCGTTTTTAAAACCTCATTCTACCGTTTGCACCTATCCGGCATACTCGAAACATCTAGTTGAATGTTGGGGAGATATAAATTGGATACCGGAACTTGAGCAAACTGTTCCGGAGTTGAAGACCCTCCTTTGGCGTGTTCGTAGGGCTCGTATCTCCAAACGCAGCCTGTTTCCGTGTCAATCAGGAAAACTCGGCCTATCGGCGCGTTGTTGCTATCCGCTACCGTGGCAGCCACGAGTTGATAACGGGAAACGGCCTGCTGGTTCGTCGTCAAACTGCGCTGTTGACCAAACGCTATCGCGACGACAATTCCGACGCAACTCATACCAAGAATCCACCTGTGCATACACAAATCTCCCAGGCTTGTTTCGTTTTAAGCTCAAGCTTACGCGTAAGCCAAAGCATACAGCCATGCTTTTAGCCTCGGCGGTCACCCAAAAGCGGCCATACGTTATCACCTCAAAACCGGCCATAGAGAATGACCTGAGACATTAGCTTCGACTGGGGCAGTTAACCTCGGTTGGCATGGGTAATGTCTTGAGCA
>Ga0182024_10025713_pt1 | contig 10373 bp, 4 predicted proteins | sample P32metaG_FD_120480 | JGI IMG/M metagenome (GOLD analysis project Ga0182024, IMG submission 120480) | Permafrost microbial communities from Stordalen Mire, Sweden - P3-2 metaG (Illumina Assembly) | ecosystem: Environmental > Terrestrial > Soil > Wetlands > Permafrost | place: Sweden: Stordalen...
CCCGCCGTCGCCGGCCAGCGCCCGGGACGCCCGCGCCGCCGGCAGGTAAAGGCCGGTGACGTACTCGCGCACCATGCGGGTGGCCTCGGCCTTGGGACCCAACGTCCGCAGGGTGTGCGCCACCATTTCCAGCCAGCGGCGCGGCGGGTCGCCGGCGCCAGACTCGTAGAACAGCGGCGCGACGGACTGGCCGATCAGGTCGTACAGCGCAGCGGCCTCGACCTCATCCCGGCGGCCGGGATCAGCGACGCCATCGGCGGAGGGGATCGCCCAGCCGTTGGCTCCGTCGTACCACTCGTCCCACCAGCCGTCCCGCACCGAGAGGTTGAGGCCGCCGTTCAGCGCTGACTTCATGCCCGAGGTGCCGCATGCCTCGAGCGGGCGCAGCGGGTTGTTCAGCCAGACGTCGCAGCCCTGTACGAGAGCCCGCCCGAGCGCCATGTCGTAATCCGGCAAGAAGACGATGCGGTGCCGCACCCGCGGATCATCGGCGAATCGCACCATCTGCTGGATGAGGAGCTTGCCGCCGTCATCTGCCGGGTGCGCCTTTCCGGCGATCACTATCTGGACCGGCCGCTCGGGATCAAGCAGCAGCGCGGTGAGCCTGGCCGGGTCGCTCAGCATCAGCGTCAGCCGCTTGTAGGACGGCACCCGCCGGGCGAAGCCGATGGTCAGCACGTTCTCATCGAGCGCTTCGTCGATCCAGGTCAGCTCCGCGTCGGAGGCGCCGCGCTGCCGCCAGGATGCACGCAGCCGCCGCCGGGCCTCCGCGACAAGGCGGACGCGGAGCAGGCGGCGGATCGCCCAGATCCGCTCCGGGCCAGCCGCCGCGATGAGCTCCCAGGGCGGGCCGTCCGCCGGCGGCCCGCCTTCCGGCGTGGCGGTCTGCGCCCCGGCCTGGCCGGGCGGCTGCTGGCCGGCGGCCAGCTCCAGGATCTCCGAAGCGACCCAGGCCGGCGCGTGGACCCCGTTCGTTACCGAGCCGATGGGCACTTCCGCGGCGTCGAAGCCCGGCCACAGGCCGGTGAACATCTGCCTGCTCACCTCGCCGTGCAGCCTGCTCACCCCGTTGACACGCTGAGCCAGCCGCATCCCCATCACGGCCATGTTGAAGACGCAGGGATCGCCGCCAGGGAAGGTCTCGGCGCCCAGGGCGAGGACCCGGTCGCACGGCAGCGCGGGATCCTCGGCCGCGCCGCCGAATTGCTTCTCGATCAGTTCCGTGGGGAACCGGTCGATCCCGGCCGACACCGGGGTGTGGGTAGTGAACACCGTGCCTGCCCGGCAGGCGACGAGCGCCTCGGAGAAGCTGAGCCCCTGGCTGACGTACTCGCGGATGCGCTCAAGGCCGAGGAAGCCGGCGTGGCCCTCGTTGGTGTGAAAGACCTCCGGCCGCGGGTGCCCGGTGATCGCGCAGAACTGCCTGACCGCCCGCACGCCGCCGATCCCCAGCAGCAGTTCCTGGCTGAGCCGGTGATCGCTGCCCCCGCCGTACAGCCGGTCGGTGACCTCTCGCAGCGCCGGGTCGTTGCCCTCCACGTAGGAATCGAGCAGCAGCAGCGGCACCCGGCCGACCTGGGCCAGCCAGATCTGCGCGGCAAGCAGCGCTCCGTCCGGGAGGGCAACCGTCACCTGCACCGCCGCGCCCTTGCCATCGCGCAGCAGGGCGAGGGGCTGGCCATTCGGATCACCCGCCGGGTAGCGCTCGGCCTGCCAGCCGGGCTCGGACAGCGACTGGGTGAAATAACCATGCCGGTACAGCAGGCCGACGCCGATCAGCGGCACGCCGAGGTCGCTGCTGGCCTTGAGGTGATCCCCGGCGAGTATGCCCAGGCCGCCCGAGTACTGCGGGAGCGCGGCGGTGATGCCGTACTCCGGCGAGAAGTAAGCTACTGCGGCCGGCGCCTCGGTCAGCTCAGGGCTGGCCTGATACCAGCGCGAGCCGGACAGGTAGTCGCGCAGCTCGTCAGTGGCGTCACCGAGGCGGCGCAGGAACCGCCGGTCAGCGGCGAGACCTACCAGGCGCTCCTGCGGCACCTCGGCCAGCAGCGCCACTGGATCCTGCCCGGCCCGCTGCCAGCCATCCGGATCAATCGCGGCAAAAAGCCCAAGCGTGTCGGAATGCCATGACCAGCGCAGATTCAGCATCAGTTCGCGCAACGGCGCGAGTGCCTCTGGCAGGACCGGATGGATGGTGAACCGCCTGATCGCTCTCACGCAGAGCGACCTTAATGCGTGCCGGGGGGTGACTGTAACCGGGACGCATGCACCAGCGGGACGATGAGCGGCGACCGGGATGCATGCACCGCCGTGGCAATGGGTAGCGTTGCAGAGTGATAGGCCGCATTCCGATCCTCGACGTGCAGCCGGTGGTGGAGTGCGGGCTACACTCCGCCAGGGCCGTCAGCGGAGAAACTTTCGGCGTCAGCGCCACCGTGTTCCGCGAGGGACACGAGATGCTCGGGTCGGGCGTCGTACTGCGCCGCCCGGATGGCCGCCGGGAGCCGCTGATCGGCCTGCGCGAGCTGGCCGAGGGCAGCGACCGCTACGGCGCCGAGGTCACGGTCACCTCGGCGGGACTGTGGCACTTCCGGGTGGAGGCATGGGGAGACCCGCTGGCCGGCTGGCGCCGCGATGCGGCCATCAAGGTGCCGCTCGATCAGGACGCCGAGCTCACGCTGGCCGGAGGCGCGCTGCTGTTCGAGCGCGCCGCGCGGAACATCAGGCCATCCGGCAAGGGGGACCCGGCCGCCGCGCGGGCCGCCATGGGAGCCACCGCTGCCAGGGAGGCGCGGGCCGTGCTCGCATCGGTCGCCGCGCTGCTTCGCGACAGCAGTGTCCCGGCCATGGCCAGGCTCGCCGCTGCCAGCACCCGGGAGGTCACCGCGATCCTGGCCGCCCGCCCGCTGCGCGATATGCTCACCCGGTCCCGGTGGTGCGCCGTCATGGTGCACAGGGAACGCGCGCTCTACGGCTCCTGGTATGAGTTCTTCCCCCGCTCAGAAGGCGCCCGTCCCGGTCCGGACGGCCGGAGCCTGCAATCAGGAACCCTGCGCACCGCGGCCGGCCGTCTGGACGCGGTCGCGGCCATGGGCTTCGACGTGGTCTACCTCCCGCCTGTCCACCCGATCGGCACGACCGCGCGCAAGGGCGCCAACAACTCGCTGGACGCGGCCCGCGGTGACCCTGGCTCGCCATGGGCCATCGGCTCGGCGGCGGGCGGACACGACGCGATCCACCCGGAGCTCGGCACGCTGGACGATTTCGACGCCTTCGTGGCCCGGGCCGGCCAGCTCGGCATGGAGGTCGCGCTCGACTTCGCGCTGCAGGCATCGCCCGATCATCCGTGGGTGCGCTCGCATCCCGAGTGGTTCAACACCCGGGCTGACGGCACGATCGGCTACGCCGAGAACCCGCCCAAGCGCTACCAGGACATCTATCCGCTCAACTTCGATAACGACCCGGACGGCATCTACGCGGAGGCACTCAGGATCCTCCGGCACTGGATGAGCCACGGGATCAGGATCTTCCGGGTGGACAATCCGCACACCAAGCCGCTGCGATTCTGGGAGCGGCTGCTCGCCGAGGTCGCGCGCACCGATCCCGACGTGCTGTTCCTGGCCGAGGCGTTCACCCGCCCGGCCATGATGCACACACTTGCCCAGATCGGCTTCCACCAGTCGTACACATACTTCACCTGGCGCAACACCGTGCCCGAGATCGCCGCGTACCTCCGCGAGCTGGCCGGCCCCGCCGCCACCTACATGCGGCCTAATTTCTTCGTCAACACGCCGGACATCCTCTGCGAGTACCTGCAGTTCGCAGGGCCTGCCGCCTTCCGGGCGCGCGCCGTGCTGGCCGCGACGCTCGCCCCGTCCTGGGGCGTCTACGCGGGCTACGAGCTCTGCGAGAACATGCCCGCCGCCCCCGGCGTCAGTGAGGAGTACTGGGATTCGGAGAAATACCAGTACCGGCCGCGCAACTGGGACGATCCGCAGGTAACGGCCGCGAGCATCGCGCCTTTCCTGACCCGGCTCAACATGATCAGGAAATCCCATCCCGCTTTGCGCAGACTTCGCGACCTCCGCTTCCATGCGGCCGACCAGCCGGAGCTACTCTGTTTCTCCAAGAGCTCCGGCGCCGCAGCGGCGGGGCCGCCAGGCCGGGATATCGTCATTGTCGTCGTCAACACCAACTGGCGCGAGCCCCGTGAGGCAATCGTCTGGCTCGATATGCCCGCGCTGGGACTGAGCTGGGACGCGGAGTTCGTCGTCACCGACGAGCTCTCCGGCGAGTCGTACCGGTGGCGGCAGGCAAACTATGTCCGTCTCGACCCGGCGGTGGCGCCGGCCCACATTTTCACCGTGAGCACCTAGCAGACCTGGCAAGATCCCAGCAGACGCGCAGGAGAACGCAGTGCCAAGAGAGCCGGTGCCGGCCAGCGGGCCAGTGCTGCCGAAGCCCGCGCCCCGGGCAGGATTCCCCCCAGCGGTGAACGAGCCGGTGCCCGACTCGTTCTCGTTCGAAACGCCGCGGGACCCGGAATGGTACAAGCGCGCAGTGTTCTATGAGGTGCTCGTACGCGGCTACCACGATTCGAATGGCGACGGCACCGGGGACATCCGCGGCCTCATCTCGAAGCTCGACTACTTGCAATGGCTGGGCATCGATTGCCTGTGGCTGCTGCCGATCTACGCGTCGCCGCTCCGGGACGGCGGTTACGACATCGCTGACTTCACCTCGATATTGCCGGACTTCGGAAACATCGGCGATTTCGTGGAACTAGTGGAGGCGGCGCACGAGCGCGGGATCCGGGTCATCGCCGACCTGGTCATGAATCACACCAGCGACGCGCATCCCTGGTTCCAGGCGTCCCGCAGCGATCCGGACGGCCCGTACGGCGACTTCTACGTCTGGTCGGACACCGACGAGCCCTACCGCGATGCGCGCATCATCTTCGTCGACGCCGAGCAGTCGAACTGGACCCACGACCAGGTGCGCGGCCAGTACTACTGGCACCGGTTCTTCTCCCACCAGCCCGACCTGAACTACGACAACCCGCGCGTCCAGGACTCCATGCTCGAGGTGCTGCGGTTCTGGCTTGACCTCGGCATCGACGGATTCCGGCTGGATGCCGTGCCCTACCTGTACGAGCGGGAGGGCACCAACTGCGAGAACCTCAAGGAAACGCACGAGTACATGCGCCGCATCCGGGCCGAGGTAGACCGGCTGTACCCGGACCGCGTCCTGCTCGCCGAGGCGAACCAGTGGCCGGCCGACGTGGTCGAGTACTTCGGCGACCCGGCTGTCGGCGGCGACGAGTGCCACATGGCCTTCCACTTCCCGCTGATGCCGCGCATCTACATGGCGGTGCGGCGCGAGCAGCGCTACCCGATCTCCGAGATCCTGGCCCAGACCCCGCCGATCCCGGCCGGCTGCCAGTGGGGCATCTTCCTGCGGAACCACGACGAGCTGACGCTGGAGATGGTCGCCGACGACGAGCGCGACTACATGTACGCGGAGTACGCCAAGGATCCCCGGATGAAGGCGAACATCGGGATCAGGCGCAGGCTCGCGCCGCTGCTCGAGAACGACCGCAACCAGCTGCAGCTCTTCACCGCGCTGCTGCTGTCGCTGCCCGGCTCGCCCGTACTGTATTACGGCGACGAGATCGGGATGGGCGACAACATCTGGCTCGGTGACAGGGACGGTGTCCGCACCCCGATGCAGTGGACGCCTGACCGCAATGCCGGATTCTCCGGCTGCGACCCGGCCCGCCTGTACCTGCCGCTGATCATGGATCCGATCTACGGGTACCAGGCACTCAACGTGGAGGCACAGCAGAATAACTCCGGCTCGCTGCTGCACTGGACCAAGCGGATGATCGAGATCAGGAAGCGGCATCCTGTCTTCGGGCTCGGCCGGTTCGAGGAGCTGAGCTCGTCCAATCCGAGCGTGCTGGCGTTCGTCCGCGAGCTCAGCGAGCCAGGCGCCGGCGCGGACGGCGCCGACCAGATCCTCTGCGTGAACAACCTGTCCAGGTTCCCGCAGCCGGTGGAACTCGACCTGCGCAGGTTCAAGGGGGTCACGCCGGTCGAGTGCATGGGCGGTGTCCCCTTCCCGCCCATCGGCGAATTCAGCTACCTGCTGACGCTGCCGGGGCACGGCTTCTACTGGTTCCAGCTCCCGCCGCTGCCGCCAGCGGTTGAACCGGCGAGCGGTTGAACCGGCGAGCGATTGAACCGGCGGACGGATAGGGGCGTGCAAGAAGTCATGGAGGACAGTTCCGCGCCGGGGAACTCGCGGCAGCAGCTCGCCCTGCGGCTCGCCGGCGCGGCGCTGCTGGTCGCGACCGGCGCGATCCACCTGGACCTGTACCTCACCGGGTACCGGCACATCCCGAAAATCGGTCCGGCCTTCTTGCTCCAGGTCATCACCGCATTCGCGCTCGCCGCCGCCGTGCTGCTGATCCGCCGCCCGCTGGTCGCCGCGGCCGGCGCCGGCTTCGCCGTCTCGACCCTCGGCGGCTATCTCCTCGCGCTGTCGGTCAGCCTGTTCGGGTTCCAGGAGGTCCGCACGAAGCAGCCGGGCCCGTACCCGTTCTTCTGCCAGGTCCATCACTTCATGACCGGGATGATGGTCGTCGGGCACTCCTCGGCTAACGCGGCGGCCGTCGCCGCCTTCCGGGCGGCAATTCGCGCCCACCCGCCGTCCTACTGCGGCAGGCAGCACGCCATGGCCACGGCGGTAGCCGCCCGCCGGGCACCAGCCGGGCGGCTCGCAAGCGGGGACTGAGAGCCGGGCATCCTCCCCCCGATGACCCGGCTCTCAGTCCCATCCCACCCCATGCCGCCCGGCCGACGGCCCCGCCCCTTACGGTGGTAGCAAGCCGACGGGAAGGGACGCATTGCCCGCAATCATGACATTGGAGCACTCGCTCGAGACCTGGCTGCCTGCCCAGCGCTGGTACCCGGGCAGCACGGCAGGCGACATCGCGGTCATCGCCGACACGCTGCTCTCCGGCGGCGATCCCGAGCTCCGGCACCTGATCATCACGGCTTCCGGCAGCGGATCCGCGGCCAGGTACCAGGTGCTGGCCGGAGTCCGCACGGACGTGCCGCCAGCGCTGCGCCACGCGATCATCGGGCCGGACGGGCACGGCAGGACGGCTTACGATGCCCTGCACGACCCCGAGCTGACCCGCGTGCTGCTGCGCGGCATCTCCGGCGAGCGGACGGCCGGGCAGCTGGCCTTCACCAGGGAGCCGGCTGCGCCGATCGAGGACACCGCGGATAGCTTCGTGCTCTCGGCCGAGCAGAGCAACACCAGCCTGGTCTTCGGCGAATCGGCCATCCTCAAGGTGTTCCGCCGGGTGTTCGCCGGCCAGAACCCTGACCTTGAGGTAACCCGCGCGCTTGGCCGCCTCGGCTCACAGCACGTGGCCAGGCCGTACGGCTGGATCGAGGCCACCCTGGACGACGGCGAGCCTGCGCTGCTCGCCATCTTGTCGGAGTACCTGCGCGGCGCCTGCGACGGCTGGTCGCTCGCCGAGACGAGCCTGCGTGACCTGTACGCCGACACCGGCCATGCGGCCGAAGCCGGCGGCGACTTCGCCGGCGAGGCGCACCGGCTCGGCGCGGCCACCGCCAGCGTGCACGCCGGCCTGGCCACCGCGTTCGGCACCAGCATGCTCGGGCCGCAGGACGTAGCCGAACTCGCGGCGCAGATGCTCAGCAGGCTTGAGGAGGCCAGCGCCGAGGTGCCGGATCTCGCCCGGTGCGCAGGGAAGGCCGCGGCCGCGTACGCTGCGCTGGCCGGACTCGGGGTTGCGCTGCCCGTCCAGCGCGTGCACGGCGACTACCACCTCGGCCAGGTGCTGCGGACCCAGGCCGGGTGGGTGCTACTCGACTTCGAGGGCGAGCCCGCCGCGCCGCTGGCCGGCCGCCGGTCCCGCTCCCCCGCGCTGCGGGACGTGGCGGGCATGCTGAGATCATTCGACTACGCGGCACGCCACCAGCTGATCGGCCGCTCCGGCGAGGCACGCCTTTCCGGATCGGCCACCGAGTGGGTGGCCCGCAACCAGGCGGCGTTCTGCGCGGGATACGCAGAGGCCAGCGGGACGGACCCGCGCGCGCAGGCTGTGCTGCTGCGCGCGCTGACGATCGATAAGGCGGTCTACGAGGTGATCTACGAGGCCAGGCACCGGCCTACCTGGGTGTACATCCCGCTCGACGCGATCGCGGGGATGTGACGCGTGGCTACCGCGGATGACAGCATGACCCAGCTCAGCCTCGGCGAGATCGACAGGCTCGTCGCGGGCATCCATCACGACCCGCACTCGATACTCGGCGCGCACCCGGTCAGCGGCGGGATCGCGGTCCGCGCGCTGCGGCCGCTCGCCACGTCGGTGACCGTCGTGCTCGCCGACGGGCGCCGGTTCCCGGCCGGGCACGTGCATCAGGGCGTCTTCGCCGCGACGCTGCCGCTGGCCGAGATCCCCGACTACCGGCTGGCCGTAACATACCCAGGCGACGATGGCGCCGGGAGCGATGCCCCGGCGGCCGGGCTCCTGATCGACGACCCCTACCGGCACCTGCCCACGCTCGGCGAGATGGACCTGCACCTGATCGGCGAGGGCAGGCACGAGGAGCTATGGCGGGTGCTCGGCGCACAGCTGCGGGAGTACCCGGGCGGCGACCCGGCACCCGCGCCGGAGGCAGCCACCAGGCCGGATGGAGCGGCCGGCCAGGATCCGTTCAAGAAGGGCTTTGATCCGGTTTCCGGTACGGCTTTCGCTGTCTGGGCGCCGAACGCGCGCGGCGTGCGGGTGATCGGCGACTTCAATTTCTGGGACGGGCATGCGCACCCGATGCGCTCGCTCGGCGGGTCGGGCGTCTGGGAGATCTTCATCCCCGGGGCAGCCGAGGGCGCCAGGTACAAGTTCGACATCTGCGGGCCGGACGGCTCGTGGCGCCGCAAGGCGGATCCGATGGCGGGGCTCGCCGAGAAGTCGCCGGGTACCGCGTCCGTCGTCGCCACCTCGCGCTACCAGTGGGGCGACGCCGGCTGGCTGGCCGGGCGGGCCAGCGGGGAGGTGCTGGGCCGGCCGATGAGCGTGTACGAGGTGCACCTCGGCTCGTGGCGGCCCGGGCTCACCTATGCCGAGCTCGCCGACCAGCTCACCAGGTACGTCACCGAGCTCGGCTTCACCCACGTGGAGTTCCTGCCGGTGGCCGAGCATCCGTACGGCGGTTCCTGGGGATACCAGGTGACGTCGTACTACGCGCCGACGTCCCGGTTCGGCACGCCGGATGAGTTCCGCCTGCTGGTGGACCGGCTGCACCAGGCCGGCGTCGGCGTCCTGATCGACTGGGTGCCCGCGCACTTCCCGCGCGACACCTGGGCGCTGGCCCGGTTCGACGGCACGCCGCTGTACGAGAACGCCGACCCGCAGCGCGGCGAGCACCCGGACTGGGGCACGCTGATCTTCGACTACGGCCGCCCCGAGGTACGCAACTTCCTGGTCGCCAACGCCGTCTACTGGCTGGAGGAGTTCCACGCCGACGGCCTGCGGGTGGACGGCGTCGCCTCCATGCTGTACCTGGACTACTCGCGGAAGGACGGCGAGTGGACGCCGAACTCGGCCGGCGGCCGGGAGAACCTGGACGCCGTCGCCCTGCTCCGCGAGGTGAACGCGACCTGTTACCGGCGGGTGCCCGGCATCGTGATGATCGCAGAAGAGTCCACCGCGTGGCCGGGGGTCACCCGCCCGGTGCACCTGGGCGGGCTGGGATTCGGCCTGAAATGGAACCTCGGCTGGATGCACGACACGCTGGCCTACCTGGCGCATGACCCGGTGTTCCGGCACTACCACCACAACGAGCTGACATTCTCGATGATGTACGCCTTCACCGAGAATTTCGTCCTGCCGCTCTCGCACGACGAGGTCGTGCACGGCAAGGGCTCCCTGCTCAGCAAGATGCCGGGCGACAGCTGGCAGCGGTTCGCCGGGCTGCGGGCGCTGCTTGCCTACATGTGGGCGCACCCGGGCAAGCAACTGCTCTTCATGGGCTCCGAATTCGGGCAGGCGTCGGAGTGGTCGCAGGAAGCGGGCCTGGACTGGCGGGCGCTCGGCGGGACACTGCAGGCCGGCTTGCAGCGACTGGTCATGGATTTGAACGGGGCCTACCGCGCTAGTCCCGCGATGTGGGCGGACGACTTCTCGCCGGATGGCTTCGGCTGGATCGACGCGAACGACTCGGCTGGCAACGTGGTGTCGTTCCTGCGATACGCCCGTTCCGGCTCAGGCGGCGGCCCGGACGGTGCTGAGGGCGCTGGCCTGGACGGTGCGGGCGGCGGCGGAGCTGGCGGCG
>Ga0182024_10025714_pt1 | contig 10373 bp, 9 predicted proteins | sample P32metaG_FD_120480 | JGI IMG/M metagenome (GOLD analysis project Ga0182024, IMG submission 120480) | Permafrost microbial communities from Stordalen Mire, Sweden - P3-2 metaG (Illumina Assembly) | ecosystem: Environmental > Terrestrial > Soil > Wetlands > Permafrost | place: Sweden: Stordalen...
AAAAACAAAGGCCCCGCTCATTGGAACTTGAGCGGGGCTTTTTTTGCTGTCAGCTTTTCGCGGGCGCGGGCGCCCGCGCCACACAATCGGCTACTTAGTACATGTCGCCCATGCCGCCGCCGTGGCCGCCTTGTGCTGGAGAACCCTTCTTCTCTTCCGGGATGTCCGCTACCAGGGCTTCGGTGGTGAGCATTAATGCGGCGATTGAGCCCGCGTTGGTGAGTGCGGTGCGCACTACCTTCGTCGGATCGAGCACGCCGGCCTTGACCAGGTCTTCGTAGTGGCCGGTCAGGGCGTTGTAGCCGTAGTTGTTGTCTTTCGAGTCATTGATCTTGCCAATGACGATTGCACCTTCTTCGCCGGCGTTCTCGGCGATCTGGCGCAGAGGCTCGGTGATGGCGCGCTTCACGATGTTGACACCGATCTGCTCGTCACCTTCCAGCTTCATCTTGTCGAGAGCTGCGACGCAACGCGCCAGGGCAACGCCGCCGCCGGGGACAATACCTTCCTCGACTGCTGCGCGGGTGGCGTGCATGGCGTCTTCGACGCGGGCCTTCTTTTCCTTCATTTCGGTTTCGGTTGCGGCGCCGACTTTGATTACGGCTACGCCACCGACCAACTTCGCCAACCGCTCCTGCAACTTCTCGCGGTCGTAGTCGCTGGTGGTCTTGTCGATCTGGCTGCGAATTTCTTTCACGCGGCCCTGAACATCACCGGGCTTGCCTTTGCCTTCGACGATGGTGGTGTTGTCCTTGTCGATGGTGACTTTCTTGGCTTGTCCGAGATCGGCGAGCTGAACGTTCTCGAGCTTGATGCCGAGGTCTTCGGTGATGGCTTTGCCGCCGGTCAGGATTGCGATGTCCTGCAACATGGCCTTGCGACGATCGCCGAAGCCGGGAGCCTTGACGGCTGAGACTTGCAGCGTGCCACGCAGTTTGTTGACGACGAGGGTCGCGAGCGCTTCGCCTTCGACGTCTTCGGCGATGATGACTAGCGGCTTGCCGCCTTTCGCGATCTGCTCGAGAAGAGGCAGCATGTCTTTCATGTTGCTGATCTTCTTTTCGTGGATGAGGATGTAGGCGTTCTCCTGCACGGACTCCATGCGCTCGGGGTCAGTGACGAAGTAAGGGGAGAGATAGCCGCGATCGAACTGCATGCCTTCGACGACGTCGAGCTGAGTTTCCAGGGTCTTCGACTCTTCGACGGTGATCACGCCATCCTTGCCGACTTTCTTCATGGCCTCGGCGATGATCTTGCCGATGGTCTCGTCGTTGTTGGCGGAGATGGTGCCGACCTGGGCAATCATTTCTCCGGAAACGGGCTTGCTGAACTTATCGAGCTCGCCTTTTTCCTGGTTGCCTTCCTTGTCGACCCTACCCGTGATGAGCTGAACTGCCTTCTCGATGCCGCGCTTCATGGCCATCGGATTGGCGCCAGCAGCAACGGTCTTCACGCCTTCGCGATAAATCGCTTGGGCTAGAACGGTTGCGGTGGTGGTGCCGTCGCCGGCAACATCCGAGGTCTTCGAAGCAACTTCGCGGACCATCTGCGCGCCCATGTTCTCGATGCCGTTGGGGAGTTCGATTTCCTTGGCAACGGTCACGCCGTCCTTGGTGATGGTGGGGGAACCGAATTTCTTTTCAATAACAACGTTGCGGCCCTTGGGGCCGAGGGTAACTTTCACAGCGTCAGCCAGCATGTTGACGCCGCGGAGAATGGCCTGGCGGGACTCTTCTCCATGAACAATTTGTTTTGCCATAATTTTTTGCTCCTTAGGGTGTTGGCAGGCGCGGGGCCTGCGGAATTGTCTCTTTTGGGACGCGGGGTTGCCGGTCCTTCAGACGGGGCAAGCCCCGTCTCTACAGCTTGATTAGCGGCGCGATCCGGTTGTTTCTTTCTTGCTTGAGCTGGAGGTGTTGCTTGAGCTCGCACCAGTCAGGATGCCTAGAACTTCTTCTTCGCGCATGATGATGAAGTCTTCGCCATCGATTTTGATTTCGGTGCCGGAATATTTGCCGAAGAGAATGCGGTCGCCTTCTTTTACATCGAGCGGGCGAACCTTACCTTCTTCGCTGATCTTGCCTTTGCCGGCGGAGACGACTTCGCCTTCCTGCGGTTTGTCTTTGGCGGAATCCGGGATAATGATGCCTCCACGAGTGGTGTTGGCTTCGTCCACGCGACGGATCAGGATGCGATCGTGCAGCGGGGTAAATTTAGTAGCCATAGTTGCGTACTCCTTTCAAGAGTTGAATTGCTGGGTCCAAGCGTAGTGATTCCGCTTGAAGGTTAGAAGATGTTAGCACTTGAATGCCACGAGTGCTAATTATAGGAATGTGAGTGGATGGTTGTCAATGACGCGGCGATAAAAAACGTAAGCATCATGGAATCAATGAGATAGGTCAAGAGCTCGGCTTGGATGTATTAGTCTGGGGGCGGTTTGGGCGGAGTTTCCGGAAGGGACGGATTGCATTTTTGCCCTACGCGACCCTCCATTTGCTTTTCCAACGCGGAAGCGCTGGGTTACGCTGGTGCGCCCCTTCTGGGCCCCGTGACCCATTTCTGGTCGAACTGATGTCGCTCCAAGCGATTTACTTTGGAAACGATTCGACGATTGCCTGGTCTAGTAAGGTGGGGTACCATGTTGGCCGCCTCAAAACCCCCAAACGAGGCGCTGGACGAGGTCTTCAATGAAAAAAGCGAATTTGGTTGCCGGGGCAGCAGTGTGTTTGGCGGCTCTTGTGTTTTCTTCTCAACTTTTGTCTTCGGAGGTTGCGCATGCGGCGAATCCGATTGTGATGAAGGCGGCTCGGCACGACGTTTCCGCATCGTTACGGAGCATGGCTTCGTCGAAGACGGCTACAACGACGGCTCCGCGGGAGATGCCGGAGCCAAGGCCGACGCGAGCGCCTTTCAAGAGCGCGACGGCGGATGCAGTCGCACGGCAATTTGCTGGAGCGCTGCAAGGGGTAACTACCGGGCTCAGTTTTGAAGGGCAAGCGGCGCAGGATACTTTTAATGCGATTGGGACGGCGTACGTTCCGCCGGATACGAATGGTGCGCCGGGGCTGACGCAATATGTGCAGATTGTGAATGTGACGATTGGGATCTACCACAAGGGGACGGGCGCGCTGCTGATGACTCCGGCGGCGATCCACACCATCTGGACGGGATTTGGCGGGCCGTGCGAGTTGGCGGGGGATGGGGGAGATCCGGTGGTGCTGTTTGATCACCTGGCCAATCGATGGCTGGTGACGCAGTTGCAGTATGACAGCACGGGGAACGAGCAGTGCATGGCGGTTTCGACGACGGCGGATGCTACGGGGACGTACAACCGCTATGAATATGATTATGGCGCGGTGAATTTTCCGGATTATCCGAAATATGGAGTGTGGCCGGACGCGTATTACAACACGGCTAACATTTTCGCAGGGAAGGGATTTGCGGGAGCGGAGGCTTGCGCATTTGATCGTAACGCGATGCTGGCGGGAACGGCGGCTAGCGCAATTTGTTTCCAGCAGCCATCCTCGGTTTCAAGTTTGTATTCTGGTATACGAACGAATATTATCCGGTGGCGGGGAATTTCAGCTTCGCCTGGAGCACCAGGGTTGCGTCGTTCAAATTTGATTCTTGTAAACATTGAAATCGGGGATGGAGTATTTGGATTCGTAAGAGGGCAGCGCTTTGGGGCGCTGCCTTTTATTATGTGGGGCTGCTAATTCTCGATCATTTCTTCGTGGCGATTGCCGGTTTATCCAACGTGGGCGAGCCGCTAGCAAGGTCGATTCCTTACTAGTTAATATAGTGTGTGCAGGGCCGTTCCTGACCGGCATTCGGCGGGACGCGACCCTCGATAATTTTAAATTGGTTGAACCTCGTTGCACCGGGAAGGTTCGGTAGGAGGGCTGCCAAGTTCGCCTAAGTTTCGGCAGGGCCGACAGCATACGGGCTTGGATTTGGCTTTTTTGTCGGCGAGATGTGAAACAAGTGATGAAAGCACTGCATTTCAAATCCAGAATGGAACGGCGATTAGAGTGCACTCATTTTGGTAGCACCTTTCGTAGAGGGCACTCTGGTCGACCGGGGATTTAGATTTTCAGTGGCTAGTGGTGTGGCTCCGGCGCGCTGGCGCTCTGCGAGAGAGAGGAGCGCCAATGACCATGTCAGGCTTGCATTGCGTTGAAAGTTGTGTCAATTGCCATCTGCGTTCCCGCAGTTTTTTTTGCGATCTCTCTCCCAACTCGATTGAGGCCTTCAACAAGATAAAACACGCTGCCGTGTTCCCTGAACACGCGGTGGTGCTGGTCGAAGGCCAAAGCCCGTGGGGAATTTTCGTTCTCTGCCAGGGACGAGCTAAGCTCTCGACCACCTCCCGCGACGGCAAAACGCTGATTATTCGAATTGCGGAAGCTGGCGAGGTCCTGGGCTTGCACGCGGTTATAACCGGCGGTCCCTACGAGTTGACCGTCGAGACCATGCAACCCTGCCAACTCGACTTTGTGGGTCGGGATGATATGCTGCGCTTCCTCAAGGAGAACGCCGATGCCGGTCTTCATGCCATCCAGCATCTCGCCCGCGACTGTTCGGACTCTTATGGCGTGGCGCGCACCATTGGCTTGTCGCACTCAGTATCAGAGAGGTTTGCCAGATTTTTGCTCGACACTTCCGCCGATGGCGAGGTCACGAATGGAATTGTCCGCGTGCGTTTGGCGATGACGCACGAAGAAATCTCGCAATTGGTGGGCACCAGCCGCGAGACCATAACCCGTTTGCTCTCCGAGTTCCGAAGAAATGCGATGGCGGAGTTGAAAGGTTCGACGCTGATAATTCGCAACCGACCGGCATTGAAAAGCTTGCTTGGGGCGTAGCGGAAGTTGGCGAAGGCGGACGCAAAGAAAAAGCACGTCCCGCACGCGGGACGTGCTCGAGAACAAAATCATCGTTGCTAACTTAACGTTGCTACTTAATTACCTTATTTCACGTTTACAGTCACGGGAGCGGAGGCAATTCCGTTGACTACAACCTCCATATCATTGAGGCCGGTTTCGGTCACGCCGGACACGTCAAAGCTGGTAGAGGCTACTCCTGAATAGGCGATCGCCATGGTGCTGTGATCGTGGGTGCGCTCATAGTAAACGTTGCCCGTGACACGGTTTGTAAATCGCACCAAAGGATAGTTGGTTGCGGCTTGCGTGTCGTCTCCATAGGCGGCGCCCTGGGTGAAGCCATTCAGATTTAAGCCGGAGACGACATAAGATTTACCTCGCCACACGTTGGTAGGAGAGGAGAGAATCTGTGGCAACCACGCTGAATTTGGCTTGCCTCTTGGGCGATAGACCCAGACGTTGGCGAAATCCGTAAATAGAATTTCTCCCGTCGGCAAAGCGAGCATGTTGCCGTAGAAAGAAGAAATATTGGGAGCGTCCGTATTACCCGAGGTGACGTCGGTGAAGCCAGTGCCATCCCACTCCAGGAACTTTGCGCCAAGATTAAAGATGCCGGGACTGGTCATGACCAGAACGTTGCCATTAGGCAAGATAGATGCTGGTCCGTCGGCTACATCGAGCCCATCGGCGAAATCCGGCCCGGCCGTCCAGGTCTTCGTGTGGGTGTCGTAGACCGCTGTATGCCCGCCGGCCCCAGGGATTCCATTCGCTCCGGTGGCAAATACGGTACCGTCAGGCCGTAAAACCGCCGGACCAACTTCATGCGATGACTGGCTACCGTTGGGATATGAATCCCACAGTTGAACGATGGTCCCGCTCGCGGGGCCGCTATGCCACGTGCCTTTCGTGGGATCATAGATCTCATAGTTCTTGCCGGTTGATCCTTTCTTGAAAACGTAGGCGTCGACGGTTAAAAGGGTGCCGTCGGGTAAAAGATTCCAGCCTTCCTCATCATTCACATCGAACTTGCCCTTGCCGGTAATCGACCAAGTCAGGTTTGAAGTGTCGAGCAGAGCCTGTTCGGTCGTGCAGCAGTTGGCCTGCATGTAAGTGCCGTCGGGTAGAACGACTGCTTGCGCATCGCCAATTGTCGACCAGTTGGGCGGAGGCGCGATGGTCGTCCAAGTATTCAACTTGGGATTGTAGATGGCGCCTTGATTCGTCCATACTCCCTGACAATAGTTGTATTCGCCGCCTTCGATCACCACGCGTCCGTCGACCAAGACTGCTGATCCGAAATAAAGAGGAGCGTAACCGGCGGGCAGAGACGCAATGCGTTTCCATGTGCCGTTGACATAGCTGCCGTACTGATCGGGAGTCAGCTTGTACCACTGCCGTCCACAATATTGGTGAAGGATCACAGTACCGTCGGTAAGCAGCAAAGGGTTGCTCAGTGCGAGGGTGGCGTCGGGCTGATTGACTAGGGGAACCCAGGCTTGAGAGTAAGCCATGGTCGCAGCCGTAAGGAATAGAAGCAGTTCTATCGCGAGGGTACGAAGTTTCATGGAGGCTCCGGCGAAAGTCGTTCAAGTTTGAAATCTGTTTGAAACGAATCGCTAGCGACGCTGTGAGGGAACCACCCGGAGTGTGAAATCCTTCACCACAGGGGGCACGGAAATAGAGAGGTTCACAGGGAAAAATTCGTCATTTCCAGTAGTCGCCAAAAGGCAGCGCGAATTATACAACGGGCAGAATTCTTATTGGGAGCGGGAAATGAATGGCGTGGTGCAACATTTTGCGCACCGCCGGTGACAGGGCGGCACTGATCTGATGTAAAGTGGACGCGGGTGGGCAGCGTTTAGCGAGGGGATTTCGTGAAGAGGAAAAGCAGCGGGTCGGCAGTGAGTGGTTTTTTGATCGTCGCCATGGCGCTGGGCGGGGCTTTACTGGGATCGGCTGAGCCGGCGGGGGCTCAAGATGAGGACGGGCCGATGTCGGAGTTGCACTTCGTCGTGGTGCGTGATTACAGCGGCAAGCCGGTCAGGAACGCGGCAGTGGTGCTGCATCCCGTTAATAAAAAAGGGAAACAGTCCCGCGGCGGCATGGAATTGAAAACGGATAACGAGGGGAAGACCAATATTGACGGTATTCCGTATGGTCCGCTGCGCGTGCAGGTTCTGGCGCAAGGCTTCCAGACATTTGGCGAAGACTACGAGATCAATAAGCCGCAACTGGAGATCACGGTGAAACTGAAGCGTCCAGGTGGACAGTATTCTGTCTACGGCGCCCCCGGAGATGCAAAAAAATCTGAAGATAAGAAACAGCCGGATGCGAAGCCGCAATAATCCTTGCGTCGAATTCCTGGAAGTAATTAGAAGAAAATCTTTACCCCAGGGGACGCAGAGATACATGAGGTCACGGGGGCAAACCTAGCGGCGAGATTGATTATGAAAAGCAGAATGACGGCTACGATCGCGGCTTGGATATTTGTGGTGTCGTGCTGCGGCTTTGGGGGGACGGCGGCGGCTCAGAACGACAGTGGCCCTACGTCAAGTCTGCGTTTTGTTGTAGTGCGTGATTCGGACGGGAAGCCGGTAAGGAATGCGGAGATTGTCTTGCATCCGGTAAAGGGCAAGGGAAAACAGGCCAGTGGCGAAATGGAATTGAAGACGGACGCTGACGGACATTCGAGCGTTGATGGGATTCCATACGGTCCGCTGCGGGTGCAGGTTTTGGCTGCTCATTTTCAAACTTTTGGCGAGGATTACGAGATCAACAAGGCGCAGATGGAAATCACGGTGAAGTTGAAGCATCCGGGGGGCCAGTACTCCGTGTATGACAGTCACGGTAGCGAGGGAAAGCCGCAATAATATTTGCGGTGAATTTGCATTTCTGGCAGTGACACAGGACTTCTTGAGGCCTACAATTCGCCTGCCTGGGGTCGAGGGTCATGGGATTACAGAAACTCACTGTCGAACGTTATGAAGGAGTGGCGGACGATCAGCGGATATTGCTGCTGAGTGGGCCGATCACGGTGGAGACCGCTCCGCAATTCGAGCGCGCGGTGCATCACGAGATTGCCGAGACGATGATTCTTGATCTGTCGGATGTTCCTTACATCGACTCGGTGGGATTGGGATCGTTGGTGGCAGCGTATGTGTCGCACCAGAAAACGGGACGATGTCTGGTTCTGACGGGGCTCAAACCACGCGTGCTGAAAGTCATGGAAGTCACCAAGGTCGCCGATTTCTTTATGACGTTTGCCACCACTTGGGAAGCGGTAGAAGCGATGGCCAACACAGGGACGGCGTAAGCAGCGATCGAGCGCACGGCACTCCTTACGGCAATGCTGCGTTGCCTCTGAATCGAAAGCGCTCGCATCCCATCTAAAATGCATCGCGCCGCTGTACGTTCGCGCGACGACCCCTTATGAATCTTCTGTATAGATATGCCAAGCAATATTGGAAGCTGTTTGTTGCCGCACTTTTATTAGCCGCCACCAATCAGGTCTTTTCTCTGCTTGATCCACTCATCTTTCGGCACGTTATCGACAGCTATGCCACAAAGTATCACCAGTACACGCAGGCGCAGTTCATACATGGAGCAGGACTTTTAATACTGGCGGCGGTGGGCGTGGCGTTTGTATCGCGCGTGGCTAAGAACTTTCAGGATTATTTTGTGAATGTCATCGTGCAGAGGTTGGGCGCGAAAATGTACTCCGACGGCATTCGCCATTCTTTGGATTTACCCTACCAGGTTTTTGAAGATCAGCGCAGCGGCGAAACTTTGGGGAGGCTGCAAAAAGTTCGGAGCGATGTCGAACGCTTTATTACTGCCGCCATCAACGTACTTTTTATTTCATTGATTGGCCTGATTTTCGTAATGATCTATGCCTTCCGGGTGCATTGGTCGATCGCTCCGGCGTTTTTGCTTACTGTGCCGTTGCTTGGAATTATCAGTTCGGTGTTGAGCAAGCGGATTAAAAAGATGCAAAAGGTGATCGTCGCCGAAACCACGGCGCTGGCGGGATCGACGACGGAATCGCTCCGAAATATCGAGCTGGTGAAGAGCCTGGGACTGGCGCAGCAGGAGGTAGTTCGCCTCAACGGAATTACAGGAAAGATTCTCAACCTTGAACTCAAGAAAGTGAAATACCTGCGTAGCCTGAGTTTTATTCAAGGGACAGCGGTGAATGCTCTGCGCTCGGCAATTTTATTTTTGATGCTCTATTTGATTTTCCGTCAGGAGATTACGATCGGGCAATTCTTCTCGCTCTGGATTTATTCGTTTTATATTTTCGGGCCGCTGCAGGAGTTGGGAAACGTCATCAATATTTATCGCGAGACAGAAGTGTCGTTGCAGAATTTTCAGAAGATACTCGACACTCCGCGGGATCCTAAGCCGGCGGCTCCGGAGTCGATTGATGAACTCATGACTTTGCAATTCGAGAGCGTCAGTTTTCAGCATCAGACATCGTCGATGCTGGCGCTGGACGATATCAGTTTCAGCGCGGCTCGCGGCGACACAATTGCTTTTGTTGGACCATCGGGGGCAGGGAAGTCGACGCTGGTGAAACTGCTGGTAGGATTGTACGCTCCGAAAAAAGGGGAGATTCTTTACAACGGCATTCCATCGGACCGCGTGGACCTCGATTTGCTGCGCGAAAAAATTGGCTTCGTAACTCAGGACACGCAATTATTTTCGGGGTCGATTCGCGAGAACCTGCTGTTTGTGAATCCGAAAGCGACCGATCAAGAGTGCATGCAGGTTCTGAATCAGGCTGCCGCTCATAGTTTGCTTTCGCGAGCAGACCGAGGATTGGATACGCTGATTGGCGAAGGCGGCGTAAAAGTTTCGGGCGGAGAGAAACAGCGGCTTTCGATTGCCCGTGCGCTCTTGCGTCATCCACATTTGCTGGTGTTCGACGAAGCGACATCGTCGCTCGATTCGCTCACGGAAGAAGAAATCAGCCGCACCATTCGCGACGTGGCGACCAATCAGGAGGCGATCACGATTCTTATTGCGCATCGGCTGTCGACGATAATGCATGCCGACAAAATCTATGTGCTGGAGCGCGGACACATCGTCGAATTTGGGCGTCACTCCGAGTTACTAGATCAGAAGGGGCTTTACTACGCGATGTGGCGGCAGCAGGTTGGAGAGCGCGAGGCGATCGCACAGGCGAAGTAATTGCGCGGCGCGAGGAAACGCGGCGAGCCGCGTCTCTACAGAAAAAGTAGTTTCAGCCCGCTAGCGACTCGATCGCGTGTACCGCGTGTGGAGGCAGTTCTAAGCCGCGGCTTGCGAGATCATCCTTCATGTGTTCAGCGTTCGATGTGCCCGTCAAGGGCACGATGCCGATAGTGTGCGAAAAACTGAATACAATTTGTGCTGGGGTTGCCCCCAGACTCGCGGCGAGGCTGGCGATCAGGGGATGCTGCAGGAGTTGCTGGTTAGCGGTTAGGAGCGAAAAGCCCTGGTAGATAATTT
>Ga0182024_10025715_pt1 | contig 10372 bp, 6 predicted proteins | sample P32metaG_FD_120480 | JGI IMG/M metagenome (GOLD analysis project Ga0182024, IMG submission 120480) | Permafrost microbial communities from Stordalen Mire, Sweden - P3-2 metaG (Illumina Assembly) | ecosystem: Environmental > Terrestrial > Soil > Wetlands > Permafrost | place: Sweden: Stordalen...
CCGATCCGGTCAGGTCGCTCAGGCCTTGGGGTGGCGGGACGAGCGATTGGGTGGGGTCCCATAGACGGAGAACGGGAACGCTGAAGGAGGATTCGAGCGCGTTGGCGCGCTCATTGACGTGGGCCGGGCTTATGGTCGAGACGAGGATGCCGTCGAAGGCGCTGCGATCGACCGAGGATTGGGGGACGACCGGGGTATTGCGGTAGGTCACGCCCGCGTAGGCGAGGAGATCGTCGAGGATCGCTTCGATCCGCAGTCCCGCCGAGCGGCACCCGGACCAGGTGGCAAAGAGATTCTTGCCCCAGTCGGCGATGCAGACCCGGCGGATTTGATTCTTTTTGGCCCAAGCGGAGATCAGCTCGCGCTGGGCACCGAGGCCGAAGATCGATTCAATCGCGTCTGGGCCGAGCGGACGACGGCCGATTGCGGCTTCGCGATGGGCCCAGATGCGCGATTCCTTCACGGCCGTCCGGGCGGCTCGAGCATGGCCGTCCTGGCGGGCCAGCAGGGCGTAGCGCCGCATCCAGTCGTGGCGGTAAGCATGGCGAAGCGGACGCGGTAGATAGCGCTCGCAGAGGATCAGGTTATTCCGCAGGTCCATCCGGCAGGCCAACTCGGAACTCTTCACCGCCGGCATGCGGCTTCGGGCGAATTGCAGATCCTCGAATCGCTCGATGCGATGCCCTGCCCGCCAGAGGCGGAAGCTCAATTCGTAGTCGGCGGCCTGGCGAAAGAACTCAGCGGCAAATCCGCCGACCTCATCGAGCGCCGATTTTCGCACGATGCTCGCCCCGCTCATCAGGACCGATGGGAGCGCCGGTGCGTCGGCCGACCCGTCGGGGAGGACAACCCGGGCGACGACCGCCGCCGTTTTCTGATGGCGGCCGAGGTAGGCTAGCGCCTGCGGAATTGCCCGGCCGATTGGGCGAATATCGTCGTCCAGGAACGCCACATACTTGCCCTTCGCCTGGGCGAGCGCCAGATTTCGGGCGGGGACGCCTTCATTTTCTTCCAGGCTGATGACCCGGACATCCCGGCGGCGCGACAGTGCGTCCGCCGTCCCATCTGTTGAACCGTTGTCCACCACCAAGACCTCTCGGTCGTGTGCTGCCAGCCCGCACGACTCCTCCAAGTGAGCCAAGGCCGCACGGAGGGAGTTGCAGTTATTGCGCGTGGTGATGATGCAGCTTAGCTTCATTGATTCTAAATCGACTATCGGACATCGGCCCGATTCGGAAGCAATGACGGGCCGCGCGAAAAAAAGTGAGCGTCCTCATCGGGTTTTCCGCGTTGCAGACGGGCAAACCCGCGGATATGAAGTAATTGCCATTTCGCGGATTTTGGGAGCGTAGCTATAGTGACAGGTATGTTGCACACCATGGCGTCGGTATTGGTAGTTGATGATGATTTGGACTCGCGCGACGCGATCATGCGGTTTCTGAAGCGCGCCGGGCATCGGGTGCGCTGCGCGGGCAACGGCCGGGAGGCGCTGCGAGTTCTCACCGACGATACGCCCGACGTGATTATTCTTGATGCGAAGATGCCCGAGATGGACGGGGTTTCATTCCTTGAAGTGATCCGCTGTTACCTTCGCTGGCAGGGTCTTCCGGTGCTGTTTGTGACGGCTTACCCCGAAGGCCTTCATATCCGGCGCGGAATGGAACTGGGTGTTCGCAAGACGTTTCTCAAGTCGAATTATGAGCTGAGCGACTTGCTCGCCCACGTCGAGGCGTGTGCTCCCGTGCGGATGTCGCAACAGGAAGACAAAACCGATTTCCCGGAGACCGGCGGCAGCCGATTGAATTGATGGTCGGCTATTTTTCCCAGGCTACTTTTTCTCGATCGTCGCCGGCTGGCTTGCCGCCGGCTCGGCGATCACCGCGAACATCTGCTGCCCGATCGCATCCTTGGCCTCGTCCACCGTCTTGTATTTTCCGGCTTTGATGTCCGTCGTCCCGCCGGCCATGACCTTCTGAATCTTCGGCATCATTTTGCCGATTTCGTCCTTCTCCGGGATCGAAGCAAGATCGACCCGCCAGCTTCCGTCGGCCGCCTTTTTCAATTTCATCGGCTCGCGCTCGTCGGGCTGCCCGACGGTGGCGGTGTCGCCGGTGATCTTCTCGGTGCCGGCGTCCACGCGCTTCGAAAAGTCGGCCAGTTCATCGCCATTTGGCAGAACCTGCTTGCCGGCGTCGCCGAATTTTTCAATCGCGGCGGTGCGGAGATCGCGTGCGGAGCGAACCAGGCCGCTGATGATCTCGACGATCTTGAAATCATCCGAACTGCCGACCGCGGCGGCCCTGGCAGCGACCAAATCGCCCGCTTCGAGGCCTTTGGCGAATTCCACAGCCGCCTTCTTCGGCGTGGATAGATCCGGGGCCGCGGCGCAGGCCGAATCTGCAATCAAGGCGAAACCGGCCAATAATGCTGCTGCCAGGCACGTTCTAAACATGGTGTCTCCCAAGACTCGATGGATGCTCAAGGCAACAAGAAATTAGCGAGACCGAAACTATGCCGCAAGCTCGGCTGCCAGATTTACGTCTCATAAAGTTGAATCATCAGAACCCCTTGTGACGGGAGGCGTAAAAAAGACGCCGGCCCACGGATTTCGGTTACGATTTTTTCGCCGCCCTGATACGATGTTTCGCCCGCGGTGGGGGAGTTTCGGGAGGGCTTGAGGCTCAAGCCGCGAAACCTGGCGGGTCGATCCTCAACGGGTTGCGTATTTTTGCACCAGCGTTGCGGAAGCCGGTCGCGGCACGCCCCGGTTGGTTTTCTCGCGAACTCGAAAGGCAGTTAATCGCATGCAGCTTCTTGATCAAATTCGTCGCCGGGTCTTCGCCCGAGCCGCTTTGGCTGGGCTGAGCATGATCGGTTTGTCGGCCAGCATAAGCTTGGCTGAGGACGGGTCGCCGGCGCGAAACGAGTTCAACGCCCACACCGCTGCAATCGAAAAGCGCGAGCAGAATTTTGACGTGCCTGGCGTCGTCGAGAAGGTGCTGGTGAAGGAAGGGGACAGCGTCAAGGCTGGGCAGTTGATCGCCCAGCAGGATACTTCGGCTGACGAGGCGCATCTGAAGTCTGCGGAGCTGGTTGCCAACTCCAATCTCGAAGTCGAAGCGGAAGAGGCCCAACTGGAAAAGGATAAGATCGATTTCCAGCGCAAGGGCGAGCTTATCAAAGAGCATAATATCGCCCCCAGTGAATATGATGAGGCGAAGCTGGCGGTGACAATCGACCAACTGAAACTGGATCACGCCAAGGAAGACCGAGAAAAAGCCTCGTATGACGTGGCCGAAAGCAAGGCTAAGATCAAGCTGAAGCAGATGTTCGCTCGAGTGGATGGAGTTGTTTCGCAGATCGCCACGCACGAGGGCGAACTAGCTGATACGCAACATCCTGCCATCACCATTGTTAAAAATGATGTACTCTATGTGGAGGTCGATCTGCCGGCTGACGTGGTGAACCGGCTGAAGGCATCCGGGATGAAGGCGCCGCTCCAAGTCCGCTACGTGGACGAAGGAGAGAAGGGTGTCTGGCGCGAAGCCGCGGTGCATTTCATCAAGCCGGAGGCCGACGCGCAGAGCAACTTCGAGCACGTGCAATTGCAGATGCCCAACCCGGAAATGCGCAGCGCGGGGTTGCAGGTGGTGGTCAAGTTGCCGGATAATCTCATCGCCCCGATCGCAGGCGGGGCGGCCGCGCGGGTGACGGACAATCGGTAGAGTAGAGAGGATTGTCGTCGAGCATCGCACAGAACCCGCGGCGGAGCCGCTGGGCTCCCGGAGGTCTCCAGCAGATCTCCCCCCAGATCCAGTTGAGAATCGGAGGTCCAAGGCCGTGCCAGGAATTGTCGAAACATCAAATCAGGGATCGGAACAGGAACAGACCCAGCAAAAGCAGCAGGGCATCCAACGGACGCCGATGGTCCAGCGGCTGCTTGAGGCGCGCGACTTGCCCATGTTCCTGACGGACCTCATCCACACGCAGGCGACCACCGTGGCCGGCACCGAGGCCGCGGGATTTCTCATCGAGCGCGGGCAGGAGGGCCACAACTTCCGCCTGATGGCGCATCTGCGGCCCGATCAGAGCACGCGCGAGGTTCGCGAGGCCGCCGTCAAGGCGTTCCTCGATCTGGTGACGCCCTGCGTCGCCGAAGGCAAGGACGGCGCGATCGAGCTATCGAATCCCTCCGAAGTCTATCAACCCGAAAAACAATACTGCCTGGTGACGATCCTCCGCGCCCAGGGCCAGCCCGTGGCGGTGTCGGCGGTCATTACCCGCTGCATGAATACCGACCGGGCCAAGCAGCGCCTTGGATCAATGCAGTTGGTGGCGGGATACTTCGAGCTGTTCACCCTTCGGCACGATGCCGAGCAGGCGCGATCCAAGGCCGAGAGCCACCAGCACGTCCTTCAGCTTGCCACCGCCGCGGCCAGCGCCGAGGGATTCGACCAGGCCGCGACGAACCTTTGTAACGAGCTGGCCAATCGCGCCGGCGCGAGCCGCGTTTCGCTCGGCTGGCTCAAGGGCGAACGCATCAAGGTTAAGGCGCTCTCCCACACCGAGGAATTCGACAAGAAACAGGAACTGATCGTCACCCTCCAGCGCGTGATGGAAGAGTGCGCCGACCAGGAAGAGATCGTTCAGTTCGATGCCAATGGCAAGAACTCCGAGAACGTGACCCGCGAGGCCGCGGCGCTTTCGCGAGCGCAGGGCGGCACGATCGTGCTCTCGCTTCCGCTGCGGAATCGCGCCGAAATCTGCGGCGTGATTACCCTGGAATTCCTTCCGAACACGCAAATCAGCCCCCAGGTGGCGCACGGGCTTGCCGTCGCCGTCGAATTGCTCGCGCCCCAGCTTTACGATCGCTATCAGAACGACCGCTACATCATCACCAAGGCCGGCCTGAGCGTGAAGGACCAGCTCGCCCACGTGACCGGCCCGCGCTACATGCTGGCCAAGGTCATCATCGGCGCGTCGATCGCGCTGATCGCGTTCGTGCTGCTGTTCCACCCGATGTATCACGTCAGCGCGCCGTTCCAATTTGCCGCGCCGGATAAGATCAGCGTGTCGGCCCCGTTTGAGGGGGCGATTCAGGAGATCGGGCGCAAGGCCGACGGCGAGCCGCTTCGTCCGGGCGACATGGTCCACGCCGGCCAGATGTTGGCCATCCTCGATACCAACGAGCTTCGCCAGAAACAGAATGAGGCGTTCCAACGCATGACCGAGGCCCTCAAGTCAGAGCAGAAAGACCTCAACACGCCGGGCAAGGTGTCGGACGCCAACATCGAGCGTACCCGCAAGGACGGTGCCCAGGCGGAAGTCACTCTATACGACTTGCAGATCAAGAGCGCAACGCTTCTAGCCCCCCACGATGGGATGATCCTCAAGGGCGAACTGTCCGAGAAGGTCGGCCAGAAGGTGCCGCTCGGCGAGGAACTTTTCCTGATCTCGCCGAACAACAAGCTTCGGGCGGAACTGACGGTGTCCGAGCGCGATATTCAGAACGTGAAAGTCGGCGCTCCCGGCAAACTTGCCACCGACGCGCTGCCGATGGATAGCTTCCCGTTCACCGTCACGCGAATTCTGCCGATGCCCGAGGCCAAGGAAGGCGCCAACTCGTTTACCGTTTACGCCGATGTTTCCAACGATCTGAAGAGCGACAATCCCGTCTGGCGTCCGGGCTTGGCCGGCGAGGCACGCATCGACGTCGGCAAGCGATCCCTCGCCTGGATCTGGACGCACCGCTTAGTCGATTTCCTCAGGCTTAAGTTGTGGATGTAAGAGAGGGGCCAGGGGTCAGGGGTCAGAAGAGCCAATGCTCTGCTGATCCCGCGACCTGAATTCACTGACCCCTGACCCCTGACCCCTGACCCCTTTTCCACTCATGACTCTTCAACTCCGCCCGACATTTTCCGAGTCCTGGTACCGCGTGGCGAACCTGCGGGCGAAGCTGCGGCCGGGGGCGCAGATTTCCCGCCAGTTCTATCGCGGCGAGCGCTGGTACGTCGTCCGCGACCCGGCGGGCAACCAGTTCCATCGCCTTAGCGACCCGGCCTACCGCTTTGTCGCGCTGCTCGATGGCACGCGCACGGTGGAACAGGCGTGGGATCTATGCGGCGGCGTGTTGGAAGACGATGCGCCGACTCAGCCGGAAGTCATTCAGATCCTCTCGCATCTGTACTCGGCCAACCTGATCGACGCCGACGTGACGCCGGATGCCACCGTCCTGCTCCGCCGGCACAAACAGCTCAACAAGCGGAAGATGCAGAACCGCTTGATGAACATTCTGTTTCCCCGAATCCCACTGTGGGACCCGGACAAATTCCTCAAGATGTGGCTGCCGGTGAACGGGCTGCTGTTCAGCAAAGTCGGCGCGATCATCTGGCTGGTGGTGGTCCTCACTTCAGTCGCGTTCCTGGCACCATTCTGGAACTCACCAGGGCACAGCCTGAAAGTCGCCGCCGAGCACGCGGTCGATATCCGTAACAATCCTGTCAACCTGATCCTGCTATACAGCGTGTTCATCCTCGTGAAGTTTATTCATGAGCTGGGCCACGCTTTTGCCTGCCGACGGTTCGGCGGGGAATGTCACGAGATGGGGATCATGTTCCTGGTTTTCATCCCCACGCCTTACGTGGACGCGTCGACCGCCTGGGCGTTTCCCAACAAATGGCATCGCATCTTCGTCGGGGCGGCGGGGATGATCGTCGAGCTGTTCTTCGCGGCGATCGCGGCGTTCGTGTGGATGAACACCGGCGACATCCACAGCGTCGTCGCCCAGCTCGCGTTTAACGCCATGTTGATCGCGTCGGTGACCACGCTGGTCTTCAATGCCAACCCGCTGCTGCGATACGACGGGTACTACATTCTTTCGGACTTCTGGGAAATCCCCAACCTCCGCCAGAAGAGCTCGGAATACGCGCTGGGGCTGGTTAAGCGCCACGTATTCAACGTCAAGCTTCAGCAACCGCTCCCGCCGCCGCTGCAGCGCGTCTGGCTGTTCACTTATGCGATCCTCTCCTCGATCTATCGGGCATTCGTGGGATTGGTCATCCTGATGATCGTCGCCTACGAGATCCCGGTGATTGGCCCGCTGATGGCCATCAGCGGCATCGCGACGTGGTTCATGGTCCCGTGCTACAAGGTCTTCAAATACCTGGCGATCGACCCCGAGCTGCACCGCAAGCGGCCGCGGGCCATCGCATTTTCGGCGTCAGTTTTGGCGGCGCTGATCGTGCTGATCGGCATCGTCCGCTTCCCGGTCAATATCGATTCCGAAGGCGTGCTGTCAGTGGACAAAGCCGATAACCGGCCGCTCTATGCCGAGCAGCCCGGATTCATCCGGCAGATCGGGACCACCACCGGGGGCGTCCAACTGCGTGATGGCGATTTCGTTCGCAAGGGGCAGGTTTTGCTCGTTCTGGAAAACATGCCGCTCCAAGCGCAAGTGCAGGAAGCCGACGCCCGGGTGGAGCAGATCCGCGCCGAGTTGATGCAGGCCACTGCCACCAGCCCCGTCCTTGCCCAAGGCAAGCAGATCGAACTCGAGAAGGCGATCGATCAGCAGAAACTGCTCGCACGCCAGCTTGAAAAACTCACGATTAAGGCACCGATCGACGGCGAGCTGATCGCTCCGGACCTGGCAAACAAGGTGGGCTCGTTCGTCGGGAAGGACAATAAGGAAGTCGTCCGGGTCGAGAACACCCACCACCAATTCGTCGAGACCGTGCTGCCGCAGGAAGACTATCAGTTGCTCGACCAACAGCGCAACGGCTTGGCCGCCCATACTGAAGACCGAATGGTGGGCGACATCGCCAATGTGATCAAAGCCCAATCCGTGAATTTGGTGGAGGTCGCATTGTCTGAGGCGCCCAGCACTGCGCTGACGCAACTTGGGGGCGGGGAAGGCCAACTCGACCCAAGCGAACGGAGCAAGCCCACTTACATGGTCCAACAGTTCCGCGCTGATGTCGTTCTGGATGACTCCGGGAACTACGTGGTCGGCCAGCGCTCCTACGTCCGCTTCAAGCTGGCCAAGAAGCCCCTCGTCTGGCAATGGGGCCGCCGCTTCTGGCAGCTCATCGACGCCAAGGGCGCAAGCGCGAAATGGCTGTGAGCTCGAGAGAGAGCAGAAGGCGGAAGGCAGAAGGCGGAAGGCTGAGGGCGGAAGGCTGAGCGCAGAGGAAATGCCCTCCCTACTCTGCCTACTGCCCTCTGCCCTCTGCCTACCATTCACAACGACAATGACTCAAATCGCCTCCAAAGAGCTCTGGTCCGTGTTCGACGCCCGGCGGGTGAAAGCGCCGGAGTTGAAAGGGCTCGATGCGTTTGCCAATGGCGCGTACGGGTGGGTCAAGAACCGTCGCCCGGTGCTGTCGAAGCTTCGCGCGCAGGCGGATCGAATTGAGACGCTGGAGCCGGAAATCCAGAAGCTGGGCGCGACGGTATTTCGCGAGGCGGTTGCCGAGGTGCGCGACCTGGCCCGGCTCGATCGTTTGGAGGGGGCCGCGCTGGATCGCGCCCTGGCACTGACGCGCGAAGCCGCCGTCCGAACGCTGGGGATGCGGCCATTTCCGGTTCAGATCATGGGCGCGCTGGCGATGATCGACGACGGCATCGCCGAGATGGCCACTGGCGAGGGAAAGACGCTCACCGCGGCGCTCGCGGTCTCAGTCCTCGCTTGGGGCGGCAAGCCCGTCCACGTCATCACCGTCAACGACTATCTCGTGGCCCGCGACGCCGAGGAGATGAGCCCCGTCTATCACATGCTTGGCCACACGGTGGGCCACGTGGTCCACGAGACCACACCGCAGGAGCGAACGGAGCATTACCGCCGCAACGTGATCTATTGCACCAGCAAGGAACTCGTCGCCGATTTTCTGCGCGATCAGGTCCGCCTGGGAAATCTGCGCACCAGCGCCCAAACGTCGATCGGCATGATGCTCGGCGGGGCGAACACCGGGCAGATGCTGTTGCCGGGATTGTTCAAGGCGATCGTTGACGAAGCCGACAGCCTGTTGATCGACGAGGCGGTGACGCCGCTGATTATTTCCAACTCACCGGATGAGGAGGCCAACGCCACCCACTACCGCGCCGCCGACGAATTGGCCCGCCAGATCGAGGCGAATCGCGATTACACCATCGATCGCACGGTTCGGTCCGTCGACCTGACCGCCCGCGGCCAGCAGCGGCTCGAAGATTTGTGCGAGGGCGACAACTTCTGGAAGGGCAAGCGCCGCCGCGAGGAACTGGTGACGCAGGCGCTGGTCGGCCAGCACTGCTTCATCCGCGACGAGCAATACCTGGTGGACGGCGAGGGCAAGGTTCAGATCATCGACGAATCCACCGGCCGCGTGATGGCCGACCGCTCCTGGCGGCATGGGTTGCACCAGGCGATCGAGGTGAAGGAAGGCGTTCCCGTCACCGCCGACAAGGAAAACCTGGCCCGCCTCAGCTTCCAGCGCTTCTTCCGCCAATATCCGCACATGGCCGGCATGACCGGAACCGCCTGGGAAGCCTCGCCCGAGCTTTGGCAAATCTACCAGCGCGCCGTTATCCGCATCCCGACCAACCGGCCTTGCATCCGCATCGTGCTGCCGATCCGCATGTTCGACACGATGGACCAGAAGTGGGACGCGGTCGTCACGCGCGTCGAGGAATTGCACCGCAAGGGCGCGCCGATCCTGATCGGCACGCGCAGCGTTCTGGCCAGCGAGGAAGTGAGCCGGCGCCTCGCGGCCAAGAATTTGATCCACCGCGTGCTGAACGCGACGCAGACGGCCCAGGAAGCCTCGATCGTCTCCGAGGCCGGGCAGCGCGGCCAGATCACCGTCGCCACCAACATGGCCGGCCGCGGCACCGACATCAAGCTGTCAAAGGGAGTCACCGAGTTGGGCGGGCTGCACGTGATCGCCACCGAGCCGCACGGATCGTTCCGCGTCGACCGCCAGCTCTTCGGCCGCGCCGCCCGCCAGGGCGACCCCGGCTGCGCCCAGATGTTCGCCAGCGCCGAGGATGACCTGTTCCTCCGCCACACCGGCGCCCTCCGCAAAATGTGGCGAACCGTGGGCGCCAACAAACTCATCAAGCTCGCCCAATCCCGCGCCGAACACCTCGCCCGCTTTAACCGCAAACAGGTGCTCAAGAGCGATGATTGGATGGATCAATCGCTGCCATTCTAATGCAGATCCACGTTCGTTCGATCACTTAGAGCGTTTCCCAAGTAGGTGGCGCGGCTTCGGTACGGCTCTCCTTCTTCCTCCCTCTCCCTCCGGGAGAGGGCCGGGGTGAGGGGAAATCGCGGTAGACATCGATTGGCAAGGGAACACGGCACCGGTTTCCCCTCACCCTAACCCTCTCCCGGAGG
>Ga0182024_10025716_pt1 | contig 10371 bp, 15 predicted proteins | sample P32metaG_FD_120480 | JGI IMG/M metagenome (GOLD analysis project Ga0182024, IMG submission 120480) | Permafrost microbial communities from Stordalen Mire, Sweden - P3-2 metaG (Illumina Assembly) | ecosystem: Environmental > Terrestrial > Soil > Wetlands > Permafrost | place: Sweden: Stordalen...
CTTGGCCTTCAGGCTGGGTGGGTGACTCTTACGGGTTTTGGGCATTGACTCTCCTTCATTTTCAATGCCGCCCCCTATCTAAGAAAAGCCCCTTTTCGTGTCCAAAAAACCAGGACCACTTCATACATCACCAGCCTGATCCGCCATTTTGAGGACCTTCGGGATGGCACGCACGGCGGCTCCGAGAGTCGAGAGGATAAGGAAACCCATTTCGAGAAGACGGTGCAACTGCTGGCGCCGATCACCCGCCAGGTTCTTGGAAGTGAACACATCCTTGTTGCACGGCACCGGACAGCTCACCCAGTCGGGGTTACGGCGCACACCGGACGGAGGACTGAACGCATCCTGGGCCTTGAGCCGGCCTGAACAGCAGGCAGCCGGGGTCGAGCCAATCGTGCTCCAAGCCTACTTCGGACGCGGCTTCCACCACCCACATCTTAGAGGCACGACAGTCCGCGACTGGCCGTTGAACGTGTTCAGCGACGAGGATGCGACGGCGCAGTTGCCATACTCCGGGCGATCGCGTCGAGCGATCTACACATCTCGTCTACCAGTCGGACTATCGGATCGTTCCCGCCGTGAAGGTAAATCGCGCCAGTTCGCGCAGCGGTGCAGCAACGTGATGCTGGCGATCGCATCTTCAGTTCGACTGCCCGAGGACCACTGGCCGCCACAGTTGGCGGCCCGATAGGTCGGAAGGGATAATAATCGAAGTGTCCGCGCGCAAATCATTCGCGGAGAAGATGACGTTGCACCCCGATCATGATCGTTTCGCAAGGGACCGACTCGGATGAGCCGTCTCGATGTTGCGGATTTGGTTCGCCTGCTCGAACAGCACGGGTACGCACTCCTGTTCTTCTGGGTGCTGGCTGAGCAGGGTGCACTCCCGATTCCCTCCGTTCCCTTGCTGTTAGCCGTCGGCGCATTGATCCACACGGGACACCTGAATGCGGCAAAAGCGGTCGCTTGCTGTCTAGCCGGCGCTCTCCTGGCCGATATTGTATGGTTTTATTTCGGGCGCATCCGTGGCAAACGCGTCTTGCGGTTCCTCTGCCGAATCTCACTCGAGCCCGACTCCTGCGTAAGTCAAACGGAAAACACGTTTCTCAAGCGCGGTTTGAAAACGCTTCTGATCGCCAAGTTTGTGCCCGGATTGAACGCGGTAGCGGCTCCGTTGGCCGGTGATTCCGGGTCGTGGTCGCTCGCTTTCTCGCCTGCGATGCGCTGGGAATTGTGATCTGGAGCGGAGCATATTTAGCCGTCGGTTTTCGGTTCAGCGACCAAGTGGAGGAAGTGCTTGGTTATGCTCAACGATTGGGCTCCGGCATTCTGTTCCTGCTGGTGGCACTGTTCGGGGCATGGATTCTCTGGAAGTTCATCCAAAGACGGCGATTCCTAAGAAAGTTCGAAGTCGCGCGTATTACGCCCGAGGAATTGCGCGACCTACTGGAGGCCGGCGAAAATCCTTACATCATTGATCTACGCACGACGCCCGATAACGATTGGCCGTCCATTCCAGGAGCGATCCGCCTCTCAATCGAAGACCTCACGACCGACTGGAAACGGATTCCTCGTGACCGTGAGATCATCCTGTGTTGTACTTGTCCAAACGAAGCTTCCAGCTCCCGCGCGGCGCTGCTCCTCAAATCCCATGGCATAACCCGGGTCCGCCCGTTGAAGGGAGGTGCAGAGGCGTGGGCCAAAATGATCCGAGTACGCCGCTAACCTTGAGAGATTAGATTATGTGCTCCGTTGAGAGCGCCGCGGAGACACAAAGTGAAAACTGGGTATCCTGTATCGCCAGAACAGGGTATTCAAAAACGCTATGGCCTTTGTTTGCAATTTCTAGAGCCGTCTTCCTAAACTAGACGTCGCGGCTTCGGAAATCATTCTGAGCGCAGACGCAGAGCGTTAATCAAGGCCAACAGTGCGGCCGGCTGGTGTCGGCGGCCCGGGCAGTAGATGAAGAATCCTGGGCACTGTTGGCACCTAATAGCTCGCGCTAAGCCTGCTTCGCTCCCTTGATTGCGGCCCAGCGCTTCTTTTGCGCAGCAGCCATCTTTTTCCGCGCAGCGGCGCTGACATGGCGTTTCTTCGGTGCGCCCGGCGCCGCAACGTTCGTCTCAACCGCAGCCGGTTTTTTCGGAGCGGATCTGCCCTGCAGGGCTTCGATGGCAGCGTTCAGCTTGTCTCGTTCAGCAATCAGGAGGGCGATGATGTGGTCGGGGGGCATCAGAGTCGATGGTAGCAATTTCTCGAAGTAAAATGACCGTATGCACCGAGGCCGATGCCGTCAGATCCCGGCTGACCATATCCGCATCCTACGCCAGGCTCTCGGAGTCGATTGCTGCCCCACGCCATGCGCCAACTACTACGTCGCCGGCGCGGAAGAATTTGATCTGCTCGAAGAGATGATCCGGATGGGGCTGATGAAGCACACGCGGTCAGTCCTCGACTGCCGGTGTTACGCCGTCACCGAGCGCGGCGCTCGGGTCGTTGGTCTGGAAGTGCCGACCAGGGAGCAAGTCCGGTCGTGGCCTGACCGGGTTCAAGCAGAGGGGTGGCCGCGGGGACGCACCACCAATGAAATCAAGCTGAACAGCGTTTGAATAGCTTTCGACTTCGGCAGGAAAACAGACTTCAAAACTGCGCACGATACGCTCTACTCGGCGGCTCACGAAAGAGCACGCTCCTCCATCCAATCGACATAAAGCAGGCGCTCCGCAAACAGCCAACTCCCGCCCGTCTTCACGAAGGTATCGAGGTATCGGAGCGAAGCCACCATCAAGCGCCGCTTTCCGTCATCAGCCGTGAAATGGTGAGCTAGGCAATAGGCCTCGCCAGTCGCACGGCCGGCCGTTAGCGTTAAGATTGTGCTCTGTCCGACGAAGTGAGTGGTGGCCTCGTACTTGTTCAGGTCCGCAAAAACCGCTGCAAGCGCGTCGCGCGAGTGCAAATCCATCGACGGCGTGGGATCTTTGGCGTTCATGAAAACGACAAAGTGGGTGTCCGGCTTAAACAGAGACATTTGACCTTGCGCATCGCGACGGTCAGCGCAGTGCGCGTAGGCCTCGACGAGTTCGCGGATCGCAAGCCGGTCTGCGCTTCTTCCGGGGAGATGCTAGCGTGTTTGCTCATAGTCCGTTGTCCTTATTTTGATTCTGTCCTGCGCGCCTGTTGCATCAGCGCTTCAGCCCGCTTTCCGGTTTTCTTAAGCGCCGCCTCGAAGGCGCGAAGCTCCTCCGGACCCAGTTCGGAGAAGACTTTTCTTATCTGCCCGGCGTGTTTCCGGAAAGCAGGAACAATGAGATCCCTCCCGCGTTGGGTGAGGGCGACGATCCGAACCCGCCGGTCTTCCGTGCTCTCGACCCGGCTGACCAGGCCCTTCTCGAAAAGGCGATCCACGGCGATGCTGATCGAACCCGTCGTCAGATCGACAATCGGGCCAATCGTATTGACTGGCAAAGGACCTTTATGGAGGAGGACTTCCAGCACACGAAAATCCGAATCGCCGAGACCGGTATCTTCAATCCCGACCGCCGCGTAGCGCGTTAGCGCGCGCATCGCCTTAATCATGACGAGCCACACGTGATCCGGCTTCTGAGTTTCGTCCGCCATGAAAACCTGAATCCTTCACAAGTATAAGTCATCAATTGTATTGACGTAAAGATGATTGGCCCCATGGCTTATGGGTCAATCCCAAGGAGAACCTGCTATGAGAACCGCTTCCACAATCGCCCGCTACCTTGCGGGCGTGATCTTCCTCGTCTTTGGCCTGAACGGCTTTCTGCACTTCATTCCGCTACCGCCTCCGGACGGTGTCGCGGGACAGTTCATGGGCGCGTTGTACGTATCGCACTACCTGACCGTGATCTTCGGGTTTCAGGTGCTTGCGGCGGTCCTTTTGTTGGCGAACCGCTTCGTGCCCTTGGCGCTCGCCATTTTGGCGCCAGTCATCGTAAACATTCTTTCTTTCCATGCGTTGATGGCCCCGAGCGGGCTTCCGCTGGCTGTCCTCGTGACCGTACTATGGACCTTGATCTTCGTTGACGTCCGACTGGCGTTTGCCGGGCTCTTCCAGGCCCGCACGTCGGCCCGCGCCTGATCAGTCTGGACATCACGCTCGGTAAGGAACATCTATGACAAACGATCGAACAATTCTCATCACCGGAGTGACGGGACAACAAGGCGGAGCGGTGGCGCAAGCCCTCCAGAGGACCAGCTTTCATCTGCGCGGCCTGACGCGGACGCCGGACAACGAACGCGCGGCGGCATTGGCGCGCGAGGGTATTGAAATCGTAAAGGGCGATCTCGATGACGAGACGTCGCTGCGCCGTGCGTTGGCCGGCGCCTGGGGTGTCTTCGGCGTGCAGAACCAAGGCGAGGGGGGCGTCGAGGGAGAAGAGACGCAGGGCAAGCGTCTTGCGACGCTGGCGCGCGAGGCCGACGTCGAACACTATGTCTACACGTCCGTGGGATCAGCGGATAAGCATACGGGCATCCCGCACTTCGACAACAAGTGGCGCATCGAGGAAACCGTGCGCGACCTCCGCTTCCCCTCTTATGTGATCCTTCGTCCCGTGTTCTTCATGGAGAACGTGCTGGCGCCCTTTAGTCTCCAGGGCTCGACGCTGGCCTGGGCACTCGGGCCAGGCACGAAGCTACAGATGATCGCGGTGGATGACATCGGCTGGTTCGGTGCGCGCGCGTTCACCGATGCCACCACTTTGAACCGCCGCGAGATCGATCTTGCCGGTGACGTACGAACGATGCCGCAGGCGGCGGAGATTCTCACGGAGGCGCTGGGCCGGCCGATTGCGTTCGCGCAGACGCCGATCGAACAGGTCCGGCAGTACAGCAAGGATGTGGCGACGATGCTCGAATGGTTCGAACGCGTCGGCTACAGCGCCGACATCGCCGGGCTGGAACAGGAGTTCGGCCGTAAGCTCACGAAACTTCCCGACTGGGCCCGCCGTCACGCGCGACCAAACGGGCGCTAAAACGAGATATTAACGTCCTGCAGGATGCTCGGGGAGGACAATTTAATGAAAGCTAAAGCCTCTGAACTGCTCATGCGCAATTTCAACGAAATTTTCATCGAACTCGATCCTGTCCGGCGCGCGGCATTGCTCGGCGAGAGTTTCGCCGAAGATTGTCTGTGGATTCATCCCGGCGGCCGCATTGTGGGTCGCGACGGGATCAATGAAGCGGCCACCGAGATTCGCAAACACTTCCCAGAATACCGCTACACACAGTTACGAGCGAGGTCCAGACTATGCACAACGTAGCCACTTGCCGGTGGGGAAGCGGGATGCCGGGTCAGCAATTCCACTACACCGGGACGGATTTCCTCGAAGAGGAAGATGGCCGCGTGTCGCGGCTGTACACGTTTATTGACCAGAAGCTTTTTTGATCCTAAAAGCATCAACGAGGGGAGCCTAGATTTACGCGGAGACCTATATGACATCGAAGACAACGGAAAGCTACAGTAGCAAAGCGGCGGAACCCGCCGTTGAACCTCAGGAGCAAGACGGTGGGAAGGACTCGACGCTCGCGGACAAAATCAGACGCCGCGCCTACGATATTTATCTGGAGCGGGGCAGCGAGGCTGGCCGCGACCTGGAGGATTGGCTTCAGGCAGAACGCGAGTTGACTGCGGATAAGTCTGAGGCACTCGGCGAATAGCGCTGCGTCCGAACGGGTCGATTGTGAGCGCAGCATCTTGGCTCATCCGCGATCTCCAAATACACATCGACAAAGGGAGCGAAGTTGGACGAAATGAAAACCGCAATAAGAACGCACGAGGGCCGGGTGGCATTGGTCACCGGCGCGGGCCAAGGCATCGGTCAGGCGATCGCACTGGCACTCGCCGAGCGAGGCGCAAAGGTCATCGCAACCGACCTCACACCTCCCGACGAAACCGGAAGTAAGATTGGCCCGTCGGCGTACGCTCTTCAACTCGATGTGACACAGGAAGAGCACTGGCGGGCCGTTGCTACCAGGAGCAGGGACGTCGGTGAGGTCGACATTGTTGTGAACAACGCGGGTTATTTCCCGAACCGTTCCATCGATGAGCTGGATCTGCAGACCTGGCGAAAGACGATGGCGACGAATCTCGATTCCCATTTCCTGAGCGTCAAACACTTTCTGCCGGGGATGCGAAAGAAGAAGTGGGGACGCTTCGTCGGAATTTCATCGAATATGGTGGGCCTGGCGATACCCGGCATGAGCCATTACATCGCCACGAAAATGGGAATCATCGGCTTCATGAGGGGCTTGGCGAATGATGTAGCCAACGACGGCGTCACAGCAAATTCGGTGTTGCCCGGCCTGACGGACACGGGCGCGACGGCAGTCCAATCGGAGGAGCAAAAGCGCGGCACCTGGGAACAGCAGGCAATCAAGCGACTAGGCAAACCCGGGGACGTCACAGGTGCGGTACTGTTCTTGACCTCCGACGATGCTGCTTTCATCACCGGGCAGGCGATTGTTGTTGACGGGGGACAGTATCGTATCGGTTAGCTCTCCTTCTCCCAGGCGTGCAAGATCCCCCCGTAGGAATGAATCGGGTCCCGCTCGGTTCGATCGACCTCAAAAAGCCGTGCGATCACGAACCGTTATGTCTGAAACCAACTATCAGCCATGTCTCGACACGCGGGCTTACCGGGCCGACTTGCCGCCGTCCACGAGATACGACACACCAGTTATGAACGAGGCCTTGTCGGATGCGAGAAACGTTATGGTACTGGCGATCTCTTCTGGTCTTCCCACACGGTTGAGTGGCACAGTCGCCGCCAGACTCGCCTTTCTTTCGGCGGTGCCGGTGAAGCGATTCAGCATCTCCGTTTCGATTGGACCTGGAGAGACCGTGTTCACCCGTACCCCCGATGCGGCGGCTTCGAGCGCAGCCGACTTTGTGAGTCCCTCGACCGCATGCTTGCTCGCTGCATACACGGAGGCGCCAGCCGCGCCCGTATGACCGTAGGTAGACGACACATTGACGATGCTTCCGCTTCGCTGGGCGAGCATCACGCGCAGCTCATGCTTCATGCTGAGCAGCGTGCCTAGGACATTTGTGTCGAAGGTCGTGGCGTAGGATTCTGCCGTTTGCTCCGTGACGGGGCCAGGTTTGCCTTCCGTTCCGGCGCAATTGACAGCAACATCTAGCCGGCCAAAGCGCGCGACCGTCCGATCCACCAGATCACGAACATTGTCTTCGCTGCGGACGTCGGAGCGAACAAAAATCGCCTCCGCTCCGAGTCCTGCCAGCTCTGCCGCCAAGTCTTGTCCTTCTTTATCCCGGCGACCGGACACAACAACCTGTGCTCCATCTTGCGCAAAGGCGATGGCGGTAGCGCGACCGATGCCGGTTAAAGCGCCGGTGATCAAAACAACTTGCTTAGACATTGGACCCTTTTCATTGACAAACTGCGGTTACGCGTTCATTCCGCCATCGACAGTAAGATTCGCCCCGGTTATGTAGGAGGATTCCGGACCGGCGACGAAAGCAACCATGGCCGCGATCTCATCAACACGACCGTAGCGGTTGAGCGCTGTGGCGGCCTTCTGAGGCACCGCCCAATCGCCGGAGGCCGGGTTCAAATCCGTGTCGATCGGCCCCGGCTGGACGTTGTTGACTGTAATGCCTCGGTTCCCAACCTCTCTCGACAATGCCTGAGTAAACATCTTGACGGCTCCCTTGGTGGCTGAATAGGGGACAAGCCATGGCGACGCAGCACGTTCGCCCACCGCCGAACCAATCGTGATGATGCGACCACCATCCTTCATGTGCTTCAGCGCCTCGTGGGTGGCGGCGAATACACCCCGGATGTTGATGTCAATCACACGGTCCATCTCTTCCAGCGTCGTCTCCTCGAACGTTTTCGGAATGGCCGTGCCCGCATTGTTCACGAGCACATCAAGCCGGCCGAAGGTTGCCACGGTTTTATCGACCGCAGCTTTGACGGCTTTGGCATCAGCGGCGTCCGCCTGAATCGCGATCGCCTTGCCGCCGTTACTTTCAATCGCCTTGGCCACGGCGGAAGCGGCGCTGGCGTCTTTCGCATAGGTAACCGCCACGTTCGCTCCATCTGCGGCCAGGCGCTTCGCGATCGCTGCGCCAATGCCGCGCGAACCGCCTGTGACGAGGACCACTTTTCCCTTTAAGTTGGACATCGGATCTCCTTCGCTTTTCTATTTCGGATTTCTCAGCCGCCTGTTTTGACGCGGCATTGCCCTGGGCAGACTCGGCACTTCGAGGAATGCCAGCTATTCCCAGAGGGAATACTTGCCGGTTCGCTCAAGGAGCCACACAAAACGGACAGCGCGGCATAATGATGGATAGAATGGTTGGCGCAACGGAACGGGGCCGGCGACTTGAACAAGCTCGATGCGATGCAGATTTTCGTCCGCGTAGCTGAAAAAGGTAGCTTCTCGGCTGTCGCGAAGGAACGTGGAATCGGTCAACCTGCGGTGAGCAAACAGATTTCCGCTCTTGAGAATGAGTTGGGAACGGAGCTGATTCACCGCAATTCCCATTCGGTGTCACTGACTGAGGCGGGTCGGGAATTTTACGAGTCGGCTTCACGCATTCTCGACGAGATTGAAAACGCGACTTCGCGTATCGGTCGGGGCCAAACTGCGCCAAAAGGGCTGATCCGGCTCACTGTTCCGCCTACCTTTGCCCGGCTCCATCTGGTGTCAAAGCTACCGGCGTTTTTTGCGGCATATCCGGACATGGCAGTAGAAATGGGCGCCTCCGAGAACCCGACAACGATCATTCAAGACGGCTTTGATCTGGCGATCCATTCAGGTGATCTTCCGGATTCCAACCTTGTCGCAAGAAAATTCGCACAGACGACGATTATCCTGGTCGCGACGCCTCAGTACATCATGCGCTACGGCATGCCGGAATCACCGGAAGATCTGCGCAGATTTCCAGCAGTTGTTTTTGTCACGCGCGGGTCCGCGCAGCCGTGGATGATCGGGTCCGGGCAAAACGCAAAGCGCGTTGTCCCCACGGGAGTTTTTAGGACCAGCGATATAGAGCAGATGAGGATGGGTGTACTGGAACATCTGGGGATCGCCCTGGCACCGGCATGGCTGTTTGCTGCGGAACTACGGGAAGGGACCGTTCTTCGCCTGTTGACGCCCTATGAGCGAACCGTGCCGATTGTGGCCCTTCGACCCGCAAGCCGCCGGATCTCCGCGAAGGTGCGCGTCTTCATCGATCACCTGGAGAAGACCTTCGCACTCTGCTCCCAGTTCAATCCGCGGCCCGCCTAGAAAATCCGATCGGTGAAGTCAGCATCGTATCTAGCGAAACGAACAAACGATTTTGTACCGTGACCCTTTGAGGCTTTGGATAATTTCTCAGAATCAAGTAAGTTACCCTCAGGTTCGTGGTTCGAGCCCATGCCGGGGCGCCAAACCTTTTGAATGAATGATATACAGCCGTTTTTTCTGAGCACCAGTACCGATTTTGTACGGACCAAGCAAAACTGTAAGGCGCTGATAAATTGGTAGATATCTAATCTGGCGTGGATTTGAAAGTCGAATCCTATCGCTCCGTTTGGCATATCCTGCAAGTGGAGTGGCGTCTTTTGCTAGTTACACCCATGCGTTCCTTCAGCCAGAATGAAATTGTAGCTGGGTCCAGAGAGATTCGGCGAGTTGGGCAAAGATTGCTGAATGTCATAAGGGTAAACGCAAATGAACGAAAACGAAACCACAGCTCCGCTGCGAGCCTTTGATCGCGCCTACATCAACGGCAAGTTCGTCACACCCAATGGAACCCAGGTCGTTGACCTGGTGAACCCGACCAACAACACGGTTATCGGCAAGGTCACCATGGCGGATGAGATTGACACCCGACAGGCCATCGCCGCGGCCAAGGAGGCGTTCGATACCTTTTCGCAAAGCAGCAAGGAATACCGCATGGACCTCCTGCAGCGGTTGCACGACGCCGTGGCCAAGCGAATGGATCAACTCGTTGAGGCGACGGTTCTGGAATACGGCGCTCCGCAAGAACGCGCGAAGGGCTCGAACAACCTCGCGGCGAATATTTTCCTGCACTTCAAAGAAGTTCTCAAGGCCTTCGATCTGGCAAGAACTGTCGGGACTTCCAAAGTCGTCATGGAACCGGCGGGCGTGGTGGGCATATTTACGCCTTGGAATTCGAGCGGCGGTTCGATCGCGATCAAGGTGGCTCCGGCAATCGCTGCCGGATGCACTGTTGTCATCAAGCCAAGCGAGATGAGCGCGATGCAAACGGAAGTGTTGATGGACGCTTTTCATGAAGCCGGTTTGCCTCCTGGCGTTATCAATTTCGTGACCGGCCTCGGTGAGGTCGTCGGGACGGAGTTGACGAAA
>Ga0182024_10025717_pt1 | contig 10371 bp, 7 predicted proteins | sample P32metaG_FD_120480 | JGI IMG/M metagenome (GOLD analysis project Ga0182024, IMG submission 120480) | Permafrost microbial communities from Stordalen Mire, Sweden - P3-2 metaG (Illumina Assembly) | ecosystem: Environmental > Terrestrial > Soil > Wetlands > Permafrost | place: Sweden: Stordalen...
CCAACTTCGCTGAAAGTGCCGTTGCCGTTGTTGTGGTACAGATACTGCTGCATGCCGTCGTTCGATACAAATATGTCAGTGAATCCGTCGCCATCATAGTCCGCGAATCCCACTCCCAACGCGCGCCCCTTCTTTGCTGCGATGCCGGAGCGCTGGCTTACGTCGGTAAACGTTCCGTCGCCATTGTTGTGATACAGGATATTGGTCGTGGAAGGAAACTCTTCCGGTGGACAATAAGTATGGTAGTTTCCTCCGCAATTCTTATTGTGCTTCGTGTCCCACTCCATGTAGCGGGTTACAAAAAGATCTAACTTCCCGTCATTATCGTAGTCAAAAAATCCCGCCGATTCCGACCAGCCTCCGGCCGCGACTCCAGCTTTGGCGGTCACATCCGTGAAAGTGCCATCGCCGTTGTTGTGGTAAAGGATGTTCTTTCCGTAGTTGGTGACATAGAGATCGGGGTAGCCATCGTTGTCATAGTCGCCCACCGCTACGCCCATGCCATAATTCCCATCGCCGACATTCGCAAGACCAGCTTGCTGCGTCACATCCGTGAACGTGCCATCTTTGTTCTGGCGATACAGACGGTTCCAGTACATCGGGTTGTGGCGATCGAAATTTTCCGGCGTCTGCATCGGACTGCTCACATGCCCGCCGTTTACCAGAAAGATATCCAGCAAACCATCGTTGTTGTAATCGAGAAGCGCCACTCCTCCCGGCATGGTCTCGATCAAATACTTTTGCGGCGTGGGGGAATTCTGCAGCGTGAAGTCCAACCCCTGAGGAAGCTTGACATCGAATACGGGTGCGGTCGGTACCGCCGTCGACACCATCAGGAGGATTGCGCAGGATAGTCGGAAGAGAATATTAAGCAACTTAGAAATTCCTTCAGTCGACAAGCATATCGCGGGATAGCCTGCCAGGCACACCCGCTTCAATCAGGATTCTATTCGCGCCTGCGTGGTAAGTCCCTATTTACCGCGGAAGGAGGTGTCCCAAGCTCACTTCCGCGCCCGCGTCGATTCCCGTTCCACAAGCCTGGGTGGAATCAGAATCACCTGTGGGCGCATCGCTCGCTTGGAATCGATCCGCGCCAGTAAGAGCTTTGCCGCCGCCACCCCGATTTCGCGGGTTCCCTGATCGATCGTGGTTAGTGGAACCGCTAACAAATCTGAATAGTGAACATTTCCGGCCCCCACCACCGATATATCCTCCGGCAGCCTCAGTCCCGCTTCCAAAATGGCTTTCATTGCACCGATTGCGACCGGATCGTTGTAGCAGAAAACGCCGTCCACTCGTGGCTTTACCTTTAGCAGTTTCCGCATTCCCTGATATCCGGTCTCGTCGCTCCGGCCGCCAACCACTACATAACTGGAATGCGCGCGCAGGCCCCGCCTGATTATTTCTCGACGATAACCTTCCATTCGCTGCTCGGCAATCCCTACTGCGGGACCACGCAGATGGCCAATGCGGCAGCATCCGCGATCGATCAAATGCTTTGTTCCCAATTTCCCAATCGCACGATTGTCCACTCCTACAAAGCATGCGCGCAGACCATCGATCGGACGGTCAATCAGTACGAACGGGGTGTTCCGCTCTTGCACCCGCTTGAACATCTCCAAGTGCCGAGGAGGTTGCGAGGACGCAATGATCAATCCATCCACTTGGCGAGCCAACAAGGAATCGGACTCGCTGGCCTCCAAATGAGGATCCTCCTCAAAGGAAGAAATTAATACATGGTACCCGTGAGGGCGAACGGTGTGAGCCACGGCGCGTGCAATATCGGCGAAGAAGGGATGCGCGAATTCCGGCAAGAGCAACCCCAGCGTGTAGGTGCGACGCGTGACCAGACTGCGCGCCGCCCAGTTCATCTGATAATTCAGTTCTTTGGCGCGGCGTAACACACGCTTGCGAGTGGCCTCGCTGATTCGTCCTTGATTACGTAGAACTTTAGAGACCGTGACCACCGAGACGTTCACATCTTTCGCGATGTCCATCATCGTCGCGGTCATGACCGGGCAGCATACCACTTCTTGAGGGTTAACGTTTATCCCAATAGTGGTTTAACGATTAACCTTCGATCGCAAACATGTATTTTTTTCTTGACAACGGTTTACGAGGTAGACAAGAATTCGGTCGCAATCACATTTAGGAATTTTCGCACCGGAAAGAGCTACCAATGCCAAGTCGCAAACTCTTCACGCTGCTCCTCGTTTTAGGCATGCTATTCTCCGCCACCCTTTCCCTTTATGGACAAAGCACCTACGGCTCAGTCGCCGGATCGGTTACCGATAACTCAGGTGCAATCGTTACGGACGCCACGGTAACGTTGACCAATCTGGGCACGTCGGAAAAGCGCACACAATCCAGCGGGAGCGACGGGCTCTTCACCTTCGTGAACCTCTTCCCCGGTCAGTACCGGATTGACGTGGAGAAGCAGGGCTTTAAGCACTTTGTCCGCAGTGACATCACGGTCCAGGTGCAACAGGACACGCATATTGCTGCTGCGCTTCAGGTCGGCGAAGTCAGCCAGGTCATTGAAGTGACGGGCGAGACGCCGCTCTTGCAAACTGAATCTTCGGCGCTCGGCCAGGTGGTGGAACAGCGGAAAGCCGACGAACTCCCACTCAATGGTCGCAACATCTTTAATCTTATTACCGTCTCACCGGCGGCGGTCGCGCAAGGCGGATCAGGCGGTTCGCCCGTCGGCCAGAACCCCTTCAGTTGGGGCAATTACCAGGTCGGCGGCTCGTTCGCTAACCAAGGCGCAGAGTACCTGGATGGTCAACCCCTGAATATCGGCTATATTAACCTGCCCATCATCATTCCGACTCAGGATTCCGTCGGCGAATTCAAAGTGCAATATAGCGATCAGGGCGCCGAATGGGGCAAGTTCTCGGGCGGCGTGGTAAACCTTAGCACTAAATCCGGAACTAACAACTGGCACGGCTCAGCCTATGAATACTTCCGCAACAAAGTGCTGAATGCGAACGAGTACTTTAATAAGGCGACTGAGTTGGCTGGCGGCGCGAAGAACACCCCCCCACCGTGGACGCAAAACCAGTACGGATTCCAAGTGGGTGGACCCGTTATCAAGAATAAAACTTTCTTTTATGTCAGCTGGGAGCAATACCGCCAGAGAACAGGATCGCCTTTCACCACAAGCGTTCCGGCGGCAGGAATGACGACAGGTAATTTCTCGGCGCTATGTCCCGGCGGCTTCACCGGACCAGTTGTAGATGGAATTGCTACTTGCGGGAATCCCGCAGGTCAGATTTACGATCCTCTCAGTACCGACGTCTCTGGAAATCGGACGCCTTATGCGAACAACCAGATTCCCACCTCCGAGTTCAGCAAGGCAGGTAGTTTATTGCTGGCCAAATATTACCCCGCGGCGAACCTCGCGGGTACGGTCAATAACTTCCTGAGTGCAGCACCCGCCGGCGGGAACACCAACGAATTTGTCGCTCGTGGCGATCAGAATGTTGGCAGCAACACGCACGTGTTCGGCAGATTCGCATACTTCGGATTGACTGACTTGGCCGTGAACCCCTTTGGAACCGGCCTGTGCCTGGATCGCTGCGCCGAGCTTTATCACACCAAGGCGCTTGCCATTGGTGTAAACCATACCTTCACACCCACCACAATCCTCGACGTGAACCTTGCGGGTAGCCGGTTTGTCTATGGCAGAACTCCCATACTTGGTGGCTTCGATCTAACCACCCTTGGCTGGCCGTCAACCTATAACACGCCCCCCAGTGTCATGCGGACTCCGCCCACCCCGGAAACGAACTTGCCGAATGATGTCGGCCACACGCAAGGCAACAGTGCCATCGGAGATCACAACACCCAGTACAACATAAGTCCGCAACTCACCATGATCCGTGGCAAGCACAACATCCAAGTAGGCGGCCAATACGAACTTGGATTGGATAATTACTTCCAAACCAACATCGCCAGCGGTGCATTCGGTTTCCAAGGAAACTGGACATCTTCAGCTCCCAACGCCACGGACGGGTCAGGGTTCGCTTTCGCTGACTTCCTCTTAGGTTTGGCTCTGAACCAGGGCACGTTTGCCGGAAACCAGAGTGAAGGCATAGCACAGGTGCCGGCGCAAACCAAGGGCAAGCAGACCTACCGCGCACTCTACGTCGAGGATACCTGGCATGTAACGCCGAAGTTTACTGCGAGCTTGGGCTTGCGCTATGAACTGCCCGGAACGTGGTCGGAAGCCCAAAACCGGCTGAGTTACTGGGATCCCAAAGCGACCAACGGAGCTGTGACTGGTTGTTCGGGAGCAGCTGGATCTCCGTGTCCCGGAGACGCAATGTATGTGGGGACCGGACCCAATTCGACGGATAACAATTTGCCGCTCGATAAGAAGGCATTTTCTCCACGGATTGGCTTCGTCTTCTCTCCTGACCAAAAGACGGTGGTTCGCGCCGGGTACGGTGTTTTCTTCATTCCGAACTACGTCTCGTTCGCCCTCAATCCGGATAATGATGTGATCAATCTTGCCGCCACTGACTTCACGGCGTCGACGGACGGCTATATCACTCCGGCGTCCAATTTGGACGGCGCCTCATGCGGGTTCGGGGGTGGCGCCGGAGTGTTCGCGCCGCGCGGGACTAATGGGTTTACCTGCGCCCAATCAGGTCCATTTGGCAATGCTGGGATTCTGTTGCCGCCCGGACGGAATGCAGCCCCGACTCTGTCGAGTTTCGTAGCCGCGAATGGCAGCCCCGGGCTCGCTCCATACTACGGATATGGGAATGAGGGTCCAAAATACGGATACGTCGAGCAATGGAATTTGGACATACAGCGCCAACTGCCGGCTGGGTTCTTTGCCGATGTCGCGTATGCCGGCTCCCACGGTGTTCATCTGCAGCAATATCAGACGAATATCGACCAGATCCCCGATAGCTTCGCCGCGACGGCGCAGGGCCAGTTCAATACGGCCATCGCGGGCCCCTGCAGCGGCAGTGCCGACCCCACCAAGTGCGCGAATGGCTTCGTCACGATTGACCAATCGGTTACGAATCCGCTGACGGGTTCGACCAACACCACCCTCAGTGCCCCCACGATTTTTGCTGGGCAGTTGGATCGGCCATATCCTCAATATAACGGCCTCAACCTGAACGGTTACGGCTGCTGCAGCAGCAATTACAATTCTCTGCAGGCCAGCGTAACCCGAAGATTCCAGGGCGGTGGTACCCTGCTCGTGGCCTATACCAATGCTAAGCTGATGAGCAATACGGACACCTTGACCAGTTGGCTCGAAGGCAACACCGGCGGTGTCGGATCAGTTCAGGATTGGAACAACCTGAAGGGAGAACGGTCTCTCTCCTCGCAAGACATTTCCCAGAGGTTAGTTATCAGCTACGTTCTCGACCTTCCCTTCGGTAAGGGGAAGGCCTTCGCTAACAGCCTGAATGGGTTTGCGAACGGTGCGGTTTCCGGCTGGGGCGTCGATGGTATCACCACTTTCCAACGCGGCTTCCCACTCAAGATCAACTGGGCAGGTGCCTCCACCTCTTTGGAGTCCGCCAGTCTGGGTGTCGCCAATGTCCGGCCTGACGTCATTCCCGGTTGTAACCTGAAAGCAGGCGGTGGCCACATCACCAACTGGTTTAACACCAATTGCTTCGCAGCTCCTCCGCAGTGGGGGTTCGGAACAGAGGCTCGTGTTGATCCGGTCCTCCGCGGCCCAGGCATTGACAATTTCGACTTCGCCATATTCAAGCGGACGAAGATCAGTGAGAGATTGGGAATCGAGTTCCGGACGGAATTCTTCAATCTGTTCAATCACCCGTATTTCAATGTGCCAGGAAACGGTTACAACGGAACTCCGACAGGAAACGGTTTCGGTGCAATTACGAGTACCGTGGGAGCCGGTGTGGCCTCGCCGGAGCGGTTGGTTCAGTTTGCTCTGAAGGTTGTGTTCTAGGGATTCTTTGGGCCAGGAATTACTCTTGGCCCAGAAATTTGTTTATGCAAGCTCCGCGTGCTGGCCAGCAATGGCCAGCATTCTTTTTTCGGGTAGGTCACCCCGATCTGAAATATCCTCTCCGTATGAGAACTCTCGATACCATTGACTATTCCGAAGCGAAGCGCGCCGTCGATCTAATCGTTGAAGAAGCTTCGAAGTCGCAAAAGGCCGCAGCAATCGCTGTCGCTGACTCGCACGGCGATCTGATCTGCTTTGCGCGTATGGATGGCGCTCCTGTCTCTTCCATCCAAATCGCCATGAATAAGGCTTGGACCGCGGCTCGCGAGCGTAAGCCGACAAAGGAAGTCGGGGAGAAAGTCAGGCATCCGGAAAAGGGGCACGACATCGCCTACTACGGCGATCCGAGATATGTGGGCTGGGGTGGCGGAATTCCGGTGTTATCAAATGGTAAGGTCGTAGGAGCGGTAGCGGTAAGCGGATTGTCATCCAATGAAGACGTTGCTTTGGCCACCCTGGGAGTGGAGCTTATCTCTCGCGGGTAGCGCCATCTCGATCCGAGCACTCTCAGATGGCGAATCAGTGTTTGTTCGGATTTCGTAACGCAAATCACTTTGTGGTGTGACCAACAAAATTTAATGAAAAACTCATTGGCAACTTGAGGGGGATGAGTGGATCCGAAGGTCTGCCCGCGCTGCGGCGGCACCGGATATGTTGCCAAGCCTGTGGACATCAGCGGTAAGTCCGAGGGAGTTGCATTTATCCGCGTGAAGTGCCCAGCCTGCGCATGCAGTGGACGGAGAAACTCAATCTTACCTTCTACCGCGGGCTGACCGCACGGCCTGGGGTACTTGCGAAAACGTACGAGCCCGGCGCGCCATGCTTTCCCAAGCGGCGCTCCGGGCTCGACGTTCCTACCGAAGTAGAACTATCACCGGACTAGGCGATGCCTGCGGCTTTGGTGCGCGCGCGGCGCCGCCCGGATGCTGCCGTTTCGATCCGGTTTCGTCCCGCGGCTTTGGCGCGATAGAGAGCTTTGTCAGCTGCCTGAATGACTTCTTCGGCCAACATACGCTGGCTGGAAGTTGCCACTCCGATGCTGGCTGTCACCGAGATTTCGGTCGGTCCGCTCACGCGCGAAAGTTCGCTGATGTTATTGCCGGGTTTGGTGCGTTCGCGTGCGGATCGGGTGCGTCGATCCGCACCGCGCAACTGTTGCCGCCGGTCCTGGCCGCGCAAGCGAAAGCTGCTGGCTTCGATGCTGGCGCGCAATTGCTCCAGATGATCGACAACGTCCTTGGTTGCCTTTCCGGGAAAGATGATTGCGAATTCCTCTCCTCCACAACGGTAGGCTTGCCCTCCGCCGGTCACGCGCGCCAGGCGCGATGCGACTAGACGCAGAACTTGATCTCCCATGTCATGGCCATACGTATCGTTGCATCGTTTGAAGTGGTCGATGTCGACCATGGCGATGGAATAAGGTGGCGCAAGACGAAGCAACGCCTCCTGAAAGGCTCGGCGCGAAGGTAGTGTCGTGAGCTCGTCATGATAGGCCAGCATGTACGAGGTCTCGATCATGGAGAATGCGAGGATGAAGGCCGCGGTGGCGAAGTAGGCGGAAGGTATGTTTCCCGCGCCGCCAAAGCGAAGGGAGAGAAGCGAAGCAACGAGCGCCCAAAGCAGTCCGCTCTCAGCAGGTTTGCGGTAGAGCAGAAAACGAATGATCAGCACCACCGCGGCGGCGGTGAATGCCGCTAGCGTCGTGTAGGAGAAGGGATGCGAAATCACCGCTCGATGAAGCGCTCTGTGTGGAGCTTCAAGAGAGTCGGGTCGGCAGAGGACAGCAACGATGACGGACTGCACGAACAGGAACAAGGATGGGGGAGCAACGCTGGGGAAGGTGAAGCCCTTTTCCTTCACGAGGGAGAGAAAAACGAAATTCATGGGTAAGAGCAAACCGACCGCGGCAAGAGCTGTGTTTCCTGGTCCACTGGCTGCGATATGTGCGGAAGAGAAGTAGGAGATGGCACGTTCCGCAAGGAACAGAACAAGCAAGGCGAAGAAGATGCGGCTGGAGTGAAATTTCCATGCGATCAGAAGACCAGCAATTAAAGCACCGTATAGGGCGAAGGTGATGAGCGCGGCGCTGAGTGTAACGAAACCAGTGTGCAGTAAGATGGCCACGAGCAGAATCCATATGGCGGGCGTAAGCAGGGGCTTCATCGGAGTTTGTGCCTGGCGATCGCGATTGCGCTCGTATCGGCCGTCTTCAGAGCCATCGTTCTCAGTTGCATCCGAGATGTTGCTGAGGCAAAGCGATTTTAAGGAACACCATCAAGACTAATCCTGGGTTAGGAATGCCGTAATTGACGGAATGGGTTCCAATTTGTGCCGGCGGAAAGAGTTACAGACTTCAGTTGGTCGCTTCGGCGGTCCGCTCCCGCCAGCGTGTGACGTTTACACCCATCACAAGCAGCCACAAGGAAAGTGAAACTTCTCCGATTGCCGTCGCCGTGAAGTAGGGAAAGATCCGCGCTTGCAGCGCAGGGGCAACAAAGGACGTGAAACTGTTGATCAGGTAACCGGTCCCCTCAATTGCGAGCAGCACACCAATGATTCGAGGAAGGAAGGTAGACCGGAAAATCAGGTATCCGACGATGAAACAGTCGAATCCAAAAAACACAAGAGCGATGGACAGGCCAATATCTTGTAGCTGGAGAGAAATATACGCCTGTGCCTGTAACTGTTCTGGCGTAAATGCGCCCAAGTAACCTCCAGGTTGGAGGAAGATGAGCGGAGCGAAATGGTTGAGTAAGACGGTGGCCTCAATGGCCGTCCCTACAAGACTGAAGAATACATCAGCCATAGCGAGGCTCTTGTTCACGATCTTGAGCAAGTTATAAAAGATGACCGCCAGGGGTATGCAGGTTATGCAGGTGACAATCTCGGCTACGAAACCCAATCGAAAGCGCGTCTCGTGCGCCAGGATGTTAGCCGCGGTGGCCGCCGCATCGCCAGGCACTAGAAGCGCGGAGCGAACGAAGATGATCGCGAATACGCCGGTCAATATGTTGATCAGGTAAAGGCCGCCGGCAAGTCTGGCCTGTCGATTGGGTGACATTCCTGTAATACGTTCGGTCATTTGTCCTTCCTTTTTCCAGGATTTAACAGCCTTCAGTCCATGCCGGCGATGCTTGCCTGCGGAATACTCTGTCGATCTTGGCGCGCTCGATACTGTGAGGCGATGCTCTGATAAGCGCTCTTGAACCGAACTCGAACCAGCCAGAAGATCATCAGTAGGAGCGGCAGGAAGCTTAGGAGAAAGAGCACGCCGGTCTTGCGCAACACAGCAGGGAATAGTTGCGCCCGGGCGAGGAAGACGGAGGCAGATGCGATGAACAGGGCAAAGCACATGCGCCACAAGTGCCTCGCGATGCGTTGCACGCCGGAAATCGTGCCGCGCAACAGCAAGCGTATGTCGCCGACGGTAGCAACCACAGCCACGGAACCAAGGAAAAAATAGGGTCCGGGAGGATAGTCATACATAAGCCCCGTGGGACTATTTGCCGCTTTCAGGCCCAAGGTTAGCTCGACGGCGGCGACAGCGAATACAACCAGCAGTGCACTCCCATCGAAAATACGGGTTCTTCCGTCGCGATGCCGGGCGGTCATCCATGCTGTTGCCACGAGATAAAACGTCAGGGTGCCACCCAGAATATTGCCCGGTTGGAATTTCAAAATCGCCATGTAGATCCCGCTAGCGGCCAGAGTGAGCATGGATGCGACAAAGACTATCCCCGCCACGCCATGCTGGCGTGAACCCTTACGTAAGGCAATTGCCGCGGCACCGGACAGTACCCCTAAAGTGCCGGAGCAAATATGAAAGAGTAATACTGGGGAAATTCTCATTCTTTACTCCTTGTCTAAGCGAAAGTGAGGTCGATCTTAGGAACGAAACGTCGATTATGGGGTGGTTTCGTTTTAAGCGAGTGATTGAATCAAGCGGTCATACGAGATCAGATTGGAGCTTGATAGCGGCGCAGGCGCACGGCGGCGGCGAGGAATGCCGCGGTGACGGCCAAGCCGATCCACAGGCCAGGACTGATCAGGAACTTTTCCACGGTGAGTGGTGTCAGATAGCCCATCGACATGCTACCGGGCGCTGGGGAGGGTCCAGAGTCGGGGCCTCCGAAGCGGTATCCAAGCATGGCGGAGAAGTGCGAAGTGTTGAAGGCAATCTTTTCCACGATGCCGATTGCGAATAGGGGTAAGGATGCCCAAAGCAATGCCGCTCGACGTGCCCAGCCTGAGACAAGGAGGAGCCAGCCGTAGAAAGGGGCGTACCAGAGTCCATGAATCGCCAGCAGGTGAAAAAGCAGCATGAGCCACATCTGGAACAAACCTAACTGGCTCCATAGAGTTGC
>Ga0182024_10025718_pt1 | contig 10371 bp, 8 predicted proteins | sample P32metaG_FD_120480 | JGI IMG/M metagenome (GOLD analysis project Ga0182024, IMG submission 120480) | Permafrost microbial communities from Stordalen Mire, Sweden - P3-2 metaG (Illumina Assembly) | ecosystem: Environmental > Terrestrial > Soil > Wetlands > Permafrost | place: Sweden: Stordalen...
ACCCGGGTGACCGCCCGGCACTGCAACAGATACAAGATCCCGGCCGCAAACGCCCATTCAATGTCCCGGGCGGGGCCGTACACCTCCTCGCAGCGGAGCGCGAGCCGGTGCAACTCCGCGAGCTGATCTTCCTCGAGGCAGAGCCGCTCGACGAGATTGGGGGGGACCTCCGCTTCGACCGTGCCTCCGGTGGCGACGGAGCGGATCGCGCGCTTCTTGCGTCCGGGCTTGCGCTCGAGCACCCGAGCCGAGCGGTCGATCCGGTAGTAGTCCGGGATGACGAGACCGGCAACCACCGCTTCTCCAAGCCCCCAGCTGGCCTCGATCACGCACTCGTCGGCCCCGGTCACCGGATTTAGCGTGAACATCACCCCGGCGACGGACGGGTCGAGCAGCGTCTGAATGACCACCCCCACACTCGGTCGGGTGAACAGGCCCACGCGCTGTCGATAGGTGATGGCCGAATCCGAGTTGGCCGACCACCAGATGTCGCGAACCGCCGAGCTCACCTCGGCGGACGACGGGACGTTGAGCAACGTGAGGTGTTGGCCGGCGAAGCTGGCTTTGGCACCGTCTTCATCGACGGCCGATGAGCGGACCGCCAGTGGCGTCTGCAACGGCTGGACGGACTTCAAGACCCGTTCGATGGCTCGCTCCTCGCCGGAGGCAACGGCCTCAACGATCGCTCCCGAGAGCGCGACGCCGGGAGGAACCGACATACCCTTTCTCTCAGCGTCGCCCAATCCGACCGCCTTGGAGCCGAAGATCGCGGTGTCGGTCGCCTTCGAGAGGGGGACGACGTCTTTCACCCGAGCACTGCCACTTCGCCAGCGTCTCCGTCGACCCGTACCCGCGTCCCGTCGGCAATGCGTTCTGTCGCATCACGGGTCCCGACCACGCCTGGGATGCCGTACTCACGCGCAACGATCGCCGAATGGGACAGGAGGCCGCCGTTGTCGGTCACGATGGCTCCGAGGAGCGGCAAGAGGATGTTGAATGCCTCGGTCGTTGCTTCCGTCACCAGGACGTCACCTTGCACGATCCGGTCAAACTCCGAGGGACCAGAGACCCGGCGGGCCGGGCCTTCGTAGACACCTCGGCTCGCCGCCAACCCGCGCAGGAGATCCTCATCATGCTGCACCTCGGAGCTTCCGAATACCGAGCCCATCGCGATGCCGGTGGCAAGCATCAGCCGTGCCATGGTCGGAGGGAGTCCAGAGGGGTCTGGCGGAGGAGGAGCAGGCGGTCCGATGACCGCCGGGGCGTCCTTGGCGCTATGGGCGGCGCGGTACTCGAGCCGCGCCGCAAGCTCGTCTGCGGACGGACCGCCCGACCCTGAAACCAACGAACACATCTCCTCGAAACCGGCGTCGATGAGATGAACGGCGGCGTCAATGCGCCCGCTGCGGTGCAGGCGCCGCCCGCCGGCCAGCACGGCCCGTCGCATCAGTCCTGATGCCCAGATGTCGCTGTAGATGCCGCGCTCGTCTCGGAGGCGGTACGTCAGCCGAGCCTCTCCGAGCAGCTCGTCAAACTCGCTCCGGTGCTCTTCGGGGACCCGGTTGCGGACATCGGCGGTCCGATCCGCTACCTCTGCGGTCCCGGCGTCTCTCCCGGTCACGGCCACCCGGATTGCCCGGATCAAGACATCGGGCAACTCCAGTGCGGACGGCTCTGAGATGTCGAAGCCGTCGAGGGGCCGGTATCCGACCAGGTCGAGATAGCCCGCCACTGCCGATCCGGCTTCGCCCCCGAGGGTGCGCAACGCTTCGAGCGCCTGGCCCGGGTCGTCCTCGGACGACTGGAGCAGCTCTCGGGCTTCGGAGTCCCGGGCAATCGTCGTGATCAGCCGCTCGAGCTCATCGGAGCCACCCGCCGAGACCGATGCCGCGCCGCGCATCAGACCGAGCAGCTCGGCCGGAGGGAGCCCGGTCCAGCCCCCGACATGAGCCAGGAAATCTCCCGTGGGCAGCATCGCCGCGGCAGTGAAGCGCATGTGCTGGGTCAGCATCGCGGCGTGGTGGTCGCGGCACCGGGTGAGATAGGCGACTAATGCCTCGTCGGAGAGTCCATCGGGATCGATCGCCTGGATCTCCCGGTGCGTCGCGATCGAGGCCGGTTTGCAAACCTCGTCCCACTCCCGAAGCTGTTCGCGCCAGAGCTTTCCTTCGAAGACCTCTTCGGCTCGCTGGAAGCGTTGCGGGAGCTCTTCCTCCCCCACCGGCTCCATCGTGTGGTAACAGAAGCCGTTGACATATGCCATCTCGAGGCTGCCGAGGAGCATCCCGTAGAACCGCGCGAACTCGCGGGTGCCTCGTCCGGCCGCCTCGGGATGGATCTCGGTCCAGTAGCGGGTCACCGGCCGGGGGAAATGCACGGGGTCAAGTTCCCAGGTCCCCGGACCTGGGGGCTCGAAAAGAAGTTCTTCAGCCATTTCTGAACCGGTCACGTATGAGCCCCTTCCGAGCTTCGGCGCCCCTGGCGTCGAAGCCGGATTATGTGCCCATCACACTCGGACCGCAAGCAGGAGTGGTGGGATGCGCCTACTGGTCCAAGCAGGAGCCTCGAGAGTCTCGAAAGTTGAGCGAACTTCGCACCGGGAGGCTTCGCAGTTGCCGTTACTGCCCCAGCCTGGAGGTGCCGCGTCGGGTTTCAAGGGTGCCGGCCCACCAGTTGATCGAGTGAACCCCTCTAACTGATGGGACCCCATCTGGCACGGGCTCGGTTTAGCCGTGCCCGATTAACCCATTCGCGGCCACCAACTCCACCGATGAAATTACGGCCATGCTGGGCCTTCCCCCCGTCACCTGACACGAATCCCCACGCGAGGGCTTCCGGCCAGCGAGAGCACGGCATCTAAGGTGCCAGCTCGTTTCAACCAGTAGGAGTCACGACCAAGGTGTTGTGGGCCGCGACGATCTTCCAATCGGAGTTTCGCAACTCGATGACGAGGTCATGAGCGCGCGCTGAGTTTCGCCCTCAGCTCCCTCGCGGTCCTGGACTTCGCTTGAGAGGTGGAACACGATCAGGCCGGGGACCACTTCGCGCGAATCTGCAACGACGAAACGAGCCGTGGAAGCCTTGTACACCCCGCCATGGATGACGGTGTGCTGCTGTTCAATTTCGTCTCGACCCCGAAGGTGGGCACCTCGAATGTTCACGAAGGCAGCATCAATGTGGAACTGGCTTGCGAATGCCCTCATGTCGTGCTGATTCCAAGCATTGGTCAAGGCACCGGCAATATCGTTGCTGACCGCTACGTCCTGGCTCAACGTGACCTCCCTTTCAATTGCAATGGCCTCCATAGAGAACGATCTCGACAGGTGCTCAATTCTGGCAAAGTCGGCCACGTTTCGGGTGTACAAGCGAGCTGAGTGGGCATGGGCGGTTGCCGCGATCAAAACGTCCATGGCCCGAGACCGAGGTTGCCCCCCTGCCGCGGCGACAGCCGCAGCCAGTTCGCCGTAACTGGTGTCGACATCGTCGTCGACTGGCAGCGCGTCGAACTTGCGCTGAAGGTCTGACAGCCTTCGCAATCGTTCGGCGCGAATAGCGGCGTCTGTCGTGCCCTGATGATGTCCGCGCCGGGCAACGCCACGGCCCAGGTGCTCGTCGTTGCCGGAGGCATGCAGTACCGAGTCCCCCGCTGAGGTGGAGTTTGCCGTTGGCAAGTGAACGCTCACCTTCGATTGGTATAGTCCGGTCCAGCAGCGTCCACGGGCGCGGCAAATCCCAAAGGGAGGGGACGGAACGTGCCACATCGGTCCGGATCGGCCGTGTGCTGGGCGACTATCCGGTGCCTGAGTCTCTGATCAGCCTTGAAGCAGCGGTAGTAGGAAGGACAGGGCTGGCTCTTCCAGCACTGGAAACACAGGGGGAACCATGGGCCGCAAAGAGCTAAACACCAATTTCTTCGACTCCTCGTTCATGGAGGACCCGTACGCAGCCTATGACGAGATCCGTTCCGTGGGGAACGTCGTCTGGAATGAGACGCTGAAAGGCTGGGTCGTCGTCGGCTACGACGAAGCGGTTGGAGTCCTCACTGACCCCGACCGCTTTCACATCCTGTCCGGCGATCCCGAGATGACGTTCTGGTTTGAGGCGCCGAACATGATCACCACGGACGGCCCGCTGCACCGCCGGCTGCGGGGCGCCTTCTCCCCGCTTTTCACCCGTAACGCAGTAGCGAAATGGGAACAACGAGTAACCGAGGTAGTAGGAGAGCTGCTTGAGCCGCTCGTCGCGGGGCGCGACAGCTTTGATCTCATATCGGAGTTCACTGTGCTCCCGACTGTGATCGTTTCAGAGATGCTCGGTGTGCCCGAGGAACGCCGCGACGATTTCCAGAGGTGGTCCCACGACATAGTCACCAATCTGGCGTTCGGCATGGAGGACGAGGGGAGCATGGCGGTGCTCCGTCGGGCTGCTAAGGAGATCAACGAATACCTCGTTGAGGAAATCGACCGGCATCAGCGGGAACGCACGGATGATCTCATCACCACCATGCTCGAGCTCGAAGGCGATCGGGCCATGTCGCCCAACGAGATCAGATCCACAGCGGTGCTCCTACTCGCGGCAGGCTACGACACCACGGCAAAGGCCATGTCCAACACACTGATAGCCCTAGAGCGCAATCCCGACCAGCGTCGCGAGGTCGCCGTAGATCTCACACTTGTGCCGGCAGCGATCGAGGAGAGCCTCCGGTGGCTAGGACCCGTCCAATGGAACCCCCGCCGTTCCGTCGCAGACACACACCTAGCGGGAACCCCTATCTCGACAGGAGACGTCTTGTACGTGATGACGGCGGCAGCCAACCGAGACCCGCGTCGCTGGCCGGAAGCCAACTCATTTGACGTGCACCGCGAGATCAAATCCCACCTGGCGTTCGGTTACGGACCCCACCTCTGCCTCGGTGCGCCGCTCGCGCGCATCGAGACGAAGGTCGCCATCGAGCAGCTCCTCAAGGTTGCCCCCGAGTACCACCTCCGGGACCTCGATTTCGGCAGATCGGTGTTCATCCGCGGGCCCGAACGCGGAATCGTGGACGTGCGGCCTGGAGCAGCCTGACCTTCAACTCCGCAGGCGCAGCCCTCGTCGACACTCCGAAGCCTGATTCTCAGCGGAACTTCCGGACCAGGGGGAGCACTTCTTCGGCAAACTGGCTGACTTGGTCCAGGTAACGGCTCCCCTGCTCCGCCACGCCGACTATGAATTCACCGCATCCCAGCTCCCAGTACTGCTGGAGTCGTTCGGCGATGCGCTCGGGCGAACCCGCCATGAAGAACCGCTCGGGGATCATGTCCCGGCTGTCTGTCATCCGTGACCACGCTCGCGACGCCGACCTGGCTGCATCCGATGAATCCTCTACGTGGCAGGGCAGGAGCATGCCGGTGGCGAAATGCGGGTCCTGGTTGAGGTTCTTGAGCTTGGCGTGTCGGCGGGCGAAGCTGTCTGGGCTTAGAAGGTAGCCGATCCACCCCTGGGTGGTCGCCGCCCGGGCGATAGCTCGGTCACTGTGGCCGCCGACGAAGAAGGGGACGTCGGGAGCGAGGGGCTGCATCACCGCACCTTCGCTCCGGACGCCTTCCGACATCAGCTTGCGGAGCGTGTTCAAGGCGAGGTCGGTTCGAGTTCCCCTCTGGCTGAGAGGCACGCCGGCGGTTACGAACTCACCCGGGTACTCGCCACCCACCCCAACACCGACACGTAGCCGCCCAGGTGCAAGAGCGTCGAGGGTGCCCAGCTGTTTTGCCAGAAAGAGCGGCTCGCGAAGCGCGACAAGCAGAACACATGGTCCGACGATCACCCGTTGGGTGTTCGCGGCGACTGCCGCCAAGCTGACAAGTGACTCAAGGATGGGATACGGGTGCAGCAAGTGGTCCCCGACATAGACGCCGTCGAAGCCCGACTGCTCAGCGAGCAGCGCAGCACGAATGGCTCGCCGTGGGTCGGCCTTTCCGGTGTCAGGATCAGCGACCGAGGGAAGCATGAGACCAACCACCGGCGGCCCAGCTCGATCCTTTCTCAACGACTGTTTAGTTAGTCGGTCCAAAGGGGCATTATTTCCGGTAAAGAAGCTGCATGTTCTCGACCGCGAAGATCATGATGTCGTTGGGATGGTCGACCGCCCCGTTCTGATCGACGATCTCGTCCCAGTGATCCATGACGTCCTCGGCGGTCGGCGGTTCTTTGGAGACCCAACCCTTGGCGGTGGTGATCGTTGATCGCGCGAACCGGCCGCCCCAAGCGCCCAGGATCTGCCCGGAGCATGGGCAGGTGCGGTGAGCAAGTACCGCGACCATGGGGCTGACCCGCTCCGGCAGGAAGTTGTCTCGGATGTCGTCGCCGTTTACCCCCGGGATCTGGTACATGAAAGGTGCTATTTGACCAGCGATGAGGGATCCGGGGTTGAGAAGGTTGGCCTTGATGCCGAACTCCTGTCCCTCCAGCGAGAGCGTCCGGAACAGCCCGACGAGCCCGGAGTTGGCAGCCGCGTAGTTTCCCTGAGTTGCCATCCCCTGGAGGCCGGCCCCCGAGGTCACGCCGACTAGGCGGCCGCCACCATGATCCTTCATGTAGCGATAGGCGGGGTGGAACACAAAGAAGGCAGCGCGCAACTTGACATCAATAACTGCATCAAAATCAGCGACGGTCATCTCGTGGAATGGCTTGGGCAGGTAGATGGTGGCGTTGGTGACCACCGCATCCAATCGGCCCCAGGTGTCGATCGCGAGGTCGATGATGGCTTGACCGCCCTCCTCGGTCGCGACCGAGTGAGTGTCCACGACGGCTTGGCCGCCTTCAACCCGAATCTCCTCCGCGATCTGTTGGGCGCCTTGAATGTCATTGACGACAACCTTGGCGCCGCGCCGAGCAAGCTCGAGAGCATGGCTTCGGCCCATGCCGCGTCCTGCGCCCGTCACGACGGCTACCTCACCGTCGAACCGCAGTATCTCAGCCATACGCCTTCCCTCAGTCGCCTCCAGGGTGAGAGTAGCCATGCGCGGCATCCGCTACGAACAAGCCTGCAGCGGGGAACGATCGCGGGCGAGCACAACGCGCGCGACCGCTCGATGTAGCGGCTCGGAATGGCCCAGAACGCCGAACTGGGCTTCGGTGGGCCGTACAGTCGGTGGGCCGTACAGGACTTTAACCTGTGACCCCTTGCGTGTCATGCGACGGCACTTTGTAACTCGGTGTACGTGGATGGCAATGGAAGGCCGGTCATCACCTGTTCGACGGCAATGGATGTAAGCGGGTGAACTCGGACGTAAGTCGACGAATGGCTCCCTACATTGCTCCCCGCAGTGCGTCGATGTCGCAGCAACCGCGTACCGTTGGTTTTGATACCGCCGCTCCCCCGGGTTACCAGCCGTGAAGTCGTTGCGGCACTTGGCAAGTTGGGTTGGGTCGCCGTGACCCAAAAGGGATCGCATGCCCAGCTGAGACACCCGGCCCGTGGCGGCCGGATAACTGTTCCCTTACATGCTGGTGAGACCATCGGACCTGGCTTGCTTCGATCGATCCTCGCCCAGGCTGGGATCACGGTCGAAGAGCTCCGCACCGCTCTGTGAAAGGATTGGACTGATGCGCACGTACACGATCGTGGTGGAGCCGGAAGGGACCGGGGGCTACTTCGTGTCCGTTCCAGCGCTTCCCGGCTGCTTCACTCGCGGCGCGACGATCGAAGAGTGTCAAGAGCGAGCGGTCGAAGCCATCGAGGTCCATATCGCCGGACTACGGGCCGATGGCGAAGAGGTCCCCGAAGAGGTGGGTAAACCCGAGCTACGCGCTGTGACAGTCGCCGCCTAAACCCTCGCTGATAGGGCTGATAGATCTGGCCCGGGAAATTTGGTGGGCCGTACAGGACTTGAACCTGTGACCCCTTGCGTGTCGTGCAGCTTTGAACGGTACAGAGGGGTCCGAGGTCGTCCAACCCTCAGGTTGTAGTCCCAGGTCAGTCGTGCAATCCGGTCCGGGAGTGTCCGAGGCCGTCCGGTCAGTTTCGCGGTTGGGTTGCTGCACCTGGTTGCTGCACCTACTTTCCGGTGAGGCAAGTCAGTTGGGGGGGCCACCGTGGGTGTCTTTGCGCAGTTCGAAGTCGATGAGGACGCGCTCACGGCGCTTCCGAGGACTGAGGAACTCGGTGCCCTCCTGAACTTCGATGAGGCAACGCAGTCGATCCGCGCCATTATCCGAATGGCCCGGGCCGTGGACCAACAGGATGAGCGAGAACTCCCACGTGTGCTGATCATTCAGGCTCCCCAACAAAATGCCGCCATGCGTGACGCGATCACTGGAATTCAAGGGTTCCGGGTCGAGGGGCAGCAGGACCCAACCAGTATTCACAACGCCCTAATAAATAGAGTGAATGACGTCCGCGATTGGTTTGCGGTAAACGTCCGGCCACAGATTCAGTCCAACGTCGACGCCGTTGAGAAGACAGCCGAAATTCAGGCCCTTCTCCAGCGCGCCCGAGATGCTGAAGAAGCTGTTGAGCGCATACGCGGAACCCTCCAGGAGACAGCAGGTCGAACAGGCGCGAGCAAGTTGTCGGGGAACTACTCAGGGCGCGTGATTCACCACCGGGACACGGCCAAAAAACTTCCTCTGGTCGGTCGCCGCGCTCGTTGCTGGCACGGCTGGCGCGGCGGTCGGTCTCTTCGCTTCGCTTCACATCAACCTCAGACTTCAGGGCAACGCCCAGTGGGAAGAATTCGTTAGGGACCTGGTGTTTCGACTCGTCTTGTTGGGTCTTCTCAGCTATGCACTCGCCTTTTGCGTTCGCAACTATCGGGTCAACAAGCACCTCGAGGTCGTGAATCAGCAAAAGACCAATGCGTTGGACACCTATCCCCTATTGACCGAGGCGGCCATCAGCGACACGGCGCGGGATTTGATCGCGGCCGAACTCGTGCGAACGGTATTCGAGCCGGGCGACACCGGATATCTCGGCGAGGACCAGGAACGAACGGTCATCGATAACCAAGCGGGACTCCTCGGAGCGATCTTGAATAGACCGGGCGGCTAGCCCCGCTATCGGTGGCCCACATGCTCGGCCTGCTCGACTCCTTCTCGGTGTCCCTCGCACGACCAGACCCGGATCTGCTTGCCGCCGACAAGCCGGGTGTTGCCAACCCACACGACGGGCTCGTCGCAGAACGTCGGGCGCCCAGAGCCCTCCCCGTCGTGGACCATGCGCCAGCACCGGCCGGGCTCGGAGAAGACGGCGTCGGCGTAGCGAAGCTCGTTGCCATTACCACGTTCCGTGAGAATCGCTACGGGAGGTGGACTGTGATGGTCACAGTGCGTGGTGGCCCGTGCAAGGGCAATGCCCCCGCGGTTACCGTTCTTGAGCTTTTCCGCTTGGAGTCGGCCGTTAGGGGGACGATGATGCGCATTTCCGCGGCGATTCGCTATGCCTGCCGGGCAACGCTAGTTCTCGCGCTCGCGTTGGGATCAGCAGCGGCTGTCGCGGTGTCAACCGCCGAGCCCGCAGGTGCAGCTCCTGCCGGGTCGTACCAGTTCTGCAACGCTCTCAACCCTCCCACCGATCCACTGTGCGTGCCATTGCAGATCACGCCGTCTTCCGGATTGATCGACGGCCAGAGCGTGCAAGTGCTGAGTACTGGGAACGTCCTCCCCAGTACCACCTATCAGCTCGAGGAATGCCAAGGGGTCTCCGGGCAACAGGTCTATACCGAAGCGGAATGTGATCCGACGACTTTGGTGACGGCAACAACTCCGGCGACGACCAACGCCGATGGCTCGGGCACGTTGTCAACCCCCTTTACCGTTCACCTGAACATCACCGTCAATGGTGCGGCGGTTAGCTGCCAGTTCACAGCATGCGTCATCGCGGTGCTGGGGGTGCCCCAGTACAACCCGATCAACTTCAATGGCGGAGGCGGAGGGCCGCCGCCGTTCACCTTTACCAGCGGGGGCAACTTCGTGATCGGCGACCAGAACGCGTCGGTCGGCAACGCTGTGACGTTCTGGGGAGCCCAGTGGGCCAAGAACAACAGCCTCAGCGGCGGATCGGGCCCCAACAGCTTCAAGGGCTTCGCCAACACCCCGGCGACCGCACCGACCTGCGGAGCCACATGGTCCTCTGATCCCGGGAATAGTTCTGGGGCGCCATCGACTGTCCCGGGCTACACGGCGGTGATCGTCTCTAGCAACATCACGAAATCTGGATCGACAATCTCTGGGAATATCGTTGAGATCGTCATCGTGAAGACCAACCCCGGCTACGGACCTGACCCCGGCCACGCGGGCACGGGAACGGTGGTCGGAGTGCTCTGCGCGAGCCCGGCTGTCGTGACCGGCACGGTGACGCCGACCAATACATTTCCTTCCGGCACGACTTAC
>Ga0182024_10025719_pt1 | contig 10371 bp, 6 predicted proteins | sample P32metaG_FD_120480 | JGI IMG/M metagenome (GOLD analysis project Ga0182024, IMG submission 120480) | Permafrost microbial communities from Stordalen Mire, Sweden - P3-2 metaG (Illumina Assembly) | ecosystem: Environmental > Terrestrial > Soil > Wetlands > Permafrost | place: Sweden: Stordalen...
CCTGCGCGGGCTCCACGCCTTGGTTGAGCGCGGCCACAGCGTCGTCGTCATCGAGCACAACCTCGACGTGCTGAAGAGCGCCGACTGGATTCTGGAGATCGGCCCGGAAGCCGGCGCGGGCGGCGGCCGGGTCGTCGCCGAGGGGCCGCCCGAAGCGATCGCCGCCGCGGACACGGCCACCTCGCCCTTCCTCCGGGCGGCCTTGGCCGAAGAGCCGACCGGGCGCGGCCACGCCGCCGCCCAGGCCCAACCGGCGCGGCCCCATGCGCTCGTGATCACCGGGGCCCGCGAAAACAATCTCAAGAATCTCTCCCTCGAAATCCCGCACCATCAGCTCAACGTCGTGACCGGCGTCTCCGGCTCGGGCAAATCGACCCTCGCCTTCGACATTGTCTTCGCCGAGGGGCAGCGGCGCTTCATGGAGTCGATGTCGCCCTACGCGCGGCAATTCGTGGAGCAGATGCCGCGGCCGGCCATCGACCGGCTGACCGGTATCCCCCCCACGGTGGCGATCGAACAACGGGTGACCCGCGGCTCCCGCAAGTCGACGGTCGCCACCATTACCGAGGTGGCCCAGTACCTGCGGCTGCTCTACGCCCGCCTCGGCGTGCAGCACCACCCGGAGACCGATCGGCCCGTGACCCCGCTCTCGCCGGGCGCGCTCAAGCGCCTGCTGGCCCGGACCCTCGCCTCGGCACCGGCCCGGCGGGCCAAACACCTCTACCTGTGCGCGCCGCTGATCCGCGGGCGCAAGGGCCACCACCAGCCGATCGTCACCTGGATCGCCCGGCAAGGGTACGCCCTCTTGCGCGCCGACGGCCGGTTCGGCCGGGTCGACGCTTTCCAGAAACTGGACCGCTACAAGGAGCACGACCTGGAAGTCGTCGTGGCCGACCTCAAGGCGGCGGCCGCGCCGGCGGCCGGCCACGCCCTGGGGACGGCCCTGCGGATCGGCAAGGGCTCGTGCTTCCTGGCGACCCCCGCCGGCGCCATCCTCTCGTGGTTTTCCACCACGCGCACCGACATCGCCAGCGGGGAGTCGTTTCCCGAATTGGATCCCAAGCATTTTTCTTTCAACTCGCCGCGCGGCTGGTGCCCGGCCTGCCGAGGCCACGGGCGCATCTTCCCCTGGATGCTCGTGCCGGACGAGGAGAACGACGACGATCCGCTCGCGCGCCTGCGCGAGTTCGGCATCGACGCGGCGGCCGACGTGGACGAAAAAGGCCAGCTCTGCCCCGAGTGCCGGGGCGAACGCCTGAACCGGATCGCCCGCGCAGTGAAGCTGCCCTTGCGCGGCCAGCCGCCAATTTCGCTCCCGGCCCTGCTCCGGGGCACGCCGGCCGAGGTGATCGCCCGCCTGCGCCGGCTGGAGACGGACGCGCGCAGCCGCCTGATTACGCAGGACATCGCGCCTCAAATTGAGGAACGCCTCAAATTCCTGGGCGAGGTCGGGCTGGGCTACCTGGCGCTCGAGCGTCCGACCGAGACGCTGTCGGGCGGCGAGGCGCAGCGCATTCGGCTCGCGGCCCAGCTGGGCTCCAATCTTTCCGGGGTGCTCTACGTGCTCGACGAACCGAGCATCGGACTGCATGCGCGCGACAATACCCGCCTGATCGGGACGCTCCAGGCGTTGCGCGCCAAGGGCAATACGCTCCTGGTCGTCGAGCACGACGACGAACTGATGGCCAAGGCCGATCACATCATCGACCTGGGACCGGCCGCCGGCGTACACGGCGGCGAACTGCTGGCGCAGGGCTCGCCGGCGCAGATCAAGCGCAGCGCCCAATCCCTCACCGGCCTTTTTCTGAAGCAGGGAATCGCCCATCCCCTGCGCGGTGCCTATCGGGAACTGCCGCCGGCCGGGCGCGCGGACGCCTGGCTCGAACTGCGCGGCGCCCGTTTTCGCAATCTGAAGGGCGTTGACCTGCGCCTGCCCCTCGGGCGCCTGGTGATGGTGGCCGGCCCCAGCGGCGCCGGCAAATCCACCCTGATGCGCGACCTGCTCCAGCCGGCAGTGGCGCACGCGATCAAAGTCGGCCGCCGTTCGCTCACCGGCCGGCAGTTCATGGCGGCCACGGGCGTTGCCGACGAGGAGCCGGCCGGCGGCCGCCCGCGACCGGTGTTCGACTCGCTCCGCGTGCCGGAGCCCTTTCGTTCGGTCATCGCGGTGGACCAGGCGCCCATCGGCAAGACGCCCCGGTCCACGCCCGCGACCTACCTGGGGATCTTCGACCTGATTCGGCAATTTTTCGCGGCGCTGCCGGAGGCGAAGCTGCGCGGCTATACCGCTTCGCGCTTCTCCTTCAACACCGCCGGCGGCCGCTGCCCCACCTGCGAAGGGGCGGGCCGGATCCGGTTGGAGATGGCCTTCATGCCCGACACCTACCTGCCCTGCGACGACTGCCGGGGCCTGCGGTACGGGCCGGACCTGGCCGATATCGCCTGGAAGGGCCGCAACATCGGCCAGGTGCTGCAGCTCACCTTTGAGGAGGCGGCCCCTTTCTTCAGCTTTCACTCCCAGCTCGGCGCGGTGTGTACCCTCATGGTCGAATGCGGGCTCGGCTATCTCACCCTCGGCCAGAGTTCGCCCACCCTGTCCGGCGGCGAGGCGCAGCGGCTCAAGCTGGTGACCGAACTATCCCGGGGCCTGGCGAGCTACCGGGAGCGCAGCCGCGGGCTGCAGCCCCACAATCTGTATTTGCTGGAGGAACCCACGATCGGCCTGCACCTCAGCGACTGCGAGAAACTGATCCGGGTGCTGCACGCGCTGGTGGACCAGGGGCATTCGGTGATCGTGATCGAACACAACCTCGATCTGCTGGCCGAAGCCGACTACGTCGTCGAACTCGGGCCGGTCGGCGGACCGGACGGCGGGGAACTGCTTTATCAGGGGGAACTCCGCGGACTGTGCCGCGTCAAGGGCAGCCCGACCGCCCCGTACCTGCGGCAGAAGCTCGGGCGAAAACTCAGCGCGCCGCAGCGGCGCTGAGATCGTGGGCCTTGGCGGCGTCGTGCACCACCTTGATCAGCTCCATGATCGCCACGGGCTTCAGCAGGTAGCGGAAGAGGGCCGCCTCGTTGACGCTGCGCAGCAGCATCTCGGGCTTCATATAGCCGGTCACCAGGATGCGCTGCATGTGGGGGTATTCCTCCCGGGCGCGGACCAGCAGGCTCATGCCGTTGCCGCCGGGCATCAGGTGGTCGGCGACCACCACTTTGAACGCCTTTTTGCGCAGCGCGAATTCCGCCTCGCGCGTCGAGTTCACGGTCGTGATCTCGAAATCCGGGGCCAGCGCGGTGGCAAACACATCGAGCAAACTCTGCTCGTCATCGACCAGCAGCACCGCGTCTTTGGACGCGGCGGCCGGGGGCGAGGAATCAGCGGGCATCCCTGAGGAGTGGATGCACCGGCGCGCCAACGCAATTTCATTTGTGCGGCCATCCGCCGCGGGCCGGGCCGTCCGGCGATAGTGCGCTTGCGTCGGTTGGCGCCCATGCCTTACTGGACCCGATGGCCAATTTCGATCTGCACGCCGCCGCGAGCGCCGGCACGCTGGGCTCGTTGCCGCCGGAGGTTCTGACGGTGCCCAACCTGACCGCGCCGAACGCCGCCGGCTTCACCCCGCTCCATGCCGCGGCGAAATATGGCGGTCTCAGCTCGCTGCCGCCCAAACTGCTGACGGCCGAACTGCTGGCGATCAAGAACGCCGCCGGCTATACCCCCCTGCATCACGCCGCCATCGGCGGCCACCTCGATCAGATTCCGGCCGATCTGCTCACCCTCGAAGCCATGAGCCAGCGCAGCAATGCCGGCTACACGGTGTTCCACCTGGCCGCGGGCCACGGGCACCTGAACCAGATCCCGGCCCATTTGTTGACCGCCGAAATGTTCGGCTCCAAGACCGACGTCGGCAACACGCTGCTGCACGAGGCGGCCGAAAACGGCACCTTCGACCGCGTGCCCGCGCTGTTCCTGACGGCGGACGCCCTGGCGCAAAAGAATCTGGGCGGGGAAACGGTCCTGCATACCGCGGCATTCAACGGTCACCTCGACCAAGTGCCCCGCCATCTCCATACGGTCTCCGCCCTGCTCGAGGTGACCAGCGCGGGGGACACCGTCTTCCACGCGGCCGCGATCGCCGGGCATTTGCATCAGGTGCCCGCGGAATATCTCGTCCACGACAATCTGGTCGTGGCCAGCAAGACGGGCTTCACCGCGATCCACGCCGCCGCCGAGACCGGCCAATTGGACCGAATTCCCGCCGAACAGTTGACGGCCGACCTATTGCTCACCCGCAACGACAACGGCGACACGCCCCTCCATGCGGCGGCCTTCGCCGGACACTTGGACCAGGTGCCCCCGGGGCTGCTCACGGTCGAACGGCTGGCCGTGCGCAACTATGAGGGCCTGACCGTGCTGCAGACCGCCACGGCCCGCGGCAACGATTCCCAGATTCCGGTGGCCGTGCGCCCCAAGCCGATCGGGGCGATCCACCGGTTTTTCCGGAAACTGGCGGGCGCCAAAGCGCCGTTTTGACGGGCCGGCGGGGCGTTTTGGGCGGCGTAAGTGGCCGCCGGGCGCCAACTCGGCCGCGCGCCGAATTTTGGCCTTTCCCTCCTGCCTGGCCTGACCTTTGCTGGTTCTTCACCGGCTGCTCGTCCGACCTTCCCTTCCCATGAATACCACCATCTCGGCCCTGAATGCGCGTGAAATCATCGATTCGCGCGGCAATCCGACCATTGAGGTCGACGTCAAACTCGCCTGCGGCGCCCTCGGCCGCGCGGCGGTCCCCTCGGGCGCCAGCACCGGCGAGCATGAGGCCCTGGAATTGCGCGACGGCGACAAGAAGCGGTACGGGGGCAAGGGCGTGCAGCACGCGGTGGCCAATGTGAAAGCGAAGATCGCCCCGCGGCTCCTCGGCCATGACGCGACCGACCAGGTGGGCATCGACCGGGCCATGATCAAGCTCGACGGCACGGAGACCAAATCCAACCTGGGCGCCAACGCGATCCTGGGGGTTTCCCTGGCGACGGCCAAGGCCGCCGCCGCCGCTCTCAATCAGCCCCTCTACAAGTACCTCGGCGGCCCGAACGCCAAGGTCCTGCCGGTGCCGATGATGAACATCATGAACGGCGGCGCCCATTCCGACGCCCCGATCGATTTCCAGGAGTTCATGATCATGCCGATCGGCGCCCCCACCTTCGCCGAGGGCCTGCGCTACGGCTGCGAGGTATTCCATGCCTTGAAAAAGGTGCTCAAGGAAAAGGGCCTGGCGACCGCGGTCGGCGACGAGGGCGGCTTCGCGCCCAAGCTCGAGTCGGCCTATGCCGCGCTCGATGTCATCGCGCTCGCGGTCAAGAACGCCGGCTTCAAGCTGGGCAAGGACATCGCCCTGGCCCTGGACGTCGCCGCCTCGGAATTCTACGTCAAGGAAAAGAAGCGCTACGTCTTCAAGAAGTCGGACGGCCGCGCCCTCTCCGGCGACGAGATGGTGGAGTACTACCGCCAGCTGATCGCGAAATATCCGATCATTTCGATCGAGGACGGCTGCGCCGAGAACGATTGGGACACCTGGAAGAAGCTGACCGTCGCCCTGGGCGACAAGGTGCAGCTGGTCGGCGACGATCTCTTCGTGACCAACACCGCCTTCCTCAAGAAGGGCATCGAGACCGGGACGGCCAATTCGATTCTCGTGAAGGTGAACCAGATCGGATCGCTGACCGAGACCTTCGACGCCGTCGAAATGGCGAAGGAAGCGGACTACACCGCGGTTATTTCCCACCGTTCGGGCGAGACCGAGGACGTGACCATCGCGGACATCGCGGTGGCGACCAACGCCGGCCAGATCAAAACCGGCTCCCTCTGCCGCACCGACCGCGTCGCCAAGTACAATCAACTCCTGCGCATCGAAGAGGAACTGGGCGAGAGCGCGATCTACGGCGGCAAACTCTGACTGCCGCCCCCTATTTCGTCATCCCGGGCGGTCGCGCCTCCGGCTTTGGCGAAACTACCCCGGAGCGGCTCTTGGTGGCCTCATTCGCGGTCTCTGGGCCGCGACCGTGCGGCCGGATCGACCGCGAGATTGGGTTTGGCCGCCACCGAGCCGCGGAGTGGGTGGTTTCGCCAAAGCCGGAGGCGCGACCGCCCGGACCCGCAGCGCTTACTCCACCCGCAGGATATAGCCGCGCAGGTATTCGCTTTCGGGCATGGTCACCAGCACCGGATGGTCCGGCGGCTGGTGGCACCATTCCAGCACGTGCACGCGCCGCTTGGCGTCGGCCGCCGCGGCGGCCAGCACCCCGCGCAAATCGGCGTCCTGCATGTGGTGGGAGCAGGTGTAGGTGGCCAGGATGCCGCCGGGGACCAGGCGCTGCATCGCCCGCAGGTTGATGTCCTTGTAGCCACGCAGGGCTCCCTCCATGGAGCCGCGGGACTTGGCGAAGGGCGGCGGATCGAGGACAATCAGGTTCCAGGCCGGCTCGCTCGCGCGCGCCGGGGCATTGAGCCAGTCAAAGACATTCGCGGCGAGAAACTCGGCCCGCACGCCGTTGCGCTCGGCATTGCGCCGGGCCGCGGCCACCGCGTCCTCCGCACTGTCCAAGCCCAGGACCTCGGCCGCGCCCGCCCGGGCCGCGTGCAGGGCAAAGGGTCCCTGGTTGCAAAAGGCGTCGAGCACGCGGGGCCGCAGGCCCGCGGCGACTTGCGCGCGCACGTGGGCGGCGACCGCGGCATGCTGGGCCCGCTGATCCAAGTAAAATCCCGTCTTCTGGCCCTGCCCCAGGTCGAGCCAGTAGGACATCCCGCCGATCTCCAGCCAGCGCGGCTCCCACGGCCGGCCCGAGCGGGTGTGATTTTCCAAGGGCAGGCCCTCCAGCCGGCGAATAGGGGCGTCATTGCGGTAAATCACCTCCGCCGGCTGCAGGAGCTCGGCCAGCAGGTCGCCCAGGAGCACCGAGCGCTTCTCCATCGCCGCGGTCTGGATCTGGAGCACCAGGGTGTCCCCGAATTGGTCGACGACGACCCCGGGCAATTCGTCGGATTCCGACCACACCAGGCGCCGCGCCGGCACCGGAAGCTCCGCGGGGCCCCGCCGTGCCACGGCGCGGCTCAGGGCGCCCCGGAGATAGGCCGCGTCCAGCGCCACTTTCTGGCGGCTGAGCCGGCGCCAGACGATTTGCGAACGGCTGTTGTAAATGCCCGTGCCCAAAGGCCGGCCGGTGCGGTCCCACAATTCGACCACCTCGCCGTCGTGCTCGGGCGGCAACACCGCCACCACCTCGTTGACAAACACCCAGGGGTGCCCGCTCAGGGCGCGGGCCTTCACGTTGGGCTTCAATTGGAGCGACGGAACGGACATGGGCTCCACCATGAACGACCCTCCGCCCAAAGCGCCAAATAAATTTCTTCCCCCCGAAGCAGGGGGGAGATTGAATAATCCTTCTTCATGTCGCCCGCCGCCGAAATCGCCCGCCGCCGCACCTTTGCGATCATCTCCCACCCGGATGCCGGCAAGACGACGCTGACCGAGAAGTTCCTGCTGTACGGGAACGCCATCCACCTGGCCGGAGCGGTCAAGGATCGCAAAAACCAGCGGGCGACCGCCTCCGACTGGATGGAATTGGAGAAGCAGCGCGGCATTTCCATCAGTTCTACTGTCCTGCAGTTCGACTACGCCGGTTTCGCGGTCAACCTCCTGGACACCCCCGGCCACAAGGACTTTTCGGAGGATACCTACCGGGTCCTGACTGCCGTCGACGCGGTGCTGATGGTGATCGACGCCGCCAAGGGCGTCGAGGCCCAGACGCGCAAGCTCTTCGAGGTCTGCCGCCGGCGCGGCGTGCCCATTTTCACCTTCATGAACAAATGCGACCGGCCGACGCTGAACCCGATCGCCCTCTTGGATGAGCTCGAAAACGTCCTCGGCATCCAGGCCTCGCCCGTCGTCTGGCCGCTCGGCAACGGGCCGGACTTCCGCGGCGTCTTCGACCGCCGCAGCCAGCAGGTCCACCTGTTCCAGCGGGTGCCGGGCGGAGCCTATCCGGCCCCGGTGCAGGTCACCTCGCTGGCGGACCCCATCGTGCGGGCCAAACTCGACGACGACACCCACCGCGAAGTCACCGAGCAGTTGGCGATGCTGGACGGGGCGGGTCATCCCTTCAACCTGGCGGCCGTCCGCGCCGGCCAGCAGACGCCGGTTTATTTCGGCAGTGCAGTCAATAATTTTGGCATTCAGCTGCTCCTCGACGGCTTTCTGCACGATTCGGTGCCGCCCCAGCCCCATCGCATCGCGCGTCAGACCGGCGTCGAACTGCCGCCGGCCAGCGCCGAGGCGGTGTCCGCGGCCGCCCGGGAGTCGACCGACCGCATCGTCGCGGTCGATTTCCCCAAATTTTCCGGCTTCATTTTCAAGATCCAGGCCAACATGGATCCCCGGCACCGCGACCGGATCGCCTTCCTGCGGGTGTGCTCGGGCAAGTTCAGCCGGGACATGAACGTGCTCCACCAGCGGACCGGGAAGACGGTCCGCCTCTCCTCCTCCCACAAGCTCTTTGGCCAGGAGCGGGCGACGGTCGACGAGGCGTGGCCGGGAGATGTCATCGGCATGGTCGGGCACGACGCCTTCGGCATCGGCGACACCCTCACCGAGGATCGCAGCATCGTCTACGATGAGATCCCCCGGTTTCCGCCTGAAGTCTTCACCTACATTTCCAATCCCAACCCGTCGGACGCGAAGAAGTTTCGGGCCGGCTTGGAGCAGCTGCTCCAGGAAGGGGTCGTGCAGTCGTTCGCCCCTCGCGCCGCCCCGCCTGGGGCCACGCTCCTCGCCGCCGTCGGCCCGCTGCAGTTCGAAGTCGTCCAATACCGTCTGCAGAGCGAGTACAACGCCGAATCCCGGCTCGAGCCGACCCCCTGGACCGTCCTGCGCTGGCTGGAGCCCCATCCGGCCCTGAAAACGCCCGGGAACCTGATCCTCGCCAGCGGAGTCAGTTTGGGGACCGACAAGTTCGACCAGCCCGTGGCGCTGTTTCCGAACGATTGGACGATGCGGTATTTCGTGGAAAAAAATCCGGAGTTGAAACTGCACGATTTGCCCCTTGAGCAAAAGGCGCCGTCGTGAGTTCGCTCCGCCTTCGAGTTCGCCGGGGTCCGGGCGCGCTCCTGAGCGTCCTCCTTTTCGTCACCGCCGGCCCGGCCTTCGGCCGCACACTTGCCGCCTATAAGGGGGCGATTGTCCTCGATGCGGACTCCGGCCGGGTGCTCTTTGCGGACAATGCCGACGAGGTCAGCCCGCCGGCCAGCATGACCAAGCTGATGACCTTTTCGGTGCTCGATGACCGGATCAAGGCCGGGGCCCTCAGCCTGCAGACCCGGGTGACCGTCGTAGCCGCCGACACCCGCACCAGCCCCTCGATCATCGGACTCAAGCCCCGCGAGGTCTTTCCGATCTCGGAATTGATCTATGCCATGATGATTCCATCGGCCAACGACGCCGCGCTCGCCGTCGCCCGCGAAGTCGGCGGCTCGGTGCCCGCTTTCGTCGGGCTGATGAACGCGAAGGCCCGTGCGCTCGGCATGACCCATACCACCTTTCGCACTCCCAACGGGCTGCCCCCGCCCAGCCGCCGGATCGCCGACGGCGATCTGACGACCCCGCGCGATTTTGCGCTGCTGTGCCGGTATGTGATCCGGCAGACCGATGTCCTCCACTATACCTCGGTCGAGACCCGGCTTTTCGGCGTCAATTATCGGTATCCCCCCACGCCGATGACCAACCACAATCACCTGCTGGGCAAAATCGCCGGCGTGGACGGGCTCAAGACCGGATTCACCAATGGCGCGGGCTTCTGCCTCGCGGCGACCGCCCTGCGCAATGGCCACCGCATCATCGTCGTCATGATGGACTGCCCCGATCAACGCACCCGCGATCTGCGGGTCGCCGATCTGATTGAACAGGGCTTCACGACCGAAATCTTCACCCCGCCCACGGTTTCCACCCCGGGACTTTCGGCCCCGACGCGCCCGACACCGCCCGCCGCCCCGCCGATCACTCCCGTCACGCCCGTCGCCCCCGTCACGCCGGCTGAGGACGGCCCGCCCCGGATTTACGTTCCGGGCGCGCCGCCCGCCCGCTGATGGGGGCGCTGAGATTTGTGGTGTCAGCCCCCGGCTGGAGCGCTCAAGATGGCCGCCGCCATGACGGACCCCTCCTTCACCGCTGACGATTCCGGCCCGGCCCGGCCGGCGGCGGCGATCATCCGCTTTCGCGCGGTAACGGTGCTCTACGGGCGCCAGCCCGCGCTCCAGGGGGTGAGCGTCGACGTGCCCTGCGGGACCTCGACCGCGATTCTCGGCGCCAACGGCGCCGGCAA
>Ga0182024_10025720_pt1 | contig 10371 bp, 8 predicted proteins | sample P32metaG_FD_120480 | JGI IMG/M metagenome (GOLD analysis project Ga0182024, IMG submission 120480) | Permafrost microbial communities from Stordalen Mire, Sweden - P3-2 metaG (Illumina Assembly) | ecosystem: Environmental > Terrestrial > Soil > Wetlands > Permafrost | place: Sweden: Stordalen...
AAAGCCCTTCTACATTCAGGGCCCGCATGACGATGCAAGGTCGATCATGAATAAACTGGCGTCGTTCAAGCCTCATTATCTTGTTCGAGCTTATTGAGACTTGCTCTTAAGTGAACGGCATTGCACCTAAAATAGTGACCTTCTCGCTTTCAAAATTCTTGTCCAAAAAGAAAACGAAGCGGATATAGATTGATACGCCACACAGACAACACCACAGAAGACGGTTTCAGCCGTCACTCTTGCCTCCGTACTTACTAAGTCAAACCATCCTCATAAGCAGAGATCCTACATAAGCAGAGATCCCTATGTCTTTTGATCGGTGGCAACGGGATAGCCCGATGAAAAGTTTTGTGTTTGGTCAAGCCTTGGTCAGATTGTTTGACTAAAGTTTCCCGTACAACCGATTTTCAAAACAGAGAGGGCATGCAGGTGTTTACACAGCCAGGAGTTGGCGACCAACCGCCAGTATTCAATCAATTAGAGTCCAGCGAATCGAAGAATTCACCGCAAAGGGAACATCTTCTACGCGAAACAGAACATCTTTTACCAGTTAGCTCGACAGACACAGCAAAATCACATTTACCGGAGATGATGCTGGTCAGCGCCAAGGCTGCTGTCGATGCACCTGTGGAAGCACCTCGTCCAGCAGCAGCACCACCACCACCATTTGAACAAACTCCCAGCCGAGTGAACGATGCACTTGTTGGTCTATTTCATATAGAACACAACAATCTCAACGGCTCGATGACGAACGCTGAGATAAATCGCCTGATGCAACGGACCAACTTAACCGATGATCAAGCGATCATGCTGGCAGCGATGAGAAGCAATTTCGATGCCATTCGTGCATTAGATCCAGGGCAGGCAGGCATAACAAACACTGCAATTCGCAGGCTTAGCGAGCTGTGGCAGCGACGTGTGACAGGCGAAGGTGCGCCTCTGACTGAGCAGCAAACGACCCTTATCAATACTCTCCAGTCCTCGGCAGGGATGCATCGAGGCTGGCTGGAAGGCTCCAACCGCTCTTTGTATGCCACACCAAATGCCAGAGACAGCGTCGTGCCGAGTGCCTGCAGTCAAGGCAACGACGTCGGCAACTGTCATTTTGTCTCAGCTATGACGTCGCTTGCCCAAACCGATCCGGCAGCCATCGTTAGAATGATCAGAGACAATCACAACGGAACATACACGGTAACTTTCCCGGGGCAGGAGCCTATTCGAGTAAATGCTCCCACCAACGCCGAGCTCGCATTTTTCGGCACCGGTGATAGCCACGGTCTCTGGTCAACGGTTTTGCAACAGGCTTACGGTCGCTTGTGGACCCCAGGCACTGCTAATCCGGCCATTGAAGGCGCCGGAGGCTCGATGCGGTCGGATGGTTTAAGAACCTTGACTGGACAGGGCATGACCACCACCCACACTGGACGTCTCACATTCTGGAGCACGCTCAATGACAGTCTGCAGTTATCCAATCAGTGGCCCACGACAGCAACTGTTTTCGCAGAGGCGGGAGAGGCATTGTTTGGCAACGCTCCTTCGACTGGATTTACCGGCCAACACGAGTACGCCGTGTTAGGTTTTGTTCCGAATCCTCAAAATCTACAAGCAGGTAGAGTTACCATCCAAAACCCCCATCGAACAATGCACTGGCCAAATAATCGGGTGCCAGCAGGAATGATCGATCACGGAGACGGAAGGGTCGAGATGAGCCTGCAGCAATTCAACGACATCTTCTTCAACGTCAGTTCGGCAGTGCGTCCCAGACCACGAGAAATTCCCCGCTTGGGAAATTGACACGTGCCTTAGTTGCTGAAAGTCAACTTGCAACGGCACCAAATCTGGTTGCCTGATGCGCCCCGTTGAACATGCTTCCGAAAGATTACCCGAGATTCCCTGAAAGATTAATTCTGATCGGGGTTTCGGGCTCTGGGCAGGCTTAATTTGCATTTTTCCAGGCCCAGGCGCATTATTGACAACGCCACCTTCGTCTTCGCTCGCAAGAGCTTCCCCTTAACAGGTTACCGTTCATGTCTGAGAGCGCCTCCTTGAGAGCGCGCGATTCCTCGCGCGAAAATACAGACCATGCGGATCATCCCGGTGTTAGACCCACTGGGCATCAAGATTGGGCAAACTTTTCTAGCGCACAGCAAACTAGAGTGCGCAACGATAACGCTGCTTATATCAAAGGCGGCATCTTGCCAGATACTCAATTGGCATCATCGGCGTCCTCCCACAAGCCAGAGGATGTCTTGTCTGATGCCAATGCCTCTGCTCAGCAAAAATTGCAGACTGTCGAAGCGCTGGCAGCCTCAGGAAAGGATCACGTCACAGTAACAGACAAAGATGGCACAAAGAGAGAGCTCCGCCTGGAGTTGGAGCATCAGGGCAACAAAACTTTAGTGCACATGTACGCAGATGAAGGTGGGAAGGAGCGAGTCCTGTTACGCGGAGTCGACAACGGAAATGGCACCTTCTCTCATGAGAAGGATGGTAAGGGAAACGACGTAGGCTTCAACGGCAGCTGGTGGTCGCAGCATATGTCGAACAAGTCATCGCTGGGCGGTACAGGAGACAGCACGCAAGTCGGCGACAAGAGCCAAATCGCCGACGGCGGATCGCACCAGGGACATCAAGGACATCAAGGAAATGGCCATCACGGACGCGGTCATCACGGACATGGTCACCACGGCCAAAGTCAGCAAGATTCACCAACACCACCGTCCGGTCGTCCCAATCAGATAACGGATAATCGTCCCAATCCGCCATCAGACGGACGTCCCGATCAGTCACCAGATACATCCGCCGATGTTGGTAGATTGCCATCGCCAGAAGCCGGTTCCATGGATAGATCACAATTCGATGCGCAATTGAAAGATCCCAGAGTGATGGCAGCATTTGCCGGACGGATGGCGTCGGAAGTAGGGACGCAAGGACCAGCCGCTCAATTGGCATTTGCCGAAGAAGTTATGAATAGAGCGGCGGCTGGGAACAAACCCTTAATGCAAGCACTATCGGGTAGTTATTACCCAACGCCCAATCCTGGCAGTTCTCATAATCCTAAATATATTGCCGCAATTACTAAAGCATGGCAAGAAGGAACCGATACCACCCATGGTGCCACCGGAAATGCTTCAGGCACAGTTGGATTTGGCGTACGAGGAGGCTATTACGATTCCAGTCATCATTGGGTTTCTCCAAACCAAACTGCCTCCATAGGCGGCGAAAGATTCGGTTATGAACAAGCTGATCTCAAACGCGGTTGGCTGGACAAATATCAACAACTCAAAAATGCTGGCTCGATCGCTTCGCGAGCAAGATCAAATGACGGCGGTTTAGATGCCTGACCAGCAAAGTCGGAACTACCTCTTGCTTGTTTGTACAGGCATTGTCTGATACCCGACGTGAGATTGTTGTGAAAATGTGCCAGGGAAACAGGAACGAGTGACTAAGGCGGCGAGCTGCGTTGCTGAGTACCTGATTCGTATGGTTCTGATGTCTAACCAAACGCAAGCATTGCAACTACTCCATGTGCCCGCGTCTGGCATGTCTCAGGTGCAATCCGGCAAGAAGGCTGTCCACATCTATTGCGCTGGCACCATATGCTTTGACATCTGACTTTCTCACAATAACTAGCTGGTAGTCGGGGTCTGGCATGTGAACCTTAAGCCGATAATGCACTGTGAGCAAAGACTTGTCGGCCTCCATCAAGGCTTTTGCCGCCAATACGGCTTCGATCTTAATATTTTTCTCGGTCGCCTTCGGGTTGATTAAAGTTGTGACCGCGACCTCACCTGGGCGCTTCAAAACCCTAAGTGGGTACTCCGGGTTGATCACTTTGGCGTCTCGCAGAGCTTTGACAAGGGCTTCGTCAGGCTGATACTTACCATTGGCACCATCTGTTTCGCCTTCGGCGGGCTGCTCCACTGGTTGAACACTAGTTTTGGCAGGCGTTTTGTTTGCCTTAACTGGGTGCGTAGTTTGGGCGGTGGCGGTCTGAACCTGTGACCAAAACGCGATCACACATAACCAACTTGTAATTCTGCGTGGATTCATTTTCGATTTTCCGTACAACATAGTAACTGCATGATCTCACGCCTATATTGTACCGTTGCTGACATGCTCATCGCCAAATCGGTCACATTTAGGACTGAGCTTGATTCTGCGTCTGAGTTTGATACTGCGGCAGTCCGTTGGCGTCAACATAAACATTGCTGATGCCCAAATTCTCAATATGCCCAAGAGTGGCAGGGTCACTTCCTGGAGTGTACGAATCGGTTCCATAGTCTCCTGGTTGAAAATTGCCCGACCAGTGGTCTCCGTTTTTATACCAGCTAAATGCTGTGTTGCCGTTGGAATCAAGCTGAGTAATCTGGTCGACCCGATGACTTGGGTCTTGTCCACTGCCATCGTCAGGGGCATATTGATATTGAAACTGCGTACCATTGGCAAGATTGACAGTTGAGAAAGTACCATCTGCATTCTTGGTTGAACTGGTAATTTGCGGACCGGAATCGCCAGGCTTTCCACCAGTATCGCCACTGCTGCGACTGCTGTCATATAGCGATATCGCAGGCAAGTAGCTATCAGCATTGGATGCACCAGAAGCGGCAGGCGACCGCGATGTTAGAAGGTCGAGCGCTTGTGTGTGGAAAATCGCAGGAGCATCGTTTTGTTCGATTTTCGAATTAGTTGCGTCAGTGCTTTGAAATGGCATGTGTTTGTCCTCTTCTGGGGTGATTCAAGTAAGAAGCACGAACACATCGTAAGCATGACCGTGCTTCGATACAACGTTTCATTGACGCTTATGGCAGTGTGCAATTGCGTGATCCAATCTGTCTAGCGTTCCCTTTGCTAAGGAGGAAGCGATCTATTGCACGGCTGCTTGGACAGATCATTGGACAGATCATAGCGAGCAATGGCATTGCCTCTGAGGCTGCCCAAGAAGAGAAAATTCTTCCAGGGTACAGTGTTGGTTACAGTCCACACTTTGCCTGAAGGATCGCGCAAACAATCAATGATGGTGCCGGACTGATCCAACTTGAGCACCATTCCGTAATGGTCGATTTTTCCCCACATAAACCTGGGCAGATGCGAATCAAACCTTTTCAGTCTTGGCCGGGCTTGCACAAAATCCATATAGGCAGTTCGTGGTGCCACGATCGAAACCCAATAGTTGCCTTCGGGATCGCGATTGATGCCGTCGCACATACCCGGCAAGTTGTCTGCGAAAATATCATTCGTTCCCGCTTTAGGACCCTTGAGCCAGAAACGCCGCACGCGGTAGCGAAACGTCTCATTCACAAGCACGTAGTCCTCATCTTTTGAGAGAGCCACCCCATTGGCAAAGTACAGGTCTTTCAGGAGCAAGCGAGTTTCTTTGCTGACCGGATCGTAGACAAAAAGTTTTCCGTACGGATTTCCCTCGAGCAAGTCCAAAAACATGGTGTCATATTCGCTAACTAGTTTGTGCGCTCGACTGGCTTCAGAAAAGTAAACCTTCCCATCCGAAGCGATGTCTAGATCGTCAGCCCAATAGAGAGGTTTACCGTCTATCTTTTCTACCAGGGTCGTCACTTTCCCGTCTTTGTCAATCGAAAGAAGACCCTTCGGGCAGTTGCAGGCAATCAAATCTCCGCCTTTAATAAACATCAGACCCAGGGTCATCCCGCCTCCCGGATCAGCGAAGACTTGCGTCACTTCCGCACCATTGGCAGTGGCAGGGGTGATGCGGTAAATCTTGCCGTTAAAGGTGCTCCCTGAATAGAGCCTTCCCTGTTCGTCTATGGCTACGTCTTCGGGCCCCTTAATTTTTCCTTTGCCGATAAAAACAACTTTACGCAACTTATGATTCTTCCGCAGAACGCCTATCTCTTTAGGTCTTGGCGACGCCACGAAAGGGACAGAATCAAAGGCGGCAGTGGGCTGCGTGAAAGAACCGCCCGACAAAAAAAGCCCCGAGACAATGGAGCTTAGAACCGCTGCGTGACATCTTTTCTTCATGGTTTGAGATACTCTTGCCGCTCTGTGCGGCAAGCCCAGCGACATTATGTCATGGCGCGACTTTGTCATTTGTCTGGTCTTGCAACAGCCGGCTGTTCTTTGGGCGCCGCCAGCACCAGATGTGGTGTCGTGCGGCGCCGCTTGGAAAATCAGGGACAAAAAAATTGGAGCGAGTATGCCCTCGCTCCAATCAAATCAAGATCTATGTCTTAGTGGATTGTCTTAGTGGTGGATGCTCGTGTGGAGCTTGTTGATTTTTTCGTAGGCGTCTTGTTGAGCTGGCAACAAGTCGGAAAAGACCAGCTTATGCTCGGCTTCATCAAAGACTTCTAAGCCCGATTTGTAGGCGGCCAGATGGTGTACTTCGCATTCTTCCAAGGTTCCGACAATTACTTTGTCTCCAAGATGGCTGGCGCCGGCTTCCAGAAGTTTGGCAAACTTGCCCCAGAGGCCAGAATTTTCTGGCAGCTCGCCACCAAGCTCTGTAACCTTTGCCTGCAGCTTAATTACGCGTGATTTGTGTCCGCTGTTCAAATCGGCCAATTCTGCCTTGGTGGCGTCATTCTTGACCGCAGCGATCGCTTGATCATAGCTTTCTACCGCTGACATCTCGTCTTGCAGCAAGTGTTTTAGTTTCTGTATATCTTTTCTGTCCGTAGTGGCTGTCATTGGCTATCTCCTGATGGTAGATCGTCTATTATCCATGCTCGCAGGAGCCCTACCCCAATCGGTAATGCAAATTTCACTTTCGGGCGATGCCGATACTGATGTCAGAAAAACCGTTTATCTAACAAGCCAGCACCAGATGTCAGAAAAACAGCTGTTTATCTAACACTTTGCCAAACTGTGAAGCAATATTCGGCACCTTTGAGGGCGCTATGGCTCTGGAGTGATAAAAAATCGGCTGATTTTGTGTTCTGAAGTCATAATCGCTAGGGCGTTAGAAAAACAGCTGTTTATCTAACACTTTGCCAGAATGTGAAGAAATATTCGGCCCCTTTGAGGGCGCTATCACTCTAGAGTGATAAAAAATCGGCTGATTTTGGATTCTAGAGTGATAATCGCTAGAGCCGTTAGAAAAACAGCTGTTTATCTAACAAGAGCTTGCACCAGATGTCAGAAAAACAGCTGTTTTTCTGACAAACCTGGAGGTCGGAGGTCACACTACCCTGATTTTTCCAGTTGCAAAAGCGCCGATTTGCGATTTAGTCCGCCACCGTATCCGGTGAGTGCGCCTGAGGCACCAATTACCCGATGGCAGGGAACAATGATGGAAATGGAATTTTTTCCATTGGCTAAACCGACAGCTCTAAAGGCTTTCGGATTGTTGATGCGTCTGGCTAATTCTGAGTATGAGATGACAGTGCCATAAGGAATGTCGCATAATTTGCGCCAGACCATTTCCTGGAAGGCAGTGCCTGCAAGTTTGATCGGCAGGTCGAAGGCAGTCAGCTTTTTTGAAAAATATAGATTCAGTTGCTTGACTGTTTCGGGGAAGGGAATGGCGTCAGCGTCGTCAATCCAGCCCTCTTTGTAGCCCGCTTTAGAGCCGCGTATCGGTGGCTCCTGCTGTGCGCCTGAAGGGCGTTGCGGCGCAACACCGGCGCTTAAGGCTGATGGACCGGACGGACCGTGCTTATGGTCTTCCATGTAGAGACCGGTCAAGGACGATCCATCCGAGGTCAGTAACAGCTCACCTAACGGGCTCGCCAGGTAACGATAATAAACTGTCATTTGATTTCTCCAGAGATTTCCACAGGTGCATAGATGCGTAAGCTCGCCAGGGTCGCCATTGTTCGGCTATGTTGAGGATTTGTTTTTCACTTGTCAGGGCCAGTGCTTTCTTAATGCCAAGATCGCACTGAAGAAAAGCATCCGGCCAGGAAAGAGCTCGCATTGCCACATATTGAGCTGTCCAGTCGCCCACTCCTGGAAGGTCGCGCAAGGCACCGGTATTTTTCTCTACGTTGCCGCCCGGTTCCAGTGATAATCTTCCTTCTACAACAGCGGCTGCCAGTGAGACTATCGAGAGAGCGCGAGCATTGGTAATGCCCAGCGCCACCAACTGCGCCGGCTTTAACTGCGCCACTACATCTGGTGCGGGGCTGAGTTTGTGCAAGGCGGCAAATGGTGTTTCAATTGATTGACCAAACGCGGCAGCAAAGCGCCCGGCCAGGGTTGTGGCAGCTTTTACGCTGACTTGTTGGCCCAGTATTGCCCGTACCGCGATTTCGAAGCCGTTGAAGGCTCCAGGCACTCTCAGCCCCGGGTTTTGCCGCCCTAACGCTCCCAAATGGTGGGCAATAACAAGCGGGTCGGCTTGTGTGTCAAATAAACGCTTGCATCTGGCCACTACCTGCAGCAACGATGGCGCCAGGGAGTTCGTCAATTGAATTGTGAGCGTATTTTTGTGCTCGTTATTATTGACTATAATCCAGCCTGAATTCTTGCCGAAGCAGGCAGTGCGCATGTATTGGTTCTCGCTGACAGATTCAATGCCTGAACAGGCACGTGCGGCAAGAAAAGAAAGAAGCGTATCCCAATCGAACGGAGGTCGATAGGCTATTTCGCAAGTTAGCATTTCAGGCTTGCCTGAAGTAATGCGTGAAGTAATGCGTTTTCTCAATTGAGTAGGATTCAGTCTGTAGCGCGAAAGAAATAAGGCATTGAAGCGGCGCACACTGGAAAAGCCGCTTGCAAAGGCGATCTCAGTCACGGGTAAGTCTGTGTCGGTTAATAAGCGTTTTGCCAGAAGCAAGCGCTGCGTCTGGGCCAACTCGATAGGTGTGGCTCCGAATTCACTTTCGATCACGCGGCGCAAATGCCTTGATGTAATCCCCATCTCATTTGCCAGGGCATCGACGCCTGATTGAGAAAGGGCTCCGTCCTCAATTCTGTTGAAGGCGATTGCTGCCAGCCGACTGACTGAATCAACGGGTGAATTGCCCGGTGCCAGTTCCGGGCGACATCTCAGGCATGGCCTGTAGCCTTGTCTTTCTGCCGCAGCGGCGGTGGCGAAAAATGTACAGTTTTGCAGCATCGGCGTTTTCGCCGTGCAGACAGTGCGGCAGTAAATCTTGGTCGTCTTGACGGCAGTAAAAAAGGCACCGTCAAAACGGGCGTCATGTGCCTGCACAGCTTGATAGCAGATGTCTGGATTTAGTTGCATGGTCTAATCCTAACGGCCGGAGTTGGATCTGACTCGCCATTTTCGGACCTGGACATTTTGAGTGTTTCTTGAGTCTTTAACTTGCTTTTGGGGCGGTCGGGGTGGCGGCTTTGGGAGCGTCCAGGCGCACAAGGTTCCACTGTTCGGTCTTCTGTTTGTTGAAATGGACAAGCAGTGAGCTCTGATTCTGTAGCAGATTCGCCATACCTGTGTCATAGACGACGGTTTTGTTGCTGCCCACCGTCCATGCCGCTCTCATCGACTTTTTATCCACAGCGCCCTGCACCGGCGTCACCTGACCAGTAAGCGCATTCTCGTAGTTGCCGCGAATAATGCCGGCTTTGTTCACCGCCAGCTGAAATACCGTGGTCGAGTTTGTTTGCCCTCCCTGGGTCAACGAGAAAACGCCCAGCGATTTCCAATCACCGGCGCCCTTCGGCGTGGCGCCGGTCGCTGTCGATTGAATGCTCTTACTCAGCTTAGGCTGGGAGGCGACAATAACGGAGGTGGGAGAGGCTGTGTCTGCCAGCGTTTGCGCTTGTTGATAATACTGATCCGGGGTGGCAGTTGGAGTACTGCCGTAGTAGACCTCGTTGTTCTGATATGTGATGTTGTTGCCGTAGTCGTATTCGGGCAGGTCAGTGTCCACGGGCATCCCCCAGAAGCCGCACATATCGCCCCATCCGCCGTAGCCCCAGCCCCAATCATATCTTCCATAATATGGATATCGCCAGGCGTTGAGATTCCGTCCCCACCAGTCGTGATTGAACATGCCGTTATCACCAAAGGCTGAGCGCACCTCGTTTCCGCGATCGGCCAATTCGTCAGCGGGAATGTGACTGGTCTGTGAATAGGCACTATGAGAGATACCAGTATTGTTTATATGTCCAAAGCCGCCATCGGTGGGAAAGGCCGCTTTAGAATCGCCGAAATTGTAACTGCGATTGGCGTCGGCACGCAGATCAGACTCTGAAACGTGGGGAGTGCTAAGTGCGTCTGCTCGATTACCGGCTAGATCATCGGCGCGCGAGGCGTAGTCTTCGCCTCGGCCCGTATCGCCAGAGTTGTGTCCATAATAATCGCCGGCTCGATTGTCAAAACCGCGATTGAAGTCACCAACGTCGCCGCGCCCGCCAAAGCCGCGCCCACCCCCACCAAAGCCGCCGCCCCCTCGCCCCCCACCACCGCCCCCGCCCCCCCCC
>Ga0182024_10025721_pt1 | contig 10370 bp, 9 predicted proteins | sample P32metaG_FD_120480 | JGI IMG/M metagenome (GOLD analysis project Ga0182024, IMG submission 120480) | Permafrost microbial communities from Stordalen Mire, Sweden - P3-2 metaG (Illumina Assembly) | ecosystem: Environmental > Terrestrial > Soil > Wetlands > Permafrost | place: Sweden: Stordalen...
GATGTCTCAGCGTCACTCGCAGCACCGGCGCGGCACGAATCACTTGTCCAGCCCTCGCCAACTGCTACAATTAATTAACAGTGGGCGTGTAGCTCAGCTGGGAGAGCACCTGCTTTGCAAGCACGCTCAGACTCTCCATCCTTTCCATTCCGTGCTTTGAATTAGCAACATTTACAACAACTTGGGGAATCTGCTTTTCGCTCAAAGCTAACCCCAGTCGCCAGAATCCGACGCCATTTGGCACGTTATTGGCACAGCACTTAAGGGGGGAGGGCACCTGCTTAAAAAGCAGCCGGACTCTCTTTATCGCCAAGAATAGTTCTCGTGCGTGAAGCATGTCAGCCAAAAGCCTGTAGTGAGTTACAGAAACGAGGCACTGGAAAGGTTGAATGTCAAGGCAGCACTCGAAACTGTCGAACCTAGCGCACTCGAACTGACAGCCGAACCACCAACTTCATCAGAACTTGCCGGAGTTGGCCCTAATCGAAGGAAATCAGCAAGTTGTGACTAAACCCGACGAATCACTTTCTCCTTCTTTATTCACCTTTCGTTCGCATTTTGCCGCCATTCACCACCATTGGAATTACGATTTTATGACGGCGCGAGGAGCCTGCCTTGGACGCGTACCGACCGACTCCAACAGCTCCTCGTTTTACTAATGACTCGTCTCATCCGGAGTCTTCGGAGCCGCAGCATGACCCGCTGCTGCAGACCCCGCCTTCGGAGTCGAGTAATCAACTGTGTCCGCGACGAGCGTGCCTTCCTTCGGTTCCTTAGCATGGATGACAACGCGGTCCCCAACCTTTAGGTCGCCATTCTTCATCATCATCTTGCCCATCATAAACATCGTCGCTGGCACGACGCCGACACTGACGATTTTGTTGTCCGTAGTCTTCACTGTGATGGAATCCGACGTGACCTTTGACACCGTTCCGATCACGTGCTCTTCGCCTCCGTGCGCCAAGGCAGCAACTGCGGCCAGTGAAATGCAAACGAAAAGAATCAAAGCGCGGGCTTTCATGGTGTTTCTCCTTTTAGTGATGATGTAGTTCTCCTACAGGATTCTGGGTCGGTTCCCCGCCCTTCAGAAATTCTTCTTCTTGCTGCTCTTCCTCCCGGTCCGCCTCAGTCTTCGGATTCAGTCCCTTCATCTCATCGAGTTCCTCAGAAGTGATCTGTGGCAAGTGCCGGATGAACAAGACCAAGTGCCAGGTTTCGGCGTCGCCGCCCACACCATGCTCTTCACCAAAGGCAGGCATGCCGCTCAAACGGACGCCGTTTTCAATCGTGTAGTACAGTTCGCCGTCGCTCTTGTTCTGCGTCTCACGCGTGCGCATATCGGGCGGTTTCGGATAAAGGCCCTTGCCAAACAGCGTATCTCCGCCTCCGTCGTTGGCATGGCATGTGGCGCAGTGATCGGAGAAATGTTCCATGCCCGCATGGAGATTTTCCGTCGAAGGTGGGAAGGGGTTGCGAAGCTTGCGATAATTGGATGGCACGCCCATTTTGCGTGCGGTCGTTGCCAAAAGCGTCTCAATTGACGACGGTTCTGCGCGGGCGCTGAATCCACCCCGGATTTCGAACCAACCAAACACAGCCCCAGAAATGACGAACAGCAGCAGGATAACGCCCAAGAGTCTCAATCCTTTCATTGGCGTGCTCCCGGTATCTCTGTAACTGGCATGTTGATCTCCCGCATTGAACGGTCGATCTCTCCTGGTGCCGATGGCAGATCGAGGCCGTCTGTGAGTAGCAGCCCCTGCAATGTGATCGCATTTATCCACACGCTCTCCAACGCGAAGATGTAATTTGTCTGCAAATTGAAGAGTGTCCGTTGTGCGATCAGAACCTGCGGGTATGCAGCTGCGCCTTGGCGATATTTTTGCAAGTACAATTCATAAGCACGCTGCGCGTTCGGCAGGGTTCTAATTTTGTACGTCTCCGCCACTGCGTGCGAGGTGCCATAATTTTGAAGAATCGGAGCAGCAATCTGCTGAAGCACCAGCGAAACCCTCTGTACCTCTAGATGGGCGCGATCGAGGTCCGCTTTAGCGGCTTGGACATTCCCTTGATTGCGATTGAATATTCGCAAGTTGACGCCAACCTCGGCAAAACCGATAAGACCGACTGTCGGAGGCGACACGATCCCAAGTGGTTCAAAATCGTTGCTAAGGCCTGCACGCACAGACAAATCGGGAACGATCTCGCGCCTGGCACGGGTGAGCGCGGCGTCAGCCCGCGTGACACCAAGCTGCGCAATCTTTACCGCAGGGCTGTCGCGCAGAATTGTCTGCACGATCTGATCGGATTCGATTGAAGGGAGGTCTTCGAGGTTACCTTCGAGGAGTGCGAGAGGCATCGCTGGCCTCCCCACGACCGCTGATAGCACGCGCCAAGCTCGCTGCTGGTCTTGCTGAGCGGTGATCACCGCTAGATCCACCTCGTCTGCTTCCACCTGAGCTTGGAGCAGATCGGGCTGATCCGCTTGCCCAACATTGAAGAGTTGCTGCGTCGTTTCCACGGCGTCCATTGCCAGCCCGCTCAGCTTCATCCTGATTTCCACCATTTGCTGTGCGGCAAGCGATTGGTAGAAGGCGATGCGGACGCCGTTCTCGACGCGGAGCCGTTGCTCTTCGGCTTCGGCTTCCGTCTGCTTGCCCTCTTCGGCGAATATCCTCCGGTCGAGGCTGAGCTTGCCGCCCAAGATGACGTTCTGCTGAATGAACACGCCCTGCTCCCCACCGCCGAATGATCCGCCTCGAATTTCGTCGCCGCTGTATCCGACGGTGGGATTGGGCCAGAGACCCACCTGAAGTGTGCGGCCTACTGCCTCTCGGATACCTGCCTGGGCTTGGCCGAGCGTTGGATTATTTTCGCGAGCCATTTGCAGCAACTGCTCCAATGTCAAGCCGGGAGCGGCGGGCGCAGGCGTTGTGAGACGAAGGTTTTGCGTTGGACCTTGTGCTTTCAAGGGTGCGGCGAAAACCGCGAGCAACCACGCAAACAGCATGAAGGGCTTCCAAATCGACTCTTTCTTCATTCTCTTAATCTCCTGTCGCTATGTCTAACCCACTCACTTGGGCATGTTCATGCCGGGCATCTCATCCGGCTTCCCGCTCTGTTTCGTGCGCAGCTCCATGATTCGGTTGTACTGATCCGGTGGCAGCACGCGAACCAGCGTCATCATTCCTCCCATGAATCCGCTCCATCCCGGTCGGAGTCCATCGGTTTCGGGTCTCTGAAACATCGCGTCCATTGCCATCACAGGCCCTTCCATATAGGCATCCTGCGGAAAACCCGGAACGGAGTTTGCGTCCCGGCTCACGTCCGCTTTGCTTGGCTCCATTTCCATACCTTGCATGCCGAGCACGCTGGAGGTGGCTTCGCCGATCTGCTTGCGGGACATTGGGCCATTCGAAGTGAGTTGCTCTAAAGTCGTGCCCACTCCCATCCCGCGACCCAAGCTGGGGCCGTTTCCTTCGGAAATTGCTGTTCCTTCACGGATTATTCCCATTCCTTCTTCCATTCCCGCCCCTGCAACCATCCCTGGCCGCCGCGTCAGCGGCCCAGCCATCGAAGACATTTGGTTCATCATGTGGTGTGGAAGATGGCAATGAAGCATCCAGTCGCCCGGATATTTCGCTACGAACTCAATGTCGCGCGCCTGGGCGACGCCTACGAGCACGGTGTTTTGCGGACCCCAGGTGCTCTCAGGCTGTCGGCCAGCTTCGGTTCCAGTCACCACAAACTGATGGCCGTGGAGGTGAATGGGGTGGTGATCCATACCCAAATTGAGGAGGCGAATCTTCACCCGGTCCCCCTGCCGGATAATGAGGGGCGTTGTCGCCGGGCCTGCTTTTCCGTTGAACGTGAGCCAGTTGAACTCCATGTTCATGGAATTGGGGGTCGGGTTGTTCGGCAGGATGGCGTACTCTTGAAGAATGACAACGAAGTCCTTGTCATTGCTCGGCTCATATGCTTTTTGCGGATGCATGATGAAAGCGCCGATCATCCCCATCATTTCCTGCATAGCCATGTGCGAGTGGTAGAAGTAAGTCCCCTCCTGGTGCAGCGTGAATTCGTAGGTGAAGCGTCCGCCGGGCGGGATCGGTTCCTGGGAGAGGCCCGGTGCGCCATCCATATCGAACGGGATTTCAAAGCCGTGCCAGTGCATCGCAGTGGGTTCGGGCAGGTGGTTGTCAACGATAATGCGCACCCGGTCGCCTTGATTCACTTGAATCGTTGGACCCGGCGCGGTGCCGTTGTAACCCCAGAGGTTCACGACCTTGCCCGGAATAATCGTTTGTTTCACAGGTTCTGCGACGAGTTGGAAGACCTTCACACCGTTCTCCATCTCGAATGCCAAGTCCGGCAGATCAGGCGTGACAACAGTCTGATTGCCTCTGGGCTTCTCGGTGGATGTGTCAGGACATCCTGGCATTGACATTCCTGGCATGCAGGGCATCGTCTGGCCTTGCCGTTGCGTGGCGAGCGCCTTTGCACTCGTGATTACCCCAGCACTCAATGCTGCGATGCCTTGAATGAAAGTTCTTCGTCCGTCATTCATTTGCGTTCCTCCCGAAACCGAATTTCTGGGACTAGCCCCGTGTTCGTGCTCTACGCCGTTGGCAGATGTTGCGCGGGGACATTCGGGCGTTCGGACAATCGTCAATCAAGTTTGAATGGCGGTGGTCCGACGCAACGAAGTTCAAATACACATCGAACCTAACGTGGTGCGCCCGTCAGAGATTGGTTGACAGTTTGGAGGGACGTTCTAGATTCTAAGGGTCGTCGTGAGGTGATCCACTGCGAGAATTTTCGGCGGAGAGGTTCCGGGGCTTGTCCAGTGAAAAGTGGTCCAGATATTTACAGGATTCGAAATGCCAGTTGGCATCCAATAAAGAGAAGTGGGTTGAGAGTGATCTCCTGTCGGTGGGGACACAGACATCGAAGTCTGACTGCACGGCTCGTGCATACAGGCTGAGAGGGAACCAGAATGGTCGAGCATAGCCCGCCCGCCCATTTCACCTTTCGCCACACGCACCGAAGTCTCAGTCAATCCCTCAAGCTGCTGAGGCATAGTCATGGAATGACCGAGCCTCGCATGTAGTTTCGTATCCGCACCCGCCGGGCTCCCGCTATTGTCGGCACCCATGTCCATGTCGGAGGGCATCGGCATGGAATCAGTCATGGGATCCGGACCCATTTGAGGCCCGATCGCATGCTCGCCTTCGCGAGAACGCATGTCCATATCCGGTGACATGGACATAGCCGCGCCGTCTTTGGCTTCCGTGTAACAGTCGGAATGCGTCTGGTTTAGCCAACAAGACAGATCACAAGCCGAGGCGGACACCGAGGTCGAAACCATCAGGAGCGACAAGAGCAAAGCGGCGAATGAGCTTCCAACGCGACGCATCGAGTGATTTTACTCCAGTTTTGGATTTTGTCGTGGAGATTTTGAATTGACCCAGGCCGGGAAGATCCGCAGCGTACCGAGAGGGGAGGTACAGCGACAATCTGTACTCTTCCCCCCGCAAAAACACTGGCTGCTAAGCCGTTATCGTGGACGCTTGTAAAGTAGTTTTCCGTTTGGGAATTTTCCGCCCGGTCCGCCCTCCTAGGACCAGCTTGGTTCAGCCGTTATGGGATCTCCTCGAATACCATCAAATGGGCTTCTTCGGTGATCCAATCGTGCACGCCGTATTGAGTTGTGGGCATCAGTTGAATGAAGTGTTTCGGAACCGCCGCGTAATATTTCTTCAGTTCCGGGATCCAGATCCCAGACTTGGCGATTGCCCCTGTCGGTACTTGACCGAGAAGCCGGAAATGATTCGGATCGTCCTCATGGAATACGTCCAGAGTCCCGGTGCTTCCCGAGAAATAAATTCGCTGCGACGGCGCGTCAAAAAAAATTTCGTCACCGCCGCCGACGGCATCCAGCGTTTGCACTACCTTTCCCGTGTCCGTATTCATGACGACCAGTTTCCCGGGCTCCACATTGTGCCCGCCCCCTAACCGGCTGCCCATGAACAAACGGTGGTGCGCTGCGTCGAGGCCTGCGACATGGGGCTGCGGGCCTCCAGCGGTGGACCACTCGGCCACAATCGCGCGTTTCCCCATGTCCACGACTTTGACTACACTCTCTCCGTTTACTACGTCTCCCATGCCCGCGTACAAGCGATTGGCGACTGGGTCCAGTACGATGCCAGCAGGTTCCTGACCCTCCATCGGGATATGTCCCACAAGCTTGCCCGCCTTGGTATCAATAATCTCGATCGAACCTTCCTTACTTCCTTCCTCCCGAGTCCTGACTGCGACGTAATATAGGCCCTTGGCGGCGTCGAAGGCTGCGTTATCCGGGTCCCTGCCGGGCGCATTTTTCCCGCCGGTCAGCTCGATGGTCTTTTCGATTTCGAACGTCGTTCCGTTCAATGCGACTGCCGTGTTGTCTCCGAGATCCACCCAGAGTTCGTTTGACGCCGGATCGAAGAACGGTTTGCGGGGATTTCCACCAAGCCTGGTCTCGTGGATCACCTTGCCGGCTTTCATATCCACGACGACAACCTTCTTGTTGTTCTCGGCGGAAAGGAACAGGCGTTGGTTTTTCAAGTCATAGGTGAGGTGGTCCATGTAGCCTTCGGTCGGCAGCGGAATGGTCTCGACCAGCCGTAGAAGGCCCGCCATGTGCACCATAGGCGCCTGGCGATTGACATAGTCTTTCGACTGCTCCTGAGCTCGTGTCTTCGAAACGAAGACCGCGCATAAGGTAAAAACGGCCACCGTAAAAATTCCGATATTCCCTTTCCTTAATCGCATTTGAGAATCTCCCTTTTGATTTGCCGTCACATCCTACGAGTGAAGCTACGGCGCGACTACTGAAATCGCGCCGTAGCTCTTCCGTTGAGTGGTTATTCGATCATCGTCCAAACAACCCCACGTACGTCGCCTTCCCGACCACGTGCCCGTCCATGGCCTTCAAGAGGTCGGCGCGGGCAGAACCGGCCGCCAGGTCGAGCTTCGTATCCAGCGCGTAAATTTCAAAAATGTAATGGTGCGGAGTCGCACCGGGAGGCGGGCACGGCGGCTGAAATCCATTGACTTTGCGGATGTTTACGCCCTGCACGATGCCGTCCGGTGAGGAATCCGGCTTCACTCCCCCCGCAACCGATGTGGAAGTCGCAGGGATGTTCCAGAAGATCCAGTGCGTGACATCCATGACGCCTTTCATGGGGGCGGCGTCGGTGTCATGCATGACCACGGCGAAACTTGCGGCAGCAGCCGGCGGATTGGTCCAGGAAAGAGCCGGTGAAGCCGCATTGGGATCCGCGCAGGAATATTGGGTTGGTATCATGGAGCCCTCGGAGTAGGCGGAGCTCATCAATTTGAACTTGGAAGGCGGAGGCGGCGGTGCTGCAGGTTGTTGTTGTGCGGCCACGCCGGCAACTCCCGCCACTATCAGAAATGCCAGAACGGTGAGTAATTGCACTGATTTGATTCGCATAGCGTTTCCTCCTCAGGTTTCGTTTTGAATTTTCACAGTTGCGTTAACAAATCGGTTTTTACACAAAGTCTCAAGTTCGCCATTCGTTCTAGAACAATTCGCTAGAGATTCTTGAGAAAAAACTCGGCGATTCGGTTGAATAGCTCAATGCGCGCGGGCGAGTCGCCGATGGAGTGGCCACGCCCCGGGAAAATCATCACGTCGGCGGGATAGCTCCCGTGGGTAATGAGTTCGTTCAGCACTTCAGACGTATTCGCGAAGTTTACGTTGTCATCGCCTGTGCCGTGCGCCAGCATTAATTTGCCTTTCAAATTTGCGATCTGGTTCACCGGAGATGAATTCTTGTAAGCTTCGGAATCATCCTGAGGGCGTCCCATATAGCGTTCGGTATAAATGGTGTCATACAGGCGCCAGTCACTTACCGGCGCAACTGCGACCCCAGCCTTGAAAGTATCCGGCGCATTGGCCATGGCTTCAAGAGTCATGTATGCGCCGTAGCTCCAACCCCAAATCCCGATGCGTGAGCCATCGACATATGCAAGCGATTTCAGGTAGTTGACCCCAGCAAGTTGGTCCTGCAGCTCGACTTTTCCAAGCTGGTGATAAATCGAGGTCTCAAATGCATGGCCGCGGTTATACGATCCGCGATTATCGAGCCGGAATATGATGTAGCCCTTCTCGGCCATCATTTCGAGCCAGAGAAAATTCCGGCCTTCCCAGGCATTTCTTACATATTGCACCTGCGGACCGCCATACACGTCGATCAGCACGGGATACTTTCGAGACGTATCGAATCCGGGCGGCTTGATCACCATGGCGTAGAGCTTTGTGCCGTCTTGTGCCGAAATATTCGTAAATTCGGGCGTACCGAGTTGATACTCAGCCAGCTCAGGAATCACATTTTCACTGATTGGTGCCACGCGAGTTCCATTTGCACGAAAAAGGCTCTGGCGCGGAGGGGTCATTGAATTCGAGTAAGTGTCCTCGAACCCAGAGTGATCCGGCGCGAACAAGACGTGGTGCGTGCCGGCCTCGCGAGTGATTCGCGTGATGCTCTTGTCATGCAGGGAAAGCCCGTAAAGTTCCGTATCCTGCACATCATCCTTGTTCGATAGAAAATAAATCTCGCCATATGCTTCGTCGACTTCCGGATGCTTCACTGCGCCGGGACCGAACCCGCTCGTGCCCGTGATTCCCCAACTTCCGCTCGTCAACTGATCCGATTGTTTGCCCGACAGGTCGTAAAGGTAATAGTGACGAAAGCCGCTACGTTCGCTGGACCACAAAAATCGCTTGTTGTCCGAGAAGAAGTAAAGGTCATCGCTGATGTTGATCCAATATTTGTCTGTGTCCGTCAAGATGGTTTGCGAAGCGCCGGTCGCAGCGTCGCAGAAAAGAAGATCGAGACGATTCTGCGCGCGGTTGAGACGCTCAATCGCGACGCGCCCGCTGTCGAACAGCCAAACTACGCGCGCGAGATAAACATCGGTATCGGCGCCCGTTTCCATCCATTTTGTTTGACCCGGTTGGCCGTCCGCCACGCGGGCCACTCCAACACGCACAATCGGATTCGGCTCGCCCGCCTGCGGGAAGCGCGTATATTCCAGTGCGCCAACTGGTGAGCTCATGTCCATAATTGGATAACGTGTGACGGGCCGCTCATCCATTTCGAGGAACGCAATCTTCGACGAATCCGGCGACCACCAATAGGCCGTCGTCAAATCGAGTTCCTCCGGGTAGACCCAATCCAGCTTGGCCTTGAGAATTTCCTCACTGCCGCCGGTGCTGATCGCTTTTGTTTCTCCGGTGGCTGCGTTTACGACCAAGAGATTCCAATCACGGACGAAGCTTACCCACTTGCCGTCGGGCGAAAATTTTGGATCCTCAATGTCTCGGTCTCCATTGACAATTGTCCGAGGAGCCATCGTTTTCAGGTCCAGCAGCACGAGAGAAGTGCTGCCCGCGAAAAGCAGGGAATCGCCGCCCGGAGACCAAAAATAGCTCCCGGGCTCGATGCGGCCGAGGCCCGTTGCCTGAGTCGACTTCGTCTTTTCCGGCTGTGTAATGGTCTTAAGTGTTTCCGAATTCACCAGGACCTTGCGCTCTCCTGTCGCTGCGTCCATCGTCCAAAGTTCGGTGCCCAAGTTACCGCCTTGCGGGCCCCGTACTAAATACGAAATGCATTTCGAATCCGGGCTCCACTCAATCCCCGCCGTAGGACTACCGCTCAAACTCGGTTCCCCGTAGATTCGCTCGACGGTTAGCTCCCGTGTTTGGTTGGCTTGCGCCGGGTCCGATTGCTTAGAACTTCTAGCGCCGACACGAACGTATCCGCCGCACAGCACCAGCAACAGGATGGTAGTGAGGACACACGAGCGAGTGCCGAATGAACTTCGCCGACCGTTCGTGGCGGGGAACGCGAGACGCACTATCCCTCCCTTGCGCAAATCAAAACGTTGACTCCCGCGCACCGGCACTGTTATTGCGGCGCCGGCCCGCGGATAATCTGGACAAATCCGTCGGGACGAACCCATTTATCGAACGCAGCTCGAACTTGATCCGCGGTCATCGAAAAATACAGTTTCGCAGCCCGCAGGGGTTCGTCAAGCGGCAGGCCCATCTGAGCGCGCGCGAGCAGCCCTCCCGCGACGCTGTCTTCACTCGATTCCGTCAGCGGAATCTGCCGCAAAAGCAGCGCCTTTGCTTGCTGGAGTTCGCCAGTTGTGACGTTTTCTTTCTGCATGGAAACCAAATCGCGCTGGATCAGTTCCCTGGCCTTCGACACGTTCTTTGGATCGCACGCATACGTAACGGTATAGATCGTTCTCGTCTTCTGCGCATTCAGGCGAACGTCCACGTTGTACACGTA
>Ga0182024_10025722_pt1 | contig 10370 bp, 9 predicted proteins | sample P32metaG_FD_120480 | JGI IMG/M metagenome (GOLD analysis project Ga0182024, IMG submission 120480) | Permafrost microbial communities from Stordalen Mire, Sweden - P3-2 metaG (Illumina Assembly) | ecosystem: Environmental > Terrestrial > Soil > Wetlands > Permafrost | place: Sweden: Stordalen...
AGCCTCTACCAGAAGCAGCAACTCGAAGAAGAGCTGACGGTGGCGGGTTAAGGCAGCGGAGATAGCGGGGTTAGCGGAGCCAGGACACAATCCCGCCAAAGCGGGAAAAACAAAGACCCGGCGAGGATGGTGCACTCCCGGCGTTCAATCCCACCCTAAATTCTGCAGCGACGCTGCTGACTTTAGGATCGGCACCCATCCATTGGCGGAGGTTACGCGGTCCAGCTGGAGCCGGAGGCCGAATCGGCGGGTGCGGCAGCTGCGGGGCGCGAGGTCATCATGAGCGCGCGCGGCAACTCAGAGTTCGCATCGGGATCCCGGGCGACTTCGCGCCAGGCATCACGCACGTTGCGAACACAGTCGATGGTGTGCTGGAATTTGGTCTTCGAGGCCGATTGCGAGGCCTGGAGAATGTGCGCAAAGATAGCCGCGTAGAACTCGCTGAGCGCCAGCGCAGGACGCCCGCCGACATCCACGCGCAGCCGTGCCTGGAGATGAATGATAATGTCGAGGGCGCGCTTGACCGCGGCGCGCCGGGCGTCGGCGTCGCCACACTCAACCGCCGTGATGGCGGCGTACAGGAAGCGGATGATGCCATCATAAAGCGCCACCACGAGATCGACAGCTGCTGCGCCTTCCAGCGCGTGTTCCCGATAACTTGCCATAGAGATGCGGTTCCTTATCCGCCGGAATTCTGGTCGTAGCCTGTGACCGCGGAATACAGCTCGTTAATGCCCTGCAACTGCGAGGGCAACTCCTCAAGCACTTCATTGGCCTGGTTGAGCTCCGTGGTGAGGCTGGCCTGCTGGGTGGAGATGTAGCTCTGTTCCTTGGTGATCTCCGCGTTGAGCGTGGATTCAGTGGTGCTGTTGGCGGTCCCCGCCAGCCCCAGAATGCCGGTAGGAGAACTGGAGCCGGCATTGGTCAGCACGTTGGAGAAGTTCATGCCCCAGCTGCTGGCGTTCTGGAAGAAGCTTGTCACGCTCGCATAGTCGCTGTTGAGTGCGGCGTCGAGCGAGCTGGCGTCGAAGGTGAGCGAGCCGTCGTTATTCACGCTGACGCCGAGCGAGGTGAGGCTGTTGATGTCAGAGGCATTGGTATAGCTGAGGGTTGCGTTGGTAAGGTGCGTCGTGTCAATGAGGTTGGAGCCCACGGTGAGGTTGCCGGAGCTGCCGGAGGTGTTGGAAACGAGAGACAAGCTCTGGGAGCCGTCGCTGTTGTTGACGACGGAAGCCGAAAAGCCCAGCGTGGAGGAGTTCGTGGTGATGTACTGCTGGAGATCGGCCAGGGTGGCGCCGCCTTCGGCCGTATTCACGGTACTCATTTCAATGGTTTGTGCAGTGCCCGCGCCCACCTGGACGGAAATGGATCCGGACAAGATGTCGCTGGAGCTGGGAATCGACGTCAGCGTGCCCTGCGAGGGCTCGGAACTGGTGCTGGCCGTGCCGGAATAACTGAGCGCCGTATCGCTGGCGGCGACGATGCTGGAATTGACGGTGAGAGCTCCAGCCGATCCCGCGGTTTCGGAGGCCAGTGTGAGCGTCGACTGACCGTCGCTGGTGGCTACGGCGGCGGTGACCCCGATGCCGGCGGAGTTGATGGCCTGGGCCAACGCGGAGAGCGAGGTCTGGGACGAGTTCAGCGTGACGGTTTGCGCGGTTGCGCTGCCGACCTGGATGGAGATGGAGCCGGAGAGGGTGGGATTGAGATCATTCGTCACCGCGGTGAGCTCGCCGTTGGGGTTCTGCGCGTTCACGGCGTTGAGCAGCTCCTGCTGCAGGAGGGAGAGCGTCGGCGAGCCGAAGAGCGGCTCGGGAGTGCCGGAGCTGGTATTGCCTTCCTGCGCGTTGACGGCGCTGATAAGGGAGTTGTAGTCAGAGACGAACTGGTTGACCGTGCTTTCGACGCCGGAGTTATCGTTGTTGATCACTACCTGCACCTGCTCAAGGCTGCCGTCCGATTCCTGGGTGCTGGGCGCGAGCAACTGGAAGGTGAGGCCGGGGATGAGATTGGTGACGGTATTCGAAGAGCTGGTCAGATTGACACCGTCCACGGTCATGTTGGCGTTGGAGCCGGTGGCGGTCGAGGTGTAACCCAGGGCGGTGCCGGGATCGACGAGGCTGGAGCTGACGGCGAGGGTTCCGGTGGTGCCCGGGGTGGCCGAAGTGAGCTGGAGGCTCACGGTGCCGTCGCTGTTGTTCGCGATCGAGGCGGCGAAGCCGAAGGTGGTGCCGGCGGGAGGGCTGTTGATGTAGTTTTCGAGGTCGGTCAGCGTGGTGCCGCTTTCGGCGGCACTTACCGCGCTCATGGCGATGGATTGCTGGCTGCCGCTGCCCACGGTGACGTTGAGGGTTCCCGTGCTGCTGAGCTGCTCGCTGGAACTGGCGACAGCCGACAGGAGCGCGGTCGAGGCGGTGCTGCTGGAACCTGTGCCGCTGCCGGCCGTGATCGTGGCGCTAAGCGTGTTGCTGGCGGCAGCGGCAAGCAAATTGTTGGTTACGACGATGTTGCCGTCGGCGCCCGAAGTGCTGGAAACAAGGCTCAGGCGCGAGCCGCTCGCATCGGTAAGCACAGAGGCCGTGATGCCTACGCCCGACGCGTTGATGGCCGAAGCCAGTCCAGAGAGAGTGTTGTCGGAGGCATCGAGGGTGATGGTTTGCGCCGTGCCGCTGCCCACCTGCAGCTTGATCGAGCCCGACAGCGTATCCGCGCTGTTGGTGATCTCCGCCAGGTATCCGCTCGAGGTCTCGGCGAGGCTACGAACCACGACGGTGTGGGTGCCGGCCGCGGCCGAGGCGGTGGCCGACGTTAACTCGAGAACGTTGGTGTCGGAGCTTGAGCCCTCCTTCTGGGCCAGGATGCCCTCAGGGTCGCTCAGCGAACTCATGTCGTTGGAGAGGTTGGAGAACAGCGTCCCAAGGTTCGAGATCACGGTGTCCTGGCTCTCGAGCGATGTCAGCTGGGTCTTCCAGGGGGATTCGACGTTCTGGAGATTACCGATAATTTCGGCCACGGTTGAGCTCACGTTGAAGCCCGTGCCGCTGGTCGGCGACCCGAAAGCAAGTCCGACTGTACCCACGAAACCCTCCGGCGGTTCTCAAGCAGCTATGAAACCAATCACGTAAATGGCGGATTGGAGAAAATTCATCCGCAGACAACGCCGTTCATTCAAACAAAAGGGAGCGTCCACCGGACGCCCCCCCTTTGTTTGGCGAAACGCCCGAGAGCGAACGCCGGTTCACATCGTCCCGGCGGCGCTTGCCGATGCATTACACGCCGCCGGAGGTTATGGTTATTCCACCAGCGATCCAAAATCAGTCGCCGGGGACTCCGGTTTATTGCAACAGCTTGAGCACGTCCTGCTGCTGCGAGTTGGCCTGTGCCAAGGCGGCGATGCCGGTCTGGCTCAGGATTTCGTACTTGGACATGTTGGACGTGGCCTGCGCATAGTCGGTAGCCTGCACCGCGTTCTGCGCCGACTGCACGTTCTCCTGTTGTGTGCCGAGCACGGAACTGACCGAGTTCAGCGTATTGATCATGGCGCCGATGTACCCGTCCTGGGCCGACACATCGGTGATGGCCGCGTTCAGGCTGGTCAGCGCCGACTGTGCATCCGATGAGGTGGACAGATCGGTGGCGCTGAGTGACTGGCCTGCTTTGTCCGAGTAGCTGATTGTGGCGATTCCGCCGACGCCGTTGGTGTCGGAGTTAAAAGTGGGAACCGCACTCTGCCCGGTAGCTGTATCCGCAAGTCCGTTGCTTGCGAAGGCGACAGACGACACCCCGTCCGAATAGTAGCTATCGGCCGTATAGGTCGGGGTAGTGGTTGCGGTCGTGTCCGCCAGATTGGCGGCGGTGACCGTGATTCCCGACTGTGCCGATGTAAACTCCACAACTCCGGCAGTGTCTGTGGCAGTGATACCGAGCGATGAGCCCGCGCCGGTGCTGAAGTAAGCTCCGATGTTTGACGTGGTCAAGCTCAAGGCGCCCAGATCAATAGAAACCGGTGCCGCGGATCCGCCCTTGATCGTCAGCGTGCCGGTGAGCGTGTCGCCATCGGCGCCGCCTCCGGCCGTACCATCGAGATGACCGATCTCTCCCGGTGTTGCACCGGCGCCCACACCACCCGCCGGTCCGGAGATTTCAATACCGGTATCCGCTCCGCTGCCCCCGCCGGCTTTTGCCGCGGTCGATGCCGCCGTCCCGGCCGCGTCTGCCGTTGTGAAAGTCGCGGTTACGCCGAGGCCGGCGCCATTGATCGCATCAATCATGCCCGCGGTCGTATTCGCATAGGCCGTTGTGCCACCCACGGCAATGGTCGCAGTCTTTTGAACAACGGCTCCGCTGGCTCCCGTCGCCAGGTAGTTGATGCTCAGTTTGGTGCCCCCGGCGGTGGTGTTCAATTGATCGTTGACCGAAGCCAACGTTCCGCTCTTCGACAGATCAATGAAGGTGTTGTTGGAGCCGTTGCTATAGGCCATGACGCCGCCCGTGTCGCCCACGTTAGAGGAAGACAGCGCGCGAATGTTCAGAGCGTCGATGGAAGACCCGGCCTGGGAAGAGTCGCCGGTGTAGATGTTGGTGTTGGAGTTGAACACCTGCTCCTGGTTGTAGGTTGTCGTGGAGCCGATGTTGGAGACTTCTGAAAGGATCGACTGGTACTCCTGGTTGGCTGCGGTATCCTGCGAGCTGTTGAGAGTGCCGTTGGAGGCCTCGGTGGCCAGCGTGACGGCACGGTTAAGCAGACTGGTGACCTGCGAGAGGGCGCCATCGGCAACCTGCAACAGACCTGAACCTTCTGTGGCGTTGGTTTCCGACTGCATGAGAGCCGACTGGTTGGCCTGCAGGCCGTTGACCAGCGACAGGCCAGCGGCGTCATCCGCGCCAGAGTTGATCTTCGAACCCGAAGACAACTGCTGTAGCACGGTGTTCAGGCTGCTGTTGGTGTTGTTAAGGTTGTTTTCCGCATACACCGCGGAGAGATTGTTTAAGACTCCCAGGGACATGGGGGTTCTCCTTGTTGGATGCGGTGATTTGCGGTCCTTTTCCGAGAGTGCCCCCATCTTGTAACTACCGTGGGTAACTGCTACCGGCTCGGAACCGACGCATCTGGCCCCTTCTTCGGCGTGGGCTTCAGGGACTTTACGGGGGCGCGAATTGTGTCCCGGCAGGGACACTTCCGCACCTTTGGTTTTATTTTTTTAACCTTTCGCCGGCGACGCCGATAACTCCAGCTAGGGAGAATGGAAATGATTGAGTTGACGCGACTCAACGGCCGCTCGATGGTAGTGAACAGCGACCTGATCAAGACCGCCGAAGCTTCGCCGGATACGATGCTAACGCTGATCAACGGCGAAAAGCTGATTGTGCGCGAAGAGATTGGCGAGGTGGTGGAGAAAGTGCTCGCCTACCGGGCGCGGTTGCTGGCCGTGGTAGCCAAGCGGCTGCATCACTTCAGCGATCTGGAGCGCGCGACGGCACTGGCGAGCCTGGATGTGGAAGGGTAGCCCCCGTCCCTGGGCCAGATGAAGAAGATTTTCCGCATTAGAATCCGCAGGACTGCGGATTTCCTCGAGGGAAAAACATATGGATAAAGCGAGCATTGGCGGAGTGTTTCTGGCCGTCGCCGGGATTATTGCAGGATTATTGATCGAAGGGGGCAATTTGGGTCAGATTCTGCAGCCGACGGCGGCGCTCATCGTGTTTGGCGGCACCTTGGGCGCAGTGATGCTGCAGTTTCCACTGACCACCGTGGTGGGGGCGTTCCGCAGCCTGGGGCAACTGTTTGTCGCGCCGCGCAAACAGGAGACCCATCTGGTTCGGGAGTTGGTGGCGTTTGCCAACAAGGCGCGCCGGCAGGGCATGATTTCGCTGGATGCCGATCTGCAGGCCATCGAGGATCCGTTTCTGAAGCAGACGCTGATGCTCGCGGTAGACGGCACCGAGCCCGTGGAACTGCGCAAGATCATGCACGTGATCCTGGAATCTCTAACCGAGGAAGAGGAGCGCCTGCCAGCGGTGTTCGAGTCGGCGGGAGGATTCTCGCCGACCATCGGCATCCTGGGCGCCGTACTCGGCCTGATCCAGGTGATGCAGCATCTGGATGACATCAATGAGGTGGGCCGCGGCATTGCGGTCGCGTTTGTCGCCACGATTTACGGCGTGGGCATCGCGAACCTGTTCTTTCTGCCCTTCGCCGGCAAGATGCGGCTGCGCATTCGCGACGGTTACCGCCGGCGCGAGATGATGCTGGAAGGCGTGATTTCGATCTTGGAGGGCATGAACCCGCGCATGCTTGAGATCAAGCTGGCCGGCTTCCTGGAAAGCTCAAACCAGGAGCCAAGGGAGCGCGCCGCATGAGGGCGCGTGTGCCCCGCAGCCGCGTCAGTCACGACCGCTGGCTGGTGTCGTACGCGGATTTCGTCACCCTGCTGTTCGGATTATTCGTCGTGCTTTACGCTTTTGCGCGCGCCGATCATAAGAAACAGGTACAGGTTGCGCAGGCCATCGATTCGGCCTTTCATTCCATGGGAGGCTCCTCGAGTTCCAATCAGACACCTGGCGGGCATGAGACAGCGCAGCCGGCAAACGCCGCGATGAGAGAGGAATCGCTCACGCCGATGCAGGTGAAGTACGATCTCGATCGCATCCAACACGATCTGGCACGCACGTTGGCCAAACAGATTGCTACGCACGCGGTTTCTCTGAAGATGGGCAGCGATGGGCTGGTGATCAGCCTGCGCGAGGCGGGATTTTTTGATTCCGGCTCGGCGACTCCCAGGGCGGAGGCCCTGCTGACGCTGCGTAAGATTGCCGACCGCCTGGCAACCACACCTTACGATCTGCGCATCGAGGGGCACACCGACAATGTGCCCATCCACAACGCGGAGTTCGATTCCAACTGGGAGCTTTCTTCGGCGCGCGCCACGCGCATTGCCCGACTGTTTATGGAGATGAATGTGATTTCGCCCGACCGGCTGTCGGCCGCGGGGTACGCTGAATTTCATCCTGTGGCCAGCAACGATTCGGCGGAAGGCCGCGCGGAAAACCGGCGCGTGGACCTTGTGGTGCTGCCGCGGACCGAGCTTGAGTTTGCCGGATCCGACGCTGCGCCGCCCTCCGGGCCGTGGCGGAAAGTGACGGACGAGTAAGCGGGGTTAGCGGGGCTAGCGGTGTTAGGTCGCCCCGGCATTCGATTCGTGCTTCTTCACTAGCGCTCCACAAACACCGCTAACTCCGCTAGCTCCGCTATTCCACCCCCAGCACCTTTACGATCACGCGCTTGCGGCGCTGGCCGTCAAACTCGGCATAGAACACACGCTGCCAGGTACCGAGATCGAGATGACCGCCGGTGACGGGCAATGTGGTCTCGTGGTGCAGGAGCAGCGACTTGAGGTGCGCGTCGCCGTTGTCCTCGCCGGTCTGGTGGTGCTTGTAGTCGGGGCGTGCGGGAGCCAGCTCCTCGAGCCATTTGCCGATGTCCTCAATGAGCCCGCTCTCATGATCGTTCACATAGACGGCCGCTGTGATGTGCATGGGCGAGACGAAGCACAGACCGTCTTTGACGCCGCTGCGGCGCACAATCTGCTCGACTTCGTCGGTGATGTGCACCATCTCGCGACGCTTGCGCGTTTCAAAGACCAGGTATTCTGTGTGACTCTTCATGCAAATCTCCTTGGCGGCGTCGAACGATTTCGTAAGGTTCTCCCCTTATCCTAAAGTGAGCCGTGACTTCTCGCCGACCGCCCAATTCTGCAAAAAGATTACGCCGCATGCACGATGCATTGCTCGGCGCCTATGGGCCGCAGCACTGGTGGCCGGCCAAGACTTCGTTTGAAGTGATCCTGGGTGCGTATTTGACGCAGAATACGTCGTGGAAGGCTGTGGAGAGATCGCTCGAAAACCTGCGCGAGGCGGGCGCGCTTACCCCCGAGGGGCTGCGCAAGGTGCCCCTGGGCGAACTGCGCAGGCTGATCCGGCCTTCGGGGTTTTATACGCGCAAGGCGCCCGCGTTGAAGGCCTTTGTGGCGATGCTCGACAAGGAGTTCGGCGGATCGCTCGAACATCTTGCCGGCCTGCCGACGGCAGCCCTGCGGCAACGGCTGCTGGATTTACCGGGCGTCGGCCCTGAAACCGCCGACGCGATCATGCTCTATGCGCTCGGACACGCGGTTCCCGTGGCCGACGAGTATCTAAGACGCATCGCGGAGCGGCACGGACTGCTGAAGACTGCGCCCGGCCGCGCCCGGTTCTCCTACGACGCGCTGACCGATTTGACGCGGCGCGCGTTTGCCGGAGATACGAAAGAAAACCGGGCGCGGCTCTACAACGAATTTCACGCATTGACCGTGGCCGTGGGCAAGGCGCACTGCGGACGCGCGGCGCGCTGCGAAGAATGTCCGCTGGCCAGCGATCTAAGAGACAGCTCTTAGCCGTTAGCTCTTAGCTTTCAGCTTATTTGTGCGGGATAAAAAGCGTAGTTTTCCGCGTGGTGGGCTAAGAGCTGAAAGCTAAAAGCTACTAGCTGTTTCATGGCGTAATCTGAAAGCATCATGAGTCCAACTCCGCAGCAACAACCGCAAGTGAATTTGACCCAGACTGCCGATTACCGCGAGTCCTACGCGAACAGCGTGCAGGTGCGTGTGAGCGTGTGGGATTTCCAGCTCATCTTCGGCCTCGCCTCCAGCGAAAGCCCGGAGCAGGTGACCATCCGCAACCACCAGGCCGTTTTTCTGAGCCCGCAACAGGCCAAAGCTCTGTGGAACGTGCTGGGCCAGAATATTGCGCAATACGAACAGGCCTTCGGCACGCTCAACCTGGAACCACAGAACCAGGGTTTTCCGCGCGGGCCGGTGAACTAGCTTCTAGCCTCCAGCTACTAGCTGCCAGCCAGTAGGGTTAAGTAGGCGCAGTTGCGGCACAACAAGGGAAATCGCGTGAACCGCGCAGCGCCTCAGTTCTGAAGAACCAGCTAGAAGCTAGCAGCTGGGAGCTGGTCTTTAAGGAGCAAATTGTTGCGCTTCGGAAGAATGTTGACTCCGCGGCTGGATGCACCGCTGCCGCTGTGGATGGTCTTTCCGGTCATCTTTGTGGCGTTGTACTTGAGCCACTTTACGCTGCTGCGCCTGCCCTACTACTGGGATGAGGCGGGCTACTATATTCCCGCGGCGTGGGACTTCTTCCGCAACGGCTCGCTCATCCCCACCAGTACGCTGAGCAACGCGCATCCGCCGCTGCCGAGCATCTACCTGGCGCTGTGCTGGAAGGCTGCAGGATTTTATCCCGAGGTGACGCGCGAGGCCGTGCTGCTCGTTGCAACGCTGGGGCTGCTGGCGGTGTGGCGGCTGGCGATGCGCCTGGTGGGCGTGGCGTCCGTGGCGTTCTGGACCGTGCTTCTCACAGGCCTCTATCCCATCTGGTTTGCGCAAAGCTCGCTGGCCCACGCCGACATTTTTGCCGCGGCGTGTTCGCTGTGGGGATTAAGTTACGCGCTGCCCAATCGCAGCCACACGCCGTGGGCCGCCGCGTTGTGGTTTTCGGCCGCCGCGCTTTCAAAGGAAACGGCGATCGTGATTCCGCTGACCCTGGCCGCGGTGAACCTGGCCGCGGGATTCAGGAGCGGAGAGCCGGTACGAGGACGGCTATCCACCCCACGGACGAAGACCTGTCCGCGGGGGCCCCGGCTCTGGCGCGAGGCGGCGTGGCTCTCAAGCTGCGTGATGCCCCTGGCCGCGTGGTATGCGTACCACTACGCGAAGACGGGGTTTCTCTTCGGCAATCCGGAGTTTTTCCGCTACAACGCAGAAGCCACGTTGGCCCCACTGCGGATTCTGGCGGCATTCGGGCATCGCATCCTGCAACTGACGGCGCACATGAATCTCTTTGTGCCAGTGCTGATGGCTTTTGCGGCGCTACTATTGAGCCCGCGCAAGGAAGCCGAGGGCTACGAGCGAGGGTCGCTCGATCCGCCGGCGCTGCTGCGCATTTTCTTTCTCTTGCTTGCCAACGCTGTGCTGTTTAGCGTGTTAGGCGGCGCATTGCTCACGCGTTATCTGCTGCCCATGTATCCGCTGGTGCTGTTGCTGGCCGTGTACACGTTGTATCGCCGCGTGCCTTACTGGTACGGTCTCACGCTGCTCGCGGCCGTGGCTTTCATTGCCGGGCTCTTTGTGAATCCGCCCTACGGGTTTGCTCCGGAAGACAACCTGGCGTACGCGCACGTGATTCGCATGCACCAGGCCGGCATCGCGCAGCTCAGGAAACTTTATCCCGACGCGACGGTGCTGACGGCGTGGCCCGTGAGCGACGAACTGACGCAGCCCGAACTGGGTTACGTGAAGAAACCGTGGGTTGTGTTTGCCATCGATGAC
>Ga0182024_10025723_pt1 | contig 10370 bp, 4 predicted proteins | sample P32metaG_FD_120480 | JGI IMG/M metagenome (GOLD analysis project Ga0182024, IMG submission 120480) | Permafrost microbial communities from Stordalen Mire, Sweden - P3-2 metaG (Illumina Assembly) | ecosystem: Environmental > Terrestrial > Soil > Wetlands > Permafrost | place: Sweden: Stordalen...
CCCGGATTGTCGCAGAGCTTTTCGAATCCTGCGAACATCCTGACCTCGGCCCAACTGCCGCGCTTTACTTCTTTCTATAGCGTACCCTCGGCGCTGGTGCCGCCGGCTCCGGCGGGCGGATTGCCTCTGGTTTATCCGTATGCGGCCGGCTCATCGGGCTCCTTCGCGATCACCAACAGCATCGATTCGCAGTTGGCCGCGCCCTATACGATGAACCTGGATTTCACCATCGGCCGCGAGTTCAGCCATGGCTTCTTCCTTCAGACCTCCTATGTCGGGCGTCTCTCCCGGCATTCGCTGATCGATCGCGATCTGGCGATGCCGACAACTCTTACCGATCCGGCCTCGGGACAAACCTACTATCAGGCCATGACCAACCTGATGAGCGCCATCGACCTGCACGGCGCGACGATCGCCACGGTTCCGCAGCAGCCGTTCTTCAATAACATGTGGAAAACGGCGGCCGGCAACGGTCTCACGCCGACACAGGTATGGGCCAACGACTACATCAACAACAGCGCCACCGGCGACGCCACCAACACTCTGAACAATGCCGACAACGCGGCCAATTGCAACGCGACCGGCGGCACCACGTTCAAGGCGAGCGGCGCCGTGAACCACATTGCCTGTTCGGTCTTAGGCCCGTGGGCCGTTTTTAATCCGCAATTCTCCGCTCTCTCGGCCGAGAGCTCCATCGGCAAGGGAGATTATCACGCCCTCCAGGTCACGGTTCGCAAGCGCTACAGCTACGGACTTCAGTTCGATCTGAATTACACCTGGTCGAAGTCGATCGATCTCGGGTCCGCGCAGGAAGCTGCGGGGTCTTTCTCCGGGTTCATTCAGAACACCTGGAATCCGAGCCAGATGAGAGCTGTTTCGAGTTATGACACCACGCAGCAGGTAAACGCCTATGGCATTTATGAGGTGCCTGTGGGGCGCGGCCGGATGTTTGGTAAGAACATGAACAAGATTGCCGACGCCATCGTGGGCGGCTGGCAGCTCACTCCCAATTTCCGGCTGACCTCCGGCCTTCCCTTTACCTGCGGCAACGGCTCGCGGTGGCCCACAGACTGGGAAATCGGCGCGAACTGCACGCCTCTTAGTTCGATTCCCGTCAGCATCACCAACAACGCGACATCTGCCAGCGGTGTCGATAAGAACGGCGGTCCGAACCTGTTCCAGAATCCGGCCTCCATCATTGTTGCGCCTAATCAACCTGCTGGCCAATACGGATTGTTCCAGGAAACCTTCGCCGGCCAATCCGGACTTCGCGACAATATTCGCGGACCCGGGGTGTTCGACATCGACATGGGTCTTTCGAAGACGTTTACGATGCCGTACAAGGAAAGCCACAAGCTGCAAGTCCGGTGGGAGTCGTTCAACCTGACCAACTCGGTTCGGTTCACCGGCGCTTCCCTCACCGACACCTCGGCGACCACCTTCGGTCGGTTCTCGAACACCCTGACGCAGCCGAGGCAGATGCAGTTTGCGATGCGGTACGTCTGGTAGTTTCTCGAAGAGCCGGCTGAAAGCCGGCTGCAGCCAAAATTGGCCGCCCGACAAGACTGTCGGGCGGCCGATTGATTTTAGGCGACAATGAAATTACCCAATGACCGGTTCTCAGACTCGCCAGAAGTTTCTTGATTATTTTGCACAACGCGGGCACCGCATCGTGCGCAGCTCTTCGCTCGTTCCCGCTAACGATCCCACCCTGCTGTTCACCAACGCCGGGATGAACCAGTTCAAGGACGTTTTTCTGGGACAGGAAAAGCGCGATTATTCCCGCGCCACCACATCGCAGAAATGCGTCCGCGCCGGAGGCAAGCATAACGATCTCGATAACGTCGGCTACACGCGCCGTCATCACACTTTTTTTGAGATGCTGGGAAATTTTTCCTTCGGCGATTACTTCAAGCGCGAAGCGATCGACTTCGCCTGGGAGCTGGTCACCAAGGAATTCTTGGTGCCGAAGGACAAGCTCTACGTCACGGTTTTTCGCGAGGATGACGACGCGGAGAATCTCTGGCAGGAAGTCACCGGCATTCCGAAATCCCGCATCTTTCGTCTGGATGAGAAGGACAATTTCTGGCAGATGGGCGACACCGGGCCGTGCGGGCCGTGCTCCGAAATTTTCTACGATTTTGGAGAGATCGCGGGCGCGGGCGAATTTCCGCACGATCCAGGCGAGCGGTTTGTGGAGATCTGGAACCTGGTCTTCATGCAGTTCGACCGCGACGCGAGCGGTAAACTGACTCCTCTGCCCAAGCCTTCGATCGATACCGGCATGGGGCTCGAACGCACCAGCGCGGTGTTGCAGGGCGTCATCTCGAACTACGATACGGACCTGATCCGTCCCATCATCAACCGCGCGGGGGAGCTGTTCGGCAAGATTTACGGCGACGATGAGCGCGCCGACACGGTGCTGCGCATCAATGCCGACCATGCGCGGTCCACTGCGTTTCTGATCAACGACGGCGTGGTGCCATCGAATGAAGGACGCGGCTACGTGCTCCGAAAAATCATGCGCAGGGCGATGCGAAACGCGCGCATGCTCGGTACTGTGGATCCGTATCTGCACAAATTGACCGGATTCGTCGCCGAACATATGAGCGATGCGTATCCGGAGATGATCGAGAGCATCCCTCGCGTCTCGAGAGTCGTGAACGATGAGGAGCATCGCTACGCGACCACGTTCCAGGTAGCCGAAAAAGTTTTTCACGATGAAGCGAGGACCGCCGTGGGCGGCGTTTTGCCGGGCGCGTCGGCGTTCAAGCTCTACGATACTTACGGCCTGGCGCTCGACGAGCAGGAGGAGATGGCGCGGGAGTTCGATCTGGCGATCGATCGCGAAGGTTTTACAGCGGAGATGGAGAAGCAGCGCGCGCGCGCGAGGGCGTCCTGGAAAGGCGCCGAAAAATCGCAGGTGAACCCGGTGTATCAGGCGCTGCCGCGGACGGAATTCATCGGACGGGAAACGCTGGAAGCTCCGGCGACGGTGACTGCTGTTCTTGTCAATCCGCTCCCTGACGGTCGCGGCTCCATGGGAGAGATTGTTCTTGATAAAACTCCTTTCTATGCCGAGGCTGGGGGCCAGGTCGGCGATACTGGGGTGCTCCTCTCGAAAGAGACGGGCGAGCCTGTGGCGGTCATCGAATCCACTTACTCCGCTGCGCCGGGAAATAGTGTCCACAGGGCCAAGATTGTCGGTCCGGTGAAGGAAGGCGAAACTGTGATCGCGCACGTGGATCCGCAGGCGCGGCACTCCACCATGCGCAATCATACCGGGACGCATCTTCTTCATGCCGCATTGCGCACCGTGCTCGGAACGCATGTGAAGCAGGCGGGCAGCGTGGTTGAACCCTCGCGGCTGCGCTTCGATTTCACTCACTACGCCGCCATGGACGCCGACGAGCTGGCCGAAGTCGAAAAACTCATGAACGAGCAGATTCTTCTCAATCGTGAAGTCACCACTAATGTGATGGATCTCGATCAAGCTCTGTCCACCGGCGCGATGGCTTTGTTCGGCGAAAAGTATGGCGACAAAGTCCGCGTGGTGTCCATCGCCGATTTCAGCAAGGAGCTGTGCGGAGGCACGCACGTCTCCCGCACCGGCGACATCGGCATCTCGAAGATCGTCTATGAAGGATCGATCTCCGCCGGCGTGCGCCGCATTGAAGCCGTCACCGGCGAAGGCGCGCTGCATCGCTTTCAAGACGCCCAGAAAGAGTTGTCGCGTGTGGCGAGCCTCATTCACGCGCCGGAAGCCGAGTTGGTCGATCAAGTTGAAAAGCTTCTGGCCAAGGAAAAATTGCTGGAGCAACAGTTATCCCAGCTAAAAAACAAAGCTGCGCAAGCCGAAGCGGCGACGCTGGAAACGCAGGCCCACGAAATCAAAGGCGTAAAAGTGCTCGCCGCACAACTCGACGGCTTCGACCGCCCGCAGCTGCGCACGCTGGTCGATTCGCTGCGCAATAAATGGAAAACAGCGGTGGTGGTGCTCGCGACGGTGGAGGAAGGAAGCGTCGCGATCGTCAGCGGGGTCACCAAGGATCTGACGGCGAAGGTCCACGCAGGGAAGCTGGCAGGCTCGGTCGCGCAAGCTGTGGGGGGCAAGGGAGGCGGCCGACCGGATATGGCCGAGGCCGGGGGCAAAGATGTAGCGGCGCTGCCTTCTGCGCTGGCGCAAGTGTACACGACCGTCGAGGGGATGCTGTAGTGCTAAACCCGCATGCTGACGCATGGCGGCTCAGGGGAGCCGCGAATGTCAATGAGCGGATAGGCGGGACAGGACTCTAACGGTGCATTCCGAGAACTTCGACGTCGTCGTCTGCGGAGCCGGCCCCACGGGGCTCGCCTGCGGTATCGAGTTGAAGCGCCGCGGTGTGAGCGCGGTGCTGATCGACAAAGGCTGCGTCGTCAATTCGCTGTACAACTACCCTACCAACATGGTGTTTTTCACCACGCCCGAGCTTCTCGAAATCGGCGACATTCCCATGACGTCGCTGAACGACAAGCCGGTTCGCACGGAGGCTCTGAAATATTACCGCCGCGTCGCCGACCACTACAAGCTCGACATCCGCCAGTATCAGCACGCCAGTCATGTATCGGGAAACGACGGAGCGTTTGTCACCCACTCGACCGACATCAACGGATGCGCGCATCAATACGGGTCGAAGAAGGTGATCTTCTCCACCGGCTATTACGACGTCCCCAACATGCTGAACGTGCCCGGCGAGGATTTGCCCAAGGTGATCCACTATTACAAGGAAGCGCATCCTTATTACAACCACGATGTGGTGGTCGTAGGGGCGAAAAATTCGGCGGCCATTGGAGCACTGGAACTACTCTGGGCGGGCGCGCGCGTAACGATGGTGCATCGCGGACCGGGCATCCATCAAAACGTCAAATATTGGATCAAGCCGAATATCGAAAATCGCATCAAAAGCGGCGAGATCAAGGCTTTTTTCCGCTCCAAGGTGATCGGGATCGGCCCAGTAAGCGTGGTGATCGGCACTCCGGATGGGGAGAAGACGCTCAAAAACGACTTTGTTTTCGCCATGACCGGTTACCGGCCGGATTTGACGTTCCTCGAGGCCCATGGCATTCGATTGGATCCAGAAACGCAGCGCCCGTACACCAATCCGGAAACGCTGGAGAGCGATCGCAAAGGAATTTATCTGGCCGGAGTGCTGGTGGCAGGAATGCACACCAACGAAATTTTCATTGAAAACGGCCGTTTTCACGGCAAGATCATTGCGGAGGCGATTGCCGGCCGATGATCCCCGCTCCGCTGGTTACGTGGCGGGCGCCACATAATGCGGCCACGCCGACGATCGGCGGACGGCACGAGACAATTGCGTCGGGGGATTTCGGCATAGACTGACAAGATGGCAACCAGTCCGGAGGTAGGCACCCTCGGCGAGGCAGAGCAGGGGCGGCAGTTGCGCCGCGCGGTTCTGGCCGGCGCGATCGGGACGGCGATTGAATGGTACGACTTCTTCTTGTACAGCACCATTACCGGATTGGTCTTTGCGAAGCTTTATTTTCCGAAGGCCGATCCGTTGGTCGGCACGCTGGAGGCATTTGGCGTTTACGCGGTCGGTTTTCTGGCCAGACCGATCGGCGCGGCGATCTTTGGGCACTATGGCGACCGTCTCGGTCGAAAAGCGGCCTTGATCGCGACGCTGCTGCTGATGGGGATTGCTACCTTTCTTGTGGCGTTCGTCCCTGGCTATGAACACATCGGGATCTGGGGTGCGGTCATCCTGACATTTCTGCGTTTCATTCAGGGGATCGGAGTGGGCGGCGAATGGGGTGGCTCGGTGCTTCTTTCAATGGAATGGGCGCAAACGAACCAGCATCGCGGCTTCATCGCCTCCTGGCCTCAGTTCGGCGTGCCGGCCGGCCTGTTCCTTGCTAATCTCGCCGTTCTGGGGGTAAGCGCGGTGTCAGGCGACAAGTTTCTCACGTGGGGTTGGCGCGTTCCCTTTCTGCTCAGTATCGTGCTGATCGTGGTAGGACTCTACATCCGGTTGGGGATCTTAGAGACGCCTGTATTCCGCCGGTTAGTCGCAGAGCGCAAGGTGGAGCGTGCGCCGGTCATCGCGGTGCTCCGGCAGCATCCCCGGGAGGTCATCCTGACGGCCCTTTGCCGCATGGCCGAGCAAGCGCCTTTCTATCTGTTCACGGCGTTCGTATTCGCGTACGGCACGGGCATCTTGCATCTCAATCGCGACTTTCTTCTGGTTTCCGTGCTGGGCGCTGCGATGCTCTCCTTCATTTCCGTTCCGCTATTTGGGCATTTGTCTGACATCTATGGCCGTAAGCGGATATACATGATGGGCGCTGCCGTTACGGGGATTTATGGCTTCGTGTATTTCGCGCTTCTCGACACGAAAGTAGCCGCTCTGGTGGCGGTGGCGATTCTCCTCTCGCTGGTGCCGCACGATATGATGTATGGTCCTCAGGCTGCGCTCATCGCGGAGTCCTTTCCAGGGCGCCTGCGCTACAGTGGAGCGTCGCTCGGCTACCAGCTGTCGTCGCTGATCGCGGGCGGTCCGGCTCCGCTCATCGCGTCATCGCTGGTGAGTCGCTATCGCTCCGCCACGCCGATCGCCGTTTTCATTCTCGCCTGTGCCATCGTCTCCCTGATTGCGACTTCTATGCTGAAGGACAACACGAATAAAGACATCTCGAATAATTGAAGCTAGCGCGCGCAGACTCGCGCCCAAGCCCTAACTTCAGCCCGGCGCTATCCCTTCTTACTAGTGGTTGATAGGCCGCTCATTCGGCGAACGCATCTTGTAGGGCGGCCATTTTTGGCTGCAGCCTGCCTTCGGGCAGGCTTTTTCGCTCGTCCGCAAGAGCCGCCTGAAGGCGGCTGCAGCCAAAATTGGCCGCCCTACAAGACGACTGCTAGGGCTGCGACGCTGAGATTTTCAGGATAGTGGGTAAATCCTGGTTGCCCTCGTGGCAGGCATACTCGAAGGGCGGATTTAACACGCGGTTAAAGGTTAGTTCGCCTTTCCAGGGCTGCGTATAGGCGGTAGGATCCTCCACTTCAAAGCTATAGAGAATCGTATTGGCGTTGAGCAAACTGAAGCGTTCCACAACGTGCATGTTGCGGTCCCAGCCATACATTCCGCCGGCGTCCCCATAGAAGCCGCCGGCATCGTTGAAGTTGGTGGTCTCGACCACTAGCGTTGCGCCTTCCCAATGTCCCACCGAATCGCCCTTCCATTGCCTGATATTGGATGGCAGATGCGAGCTGCGATCGAGCCGGATGATTCTCGCGTCGTGGATCATTTCCGCCTGCACCATCAGGGCATCGCGTGTCTGGACGATCTGGTAGTTACTGTTGTAGCGGTAGGGAATCATGGGCGGCACGCCGGTTGGGAACAGCAGGCATCGATCCTGGAGTCCCATATCTGTCGCCGCGGCCGGATTGTGAAGGCGCTCCACCCGCTCCTTCCTGGCGGCGGCCGCTGCGGGGGTGAGCGGGGGAAGCAAGCCATTGGGAGGATCGGTAATGATGGAGGTCCGCAGGCTCGGCAGCATAAGCGAACCGGCCTCCAGCCGGCTCAAAGGATCGTCATCTGCGCCGCGTATCTTTTTCTGCAATTCGACCGCTTGTTCCTTGGTGTAGAACGGTTGGTCCTTCAGCTTCGCGGGGCGCTCGAGTGGGATGGCGGTAGCGGAGCTCCAGGCGCCGCTGAAATCAGGATGTGCGCTCGCAGCCCGCTGGGGCGTTTGCGCGACGATGCTCAGTGCTGTCGAAAAAGCCACAACCCTTAGGAAACCCGCAGTGTTCCGGAGATGGCTCGATGGTATGCTTTCCATACCTTATTATGCCGTGAGTGAGGGGCGCGCAAATACTCCGGCGCGCAATTTTCTTGACTTTAAATGAATCCCCTGTTACGCTCCCGTCTATAAACTTTTTTGGGTGTTGCTTCCTATGCGACCGCTGAAGCACGCTTCGACCGCGATCGACCTGCCTGGTTGGCACCGGCGGGACGCTCTATTCTTCGCACTGTTACTTCAAAAACCCGTACTCCGATTTTTAACCTTAGATGTTAAAGAGGTGTTTCGCTAAATACCTTCCAAGACGAGGTGATTTTGCATGCGAACCAAGCTGTTTGTTGTGATGGTTTCTCTGCTCGCGATGCCTTTAATGGGTCAAACCCTGGGCGAGATCACGGGACGAATCAGTGATCCCAGCGGAGCCGGCGTACCGGATACGCAGTTAACCCTCATCAGTACGGCCACCAATGCCGTCCGTCAAACCAAAACCAGCGCGGATGGTGACTATTCCTTCCCCTCGGTGCCGCCCGGCATTTACAACATCAAAGCGGAACATCCTGGTTTCAAAGTCACCAAGCTCGATAACGTGGAGGTCCAGGTGGAACAAACCGTGCGTCTGGATTACACGCTCCAGGTCGGTCAGGTTACCGAATCGATCGAGGTGGCGACCTCCGCCAACATGTTGCAGGCCGAGAACGCAACGGTCGGCACGGTGATCGCGAACCAGAGCCTCACGGAACTTCCGCTCAACGGCCGCGAATACCTGAACCTGGTGGCGCTGACATCGAACGTCAACACGCTTTCGCCCGCATCGGGCCAGGCGGGGTCGAGGCAGGGTGGCGATCGCGCCAACCAGTCGATCTCGACGGGCGGCAATAGAATCATGTTCGATTACTTCACGCTCGACGGCGTCAGCAACACGGACTTCGACTTCAATACCTATGTTGTGCTGCCCTCCATCGACGCGATCCAGGAGTTCAAGGTGCAGACGGGCGTGTACCCGGCCGAATTCGGCCATGAAGCGACGCAAATCAACGTGCTGACTAAATCCGGCGGCAACCTCTATCACGCTTCGCTGTTCGAGTTCAACCGCAACGTAGATTACGCCGCACTGCCCTACCAGTTCACCACCACCAAGCCGGTCGCGGCGGCGTTCAACTGGAACGATTATGGCTACGAAATCGATGGTCCGGTGCGGATTCCGAAGCTGTTCGATGGCCGGAACAGGCTTTTCTTCATGTCCAATTTCGAAGTTCTCGCGCAGCGGCAGAATGCGCAGTCTGTCTACTCGGTGCCCACCGCCGCGATGTTCCAAGGCAACTTCAGCGCCTATCCGACCACGATTTACGAACCCGGCACCGGCATACCGTACCCGGGCAACATCATCCCGACGAGCCAATTGAATCCGATTTCGCTGAAGTTGTTGAACTACTACCCCTCCTCCCAATTGCCAGGCCTCACAAACAACTACGTCCAGAACAATAAGTCTCCGTTCAACCGCGACATGTTCATGGTCCGCATGGACTACATCGAATCGTCAAAATCGAATTGGGCCGGCCGGTATAGCTGGTGCAGTGAAGTCTCAAAAACGGGCGCCCTGTCGATCACCGGAACCAAGGTCACGACCGGTTGCGAGCAATACCTCGGTTCGAATACCCGCATTCTTACGCCGAACATCGTGAACGAAGCGCGCTTCGGGCACACGCGTATCTTCAACGCGATCTCGACGGCGGATGCTTTCAGCGTCAATACCGTCGGTTCGCTGGGCATTCCCAATTTGAATGCGGGGCCGCCCGTCCAGTGGGGTGTCCCCTCCATAACCTTGAGCGGAGACGGTTTTAGCAGCCCCGGAGACAGCAGCGACGACCCTTATCAGATCGCGGACAACACCACGCAGTTCGTCGACAATCTATCCTGGATCAAGGGCAAGCACACTTTCAAATTCGGGTTCGAATACCAGCGGGACAATTTCGATACGTTGGGAAATCAATTCCTGCGCGGCCAGTATACCTTCCAACCCAACGCCACGCAGAGTTTGACGCACACCGGCGGCGACGCCTTTGCCGAGTTTCTGCTGGGCGACATGTTCGATTCCACGGTGGCCTATCAGGACGCCATCGCAAATTTCCAGCGCAACGATTTCTCCTTGTACGTCGACGATACCTGGAAGATCACGCCGAAACTGACCATGTCGCTAGGCTTGCGGTGGGAGTTGATTCCGCCCTTCACGGATCAGTTGGGAAATTATATCAACGTCGTGCAGCCGCAGATCATTGACGCCTCCAACCAGCCGGCCGCCAACCAGCCTTATTTCATCCGCCAGGGCAATTGTCAGAATGCGTACGCGGGCAACGGTGCGGGCAACCCTCCCATTACGTTCACCTGGGCGTCCACGCCCATCGTTTGTAATAACGGCAAGGAGAGTAACGCGCTCTACAAGACGAGGCCCAACGATTTCGCGCCGCGCATCGGCATCGCCTATGCATTCGACTCCAAGACCGTGATTCGCGCCGCCTACGGCGTATTCTATATGCAGGACGTAGGCAACTCGTCGTACTTCGACATGGCGC
>Ga0182024_10025724_pt1 | contig 10370 bp, 12 predicted proteins | sample P32metaG_FD_120480 | JGI IMG/M metagenome (GOLD analysis project Ga0182024, IMG submission 120480) | Permafrost microbial communities from Stordalen Mire, Sweden - P3-2 metaG (Illumina Assembly) | ecosystem: Environmental > Terrestrial > Soil > Wetlands > Permafrost | place: Sweden: Stordalen...
GGCTCGGTAACTTCCGGCGCTTGGTCGTGCGCTACGACCGCTCGCTCACGATCTATGGCGCCTTCTTTCATATCGCCTGCTTCATGATCGTCTTGCGGAGGGTTGTGCAATAGCTTCTAGTGAGCTGTGTGCGTAGGTCCGATACGGTAAGCCGTCAGGGTGGAGATGAATTTGTGGTGCTTCTTTCGGAAATCAAGCAGCCATCGGACGCGAGTATCATAGCAAGAAAGATCCTAGCTGCCGTAACTGCATCGCACAGCTTTGACCAGCATGATCTGGAACTCACGGCAAACATCGGTCTGAGTACGTACCCTGAAGACGGTCAGGATGCGGAAATCTTGCTGAAAAATGCGGACACCGCCATGTACGAAGGCAAGGAGAGAGGCCGCAACGGCTACCAGTTCTTTAATCAGGATATGAACGCCCGAACAATCGGGCGCCAATCGATCGAAGCCGAGCTTCGCGGTGCTCTAAAGCGCCACGAATTCGTGTTGCATTACCAGCCAAAGATAAACCTTCAAACGGGAAAGATTACGGGCGTCGAGGCGCTAGTACGCTGGCTGCATCCTGATCGAGGCCTTGTATCACCCTTACAGTTCATACCCCTCGCTGAAGAGTGTGGCCTTATTGTGCCCATCGGCCAATGGGTGCTAAGGGAAGCGTGCAAGCAAGTGCAAGACTGGATTGCTGCCGGCTTGCCTGCGGTTCCTGTGGCGGTGAATGTATCTTCGGTGGAGTTCCGGAGCGAGGGTTTTCTCGAAAACCTTCGCGCTATTTTGAAGGATACTCGTTTGGATCCGCGGTATCTCGAACTCGAACTAACAGAAAGCGTGCTCATGCAGCATGCCGAATCTTCCGTATCGGTACTCAACACACTCAAATCGATCGGTGTGCGCCTCGCAGTGGACGATTTCGGTACCGGATATTCCAGTTTAAGCTATCTGAAAAGGTTCCCGATTGATTCCTTGAAAATTGACCAGTCCTTCGTGCACGACATCACCGCGGGTACGGACGATGCTACGATCGTCAGCGCAGTGATCAGTATGGCTAGAAGTCTCAGGCAGTGCGTTATCGCCGAAGGCGTGGAAACAGAAGAACAGGTGACATTCCTTCAGGCCCATAGCTGCGACGAGGCCCAGGGCTACTATTTCAGCAAGCCTGTCGTTGCCCATCAACTTGCGAAACTACTTGAAACGGGCATAGCACCATTTGCCCCCCACGCTTCCGCCAGTGTCCCTGTGTGAATTCCAAGTATTTGCCGTCGGAGAAGGAGCCCAACGAGCCGAAGGAATCAAAATCTCCTTAAATATCACCCAAATCATGCACCACCGCAGGCGTGTGGTCCTTTTCGCCCAGGGCTTTGCGAATCACCGACAGGAGCTGGGCATTATCCACCGGCTTTTGCAGAAAAGCCTTCGCGCCTGCCTTGAGGGCCCGCTCCATATTTGCGTTGATGTCGCGCGCCGACACGACAATCACAGGGATCAAAGATAGGGTGTCGGTTGCTTTCAAGCGCTCCATGACGCTGAAGCCGTCACCGGCGGGTAAGCCGAGATCCAGGATAATCAGGTCTGGCATGTGTTTCCGCGCTTCTGCGATACTCGCCATTCCATCCGCTGCAAAAATGACGTTGTAATGGTTTGCTTTCAGGCGTACGTGGAGGCCCAGTCGCACATCGGGATCGTCATCAACAATCAGAATTGTCTTTTCGCTCACGTCTAGACTCTCCTCTGTAAGCTTATGGTGTTGATGCAATCTTGAATTCCAGCAGTCACATGTTCCACGAACGTTTCCATCGATTCGTTTATCTCTTTCGATATCGGCTCCAAAAAGCTGTGAGAAACAACAAGAGTGAGGTCTGCCGGTTAAAGTTGGTCACAGCACCGGAACTGTCTTCGAATACGCTCGCTGATGATCTCCGCACCGTACACTTGCGTATAGACCACGACGAAGAAAAGCTCGCTTACGCCCGGCGAATCCATGTTCGGCAGTAGTACGTCTGATTCGGGACGCAAACATTGTTGCAGAAGGCTGCGCGCCAGGTACGACATTTCCTTTCGCACATCCGGCGAAAGCCAACCTGCCCGAGAACCCATTTCTACTGCAAGCACCGCAATGGCTTCGCCGGTCTTCTTTTCATGTGTTAACAACGGGGCAATCCAACTCGCCAGAGAAAAAATGGGAACAGTAAAGAAAAAATGGCTGCCTTTCTGTGGTTCGCTACTCACCCAGATTTTGCCGCCCTGACTGGTCACCAACTCTTTGGAAATATATAAGCCGAGCCCCAGGCCCTTCCTTCCCGCTTGGCCAGGATCGGTTATTTGATAGAGGTGCTCAAAAATGCGCTCGGCCATGTCCGGCCTGATCCCGCATCCCGTGTCGGAAACCTCCACTCGCAAAAAGCCTGGATCCTCTTCGAACACCTTGGTTTGGACCTTTACCGCACCACCGCTGGGCGTAAACTTGATGGCGTTATCGACTAGAACGATGAGGATTTGTCGAATGCGCGTTGGGTCAGCCGTCACTGATGGCAACCGGTCCATAGGTGAAGAGAGAGTGATTCCTTTGGCTGTCGCGGCACCACGGAGTGTGTTGACCGTGTAGACGATTGCATCGGAAACCGAAGTACATTGCAGATTGATCCTCAGTTTACCCACCCGCACGCGGGTAACTTCGAGTAAGTCGTTAATCATCGATTGAAGTTGCTTGACATTTCTGAGAACGATTTCCAGGTACTCGTGCTGCTCCAGATTCAATTCGCCAGCCAACCTGTCGAGGAGAATGGTCACAAATTGATAGATCGCGGTTAAGGGTGAACGAAGCTCATGCGATACGTGTGACAAGAACTCATCCTGAAACTGCATCTGATTTGTCCGGATAAGGTCGGTTTCTGCTTGCATGCGATGGCGCTCAATTGCATGGCGAAGAGCCCGGGGAAGTGCACGATTTTCGATCTGGCCTTTGATGAGATAGTCTTGCGCGCCTTCCTTCATAGCTTCGGCGGCCAGCGCCTCGTCGTCCAAGCCCGTTAGTACGATCACTGGGACGCCTGGGGCCGCCGCGTGCGCCCGCCGCACGGTATTGAGACCTTGCCCATCAGGCAATCCCAGGTCTAGCAGAACGATATCCACTCCACCTTTCGCAAGATGAATCACGGCTTCACTTAAGCGCAATAAGTACGTAAATTCGAAACTGCCCGGTCTCTCCTTACTGAACATCTCGCGGAGCAAGCGGGCATCTCCCGCGTTATCCTCAACAAGTAGAACTTGGAGTGCCTTTTCTTTCATGAGCGAGCTTCGCGCGGCAACTTGACCACGGACAGCCAAAAACTGTCGATGCTCTTCACGACATTGAGGAAACCATTGAGGTCCACAGGCTTGGTGATGTAACAGTTCGCATGGAGCAGATAACTGCGCAGGACATCCGCCTCAGACGCAGAGGTAGTCAAGATAACGACAGGAATGCTCTTTAGCGTCAGACCCTCCTTGATCTCCTCCAGAACCTCCCGGCCGTCTTTCTTGGGCAGGTTCAAATCGAGCAAGATCAGATCCGGGCGAGGAGCATTGGCATGCTGCCCCTCGCGCCGCAGAAAAGCCATTGCTTCTATCCCATCCGACGCGACGCTCAAGTTGATATACACCTTGGCGTCTTTAAGTGCTTCCCGCGTGAGGCGGACATCACCGGGACTATCTTCAACCAAAAGAACTTCGAAAGGTGAGGCGTTCGTTCCAATCGATTCCATCATTTCCCATCTCTTTCCGGCAGAGAAAAATAGAAGATTGAGCCCTTTGCGGGCTGCGACCTAACCCAAATTCTCCCGCCCAGCCGCTCCACAATTTTCTTGCAAATGGCCAATCCGATTCCGGTGCCCTTGAACTCTTCTCGCCCATGCAACCGCTGGAAAATGACGAAGATCCTTTCAAAATACTGAGGGTCAATTCCCATGCCATTGTCTCGCACGGAAAAGATCCATTCATTACCGCCGTTTTTAGTGGCAGAGATGTGTACTTGAGGGACTTCGGACCTGCGGTATTTGATTGCGTTCCCGACGAGGTTCTGAAATACCTGTGCCAATTGCGTACCATCGGTCATGATGGCTGGAAGCGAATCGTGAGTCACAACTGCACCGCTCTCCTCAATCGTTGCTCGTAAGTTTGTAACTGCGTCGTTCAATGCGTTTCCACTGGGAATGACGCGGAGCGACTTTCCATTTGTCCCCGCACGCGAATAGGCCAGCAGATCTTGGATCAACCCTTGCATGCGGTTGGACCCGTCCACTGCGTAAGCGATGAACTCATCAGCATCAGAGTCCAGACGTCCTTTGTAGCGCTGGGCCAGAAGCTGCGTATAGCTGGCCACCATGCGCAACGGCTCTTGGAGGTCGTGAGAGGCGACGTAGGCAAATTGTTGCAGTTCGTCATTTGAACGCTTGAGTTCCCCGACCGTCTTCAGCAGCCGCTCCTCGGATGTCTTGCGTTCGGTGATGTCCCGGATGGCTGCGGTGACGAGGATTCCTTCAGCGCTTTCCAGCGGGCTCAGCATGATCTCGATCGGAAATTCGCTTCCATTCTTGTGCCGTCCGGTGAGCTCAATCCCCGTTCCCATCTGCTGTTTTAGCGCGTCTTCCGCGGATCGAAGACCGTCCGCGAGCAGCCGTTCCGCGAAACCTTCGGGAATGATGTTCTTCACCTGCTGCCCTATGAGTTCATCGCGGTGGTATCCGAATTGTTTCTCAGCCTGAACATTCAGCAGGACGATCTCCCCACCTTGGTTCACCACTACCATCGCATCCGGAGCTGCTTCCAACAGTCCTCGATACTTCGCCTCCGTTTCTTTGCGCTCGCTGATGTCACGGCTGATCTCGGAAAAACCAAGTAGTCTCCCAGACGAGTTGCGTGCCGCCGTGATGACTATGTTCGCAAAAAACCGTGAGCCGTCTTTACGCACACGCCAATGTTCTATTTCGGACCGGCCGCTTGCAGCTGCGATCTTGAGCTCCTCTTCCGGTTTACCTTCATCGATATCCTTCTGAAGATAGAAGCGCGAAAAATTCTGACCGATGATCTCATCAGCTTTATAGCCCTTGATGTGTTCCGCACCGGCATTCCAACTGATAACTTTCCCGTATGGATCGAGCGTATAGATGGCATAGTCCTGCACGCCTTCGACCAGAATCCGAAATCGTTCTTCGCTCTCGATAAATGCCGCCTCCGTACGTCCGTGTGCGGCGGCGTAGCCTTGCGCGCGCCAACCTGCGGCAGCGGCGATCAACAAGCCCAGGACGCTTCCGAAGATCAAAATGGCTCTCGTCTGGCCTAAGCGCCGCTTCGCGTCCGCATCGCGCAGAACCAACAATTGCAGCTCTTCGTTCTGCATCTTGTGAATCACGTCCCGATACTCATCCATTATCCGCTGGCCCTCTCCAGCTCTACTGGAAGCCGCTGCTGCTTCTAATCCCTTTGTCCGTCGCAGACCAATGAGGGTCTCGGCGTATTGGATCTTCTGATCGGCCAGTCTGTGAAGGGTCGATATCTGACGCTGCTGTTCCGGGTTGTCCACCGTCAAGTTTTCTATGATTGCTTCTTCCTGCTGGAGGCGCAATATGCTGTCACGATAGGGCGTGAGGAACTGGTCGTTGCCAGTTATTACAAACCCGCGATAGCTCGATTCAACATCCTGCATCGCTGAGAGTGAAGACTGTAGGTTCTCAAGAACCTCGTGGGTGTGCCGCACCCATCGGTCGCTTTCGGTAGACACGACCATGCCGCGATAGGACACCGCATCCACGACGAGTAAGGCCAAAATGGCAGACCCGAACGCGAGTTGCAACTTCCGATTGAATAGGGGATTCGTCTTCATCTCGATGAGAATCCTCTTTGTACGAGACTTTCCATTTGCGAAGGGATTAGTTGTTGCTCAATTAGGCGCTACGTTTTAATGATGTGTCTATTAATTAAATAAACTATAGTTCCAGGATATCCGTTTTGACTTCCAAAGCAGGTAGCAATGCATATTCCGCTTCAACCAGCCAACTCCTAGGGATCCTGCGTCAGAGGGCCTGCTCAGCTTCGCCATTTCTTTCCTGGCGCTGGCACGCGTCGCCTTTTCACAAACTTAAGTTCAATTGCATGCTCGGTTTCGCGTGGCGGCGCAGGAAAATCGATTTTTATATCAATGGTATCCATGAGCTTCTCCGAACTTTGGGGGCAAAAATCGTTCCTTGCGCGGGATTGACACGGGTTTCGCTCTAAGCTTTCGGTCTCCGAAGGTTCAAGGCGTCATCGGCGCAGCATTCCTCACAATAGACACAATCGGTATGAATCGGGCATTCGGTATAAACCGGGCGACGGTTGCACACGGCGCAAAGCTGCTGCTCTTGATTCGGCTCCTCGCACACGGCCCTGTGTGTTGCAAGGATTTCGTCCCAGTTTTTATCGGTCTGTACCATCGCATCCATTTCGCGCTGGTGCTCCGGACAATACGGATGGCGGGGCTTGTCGCAAAACCGTTCTGGCGTGGTGCGAGATTCGAGATATAACCAGGAGCAACTCATCAGTCCTACTTCGGAAACGGCAAGTTCCCATAAAACGTTTCCGTCTTCACCTTTCCGTTGCTCCGGTCTCGCGTCGTCACGGTCGCGACATGTGCTGTCGCATTGACTGTGACAACCCGCTCGTTCGAGACCAGCGTTCCAATAAAGCCAATCGGCCTGCCGTTGTTGTCTTTGTTGATGATCATCGTTTTCTCCTTGCATCAGGGACGGTTCAAAACGACCATTCCCATCGCTGCGCTTCTAAGTTCCGGCATAAACTCGTCCACTCTCTTCACAAAAGCGGATGGGGTAAGCTCTTCGGCGTGCCCGACGAGGAGACGGAACCTTCGGAGTTGGGACTGCCATTCGGCGAGGGCCGTTTCGCGGCGTTCGTCTATATCGCTGTTAGCGAAAGCAGGAATCGCAGGGTTCATCGCAGATGTTCCCTGACGCTGGCTAGCAGAATGGCCGACGGGGCGATGATGGGTCGCAACCGTGCAATCTCTAACAGAGCCGTATCGAGGCTTTTGTAGCCGACAATGTATAAATACGCGGCAGTCATGACGGGAGCGCGGCTGATCCCAGAACCGCACTGGACGAGCACCTTGCCGCGCCGGGTGTTCTCGGCAATCGCGTGCATGATTGCATCGAACTGGCGGACCAGAATCGGTTGCGTGTCCTCAACGTGAAGATGAATGTATGTAATTGGGGGTCGGATGTTGCACGGTCCCGTCGCAGATAGCGACACCACGGTCGTAAGGCCAAGGGGGTCCGCCTTGCCCAGGCGCTCAGCGTCATACAGACTCCCGAGGAACAGCCGCTCCCATATTTGCGTGATGCCTATCATGGGCTTAATCTACGGGGGATTTCTGACGGCGGCTAAGTCGGGAGGGTTCTTGTAAAGTCGCGATCCATACTCGTAAGCGGCCAGACCAAGCCGCCACACCCCGAAATGGTCCGCGCCGGGATAGAGGCGCTCTCAGCGGGAACGAATCTGTTAGCGGATGGGTAACTAGATTGAAAGAGACGACGCTACTTCGCTACGGTGGCTTGGCTCTCGGGGTAGTCGGCGCTTAGCGAAGTTTCTTCCCAGGCATCCAAATCGCGGCGCAACACCTCGATCTTGGATCGCGCAGTATCAAGGGCTCTGCGGCCCAGGGCCAGATGGAGAGGCGAATTGTCAGACTTCACCGCTTTGATGATGGCCTCGCCAGCGCGTACGGGATCCCCAACCTGCTTTCCGCTATCGTTCTGAATGCGGTTGATGAAGGCACCGGCAGTTTCGGCATATTCTTGGATTTGCTGGCTACTCCTCTTAAGGGAGCGTCCGGCCCAGTCGGTGCGGAATGGTCCCGGCTCGACTATCAGCACCTTGATGCCGAGCGGCGCGACCTCCTTTGCGAGCGCCTCCGAGAGGCCTTCCACAGCGAATTTGGTCGCGTTGTAGTAGCCCACCCCCGGGGATCCGATTAAGCCTCCTGCGGATGAGATGTTGACGATGCTACCCCGGAGCCGGCGCCGCATGCCCGGGAGCACCGCCTGGATCATCCGGGCGAGGCCGAAAAAGTTTGTTTCAACCATTGCTCGGACTTCGACCTCTTCGCTTTCCTCGACCGTGCCCACGTAACCATACCCGGCGTTATTCACCAGCACGTCGATACTGCCGAAAGTCGCTTCGGCCTTCTTTACGGCCTCGGGCACTTCCGCCTTATTCGTGACGTCCAGCTTCAGGGCTAGCGCGCGCCCCTCGTGGCCTGCAGTCAGATCCTGAATCTTGTGCGGGTCGCGTGCCGTAACGACGGCGCGATAGCCGCGATCTAGCACGAGTTTCGCAAGTTCTCGGCCGAAGCCCGTCGAACAGCCCGTGATGAACCAGACATCCGAATCTAGTATCGGCATCGTTGTATCTCCTTCGCTGCCTGGCATCTCTCTTCCAGTTAAGGCTCACGGCCCGGTCGGGAGAAGTCAGCAGTCGGGAACTCAATCAGGCCCCGGATGGCCGAGCCCTGAAGACTATACCCTAACGCGCCAATTTTGCGGCGCGCCATGCCACGGAATTTATGACAAAGTCCCCGTTTTTGGATCTAATAGAGCCTCATCAACGCGACCTGCGCTGCATCGGCCGCCTGTCGAAACATATAACCTGTGTGATAGATGGCACGATTCGGGACACGCATGATCCATCACGACACGGGACGCGGTGCGTTTATGGATATTGGACGAAGGGCTAGCGGCCGTGCCCAATCCCGAGCACTCCCTCGGCGTCGTGCAGAAGGCTTCTCCGGGTTCCAATCCGTCGGCGTGGGTATATTGACCAAAAGCCGGGTGCGTGCCTCAGATCGCTGTTCCTCTCCTCATTCGACGCGATGGACCATCTTCTGAGCCACGAAAAAGAGCAATTGCAGATCGCTTTCGTTGGTATGGCTGAACAGGTGGCAGAACTTCGCCAGCATTCGAGCATCTTTGCCTTTGCTACCCCATACAATGTCGTCGGCAGATTTACGCTTGGGGAGATTTGGCAGTGCTGGCGGCTCTTCTCCCTCGTAGAAAAGTTGGTACATTGGGACCTCAAGGGCTCGAGCAAACTTTTCAAGCGTCTCAACGGCAGGTACGGTGTGGCCGTTCTCGACTCGGGAAACATAGCAGCGGAGTAATCCCGTTCGCTTCTCGACATCGCCTTGTGAAAACTTCTTTTCCTCACGCAACGCACGCAAACGGTCGCCGATAATCATGACTTGATCCTCCACAGCATGTGAATGATTCCAGGTTGAATTGAGGACGTGAGAGAATAACCCGAACGTTAATGGAAGGCCAGGAATCTTATCAGTCGGGGCACATGCTCAATTTCACTTAAAACAGCTGACCTTGTTCTGCCGCTCGCTGCAACTTTCCAGCCTCTGGTGCCACTTGCTTTCGCCATAGTTTACGGAAGATCTCCCCGGTTGTGGGGTCAATCCCGGCGTAGTGATTGTTGGCGAATGCAAATACCTGGATTCGCCGTTTGTAAACAGTTTTCAGAATCTTAACCCATTCGGCTTTGCGCGGAATCCCGCCCGGCTTACTGAAAAAGGCCGCCTCACGATTATCAGGGAAACACCGGCCTTATCGCTGTCGCAGTGATACCTCCGGAAAGTAGAGTTCCTTGCGCTCCCGCCGCCACCAGTCGCCTGTAGCCCTGCGAGTGTTGAAGTCCGTGAACTGGTAGTCATAGGCTACGGCCCTAATATGGAGCGGGGGGCCATTGGGAAATGGATTGTTTTCGAGCAGCGCAATCACTTCCGGAGCTCCCTGCATTAAACGGATCATGAAATTGGAGAACCAGCGATTCTCCTGATAATCCCCAAGCGCCGCGAACCACATCTGCCAGTCCAGGCGCGGCTGGTAGGGCGCCGCCCACGGCGGGCGGTGCGCTGGATCCCCCGGCTTGTACTTGAATTCGTACGCCTGCCAGTTCTGGCCGTCGTTGCTACCTTCCACCACAATTTCCATGCGGGAAGTCGTCATCACAGCAAACAGCCCGTAGGAATTGACAAGCTGGAAAGGCGCCTGCCAATCAACCAATTGCCGCGCAAAGTTCGGCACCGCGTCCCGCTGCCTGAAGTTCACCAGCATTTCGCTGCCGCTGATCGTCAGAATTACCAACGCCAGTGCGGCCCTCATCACTCTCCCGGCCCGGGCGAAGTGGCCTACACGTCCTTGCGCGCGAGTTCCTTCAACCAGACGCTCGACGAGCCGAGCTGGCAACCAGCGACTGAGGAACGAATCATCGAGAAGCAGAACGCAAAGGACGATGGTCAGCAGATTGAAGAAACAATAATTACCGGTGAGGGCAATCAGA
>Ga0182024_10025725_pt1 | contig 10369 bp, 7 predicted proteins | sample P32metaG_FD_120480 | JGI IMG/M metagenome (GOLD analysis project Ga0182024, IMG submission 120480) | Permafrost microbial communities from Stordalen Mire, Sweden - P3-2 metaG (Illumina Assembly) | ecosystem: Environmental > Terrestrial > Soil > Wetlands > Permafrost | place: Sweden: Stordalen...
CGGGCGCGAAATTGGGCGCTCAGGCCAAAAAAGGCATGCGCATCGACATCCACGCGCATCTCTGGAACAACGAGTATCTCGATCTGTGCCAGAGTTACGGAAACGTGGACACCGGCACGCAACGCAACAAAGGCGCGGGAATGGGCCAAGCGGAAATGGACAAGCGCTTTGCCCTGATGGATGCCAACGGCGTCGAAATGCAGATTCTGGACATTTGCCCGCAGGCGCCGCACTTTGAAAACAAAGAGCACGCCGTAAACGCCGCCCGAATGGCCAACGATCTCTATGCGGAAGCCGTGAGCCGCTGGCCCAAAAAATTCAAAGCTTTCGCCGCCGTGCCGTTGCCGCATGTCGATGAAGCGCTCAAGGAACTGGAACGCGCGCTCGATCAGCTGAAATTTGTGGGCGCCACGATCACCACATTTCTCGGCAACCGCTCCGTGGCCGATCCCGCCTTCGCTCCGTTTTATGAAGAACTCAATCGTCGAGCTTCGGTGCTGTACATACATCCTTCCGGAAACGGCATCGACTCACCGTTCGTGATTCCCTACAACCTGCGCTGGATCATTGGTGCGCCGATGGAAGACACCGTTTCAATCATGCACTTGATCGAAGCCGGCATTCCGCAAAAATATTCAAAACTGAAAATCGTAAATTCGCATCTCGGCGGAATGATCCCCATGGTCTTTCAGCGGCTGGACAACATTTCCAAGTGGGAGCATCCACTTCCGGAGCTGCCAACCATCACCGCCAAGCGAATGTGGTATTGCAGCGTGGGCCACGGGCATCCGCCGGCGCTTCGAGCGGCCGTCGATTCCATGGGTGCCGACCGAATTTGCCTGGGCTCGGATTTTCCGTACGAGGCGGGCGAGCTTTACAATCACGCCATCCAATACATCAGCGAGTCCGGATTAAAACCCGGCGACGCCGAAAAAATTCTGGACCGGAACGCCGCCGCCGTGCTCGGACTCGCGTGACCGCGACTCAAATTCCGGTCGCGGCGAAAGCCAAACCCAAGCTCACCAGCAACCAGATCCGCAGCTTCTGGGCCGCCTGGGGCGGATGGAGCATGGACGGGATGGATTCATTCATCTATTCTCTCGTCCTCGTTCCCGCGCTCACTGAACTGTTGCCCCGCTCCGGAATTCCCGCCACACCGGCGAATGTCGGATACTACGGCGGCATCTTCTTCACGCTGTTCCTGATTGGCTATGGCACGGCGCTCATCTGGGGCCCGATCGCGGATCGCTTCGGGCGCGTCCGCACCATGATGTTCAGCATTTTGTGCTTTTCGCTTTTCACGCTGTTGGCCGCGTTTGCCACGGGCGTCTGGAGCCTCGCGGTATTCCGCTTCATGGCCGGAGTCGGAATCGGCGGTGAGTGGTCCATCGGCGCGGCGCTCGTTTCCGAGGATTGGCCCGAGGAGCGGCGCACCATGGGCGCGGCGCTGATGCACACGGGCTACTACATCGGATTTTTTCTGGCGGGCATCGCCAATATTTTCATCGGCAGCCATTACGGATGGCGAGCCATGTTCGCGCTGGGCGGCGTGCCCGCGCTGTTGATTGGCCTCATTCGCAATAACGTGCACGAACCGGCGCGCTGGGAAAGCAAAGTGCAGGAACTGGGCGCGAAATTCACCATGCATCGCGCTTTCCTGAAACTCTTTTCGCCGCAATATCGTCGGCGAACAATCGTCAATTGTATCTACCTGATTGTATCGCTCGCCGGCTTGTGGGCAGGTTCGGTGTACGCGCCAACGGCCATGACCTACATCGCGCAAAGAGCGGGGAAGACCGCCGTGGAAAGCGCGCGCCTCGCGTCGTACTCCACGGCGCTGCTGGGAGTCACGACGGTCCTCGGCGCCTTGATCGTGCCGTTTCTGGCGGACTGGCTGGGCCGCCGCGCCACGCTCGGAATTTTTTATGTGGTGATGATGTTCGCGATCTGGTTGGCCTTCGCGCACGTGTATTACATGCAGCAGAACGCTATCACCTGGTTCCTGGTGTGCTCCGCGTTGCTTGGCCTCGGCGGCGCGAATTTCATAGTGTATTCCTTCTGGCTGCCCGAGCAGTATGGGACGGAGTGCCGCGCCAGCGCATTCGCATTCATCACCAATCTTGGGAGATTCTTCGCCGCTGGTTTTACGTTCCTGGTGGGAGCGGGAATCCGCCACTTTCAAACCTTCGGAATTCCCGTGGCCATGATGGCGCTGGCCTTCGTCGTCGGACTCGCCCTCGTGCCCTTTGGCGAAGAAACCAAAGGAAAGCCATTGCCTGTCTGAGGCTTAAATAGAACACGCCTTACATGCTGCGGAAAAATTAGTTTTTGTCATCCCGAGCGAAGCGAGGGATCTGCTTTTCTTCTCCACTTCCAAGAAAAAGCAGATTCCTCGGGCAACCCCCGCCCTTCGGAATGACATGGTGCGAGTTTTTCCGCAATTTGATCAGACTGTTTGCTTTTGAATTGTCTGGATAATTTAACTGCGACAGGCTGAAGCCTGTCCTACATTAAATCTGAGAATCCTTCTCCGTCTCAGCCGGCAGCATCCACAGCCCTGCAATTTTTCCGGAAGGCTCGAAAGCGATTCGCACGATCATGGGTCCATTTTCAAACTCGCAGCGCACGTCAACGCGATCCTCCTCCGGATCCTTGCGCGCCGTGCGGATGCTTTTGAATGGCCCAAGATGCGTGATGACATGCGCCCAGGACGCTTCCAGGCGGTCGGCTGGCATCGACGTCTTCATTTGATCGTTGAACCGTGTGCTTACTTCCTTGAATTGCAGCTGCCGCAAGAGCTCTGTAACGGCCTTAGCCGAGGCTTCCATGCTCTCCGCGCTGACGTCGGAAATCGGCGAGATGCGAAAATCGCTAATCTGGTCGCTGTCATCAAACATCAACTTCAATTCCACTTTGAAATTTTCAAATTGCGCTTTGCAAACATAAATCGCCATGCCCTGCGCCATTCTAGTGGTCTGTGAAATTTGCTCTTTGAATGCCCCGGCTGCTGAAATCAATTCGTCGTGTGCGTTTTTCAGATCGCTTTCGCTCACGGAATCTTTCAGGTCATCGCTGAAGCGTTGGCGAACGGATGCGACGCCGCCGTGAGCGAATTTTTCCATCACGTCTTTAGTGATGGACAATCGCTTCTCCACAGTCGTTTGCGCGCAACTCAGACCCTGAATTCCAAACAGGATGACGAACAGCAGCAGAAAATTTCGCAGCGGGCGCATGTTGACCTCCAACAAGCGGATAGTACCACCGTGGCGCGGGCCTCAGCCTGCGCGTTTTAATTTTTGCAGAGGAAAAGAAAAACCGCAGGCTGAGCAGCCTGAGCAAAAACTCCCGGCATGTCATTCCGAAGGGCGGAGTTTGCCCAAGGAATCTGTTTTTTCTTGGAAGTGGAGAAGAAAAGCAGGTCCCTCGCTTCGCTCGGGGTGACAAAAATTCTTTTTCCGCAGGCTGAAGCCCGCGCCACGTGTGCATTCTACTGAAGTGCTTTGAGTGCATCCACAATTTCAGCGGCATGGCCTTTGGATTTGGCCGTCGCAAAGATTTTTTCCACTTTACCGTCGGGGCCGATCAGCACCGTGCTGCGCACAATCCCCAAATACGATTTTCCCAGAAAACTTTTCATGCGCCGCGCGTCATACGCTTCGATCACCGTGAAATCCGGATCGCTGAGCAGCGGGAAATTCAATTTCTGCTTGGCCTTGAATTTTGCCAGCGACTCGACCGAATCCGCGCTGCACCCCAGGACGATGGCGTTGAGCTTGTCAAAATCTTTTTTCAAGTCGCGAAACTCGATGGCTTCCGTGGTGCAGCCGGGTGTGCTGGCCTTGGGATAAAAGTAGAGCGCCACATGTTTGCCGCGCAAATCCTTCAGTGAAATTTCGCTGCCGTCGTCGGCGGGAAGCCGGAACTCCGGCGCTGGATCGCCTTCTTTTAACATGAGGTCGCTCCTCGGAAATTCGATTCACGTGACGCGGGCTTCAGCCTGCGGGTTTTAGTCCTTGCAAGGCCCAACCCCCGCAGGCTGAAGCCCGCGCCACCAAAAGCGTTACGCCAGCAGGCGCTTCAGTGTGTCGTTAACGGTTTGCGGATTGGCCTGTCCGCGGGAGGCGCGCATTACCTGGCCGACGAAAAACTTGAACACACCCTCGTTGCCCGCGCGGTATTTCGCCACATTGTCGGGATTCTTCTCGATCACTTCACGGCACCACCGCTCGATCTCGCCGGTATCGCTGACCTGCGCGAATCCTTCCGCCACGATAATTTCCGCCGCGGGTTTTCCGGTCTCAAACATTCGCGCAAAGACTTTCTTGCCCGTGGCCGCGTTGATTTCGCCGCTCTCCACTTTGGCGATCAGCGCAGCGAGTTCCGCGGGAGTCACGGGGCTTTCGGTAATTTCCTTTTCCGCGTCCTTCAGCAGCCGCAACAGCTCGCCTTGAATCCAGTTGGCCGCGGACTTGGCAGGCGCGCCAGCGCGAGCCACGCTTTCAAAATAATCGGCAAGCTCTCGTGTGGACGCCAGCACTCCAGCGTCGTATGCAGTGATGCCGTACTCGCTCACAAAACGGCGACGCTTGGCTTCCGGCAGCTCTGGCATCGCGCCGGCGATTTCCTCGCGCCATGCGGTGCTGACGCGCACCGGCAAAAGATCCGGCTCGGGAAAGTAGCGGTAATCGTGCGCGAATTCCTTGGAACGCATGGGATCGGTGCGTCCCGCCGCCACATTCCACAGGCGGGTTTCTTGCATTACTTTTCCGCCGGATTCCAGTACGCCAACTTGCCGCTCGATCTCATATTCCAGCGCGCGCTGCAAATAGCGAAAAGAATTGAGATTTTTCACTTCGGCCTTGGTGCCGAATTTTTCCGCGCCGCGCTTGCGCACGCTGACGTTGGCATCGCAACGCAGCGACCCTTCCTCCATGTTGCAATCGCTTACTTCGGTGTACAGCATTACTTCCTTGAGCGCGGTCAGGTAGGCATGAGCCTCGGTCGGCGTCCGCAAGTCTGGTTCGGAAACGATTTCCGCCAGAGGCGTCCCGCCGCGGTTGTAGTCGACGTAGCTTTTTTCCGACGAATCTGGAAATCCTTCGTGCAGATTTTTCGCGGCGTCATCCTCCAGGTGCAATCGCGTGATGCCGATGCGCTTGATCTGGCCGTCGTGCTCGATCTCCAGATGCCCGGCCGTGGCCAGCGGCAATTCGTACATCGAAATTTGGTAGCCCTTGGGCAGGTCCGGATAAAAATAATTTTTGCGCGCGAAGCGCGAGAATTCCTGCACGTTCAGGTGCAGCGCCAGCGCCGCGCGAATTCCCAGCTCGACCGCGCGCTTATTCAGCACCGGCAGCGCGCCGGGCAAACCCAGGCAAACGGGACAGGTATTCGAATTCGGAGCATCGCCAAAGCGCGTCGAGCAGGCGCAGAACGCCTTGGTCAGTGTCTTCAGCTGCACGTGGACTTCGAGACCGATCACCGGCTCGTAGCCCGCCATCACTTCGGGCGACACGCTCATGAGGCCATCCTGTGTGAGTTTCGCCATAAGAGTCGGCTAGTATACCATTCGCCGCGCCGTAGGACAGCCACTCCTGGCTGTCCGCTTTTGCCTCGCAACGATCACGGAGCACAGCCAGTTCCTCGTAGGGACACGGGATAAAGAGTGGCTGTCCCACTTGGGGCCCTATTCCATCAAAAGGGCCGCCTATTGCCCCTCAGGGCACTTTCAGAGCACGCCTGAGAGACTTTTCCCACGGAGCCGTGTTGAATTAGATGGAAGAGGTTGGGCTTTGGGTTCCGACCAGCCGTACAGGGACGATAGCCGCCCGAAACGGTGTAAGATGCATTTACGGCCCGCCAATACTTGGGATGAAATCATGCTTCATCGATCAGGAAAGCCCACGGAGGGGCTACTTATGCGAGCGTTCCTAAAACCACTAAGCTTTCTATTTTTGCTTCTGATTTTCCTTGTGCCTTCGCCGTCGCATGCGCAAATAGCGGTTGGCGTATCGATCCGAATCGGACCGCCGGCTCTGCCTGTCTACACGCAGCCGCCCATCCCTGCCGAGGGCTATCTTTGGACGCCAGGTTACTGGGGCTACGGCCCCGACGGATATTATTGGGTGCCCGGCGTATGGGTCCAGCCTCCACGAGTAGGAGTCCTCTGGACCCCCGGTTATTGGGGCTTTGAGGGCGGATTCTATGGCTGGCATGCAGGCTATTGGGGGCCGCATGTCGGCTTCTATGGCGGCATTAACTACGGCTTCGGATATGGCGGCGTGGGCTTCATCGGCGGGCGCTGGGGCGGCGGAGGCTTCATGTACAACACTGCCGTGATGAATGTGAACACCACGATTGTCCACAACACCTATGTCGACCGCACCGTCATCAACAACACAACCATTGTGAACAATCACAACAGCTTTAACGGGCCCGGCGGCGTTACCGCGCAGCCCAACGCGCAAGAGCAGGCGGCCATGCACGAAAACCATGTTCAGCCGACATCTACTCAGCTCTCTCACGAACAGTCTGCGGGCAAGGACCGCAACCAACTCGCGTCGGTCAACAATGGGCGTCCGGGAACGATGGCCATGGATTCCGTGAACGGGCGCCGCTTCAATCAGCAGGGACGCATCGCCAATGGAGTCTCTTCCGGGCAACTGACGGCCGGCGAAACCAAGAACCTGGAAGGGCGCGAAGCGGGCTTGAACAAGGAGATCCACAACGACCGCGCGGCAAACGGCGGCACCCTCACGCCGCAGGAACGCGGGCAGGTCAACCAGCAGCAGAACAACCTTAGCAAATCGATCTACAACGACAAGCACAACGGCAACAGCGCCACCTACGGCAACAACGAAGTCGGCGCGCGCCGCGATTTGCAACAGCAGCGCATCGCCAACGGCATTCGCAGCGGCCAAATGTCGCCGTCGGAGGCCGCAAAAGCCGAAGGGCACGAGCAAAATATCAACAAAAACATCGCCGCGGATCGCCAGGCCAATGGAGGAAAGCTCACGCCTGGGGAAAAGAAGAACATCAACAGGCAGCAGAACGGAGCCAGCCGCCAGATCTACAACGAAAAGCACAACGAAAAGACCGCGCCTAAATAAGCGCTCAGCCAGTCCGAGGGTCGACAAAAGCGCGGCGGCTCATCCACAGATGAGCAGCCGCGCTTTTTGTTTTTGAGTGGGGGCTTTACGTGGCGCGGGCTTCAGCCTGCGGGTTTTGGTCCTTGCAAGGACTAAACCCCGCAGGCTGAAGCCCGCGCTACATAAAACGCCCTACGAAATGAAGAATTGTCAACCCTTGCTGAAGCCAGGCGCAGGGCGCAGCTCCGGACGCGGCGCTTGCTTGGGCTCTCCGCTGGGCAAAGGTTGCGGCGGCGCAGGCGGCGCAGGGCGCACCTTTTCGGGCAGCGGCCTGTTCTCCATGAGCAACTTCAATTCGACTGCGTCGAGCACTTCGCGGTCAAGCAGCGCGATGGCGATGCGCTCGAGCGTCTCGCGGTTGTTCTCCAGGACGGCGCGCGCATTGTTGTACGCAGTGGTCACAATGCCATGAACTTCCTGATCGATGCGGATGGCGGTGTCTTCCGAGAAGTCGCGATGCTGCGCTATTTCGCGGCCCAGGAAGATGGCCTCTTCCTTCTTGCCGTAGGCCAGCGGCCCCAGCGTGCTCATGCCCCACTCGCAAACCATCTTGCGCGCGATATCCGTGGCGCGCTCAATGTCGTTGCCCGCGCCAGTGGTGATGTGCCCAAGGAAAATTTCCTCGGCGCAGCGACCGCCCATCAGCACGGTGAGCGTTCCTTCAAGATATGTCTTTGTGTACGTATGTTTATCGTCAATGGGAAGCTGCATGGTCAGGCCAAGCGCCATGCCTCGGGGAATAATGGTGACCTTGTGCAGCGGGTCGGTGCCGGGAGTAATGGCCGCGACCAGCGCATGACCCGCTTCGTGATACGCGGTGTTCTTCTTTTCCTCATCGGAGAGAATCATGGACTTGCGCTCGACGCCCATCAGGACTTTGTCCTTGGACATCTCGAAATCGATCATGAAAACGGTTTTGCGTCCCTGGCGCGCGGCCCACAGTGCCGCTTCGTTCACCAGGTTGGCGAGGTCCGCACCGGAGAATCCGGGCGTGCCGCGGGCAATCACCGAAAGATCGACGTCATCGTTCAGAGGCACTTTGCGCGTGTGCACCCGCAGAATTTCCTCGCGGCCCTTAACGTCCGGACGCGCCACAACCACGCGGCGGTCAAAGCGGCCGGGGCGCAGCAGCGCCGGATCGAGTACATCGGGGCGGTTGGTGGCGGCAATCAAAATCACGCCTTCGTTGGATTCAAATCCGTCCATCTCCACCAGCAGCGCGTTGAGCGTTTGCTCGCGCTCGTCGTGGCCGCCGCCAAGACCCGCGCCGCGATGGCGTCCCACAGCATCGATTTCGTCGATGAAGATGATGCAGGGCGCGTTCTTCTTGCCCTGTTCAAATAGGTCACGTACACGGCTGGCGCCCACGCCCACGAACATTTCCACGAAGTCCGATCCCGAAATCGAAAAGAAGGGAACATTGGCTTCGCCGGCAATGGCCCGCGCCAGCAAAGTCTTTCCGGTACCTGGAGGTCCAACCAGCAGTACGCCCTTGGGGATACGCCCGCCCAGTTTTTGGAATTTTTGCGGGTCCTTCAAGAATTCGATAATTTCCTGCAGCTCTTCCTTGGCTTCATCCGTGCCAGCCACGTCCTTGAAGGTGGCTTTTTTCTGCTGCGCCGTCAGAAGGCGCGCGCGCGATTTTCCGAAACTCAACGCCTTGTTTCCACCCGCCTGCATTTGCCGCATCATGAAAATCCAGAAAGCCACCAGCAGAAAGAGCGGCGCGGCATTTAACAGAAACGTTACCCAATCCGCCCGATTCACTTCCTTGACATTGATCAGGACATTTTTGTCGCGCAGAGTCTTGGCCAGGTCCGGCGCGGATTCCTTGAAAATTGTGGTGCGGAATTTCTTGGAGGGCTCGCGCCATTCGCCTTCGATTTCATAGCTGGTCGGCGACAGGTACAGCGTAACTTCCTTCACGTTGCCGCGATCCACCTGCGCCATAAACTCGCTGTAGCTGGGTTCCTCCTCACGCGCCGACTGCCCGCTCTTGGACACCAGCGTCCACAACAACACGGCCAGCATGATGATGAACAACCAGAACATCACGGTTTTTAACGTCGAACTCGGGTTCACGGCTTTACCTCACCTGCCGGATCTTCCGGCGCGCGGCATCCTGAAATCGCCTGCGTATTAATGCTAATAACGAATACAAACGACGGTCGGACTTGCAACCTCATTGCCCCTGATAGATTAGATGCAGGCCGAGGGCCAAAGTAAGCAGGGTATTCGCTCCATACCCGCTGCTGGCCGTTACAGCTTTTCTTCCCCAATGATCTTTTCTTCCCCAATGATCAAGCCCACCTGGGTTCCCGCACGCGGTGCAAATTCATCCGCCACGGGATATCCGCATGCCCAAATTACTTTTCCTCCGCTGGTCAATACAGGCCAGCTTCCCCGGGCGCTTTGCGGGATGCGAGATTCGAGCAACAACCGCTTTAGTTTTCGAACTCGACGGCTTCCGTGCGGATGATAGGAATCTCCCGGACGCCAATTTCGAAGGACCAACGGCCATTGAATACGGTCGAAGTCGAGGGCACCCCAGCCCACTATAGTGTCGCTCTGGGCCGGAGGCCAGTCAACCATTTTCAAATTGAAGCGGCGGTGAATTTCTGTGACAACAATGGAAGCCGATTCCCGAGGCCCAGGGCGCGAAACCGTGTACGCAAAATCATGATTTCGAGGAACCGTTTCGCCGTTCCTCGCGTCGTCCTTTGCCGCCAGAACACTTGTGAACTGAAGCCGGTCGAAAATTCGCTCCACGCAAACTCCGGGAAGATCGATCCTCGATCCACTTTGCGATTTCGTGGCCAGATCGATCACGCAGTCGACATGCCTGGAAGTTAATTTCTCGCGGCTGCCTTTCAGTTCCGCAAAAATTCTGCGCACCAGCCGGCGAGTCAGCGCCAATGTGGGTAAAGAGGTCGTAAAAGTCGAGGCTGAAATCGCATCATCAACAGCCTCGCCACCGGCATTCGGCAGTTGCATTGGAAATAGGAGATCGGAAATACGCAAGGAAATTGCAGAAGAAGATTCGCGAGTCGCTAAAGCCCGAAACCGTTCATCCTCCAGCGAGCGCCAAAACGTTTCGACCTCGCGCGCGTGCCTGGCCAGGCGCGAAAGACGCGTCACGGCGGCGGCATCGAAATCACGCAGAAGAAGCGGAATCAGCTGGTGGCGAATCCGCGCGCGCATGCGCGAAGTGTCCTGATTGC